>CAAGKR010437139.1_pt1 | contig 26599 bp, 15 predicted proteins | sample 2556971 | NCBI WGS metagenome assembly CAAGKR01 (sample SAMEA5207829, study PRJEB30636) | soil metagenome | biome: forest; feature: boreal; material: soil | place: USA | collected 2011-09 | depth 1 m | reverse complement strand
GGCCGCCGAATCGCCACGGAGCGCCAGGGTGCCTTGCTGTTCGCCAAGTTCGATGAGGCCGCGAACGCGAAGAACTACGCCGATGCGCTCACGGGCTACGAAAAGATTCCCCCCGACAGCCTGTACAAAAAACGTGCCCAGCCCCGCTACGCCGAGGCGCGCTCGTTGCTGGTGGCCGAGCACCTGGCGACCGCCGAGAAGGCGCGCGCGGCGGGACGTTGCGCCGACGTGCGCGTCGAGGCGCAGAACGTGCTCCGGCTCGATCCGCGCAACACGCTGGTTCGCGACATGGCGCGACTCTGCCGGGCCCGACCCGACGCGACCGTCGCGTTGGCCGTGCGTCCGGCCCGCTCTCGGGCGAGCGCAGCACCCGCGGCCGAGGCCCCGCGGCATGGCGAGCTCGCGCAGGCGGAGCCTGCACGCGCCGAGCCGACGAGCGCCGAGCCCGAGGACGTCGATTCACTGATGAGGCAGGCCCGCGAGGCTTGGCTGCGGCAGCAGTGCGGCTCGGCGATGGACCTGTCTCGCAAGGCCCTGCGCGCGAAACCGGGACTCACCGACGCGTATCAAATTCTGGCCGTCTGCTCCTGCTCGCTCAAGGACGCCGAGGCGGCGGGTCGGGCCTACGCCCGGCTCGACGACAAGAACCGCAGCTTGGTCCACGCGCTCTGCCAGAAGAACGGCGTCGCGGTCGGCGAGTGACGCGGGTGCTCTAGCGCTTGCCGGCCAGAACCGAGTAGGTCTTTTCGGCTGCCGCGCTGGCCTCGACGGGAAGGCTCGATTCGGCCCAGCCGGCGCAGGCGACGCGGCCGAAGGCGTCGTGCTCGCCGTGGAAGCCGCCGCGCATGTCGAACACGCTGGTGTAGCCCGCCGCTTCGAGCAGGCCCGCGGCCTGGAGGGAGCGGCCGCCCGCCTTGCAACCCACCACGATCTTCGCGTCCTTGTCGAAGTTGGAGGAGATCACCCTCTGGAAATCGGGGTTGGGCGACATGCGGCCATTGTCGAAATGGAGCAGCGGCACGTTGAAAGCGCCGATCGGATGACCCGCTTCGAACTCGGGTATTGACCGGACGTCCACGTAGCTCCAGCCGTCTGCCAGCAGCGCTGCGGCCTCTGGGGGCGTCACCCGTTTGACCATGGGTGGGTGTTACCACAATATAAAGGTTTGCCCATGAGCAAAGCTCCCCATCTGCGCGTGGTCGCGGCCGTCATCGGGCGTGGCGAGCGCTACCTCATCACGCAGCGCCGCCCGTCCGCCGTTCTGGCCGGTTTGTGGGAGTTTCCCGGCGGCCGCGTCGAAGAGGGGGAGACCGACAGCGAGGCCCTCCTGCGCGAAGTGCGGGAGCGCGTCGGCGTCGAGGTTACGGTCGGGGCTTGCATCGGCCGGCGAACCCACGACTACGACGGCTATTCGGTCGAGCTCGCGCTCTATCAGGCGGAGATAATCGGCGCCGCCGAGCCAACCGCCGTCCGGGTCGCCGACTGCCGCTGGGTCGCTTCGAGCGAGTTCGAGAACTACCGCTTCCCGGCCGCGGATCAGGCCACCATGGATCTTCTGCTCGGGATCAAACGAGCCTGAGCAGCCTTCCCAGGGCCGCCGCTAAAATGGTAGTTGTGCGGGCGCCACATGGCCATCGTTCCCTTCAAACGCGTGCTCTGCGCGAACCGCGGCGAGATCGCGATCCGCGTGTTTCGCGCGTGCACCGAGCTCGGGTTTCGGACGTTCGCCATTTTCTCGGAGGAAGACCGGGTACACCTGCACCGCTACAAGGCGGACGAGGCGTATCTGGTCGGCAAGGGGCTGGAGCCGGTCGCGGCGTATCTGGCCGAAGACGAGATCGTCGAGTTGGCGAAGCGCCACGCGGTCGACGCGATCCATCCCGGGTACGGCCTGCTCTCTGAACGAGCGTCGTTCGCGCGCAAGTGCCGAGACGCCGGGATCGTCTTCATCGGGCCGACGCCCGAGGTGATCGATGCGCTCGGCGACAAGGTGGCGGCGCGCCGGATCGCGGCGTCCGCCGGCGTTCCGGTGGTGCCGGGTACGCCCGGCGTGATCCGGACGGTCGAGGAGGCGCGCGCGTTCGCCGCCGAGGTCGGCTATCCGCTGATGATCAAAGCCTCGGCGGGCGGCGGCGGGCGCGGTATGCGCGTCGTTCGCGTGGAGACCGACCTCCCCGAGCTTTTGCAGCGCGCCCGTTCCGAGGCCAGGAAAGCGTTCGGCGACGATGCGCTGTTCCTCGAAAAGCTGGTCGCCCGGCCCAAGCACATCGAGGTGCAGATCCTCGGGGACAACCACGGCAACCTCGTGCATCTGTTCGAGCGCGATTGCTCGGTGCAGCGGCGCCACCAGAAGGTGGTCGAGTACGCGCCCGCCTGGTCGCTGCCGCAGGCGCTGCGAGCGCGGCTGGCTGAGGACGCCCTCAAGGTCGGGCGCAAGGTGAGCTACTCGAACGCCGGAACGGTCGAATTTCTGGTCGGCGAGGATGGCGGCCACTACTTCATCGAGGTCAACCCGCGCATCCAGGTCGAGCACACCGTGACCGAGGCCATCACCGGCCGCGACCTCGTGCAGGCACAGATCCGGATCGCCGAGGGCTATCGCCTGGCGGATCCGGAGATCGGGATCGGCAGCCAGGCCGAGATCGTCCAGCGCGGCGTCGCGATCCAGGTTCGCGTCACCGCCGAGGATCCCAAGAACGATTTTCTCCCGGACACCGGCAAGATCCAGGTCTATCGGCCCGCGGCGGGGCTGGGCATCCGCCTCGACGACGGTTCGGGCTACGTCGGCGCGCGCGTATCACCCTACTACGATTCGCTTCTGGCGAAGATCACGGCCAGTGGTCTCGAATGGAACTACGCGCGGCGGAAGGTGGTCCGTTCGTTGCGAGAGTTCCGCATCCGCGGCGTCAAGACCAACCTCGCTTTTCTGGAAAACGTTCTGCTCCACCCGACGTTCGCGGCGGGTCAGGCACACACCACCTTCATCGACGAGACGCCCGAGCTCATCCAGTACTCGCCGCGGCGCGATCGCGCGACGCGAATTCTCCGCTACATCGGCTCGACCATCGTCAACGGTCATCCGACGGTGCGCGGTAAGCCCAAGCCACCGCTCTCCGTGCTGGCGGCGGATTCGGCGCGGCCGCCGGTGCCGAAGACCGCGCCCCCGCCCGGCACCCGGCAGCTGCTCGATCGCGAAGGACCTGCAGGGATCGTCAAGATGTTGCGCGCCGATGCGCGCGTGCACCTGACCGACACGACCTGGCGCGACGCCCACCAGTCGTTGCTCGCGACGCGGGTTCGGACCTATGACCTCTCGCGGATCGCGCCCGCGACAGCGCACCTCGGAGCCGGCCTCTTTTCCCTCGAGATGTGGGGCGGGGCCACCTTCGACGTGGCGTACCGGTTCCTATCGGAGGATCCCTGGCTGCGCCTCGAAGAGCTGCGCGGCTTGGTTCCCAATATCATGTTCCAGATGCTGGTCCGCGGCGCCAACGCCGTCGGGTACACCAATTATCCCGACGACGTCGTGGTGGCCTTCATCGAGGAGGCGGCCGCCGCCGGGATCGACGTCTTCCGGATCTTCGATGCGCTCAACGACGTCGACAACATGCAGGTCGCGATCGAGGCGGCGCAGAAGACGGGTCGCCTCGTCGAAACTGCGATCTGCTACACCGGCGACGTCTCCGATCCCCGACGCACCAAGTACGACCTCAAGTATTACGTAGACCTGGCCCAGGAGCTCTTGCGGCGCGGGACGCACCTGCTCTGCATCAAGGACATGGCCGGGCTGCTCAAGCCCCGGGCGGCGACCATGCTGGTCAAGGCACTGCGGGACGTCACCGACGTGCCGCTGCACCTGCACATGCACGACACCTCGGGCAACAGCATCGCCTCTTACCTGGCGGCGATCGACGGCGGCGTGTCGGTGGTTGATGGCGCCGTGAGCAGCATGGCGGGGATGACGTCGCAGCCGTCGCTGTCGTCGCTGGCTTTCGCGCTCGCGGGTGCGCCCCGCGACCCGCGTCTGCCGGCGGACGTGTTTGAACAGCTCTCCGCCTATTGGGATCCCGTACGTGCTTATTACGCGCCCTTCGAATCGGGCCTGAAGGCGCCGGCGGCCGACGTCTACGAGAACGAGATCCCCGGCGGACAATACTCGAACCTGCGCGCCCAGTCCGAAGCGCTCGGCCTCGGTGACGGCTGGGAGCTGGTCAAACGGACGTATGCCGACGTGAACCGCCTGTTCGGTGACATCCCCAAAGTGACGCCGTCGTCCAAGGTGGTCGGCGATATGGCCATCTGGATGGTAAAGCAAGGGCTCGACGCGCGCGCCGTGACCGAGCGGGCGCACGAGCTGACATTCCCCGAGTCGGTGATCGACTACATGCGCGGCTCGCTCGGCCACCCGCCGGGCGGATTTCCAGAGCCCCTCCGCGGCAAGATTCTCAAGGGCGCTGCGGTGGTGGAAGGTCGGCCGGGCGCGAGCCTCCCCCCCTTCGACTGGGCGGGCGCCAAGCGCGAGCTCGAGACGCTGGCCGGGGTCGAGATCGCCCGCCGCGACGTCGTTTCCTACGCGCTCTATCCCAAGGTCATGCGCGGCTACATCGAGCACCGGGCGCTCCACGGCGACACTTCGGTGCTGACGACCCCGACGTTTTTTTACGGTCTGCGGGTAGGCGAAGAGGCTTGGATCGATATCGAGCCGGGCAAGACGCTGATCGTGAAGCTGTTGTCGATCGGCGAGGTCGAGCCGGACGGCGCGCGCGTCCTCACCTTCGAGATGAACGGCCAGTCGCGGCAGATACGCGTCGCCGACGACGCCGCCAAGGTGACCGGACCCAAGCGCCGACGCGCGACCGGAAAGGCGGGCGAGGTCGGCGCGCCGATGCCGGGACGGGTGATCGACCTCGTCACAACCGTCGGCGAGCAGGTCAAGGCCGGCCAGAAATTGCTTGTGACCGAGGCCATGAAGCTCGAGACGGTCATCAAGGCGCCGGTCACCGGTGTCGTGCGGGAGATAGTGGCCGGAGCCGGCGAGAGCGTCGAAGGGGGAGATCTCCTGGTTGTGATCGAGGAGGCTGCGGCGCCGATATGAAGCTCTTTCGGTTCGGAAATCCGGGCGAGGAAAAACCGGGCATCATGCGGGGCGACGAGCCGATCGACGCCTCCGGTTTCGGTCGGAGCTGGCCGGACGGTCGGGATTGGGACGAGCGGTTCTTTGCGGGCGGCGGCCTCGGCCGTCTTGCGGGCTGGCTCGAAGCGGAGGGGTCGGCCGCGCCGCGCGTTCCCGACGGCACGCGGTTTGGGCCGGCGGTCGCGCGCCCGTCGAAGCTGGTGTGCATCGGGCTCAACTACCGCGACCACGCCCGCGAAAGCGGCGCCACGCTTCCCACGGAGCCGATCGTTTTCCTCAAGGCGCCGAGCGCGATTGCGGGGCCGCACGACGATCTGGTGCTCCCGGTGGGTGGAGACAAGACCGACTGGGAGGTGGAGCTGGCGCTGGTGATCGGCGCACGGGCCAAATATGTCGAGCCCGAGGCGGCGCTCGACCACGTCGCCGGCTTCGTCTTGCACAATGACTACTCGGAGCGCGCGTTCCAGCTCGAACGGCACGGCCAGTGGACGAAGGGGAAGAGCGCCGACGGCTTCGCGCCCCTCGGCCCGTTTGTCGTCACGCAGGACGAATTTCCCGAATTCGGTGCGGTGCGCCTCTGGCTCAGGGTCAACGGTGAGATTGAGCAAGACAGCAGCACGGCGGACATGATCTTCGACGTGCCGACGCTGGTGAGCTACGTGTCGCGGTTCATGACCCTCCTGCCGGGGGACATCCTCAGCACCGGTACGCCGGCCGGCGTCGGGATGGGACACAAACCGCCGGTCTATCTGCGGCCGGGCGATCGGGTGGAGTACGGGATCGACGGTCTCGGCCAAGCGCGCCAGCGGGTGGTCGGGCACGTATAATCGGGCTCGATGTCCGTCCTGCGCCCATTGTTGCGCTCGCAGCAGGCGGGTCTGGTCCTCATCATCCTGGCGCTGGTGGCCGCGCTGTCGCTTTTGGCGGGCTCGCACGTCGACGAGACCACCGGCCAGACGGTCAACAACTTTCTCAACTCGTACACGCTGATCCAGACCGCCACCGACGCGAGCTTCATCGCGATCATGGCCGTCGGCGCGACGGTCGTCATCATCTCGGGCGGGATCGACCTGTCCGTCGGGTCGGTCTACGCGCTGGCGGGCGTCGGCATGGGGCTCCTTTTGCGGGCAACCGGGCCGGCGGCCGGCGGGGGCGCGGTCTGGCTCGCGCTCGCCGCGTGCGTCGCGATCGGCGTCACCGCCGGGGCGCTAAATGGCGCGATGGTCGTGGGTCTGAGGGTCCACCCCTTCATCATCACGCTCGGCAGCATGTGGATCTTGCGTGGCATCGCCTTCGTGGCCAGCAAGGCGGAGAGCATCCTGCTGCCGGAGTCCCTGGCCCATTTCGCCAAATCGCCGCTCGGTCTCGGCGCGGCCCTCTATCCGGTTCCCATGCTGGGGATGCTGGCGGTGAGCGCGCTCGGTGCGCTCTACCTCCAGCGCACGGTGATGGGACGTCATGTATTCGCCGTTGGTGGAAATCCGGAGGCGAGCCGCTTCTCGGGGTTGCGCCTCGGTCGCATCCAGATCGGCGTCTACGTCCTTTCGGGGTTGACCGCCGGCTTGGCGGCCTTCCTCGGGGCCAGCTTCTACGGTTCGGTCTCCTGTGGAGACGCGACCGGATATGAGCTATACGTCATCGCTTCTGCGGTCGTCGGCGGCGCTCGGTTGAGCGGTGGCCGCGGCAGTGCCATCAACGCGATGCTGGGGGCCGTCCTCATTGTCCTCATTCGGCAGTCCATCCGCACGCTGCACCTCGATCAGAACTACGAATGGATCATCATCGGATGCGCCATCGTCGTGGCCGTCGTTCTCGATCAAGCGAGCGCCCGCTTCGCGGCACGCAGGCTCGCCGCGGGGGAGCGGTAGCGTGAGCGAACGTCTCGGCGCCTGTTCGGCGACGCTGGCCGTCCTGTTGGCAGTGGGATGTCGGCAGCAGCCTCCTGCGCCTGTGCCCACCGCCTCCGTGTCGGACGCCGCGCGCCCCGAAGTAAAACCAATCCGCATCGCGATGATTGCGAAGAGCTCGACGAACCCGATCTTCCTCTCCGCACGCCGCGGCGCAGAAACGGCCGCCCGCGATCTGTCGGCCAAGATCGGTGTCCCCATCGAGGTGATCTGGCTGACCCCCCCTCAAGAGGACGGCCAGATTCAGGCGCAACGTATCGCGCAGGCGGTGAACGAGGGCGCGAACGCGATCCTCATCTCTTGCTCCGATGCGGGGAAGCTGACCGGCGCCATCAACGACGCGGTCGCGCGCGGCGTGGCCGTCATGACGTTCGACAGCGACGCGCCGAAATCCAAGCGCTTCTCCTACTACGGCGTCGACGACCACCAGCTCGGCGAAGGCGTCATGGCGGAGCTCGCGAAGCTCTTGGGGGGCCGCGGCAAGGTGGCGATCCTGGCCGGCAATCAGAACGCTCCCAACCTCCGTCGTCGCGTCGAGGGGATCAAAGCCGAGGCGGCGAAGTTCCGCGGGATCCAGATCGTCGGCACCTTCTATCACAACGAGACGCCGCAGGACGCGGCGGCCGAAGTGATTCGGGTGAACAACGCCTACCCCGACATCAAGGGTTGGGCGATGGCCGGCGGGTGGGCGCTGTTCACCAAGACGCTGTTCACCGATCTCGATCCCAAGAAGATCAAGATCGTGTCGGTCGACGGGCTGCCGCCCGAGCTTCCCTACGTCGAAAAGGGGCTGGCGCCGGTGTTGCTGGCGCAGTCTTCGTACCTCTGGGGCAACGTGGGCGTCACCAAGATCGTCGACAAGCTGTACTACAAGAAGGACGTGCCGGAGATCGTCGTGATGGATCCGGTCCGGGTCACGATCGACACGCTCGGATCGTGGGCGCGACAGCTTCGTCTTTGGGGCTTCCCCGACGTCCCCGAGGAATATCTGAAGCTGAAGTAGCCGCAGAACGGGTGATCGATCGTGGATCCGGCGCCACCGCTCCTCAGCTTCCGCGGCGTGAGCAAACGCTTCCCCGGGGCGCGCGCGCTAGAGGACGTCAGCTTCGACGTGGCGAGCGGCTCCTGCCATGCGCTGTGCGGCGAGAACGGCGCCGGCAAGAGCACGCTCGGCAAGCTGCTGGCGGGAATCGACGTCCCCGACGCGGGGGAGATCCGGGTGGATGGACGGGCGGTGCACTTCCGCAATCCGCGGGATGCGCTCCGCGCTGGCATTGGCATGGTCCATCAGGAGCTGGCCTTTTGCGAGAATCTGTCGGTTGCCGAGAACCTCTGCCTCGGCGATCTGCCGCGGCGGGGCATCTTCGTGTCCCGCCCCGAAATGGAGCGGCGGGCGCGCGACATGCTGGGCGCCATCGAGGCCACGATCGACGCGTGGCGGCTGGTCGGCGATCTCACGGTCGCCGACCAGCAGATCGTCCAGATCGCGGCGGCGGTCGGTAGCGGCGCGCGGGTCATCATCTTCGACGAGCCGACCAGCAGCTTGTCGCAGCACGAGGCCGATCATCTGTATGCGCTGATGGGCCGCCTGCGGGCGCGCGGCACCACCTGCGTCTTCGTCTCGCATCGGATGCCGGAGATCTTCCGCCTCTGCGACACGATCACGGTCCTGCGAGACGGCAAACACGTCGCCACCCGGGCGGCCAGCACGCTCGACGAGGCGGAGCTGGTGCATCTCATGATCGGCCGCGAGCTGGAGGAATACTTGGGCCACAAGGTCGACCGTGAACCGGGTGAGGTGTTGCTGCGGGTGGAGAGGCTGTCGAGCCCAGGGCGTTTTCAGGACGTGAGCTTCGAAGTGCGAGCCGGGGAGATCGTGGGGCTGGCGGGCCTGGTCGGCGCGGGGCGATCCGACATCGCCAAGGCCGTCTTCAGCCTGGACGCCGACGCGCACGGGCGGGTCGAGATGGCGGGAAAAGCGCTGCTCGGCGGCTCGCCCGCGCGGGCGATGCGTGCGGGCCTCGGCTTCGTACCCGAGGATCGCAAGCGTCAGGGTCTGATCGCGGGCCTCAGCGCGCTGGAGAATCTGACCCTGCCGACGCTGGAGCAGCTTGCGCGGTTTGGCTGGATCCGTGTCGGTGCCGAGCGGGCGCGGGCGCGGGAGGTCTTCGCGCGCCTCAAGTTGCCGTCCCCCGACCTCGACTTTCTTGCCGGCGGGCTTTCGGGCGGCAATCAGCAGAAGATCGTCCTCGCCAAGTGGCTGGCTGCGCGCTGCCGCGTGCTCATTCTCGACGAGCCGACCCGGGGCGTGGACGTCGGCGCCAAGGCCGAGATTCACGCGCTGGTCAGAGATCTGGCGGCGGAGGGAACCGGCATTCTGCTGGTCTCCAGCGAGCTGCCCGAGCTGCTCGCGCTATCGACGCGAATGCTCGTTCTGCGCGAGGGGCGGCTGGTCGGCGAGGTCGGCCGGGGAGCGGATCCGGAAGCGCTGATGCGCCTCATGGCCGGGGTCGACCGCCTGGCTGAGCCTCGGGGACCAACGCCGTAGGCTGATTTTAACCGGCATTTTGCAGGACTTACGTCGACTATGTTTCCAGAACATTTCGTGGCAGTTTCTCCCCCGCAAAATCTCATGCGACACGTACTGAAGTTCTTTACACGGCCAAGCCGCGCGGATACGGTCCGCGGAGAGTCAGAGAAAAACACGTAAGAAACCAACTGGAGGGGAAACTGATGCGACTTCGTGCCTGCCTGCTCGCGATAGCTGTAGTCCTGCCAATTCGCGCCTTCGCGCAGACGCCGCCACCGGCGGCGCCGCCGCCCATGCCAGCCGCCATGCCGCCGGCTGCTCCAGAGAAGCCCGACGTGGGACAAACTCCGGCTCCCGCGTCGGCTGCACCCGCCGCCGCCGTAGTCGCCGTCCCAGCGCCGCCACCGACAGCTCCGGCTGTGGTTCCCGCCGGGCCCGCCCCGAAGTTCGTCTTCGGCGGCCTCGTCGACACGTACTACCTCTATAACTTCACGCCAGCGTCTGGGGCGAACTCCCTCGCGTCAATCCAGCCCAGCGTAGGTGTGGGTCGTGCCTTCGACACGAACGCGAACAGCATCACGCTCGCGCTTGCAAAGCTGACTATGAACGCGTCGCTAGACGTGGTCTCGCTCCAGCTCGACCTCGGCTACGGGTCCGTCGGGTCTATCATCAACAGTTCTACGGACGGGGCTTCAGCAGTCGGTCCGCCGGTTGCTGGGGCCTTTCTGGTCGAGCAGGCCTTCGGCGAGATCACTCTCCCGGTGGGGTTGCCCAGCTTCACGCTCGATTTCGGTAAATTCACCACCACGGCCGGCGCCGAGGTCATCGAGGCCAACAAGAACTGGCTCTACTCGCGCTCGCTGCTGTTCAACGCGATCCCGCTGCTTCACACGGGCGCGCGCGCCAACCTGAAGATCAACGACAACCTCACCCTGCAGGCGAGCTTGGTCAACGGCTGGAACAACGATCCCGATCTCAACGCCTGGAAGACGGGCGGCCTCTCCGCCTCGATCACGGTCAACCCCATGCTCGCGATCGTGGCGACCACCTACTTTGGCAAGGAAGGCCAGCCGCAGCTGCCTGCCGCCAGCACGCCGGGTGACTTCCGGTTCTTGGGCGACTTGGTCGCGGCCCTCACCGTCAACAGCCAATTCGGGCTCAACCTGAACGTCGACTATATCAAGGCCTTCGACGACCACGCTGCCGACTATCAGATCGGCGCGGCGCTCATGGGGCGTTACGCGATCAACGATCGCTTCAACGTGGCGGCACGCGGCGAGTTCCTCGCCAGTCACGTCGACGCGACGGCCATGGGCCCCGTTACCCTCAAGCAGGGTGAGGGTACGGCGATGTTGGGCATCGACGTGGGCAAGAACTTCGAGCTGCGTCCGGAGCTTCGGGCCGACTTCGCGAGCAAGGTCGCGGGCGCGGGCATCTACGCTGCGACCCCAACCGCGCCTGCTGGGAAGAGCGCCGAGTTCACCGGCGAGCTGGCCGCCCTCACCTGGTTCTAACCGCCGCCGCACGTACATAAAGCAGCACCAAACGGGAGGCCTCCGCCTCCCGTTTTTTTTGGCGGTTCAATCGTCGGGGAGCTCAGCCCCGATCTCGAAGGCCCTGGTGTATCGAAGCTACGTGTCTTTCCCGGCACCGCCGAGTGTGTCACGCTCAATGCGGGCCATGTCCGTCACCGCGCGCGAAATGCTGCAGACTCTGCGGCGGCGGTCCGCCGAGGCCAAGCAACGAGCCGCAGCGCACGCGGTGGCCCTTCGCACCGAAGTCGTCGATATCGTCAGAAAGAGCTTACCGTCGGGTGGAAGGGCCTGGCTGATCGGATCGCTGGCCTGGGGGTCATTCGGACAGCGAAGCGACGTCGACTTGGTTTTCGACGGCGTCGACGAGGGGAAGCTTTCGGAGATCGAGATCGTGGTCGCGCGGGCCGCTGATTTGTCGGTCGACGTTCTCCAACTGCGGGAGCTGCCGCCCTCCTTTCGGTCTAGGGTCGAACGCGAGGGGTTGCCGATCCATGGTCCGTGAGCCCGAGGTCGTGGTGAGGCTGCGACGGCTGCAGGCGGAGCTAGCGACCGAAATGTCTGCCCTCGGAGGGCGCGAGCAAGAGGTGCGCGATCTGCTGGCGCGCTGGAAGTCGGAGGGGAGCCTCGGACGCGCGGAATTGGTCTTGATAGCCGTCAACCTTCACGGTTGGTACACCGCCTTGGAGACGGGGCTTGAACGGGTCGCCCGGTTGCTCGACGAATCCATACCGGACGGTCCCACCTGGCACCTCGATCTCATCGAGCAGATGCGGATCGACATACCCGGCCTGCGGCCGGCGCTGATACCCTCTGAGAGCCTCGCGTCGCTACACGAGCTGCGAAAATTCCGTCACTTTTTTCGGAACGCCTATGTTCTCGATCTAGATCCGGAGAAGGTACGGGCGCGGGCGCACGATCTCGAGACGGCCGCCCCGTCGATCACGACCGCCCTGGACCGGTTCGAGGGCGAGCTCGCGCGCGCCATCCGTGAGATGGTCGACGCGTCGGTCTGATTCTGCGTTCCCGGCAAGAGGAACCCCAGCGGACATCTCAGCCGCCGACGCGCAGCATGTCGTTGAGCACGCCGGCGGCCGTGACCGCCGGACCGGCGCCTGGGCCGGTGATGACCAGCGGGTTCTTGCGGTAGCGGGCGGTCGTGAAGGCGACCTGGTTGTCGGTCCCTTTGAGGCCGAAGAATGGGCTTGCCCGCCCGACCACCTTGAGCCCGACCGAGATCCGATCCTTGGTCACCGAGGCGACGTAGCGGAGCGTGGCGCCTTTGGCCTTGGCGGCGGCGCCGCGGCGCGACCATTCGGCGTCGAGGGTCCCGAGGCTCGCCAGGAACTCGTCGCGCGGGAGCGAGCGGACGGCCGCCGGAACCAGCGACTCGACGGCGACGTCACCGGGCTCGCCCGCGAAGCCGAGCAGCCGTCCCAAGATGAGGGCCTTGCGCCCGACGTCGGCCCCCGACAGATCGTCGCGCGGATCGGGCTCGGTGTAGCCGCGTTCCATCGCCCGACGCAGCGCCTCGGAGAAGGAGCGGCCGTGCTCGACCTCGGTCAGCACGAAACCGAGCGTTCCCGACAAGCAGCCTTCGATCTTGATCACCCGGTCGCCCGACTCGGCGAGCTTGCGATAGGTGTCGAAGATCGGCAGGCCGGCGCCCACGGTGGCCTCGGTCAGCATTCGCCGCCCCGCACGCGCGGCCAGCGCCGCCAGCGCCTCGCTCTCCTGGCGCGGTCCGGAGAGCGGGCGTTTGTTGGCGAGCACCACGTCCATGCCCGCGCCGAGCGCCTGCCGGATGAGCGGCGTGCTCTCGTCTGCGGTGACGTCCACCAGCATCGGATCGCTGAGCGCGTGCTCGGCCAAGAACGAAAGCGCGTCGCCGGGCGTGGCCAGTTGGCCGCCGGGGACGTCGGCCAGCGAGCGCCCGGCTTTTTTGGCCGCCACCAGCGCCGCCACGGTCCGGGGCGAAAGACCGCTCGGGTCGAAGACGAAACCGCGCCGATCGATCGCCGCGACCAGGCGCAGGCTGGACCGATCGGCCGCGGGCCCACCGCGCCGCTTGCCGCCCGCCTTGGACATGATCCCGGCCAGGGCGCGTCCGATCTGGCCGAAGCCCAAGAGCACGGCGTCGGTAAAGGCGGCGCGCGCTGCCGCACCCCCGCCGATCTTGGAGAGCTGGAACGCAGCGTGCACGGCTCGTTGCGCGGCCGGCGCGTCCTTGGCCGCCACCACGAACGAGATGTTCAGCTCCGACGAGCCCTGCGCGATCGCGACGATGTTGATCCCGGCTTCCGCCAGCGCCGCGAACACGCGTGAGGCGATTCCGAGGTGGCCCGCCATGCCAATTCCCACCACCGCCACGGTCGCCAGCCCCGATCGCAGGTCGATGCCGTCGACCTCTCCGCGCGCGATCTGATCGCGGAACTCGTATGTCAATCGATCGCGCGCGCGTCGCGCCACGCCCGCCGGAACGGAAAAACAGATCGACTGCTCGGACGAGGACTGCGAGATCAGCGAGACGCTTATCCCCTGGCGGTGTAACGATTCGAAGGTGCGCGCGGCGATTCCGGGGACGCCCAGCATGCCGTTCCCCGCGACGGTGAGCAGCGCCTGGCCGCCGACGGCGGAGAGGGCCTTGACGGGATAGCGATCGAGCGTCCGCCGGGCCGAGATTTCGGTTCCCGCCGCGCTCGGGTCGGCGAAGGGGCGGACGAACACGGGGATCGGCCGGCCGGCGATGGGAATCAGCGCCCTCGGGTGGAGGACCTTGGCGCCGAAGTAGGCGAGCTCGGCCGCCTCGCGCAGATGGAGTTGGGGGATCACGCGCGCGTCGGGGACCACGCGCGGGTCGGCCGTGAGCAATCCTGGCACGTCCTTCCAGAGCGAAACCTCGCGCGCCGACAGAGCGCGCCCGATGAGCGTCGCCGTCAGATCCGATCCGCCACGTCCGAGCGTGGTCACGCCCCGCGCGCGCCGCTCGGCGACCGGCTGGCTGCGCGCGGCCGGCGGAGCGCCCGGGAGGGCTTCGCCACGGAGATCACCGCGGCCTTCGTCCTGCTCGTCGTGGTGCTCGTCTATTTCTGCCGCCCCGATGAATCCGGGGACCACGGGGACGATGCCAGCTGCGCAGAGCGGGCGCAGCGTCTTGCGCACCGCCAGGTCGGTCCGCATCAGGTTCGGCGAAGCGCCGCCGAAAGGTCCGTCCGTGAAGATCACCTCCGTGGCTTCGACGTAGCGCGCGCGCACACCGCCCGCGGCGAGCGCGGCGGCCAGGATCCGCGCGGACAGTCGCTCCCCGCGACTGACGATGAAGTCGCGCGTGCGAGCGGTCAGCTCTTTGAGCACGGCCAGGCTCGACAAGAGGCGCGAAAGCTCGTCCATGGAGCCCTCGATGTCGTCGGCGACTTCCTTGACGCTGCCGCGCGTGACCGCGCCGCGCAGGATCTCGGTGTAACGCAGGCGCAGGGCCTCGACCTGCCGCGCGCCAAGGTCTCCGCCGCCAGCGGCTGCCCGCGCGGCCAGGCTCAAGAGCGCATCGGTCACCCCGGCGGGCGCCGAAACCACCACGACGCGCGGGGCTGGGCGCCCCTTGACGATCTGTACGGCACGCCGGAACGCCGCCGCGTCGGACAGCGACGCGCCTCCGAACTTGTGAACCTCGATGACGGCCTTCTTGGCGCTCATGGGCCAGGAAGATGTATCAGGATCGCGGGAGGTACGGAACCCTTCGAGGGTTCCGGGTAAGATAGATTCCACTCCATGTCGCGCTCCACCTTCCGTTGCATCACCGGATGCCCGGGCGAGTACCCGCTCGACGAGATCATCTACAAGTGTCCGAAGTGCGGCGATCTGCTGGAGGTCGTGCACGACATGGAGGCGCTCAAGAGCCGCAGCGCGGCCGCCTGGATCAAGCTCTTCGACGAACGGTACCTGCGCACCGCGTGGCCGTACGGCTCGGGCGTTTGGGGGAAGAAGGAATGGGTGCAGCCCCACGTGCGCGACGAGAATGTCGTGTCGATGCTCGAGGGGGGAACGAACCTGCTGTGGGCCGAGCGCTACGGTCGCGAGCTCGGCCTTTCGGACCTTTGGGTCAAGCAGTGCGGCGTCTCGCACACCGGATCTTTCAAGGATCTCGGCATGACGGTGCTGGTGTCGACGGTCAAACAGATGATGGCCGACGGCAAACCGATCCGCGCGGTCGCTTGCGCGTCGACCGGCGACACGTCGGCCGCGCTGGCCGCCTACGCCGCGGCCGCCGGCATCCGGGCGATGGTGATCTTGCCGCGCGGGAAGGTGTCGACCGCCCAGTTGGTACAGCCGCTGGCGAACGGGGCGCTGGTGCTTGCCGTCGACGGCGACTTCGACGACTGCATGGCGATGGTGACGCGGTTGGCGGAAGAAGAAGGCGTCTATCTCGCCAACAGCATGAACAGCTTGCGGATCGAAGGACAGAAGACGGTCGCGATCGAGATGGTGCAGCAGTTCGACTGGGACGTGCCGGACTGGGTGGTGATCCCGGGCGGGAACCTGGGGAACGTCAGCGCGCTCGGCGCGGGCTTCTTGATGATGAAGGAGCTGGGTCTCATTCAAAAGTTGCCTCGCATCTGCGTCGCGCAGGCCGAAGCCGCCAACCCGCTCTACCGGGCGTACAAGGCGGGCTGGGAGAAGTTCCAGCCGGTGGCCGCCAAGCCGACCCTGGCCTCGGCGATCCAGATCGGTAACCCGGTCAGCGTCAAGAAGGCAATCCGGACGCTGCAGAAGTTCGACGGGGTGGTCGAGCAGGCGTCCGAGGCCGAGCTGGCCGACGCCGCGGCGCGCGCCGATCTCACCGGGCTCTTCAATTGTCCTCACACCGGCGTCGCGCTGGCCGCGCTCGAAAAGCTGATCGCACGGGGCGAGATCCGTTCGTCGGACCGCGCCGTGGTGGTCAGCACCGCCAACGGCCTCAAGTTCACCGAGTTCAAGGTGCTGTATCACGAAGGGAAGATCCCCAACGTGCCGCACCCCCGCTACAGCAACACGCCCATTCACCTGCCGAACGACTACATCGCCGTCCGCGACGAAGTCCGCCGCCGGTTGGATTGAAGATCGAGCAGCTTTGGGGCGAGGCGATCGCGCCGCGCGGAGCGAGCCGAGGCTTTAAGCCGAACACTTCCATGAACGTCCGGGGCCTACAGCGTGCTACAGTGAACCGTTTGCGAAATTCCCAGAAAATCAGGACATGAAAGAGCAATCTAGCCCGTCGCGTCAGGGCCTCTACGACCCCCAGCACGAGCACGATTCGTGCGGGGTCGGGTTCGTCGTCGATCTCAAGGGTCGCAAGTCGACGAAGATGGTCGAGGATGCGCTTCAGATCCTGCTGAACCTCCAGCATCGGGGCGCGAGCGGGTGCGAGAAAAATACCGGCGACGGCGCCGGCATCCTGATGCAGGTTCCGCACGGGTTCTTGGTCGAGGCCTGCGCGCAGGCGAAGGGCCGGATCACGCTGCCGGCTGCTGGCCAGTACGGCGTCGGGGTGGTGTTCTTGCCGAACGATCCCGGCAGCCGCGCCGCCTGCGAGCACCTGTTCGAAAAAGTGGTGCGCGACGAGGGCCAGCGTTTCCTCGGCTGGCGCGAGGTCCCGACCGACAACCGGATGCTCGGCACGACCGCGCAGAGGTCGCAACCGGTCATCAAACAGCTGTTCATCGGCCGGCACCCGTCCATCCCCGACGATGAGGCATGGGAACGAAAGCTCTACGTCATCCGCCGTCGGGCTCGCCACGCGGTTCGAAGGCTCGACATACCCGAGAAGGGCAACTTTTACGTCCCCAGCTTGTCGGCACGCACGATCATCTACAAGGGCATGCTGAACCCCGACCAGCTCTCGGCGTTCTACCCCGATCTGGCCGACCCGCGCGTCGAGTCGGCGCTGGCGCTGGTTCACTCCCGGTTCTCCACCAACACGTTCCCCAACTGGTCGCGCGCGCACCCCTACCGGATGATCGCGCACAACGGCGAGATCAACACGCTGCGCGGCAACGTGAACTGGATGCACGCGCGCGAGAGCATGTTCGAGTCGAAGCTGTTCGGCGACGATCTGAAGAAGTGCATCCCGGTCATCGACACCGAGGGGAGCGATTCGGGGATCTTCGACAACGCCTTCGAGCTCCTGGTCCTGGCGGGGCGGTCGCTGCCGCACGCCATGATGATGATGATTCCCGAGCCGTGGTCCAACCACGAATCCATGTCGCAAGAGCGCAAGGACTTTTACGAGTTCCACGGCTGCCTGATGGAGCCCTGGGACGGTCCCGCTTCGGTGGCGTTCACCGACGGGATCCGGATCGGCGCGACGCTGGATCGCAACGGGTTACGCCCGTCTCGCTATTACGTGACCAAGGACGATCTGGTCGTCATGGCGTCGGAAGTGGGCGTCCTCGACATTCCGCCCGACCGGATCGTCAAGAAGGGTCGCCTTCAGCCAGGCCGCATGTTCTTGGTCGACACCTCCGAGGGGCGGATCATCGGCGACGACGAGATCAAGCAGAAGATCGCCGAGGCGGAGCCGTACGGGGTCTGGTTGAAGGAGAACATCGTCTCGCTCGACGATCTCCCCAAGCCCCCATCGGTGATCGAGCCCGATCGGCAGACCGTGCTCCGCCGCCAGGAGGCCTTCGGGTACACCTCCGAGGATCTCAAGGTGCTGGTCGCGCCGATGGCGACCGACGGCGTAGAGGCCACGGGATCGATGGGGACCGACACGCCGCTCGCGGTGCTGTCGAATCGTTCGCAGCTCCTCTACAACTACTTCAAGCAGCTCTTTGCGCAGGTGACGAACCCGCCGGTCGACGCCATCCGCGAGGAGATCATCATGGCGGTCGACACCGCCATCGGTCCGGAGGGTAACCTGCTAGAACCGACGCCGGCCTCCGCGCGACAGGTCAAGCTGCCGACGCCGGTGCTGCGCAACGAGGAGCTGGAAAGGCTGCGCAACCTCGACGGCCACAACGGATCGCATGGGTTCAAGAGCGTCACCCTGCCCATGCTCTACGAGGTGGAGGCGGGCGGGCCGGGCCTGCGGGACGCGATCGAGACGCTGCGGGCCGCGGCGAGCAAAGCGATCGCCGACGGGAACAACATCATCATTCTCTCCGATCGCGGACACGACCGCGATCGGGCGCCGATCCCGTCGCTGCTGGGCATCGCCGCCGTTCAGCACCACCTGCTGCGCGAGGGATCGCGGACGCGGGTGGGCCTGGTGGTGGAGAGCGGCGAGCCGCGCGAGGTCCACCACTTCGCGCTCCTACTCGGCTACGGCGCCAGCGCCATCAACCCGTACCTGGCGCTCGAGAGCCTGCACGACATGATCCGGCACGGCCTGCTCGCCGGTGACGCCAAGGACGCAGCCAAGGATGGAGAGAAGACCGGCAGCAAAGACGCCGCCGAGAAGGCCGAGCAAAAATACGTCAAGGCGGTCGGCAAGGGGATCGTCAAGGTCTGCTCCAAGATGGGGATCTCGACCATCCAGAGCTACCACGGGGCGCAGGTGTTCGAGGCGATCGGCCTCAACCAGACGTTGATCGACGAGTACTTCACCTGGACCGCGTCGCGCATCGGCGGCATCGGCATCGACGAGATCGCCGCGGAGGTCCGGCAGCGCCACCACCGCGCCTTTCCCGAGCGCCCGCTGCCCGCCGACAGCCTCGATCCCGGCGGCCAGTACCAGTACCGGCGCACCGGCGAATTTCATCTGTTCAATCCGGTCAGCATCCATAAGCTGCAACAGGCCTGCCGGACCGGCGACTACGGCACCTTCAAGGAATACTCGCGGCTCATCGACGACCAGTCGATGAACCTGGCCACCCTGCGGGGGCTCATGGAGCTCAGCTCCGCCCTATCGCCAGTCCCCATCGAAGAGGTCGATTCGATCGAGACGATCCTCAAGCGGTTCAAGACCGGTGCGATGTCCTACGGCTCGATCAGTAAGGAGGCCCACGAGACGCTGGCCATCGCCATGAACCGGATCGGTGGCAAGAGCAACACCGGCGAGGGTGGCGAGGATCCGGCGCGCTTCGTGCCAGACGCCAACGGCGATTCGCGAAGGAGCGCAATCAAGCAGGTCGCCTCTGGGCGCTTCGGCGTCAACAGCCAGTACCTGATCAGCGCCGACGAGATCCAGATCAAGATGGCTCAGGGAGCGAAGCCGGGCGAGGGCGGTCAGCTTCCCGGCTCCAAGGTCTATCCGTGGATCGCCAAGGTCCGTTACTCGACGCCGGGCGTGGGCCTGATCTCGCCGCCCCCACATCACGACATCTACTCGATCGAAGATCTGGCGCAGCTCATTCACGACCTCAAGAACGCCAACCCGCGAGCACGCATCAGCGTCAAGCTGGTCGCGGAGGTGGGGGTCGGGACGATCGCCGCCGGCGTGGCCAAGGCGCACGCCGACCTGGTCCTCATCAGCGGTCACGACGGGGGCACGGGGGCTTCGCCGCTCACCAGCATCAAGCACGCGGGCGTCCCTTGGGAGCTCGGATTGGCCGAAACGCACCAGGTGCTCGTCCTCAACAACCTGCGCAGCCGGATCGTGGTCGAGACGGACGGCCAGCTCAAGACCGGGCGCGACGTGGTGGTGGCGGCGCTGCTCGGCGCCGAGGAGTTCGGGTTCTCGACGGCGCCCTTGGTCGCTGTCGGCTGCATCATGATGCGCGTCTGCCACCTCAATACCTGTCCGGTCGGGGTCGCGACGCAGGATCCGAAGCTGCGGGCGAAGTTCGCGGGCAGCCCAGATCACGCCGTCAATTTCATGCGCTTCGTTGCCCAAGAGGTGCGCGAGCTGATGGCCAAGCTCGGCTTCCGCACCGTGAACGAGATGATCGGCCGTACCGAGTGCCTTCAGCTCAAGAAAGCGATCGACCACTGGAAGGCGCGGGGGCTCGATTTTTCGCAGATCCTCCACCAGCCCGACGCCGGGCCCGAGGTGGGACGCTACAAGACCGAGTCGCAGGACCACGGGCTCGAAAAGTCGCTCGACATGACCACCATCCTGCCGCTTTGCAAGCCGGCCATCGAGCGGGGCGAGAAGGTGGAGGCGAGCCTCGCCATCCGCAACGTCAACCGCGTCGTCGGGACCATCACGGGCAGCGAGGTGACGCGCAAGTACGGCGCTGCCGGGTTGCCGGACGACACCATCAAGCTTCACTTCACCGGCTCGGCCGGGCAGAGCTTCGGCGCCTTCCTGCCACGCGGCATGACGCTGACACTGGAGGGCGACGCGAACGACTACGTCGGCAAGGGGCTGTCCGGCGGCAAGATCGTCGTCTTTCCGCCGCGCGGGGCGACCTTCGTCCCCGAGGAGAACATCCTCATTGGGAACGTCGCCCTCTACGGCGCGACCAGTGGCGAGGCGTACTTTCGAGGCGTCGCCGGCGAGAGATTCTGCGTCCGAAACAGCGGCGCCAGCGCGGTGGTCGAGGGGGTGGGCGACCACGGCTGTGAGTACATGACGGGCGGCCGGGTCGTGATCCTCGGTCCCACGGGCCGCAACTTCGCCGCCGGCATGTCGGGCGGCGTTGCCTATGTCCTCGACGACGAAGGGCGGACCTTCGCGCGCCGCTGCAACAAGGAAATGGTAAGCTTGGGCAAGCTGGAGGCTCCCGAGGAGGTCAAGCTCGTGCACGGGCTTCTCTCCCGTCACGCGCAGGTGACCGGCAGCAAGCGCGCCCAGGAGATCCTCGCCTCATGGAATCAACTGGTGCCTTCCTTCGTGCGCGTGATGCCGAACGACTACCGCCGCGTCCTGGAGACGCAGCAGAAGATGCGCGAGACTGGCCTGTCGCCCGAAGAGGCCGAGATGGCCGCCTTCGAGCTGAACTCGCGCGACACCGCCCGGCTCGGTGGCAAGTGAGCGCATGGGCAAGCTGACCGGGTTCATGGAATACGAGCGGCACGAGCCGCCCGGGCGCGATCCCAAGGGGCGCACGCGCGACTGGCTGGAGTTCCACGACCACCTCCCGGAGGCGACGCTCAAAGAGCAGGGCGCGCGCTGCATGGACTGCGGCGTTCCCTTCTGTCACACCGGGACACTGCTGCCCGGCGGTGCGTCGGGTTGTCCCATCAACAACCTCATCCCCGAGTGGAATGATCTCGTCTACCGCGGTCAGTGGCGCGAGGCGCTGGCGCGCCTCCACAAGACAAACAATTTTCCCGAGTTCACGGGGCGGGTCTGCCCAGCGCCCTGTGAAGGATCGTGCGTTCTCGGCATCAACGAGCCGGCGGTCACCATCAAGAGCATCGAGGCCGCGATCATCGACAAGGCGTTCGAGGAGGGCTGGGTGGTCCCCGAGCCGCCCGCGAAAAGGAGCGGCAAGACGGTCGCGGTGGTCGGCTCCGGCCCCGCGGGGCTCGCCTGCGCGGCGCAGCTCAACAAGGCCGGGCACCTGGTGACGGTCTTCGAGCGCGACGATCGGATTGGCGGCTTGCTCATGTACGGCATCCCCCCGATGAAGCTGGAAAAGCATGTCGTCGACCGGCGCGTGAAGCTGCTCGCCGAGGAGGGCGTGAGGTTCGTCGCCGGGGCCTTCATCGGGAAGAACCACCCGACGGCGAAGTTGCGCGAGTCGTTCGACGCCATCGTGCTCAGCGGCGGCGCGACCGCGGCGCGCGATCTGCCCGTCGAGGGAAGGCACCTCGGGGGCGTCCACTACGCCATGGAGTTCCTGCTCAAGAGTTGCAAGAGCCTGCTCGACAGCAACTTCGCCGACGGACAGTTCATCAACGCCAAGGGGAAAAACGTCATCGTAATCGGCGGCGGCGACACCGGCACCGACTGTGTCGGAACGGCCCTGCGCCACGGGTGCAAGAGCCTGGTGCAGTTCGAGATCTTGCAACGCCCTCCCGTATCGCGCGGGGCCGACAACCCCTGGCCGCAGTGGCCGCGCGTCTACAAGCTCGACTACGGGCAAGAAGAGGCGGCGGCGCTGTTTGGCGCCGATCCACGCGAGTACGTGACGGTCACCAAGCGTCTCGGCGGCGACTCGGGAGGTAACGTCAAGGAGCTGCAGACGATCGAAGTCGAATGGGTGAAAAACGGCGACGGCCGCTTCACCATGAAGGAGAAGGCCGGCACCGAGAAGGTCTGGCCGGCGGATCTCGTGCTGCTCGCGATGGGTTTCGTCGGCCCCGAGAAGGAAGGGATGTTGGCTGACCTCGGTGTTCGGCTGGATGCGCGCGGCAACGTCGCGGTCGACGAGAACAAGGCCACCAGCATTTCCGGAATTTTTGCAGCCGGAGACATGGCGCGTGGGCAGTCGCTCATCGTCTGGGCGATCCAGGAAGGCCGAGCCGCCGCCCGCGGCGTCGACCAGTATCTGATGGGCGAAACTCTCCTTCCGTAGCGCGAGACCGGATCTGGCGTCGTCGAGTTGGAGCGTCTACCTCGCGCGCTGCGCCGACGGAACGCTCTACTGCGGGATCGCGCGCGACGTGGAGGCGCGGATCGCCGCGCATGACGCCGGCAAGGGCGCTCGGTACACCCGGGGCCGGGCGCCTTTGACCCTGCTTCTCGCCCGCCGCTGCCGCGACATGGGTAGGGCGCTCCGGATTGAGCACGCCGTCAAGCGCTTGCCGCGTTTACGGAAGCTCGCGTTGGCCAAGAATCCGGAGCTCCTGGCGAGGATCGCGCGGAGGATCGCGCGGGAGATTGCGCGGCGAAACCCCTACATGTCGTAGGTCATCCTCCCGATTTGTTTCCACACGATCAATTGGGGGGGTCCCAGGAATTTAGACGAGCTATCGTGAGCGTCATGGGAATGACTCATCGCCTAGTTTTCTGCTTGGTTGGTGCGGTTGCAGTCGTTGCCGGGTCGAGTTGTGCCGGCGTCCACCAACAGGCTGGGGGCCCCGGGACCGGCGCAATCGGCGGCACCGACGGACCACCGCCCTCCGTCGACGGGATCACCGTCAACCGGGCGAATTGCGGCAACGGGACGCTCGATCCGGGCGAGTTTTGCGACGACGGGAACACCGCTCCTGGCGACGGCTGCACGCCCCTGTGCCAAATTGAGGACGGCTGGTCCTGTCCGACGCCTGGGCAGCCCTGTATGCGCACCCAGATCTGCGGCGACGGGATCCTGCAACTCCCCGAGCAGTGCGACGACCACAACACGACTTCGGGTGATGGCTGCTCATCAACCTGTACGGTCGAATCCGGCTACGTCTGTCACGTGCCCGGCAAGCCGTGCGTTCCCAATTGCGGCGACGGCATCATCACGGGAAGCGAGCAGTGCGATGACGGTAACAACACGTCGGGTGACGGTTGCTCGTCGACCTGCCTGATCGAGCCGGGCGCGACCTGTACGGGCATGCCCAGCGTCTGCAAGGTCGCAAAATGCGGCAACGCCGTCCAAGAGGCGGGCGAGTCCTGCGACTGCGGCGACGGAACGGTGCCGGTCCCCGCCAGCTGCTCGGGTCCAAACGGCCTCTTCAACGGCGACGGCACCGGTTGCTCGAAGACCTGCACCAAGGAGCCGGTCTGCCGCGGGACCACCGGGATGGGTGCCACGCACGCCTGTGCTACGAGCTGCGGGAACGGAAACATCGAAGCCGGCGAGGGGTGCGACGACGGCAACCTGGTCTCCGGCGACGGCTGCTCGGCAACGTGTCAGGTGGAACCCGGGTTCACCTGCGGTACGCAGATGAAGGCCGACACGGTGACCTGCACGCAGACGGGCAACATGGGCGACGTGCCCGGCTGTTTGGAGCTCCCGGTCAAATACCGCGACTTCGAGAACGAGAGCGTGACCCCCGGTGGGCACCCCGACTCCTTCTTCTTGGGCTCGTCCTGGACCGCGACCGATCCGCGGTACCTGACCATCGCCGGGGTGCAGGGGCAGACGGGGGCGCTGCCGTTTACGAAACGGTACTGCGTCCCCAATTCGGGCGGCCTTGCCAAGCAGAACGATTCGACGGCGCGTTCCTGGGACATCGCCCAAGCAGCCCTCGATGCCAACGGAAAGCCTGTGTTCAACACCATGCGCGCCGGGTGCGGTGGCGTCGCAACTTTGGCCGACTGTCAGTTCACGGACTTCAGCCACGACACCAACGGAGGCCACGTGCCCGGTTACACCCAGGCGGCGAACGGCCCAACAAATGGTCTCGTGTACACGCCGGGATCGGTCGGCCACCCGATGTACCACGGCTGCGCCCCCGTCGTGACCAGCGCGATGACGTTTGGCCAGTGGTGGCAGGACGGCACCTACGAGAGCGACGGCACGACCGCGGGGAAGCACGCGGTCGGCACGCTGGAGCTTGCGCCCGTCGTCGTGGGCGGAGCCACCGACTACCGGTTCTCCAGCGCCCAGAACAGCGTCTACGGCGGGTTCTTCCCGTTCGATCCGCCGGCTAACACGTTCCCGCTCTATTTCACCGCGGCGCAGCTGACCGCGGAGGGAGGGAGCGCGGCCGGCCCGGGCACGGTCACAACCATGCCCTCGGGCGAGCAGCTGCTCTGCAACCTGTGGCCCTACTGGTACAGCCCCTACAAGACCAGCACCGTCACCGTGTTTGGTGGCGGGGACGGCTGCAAGGGGGATCAGTACCTCTTCCCACCCAGCGTCTCGTACGCGACGGAAAAGGCCGGCGGCTGGACCACCGCGATGCAGGGCTGGTACCACGATTCCTGGTTCTCGGTCGAGGCGCGCTACCTCTTCGCGTTCAACGGGGCGTTCGACTTGCAGTTCTACGGCGACGACGACACATTCGTCTTCATCAACGGCGTTCTCGTGATTGATCTCGGGGGCGTCCACCAGCGGCTGCCCGGAAAGGTGCACGTCGACGCCGCCGGAAACGCGACGACGCAGGAAGGCGGGTCGGTCTACCTTCCCGGTCAAACGGCGGCGTCGATGCCGCCGCTGCCGGCCACCGCGGCGGTCGGCGATCTGGTTCCCTGTGATGGCAGCGCCGCGGCCGTCGACCCGCTGACCAGCGTGGCGTACAACTCCACCTGCCCGGCCGGCAACACCACCTGCGACTGCCGCGCGCGGACCATACCGGCTGCCACGATGGGCCTGCAGCCGCCTGCCGCCGGCCAACCGGCCAACACTTACGAGATCGCTGTGTTCGAGCGCGACGGCCACCCGTCCGAGTCGAACTTCCAGCTCACGCTGAGCGGGTTTTCGACCACCGAGTCGACCTGTGGGCCCCGCTGTGGCGACGGCATCGTCAGCGCGGGCGAAGAATGCGACTGCGGCGACGGGACGGTGCCCGCTCCCGCGAGTTGCCCCGGTCCCAACAACAGCGCCACGTACGGGGGCTGCGCGACGACCTGCACCTGGGGCCCGTATTGTGGCGACGGCATGGTCCAGGCGCCCGAGACCTGTGACCTTGGCAGCGAGAAGAACACGGCCAGCTATGGGACCAACGGTTGTACGCCGGGGTGCCAGGCGCCGCCCTATTGTGGCGATGGCATCGTCCAGACGAGCGAAAAGGAAGCCTGCGATCTCGGCGCGAACAACGGGGTGGCCGGCCAGCCCTGCAGCAAGACCTGCGGCCTCGTCGTCAACTGATCGGGGCCCCGCGCGAGGCCAGCAGGGCGGTGGTTTTTTTTGACGGCGCCGCCAGGCGCCTCAAAATGGGGTGGTGACGAGCTCATCGCCTGCGATCGCGTTGCCGTTGTCCGGTCCTGCGGCGCCAAGTCCCGCATCCGCGGCGGCGCCGCGGCGTCAAGCGTTCGACCTCAAGGGGACGATGGCGTCGTTGACGGTCCTGCGCCTACGAAGCACCGATCTGGCGCTGGTTGAGCGGCAGCTCCGGGTCAAGATCGCGCAGCTGCCGCACCTGTTTCTCGACGCGCCCGTGCTGGTGGATCTGAGCGCGCTCGGCGACAGCGCGGCGGGCCTCGCGCTCGGCGAGCTGGTCCGTGTCTTGCGATCCTGCAAGCTCATGCCGGTCGCCGCCGCGAACGTCCCCGACGAGCTGCGCGGCGCGGTGACCGATGCGGGACTGGGCGTCTGGCAACCCCCCGCGCTCGGACGGGCGCGCGCTGACAGCGACCCTTCCGCACAAGCGCCCGTGGAAGAGGTGCCTCCGGCCGAAACGCCTCCGGCCGAAACGCCTCCGGCCGAAACGCCTCCGTCGGAGGTCGCCGCAGCGGCCGGGCCAACGGCCCCGCCGCTGCCGGCCCGCGGGCCGCACGCCGGGCCAATGGTCGTGAGCAAGCCCGTGCGCGGCGGTCAGATCGTCTACGCGCAGAACAATGACCTGGTGGTGCTCGCGCCGGTCAACTCGGGCGCACAGGTTATCGCCGACGGTCACGTGCACATCTACGCGCCGCTGCGGGGCCGCGCGGTGGCCGGAGCACAGGGGCTGACGGGCGCGCGGATTTTTTGCCAGAAGCTCGAAGCCGAGCTGGTAGCGATCTCGGGTGCCTACGTGATGGCCGAGGAGATCCCGCCGCAGTTTCACGGACGCGCCGTCCAGATTTTTCTCGAGGGTGGAGAATGTCGGATCG
>CAAGKR010073553.1_pt1 | contig 26599 bp, 22 predicted proteins | sample 2556971 | NCBI WGS metagenome assembly CAAGKR01 (sample SAMEA5207829, study PRJEB30636) | soil metagenome | biome: forest; feature: boreal; material: soil | place: USA | collected 2011-09 | depth 1 m | reverse complement strand
TCGAACTTTTGAACCATCGAGGCTTGGTCCGCGACGACCTGCAGCTGCACCTTCTTGAGAGCTCCGGTCGAGCCCCCCCACCAGTTCGGTACCGGCGCGAACGCCATCGAGACCTTCGGAGTTTTCTCGGTCATCAGAAAAGGCCCAGTCCCGATCAGGCCATCAGGTGTCGTCCACCAAGTGTCCGTTCCTTTGGCTTCGATGATCTTCTGGTCAACGACGTCGGCCGTCCAGAGCGCCATCTCGGAAAGCCAGTAGCCGGCGGGATGCGAAAGCACGGCGTTAATCGTGTAGTCGTCGGGGGAGGAGAGGCCGCTCAAGGTCTTGGCAGTTCCGGCAGCGACCGCGTCGTAGCCGACCACCGTGTCGAAAACGCTTGCATATGCATCCTGCAGCGAGGCCGCGCGGTTCCAGCTGTAAAGGAAGTCGGAAGCCTTGACTGGATCGCCGTTCGAAAACTTCACGTCGCGGCGAAGGTGGAATGTGTAGCGGAGCCCGTCGCTGGAGATCTCTGGCGGTCCTGTAGCGACGTCGTTTGTAATGTTCAGCTGGTCATCGAATCTGTAGAGCCCGTCGAACAGGTTTTGAATGATGTTGATGTCAGTGCCAGACGAAGCGTGGCCGGGGTCGAGGGTGGCGACATCGGTTATCAGTGGCCACCTGAATGTCTGGTCGGCGGCCAACCCCGAACCAGCCCCCGACGTGCTGTTACCGCTAGCGCAGGCCGCGCATAAGACGACGATTACCAAGCCTAGTGCCAGAGACCTTGGAACCTTCATCATGCCTATCTCCAAACTTCCGATCACGTCTTAAGCGTGATATGGCTCCATGCCGAACTGCAACCCGAGTGAGCGTAGCACAGGTCATGAGGCAAACTAACGACCGTTCATCGTTCTCGGCAAGGAGAACCCTGGGCCGTCTTCGGCAGCAGTCCTAGAAGCCCGAGCAGCTGCTCGGGCTTCGCGACCGGGAGCTACGGTCCGATCGCCCGTTCACCGCAGGCAGGCTCCGGGTTCCACAACCACAAAAACTCCTTTTGCCTGTGGTCGGGGACCCATGATCTGGCCCTATGAGTCGGCTGCAGCGGCCATGGGTGCTAGAGCTGTCGCGATTTGCTCGAGATATGATTCCAGCCTGCCGGCGGCCGGGTTCCAGATGCCGCGGAGGACCATAGCCGTGTAGATCTCGGCGATCTCCTCAAGCGAGAGGCGCCCTCGCGACGAGTACCAGGAGGACACCCAGGTCGTCATGGCGAGGATCCCGTAAGACGTGATTTGGACGTCCACGGGCAGGAACTTGCCCTGCCGGATGCCGTCTTCGAGCTCGTTTCGAAACACCTGCTCGTACTCTTGCCGCAGCGCCACGATGCGGATCCTCTGCGCACGGCTCAGGCTGCGCAACTCGCTGTTGCCGATGAACACCTCCCTCGCCCGCGCGCCGTGGAGCTTGACGTGGTAATACACCAGCAGCCGCATGCGCTCAACGACGTCCGGCGTCTCTGCGACCTGGCGCTGGTCCTCGAGCAGGTCCAGCATGACCGTCTCCATGATCGCGAAGAGAAGCTCGCCCTTCGAGGCCATGTGGTTGTAAAGGCTGCCCACCTGAATGCCGACTTTGGACGCGATGTCTCGCAAAGTGGTGGCCTGGAATCCTCGCTTGTAGAAGAGTTCTAGGGCGACCGAGCGGATACCTTCCGCAGTTCTCTCGCCCCGACGGGCACTCAGTCGGCGTGTCTTCGGTGCGCCTTCGGCCTTCACACGACGACCATGTCGTGCGTAAAGCCGTTCAAGTTCTCACATCCAGTGGGAGTCACCACAACGGTGTCCTCAATGTGGATCGGCACATCGCGCCTGATGAAGACTCCCGGATCGATAGTGAACACCATCCCTGCCTCGAGGCGCCTCTTGTTGCCGGGTTGCAAGAGCGGCGCCTCGTGTCCGTTGTTGAGGCCCACGCCATGACCTACTTTCCAAACCTGCTTCCTCCCTCCTCCCTCGATAGCCTCCTGGCAAGCCCGATGGACATCTTCGGCTAGGGCTCCTGGCCGGACCACGGCGACGGCGGCCTTGTACGCCTTGCGAGTCAGCTCGTACAGCTGCACCGCCTCAACCGATGGCTCACCAACGAAGATGTTGCGAGCAGAATCGGCGCGGTAGCCCCCAAACGATCCTGGCCACAGGTCCACGTCGACGACGTCGCCGGCCTCGAAGCGTCGATCGGAGAGCGTCGTAAAGGCACCTGATATCTGCATGCTCTCGGCGCCAGCATCCACCATGGCTGACATGATCTCGAGGCCTGCGCGGCCAACCGTCGCTCCCTCGCGAATCGCCTTCTGCGCCGCCACGTAGCCGATGTCGTGGATGTGGGCGGCGCGCCGCAACAACTCGATCTCATCAGCGCCCTTGATGGAGCGCAGCTCGTCAAACACGGACTGCGTCCTTTTCAAGATCACATTGGGGACGGCGGCCTTAACGAGATCCACATCCCCGAACCAGAGACCGTCCTCGACACCGACGGTGCCTTGGGCGAGGTCGGCCGACTGGAAGAGCGATCGCAGTGATGGGACCGGGTCCTGCCCATCCATGTAGACGAACACCTTCTTGACCGGACACGACTGGAGGTCCAGGAGGTCGGCGTGCATCTGAGTTATGTGCGTGGCCGGCTCCGCCTCGACAGGAACCAGGACCCCCATCGACCAGATGGGCCAGCCACCCGGATGGGGGGTCAGGCCGGAGAACCACCTGAAGTTGGGACCTGACATCACGTATAGGGCATCGACACCGGCGTCGCGAGCCAGCCGCCGAGCCTTGTTCCAGCGAGCAGGGAAGTCAGGCGTCACTTCGCTCCCGCCGCAACTGGCTGCCCGATTCGCGTCCGCACCGCCGAAGCCGCGACCATCACAGACACCTGTGCCGAGTTCTTGATCATTGGATGCGCGGGTCCAGCAGCCGGTACGTGATGTCGACGACGAGGTTCGCCACGGCGACCGACACCGCTGCCACGATGACGGTGCCGGCGATCACAGGCAGGTCAACGGTCGTCAGCGCGTGGATCGCCAGATTGCCGATACCGTTCAGACCGAAGACGATCTCCACGACGATCGCGCCACTGATCAGGACCCCGATGTCCATCCCAAGCATCGTGACAACCGGTTGCAGAGCTGGACGGACGACGTGGCGCCGGACCACGTCGCGTCGCCGCAGCCCCTTTGCGCGTGCGAGCAGCACCCAGTTCTCGTTCGCCACCTCAAGCATGCTCGAGCGCATGATCCGCGAGTAGGCCGCCGCGTATGTGAACGCGAGCGTGCACCACGGCAGGACGAGATGCCACGCCCAACTCAGCGGGTCTTGCGTGAACGGGACGTAAGTCGGCTCCGGGAAGATGTGGATGCGGAAGTAGAAGAGGTAGAGCAGGGTGACGCCGAGCAAGAACTGCGGCATCGAGACGCCGACGAGCGCGAAGAGCATCGCCGTTCGGTCTCGTAACGAGCGGGGGTTGAGCGCCGACACGATTCCGACCGCGAGGCCGAACAGGAGCCAGAGGACTACTCCGCCGACAGTGAGCGACAGGGTCACGGGCAGACGATCCAAGATCGTCGTCAGCACGGGCTCCTGGTTCTTGAAGGAGTAGCCGAGATTCGGCGGCCAGTTCAGGATGCCCGATGGGTGTCCGTTTCCGATCAGGTCGGGCCCGTGCAGAAAGTAAAGGTACTGGCGCCAGAGAGGCTGGTCGAGCCCCATCCGGTGGCGGACCTCAGCTATCGTCTGGGGCGACGCTCCCCTTGGGACCGCCTCGACCGCCGGATCACCCGGGATGACGAAGAAGAGCGTGTAGGTGAGCGCGGTGATCACGAGGATCAGAACTCCGAGCCAAACAATCCGGCGCACGATCATTCCGATCACAGCGTCGCCAGCCCGGTCCGAGGGTCGAGCGCGTCGCGCAGCGCGTCTCCGACAAGGTTGAAAGCGATTGTCGTCGACAGGAGCGCAACGCCCGGTACTGCGATCATCCAGGGCGCTGTGGCGTAGTAGGCCTGGCCGTCGGCGAGCATCTGGCCCCACGTTGCCGTCGGCGGCGGGAGCCCAAGCCCGAGGTAAGAGAGCGACGCTTCGAGCAGGATGTTCACCGGGATGATCAGAGTCCCGTACACGATAAGCGGGCCGATCAGGTTCGGCAGGACGTGCTCCCACATGATCCGCAGGTCGCCGGCGCCAAGAGCGCGGGCCGCCTGGACGTACTCCTGCTCGCGGATGATTAACGCCTGACCGCGCACGATCCTGGAGATATACGGCCAGGTGGCGAACGCGACGACGATGATGATCATCCAGAGGCTTGGGCCGAAGACTGCGAGGATCGCGAGCGCGAGCAGCAGGATCGGGAAGGCCAGGACGACGTCGACGAAACGCGAAAGGAATCCATCGACCGGGCCGCGGAGGAAGCCGGAGACGACACCGACCGCAGAGCCGAGCACGAGCGCAACGATGGTCGATGCGACGCCGATCAGAAGCGAGATCCGCGCGCCGTAGACCGTGCGCGTCAGCAGGTCGCGCCCGAACTGATCGGCGCCGAGCCAAAAATGCAGCTGCCAGTTAGGCCCCTTAGGCAGGCCGAAGTCGGTGGTCATCTCGAACTGGTGGCTCAGGTCGTTTGGCGGGTGCCCGTTGGCGAGCGCGACAAGCGGTGCGCCCACGGCGGCGAGAACGACGAAGCCGATATAGAGCAGGCTGATCCTGGCGACCCGATCGCGCCAGAACCTGCGAAGAACAACGCGCAGTTGTGATGGGCCAACGGCAAAAGCGGCAGCACCGCCCTCGGCGGTGCCGACCGCGACCGAGCTCACGCCGGCCAGCCTTCCCGCGGCGGCGCGGCGGCCACCCGGTCGAGGGTCGCCCCCACCCCCCTCTCCAGCACCTCGAGGATGGTGAGGTCGATCTTCTCAGGCAGCAGCCGGCTTTCGAGGTTCAGCTCGCTCGCCCAGCGGACGAGCGCCGGCTTGACCTCGTTCGGCTTCGCGTTGAGCGTCGATGCGACGCGCTTAGCCGTCGCCCCTGAGAGCGGCAGGGCGGTTTCGGGCTGCGGCGTTCCATAGTCGAGCCAGAGCTTGGGCACCAGCTGGGCCAGCTCGTGAACGGGGAGCAGTGCGTCGTCGACGCGGAGGTCGCCGATGACGTCGACGTCGGTCTTGTGGGCGGGCTCGGCCCGCCACACCTTGACCGCGGCAGACTGACGGCCGCGGCGGTCGCCGCCCGCTTCGTCGCCTGCGAGGAGCGCCTGGACTAGCCGGTGGACGAAGGGCTGTCCAGCCGTGGCCTCGAACTTCGCGGCCATGGCTTCGACGACCTGCGCGCCTGACAGGAGATTGCCCTGCACGGCGTAGCCTGTGCCGCACATGCCGCCGGCCCACGCCAGGCAGCGCGAGCCCGTGTAAGAAGCGACCCTGTTATTCCGGTCGACGATTCCGAGTTGGCGGTGTGGCGCGTCGTCATCGCCGCAAGTGAGATGCTGAACGACGCTCGCGGCAGAGCGACCTTCCTCGAGCAACGCGAGTCCCTCCCAGCCGTAGCGGAGGTCGTGCCACGCCTGGGTCGCTAGCGCCCCGAAGCCCGCCTTCCCCCACGGCACGTGCGCCCCGACGCAGAGTGCCTTCGACGCGACGGCGACGCCGCGCGCCCCCGTGGCGGGGTCGACAGCGACTATCGAGTACGTCATGCGTGCACGGCGCCCACCTGCTTTCGGAGGTGATCGAGGACTAGCGGGTCGATCTTGCCGGGGATGTCGCGCTCCTCGAAGTTCTCGGTGCCTATCCATCGAGCGAGCGCGTCGCGGAATCCCTTCTCGGGCGCGTATCCGAGGGTATCCAGCGCGGCCGAGACCTCGCGGGTGAGTTCCCCATCGAGGTCAAGGAGGGTCTTCGGGTCGGGCCTGCAGAAGTAGAGGTTGTGGAGCCCGACTAGGCGGGCGAGCTCGGAGATTGGCTCCGGATGGTCGTCGACCCGGAGGTCGACGGCGACATCCAGACCTCCACCGTAGGCCGCCCCCTCGCGCCAAACCCGGACCGCAGCCGACTGGCGGCCTCGCCGGTCGCCGCCCGCCGCATCGCCGGCTTCGATGGCATGCATGAGCCTCACTTGCAGCGTCTCCCCCTTGCTGGTTCGATACGCCTGGAGCATGGCCTTGAGCACCTGCTCGCCGGCGAGGATGTTGCCCTGCAGGGCGACCTCACCGTCGATGATGCCTCCCGCCCATGGCAGGCAGTCGGAGCCTGTGTGGTTGGCCGCTCGTCCGTGCGCGTCGACGACTCCGAGCTGGCGATGCGACGCAAGCTTGTCGGCCGCGACCAGCGTCTTGACGACGTCAGAAGCCGTGCGGCCCGAGCGGAGCATCGCCACTCCGTCGGGTCCGTAGGAAAGGTTGGCGAGCGCCTGGGTGGCGACGGCGCCCGCGTGGGCGCCGCCCCAGGGAACGGCGAAGCCGACGGCCAAGCATTTCGAGGCCACGGCGACGCCCCATGACTCGGACTCCGGTTCGAAGGCGACGATGGAGAACGTCATTTCGCGATCCACACGTTGGTGATGTCGGCGTTGTGGTGCCAGGGTGAGTACACCCAATTCTGCAGTTGCTTCGACCATATGAACGGCTCGCTCGCCTCGAGCCAGGGCGCCCACGGTGCGTCCTGCATGATCCGCTTGTCGAGTGCCGTCCAGTCGGCAGCGCGCTTTGCGTTGTCCTGCTCGGCGAGCGCAGCATCGATCATGGTGTCGACTTGAGGGTTCGAGTATTCCGCCATGTTGTTGTTCGCCGCAGGCAGGATCGATTTGCTGTAGAAAAGGGGCAGAAACCACGAACGGGCCCCGTCTCCTGGATAGTCGGGACACCACTCGGCGTCAGCAATCTGGTGCTCAAGGCGCTTCGCGGGAAACAGCAGTGAGTCGTAGTAGGTGTTGAAACCCTGGTACGTCTTGATCTTCAGCGTGATGCCGACCCGCGCCAGCGACGCTTGAACAGCGGTGGTGAAAGCCGGACCGTAGCCGGTGCTCGAACCGACGTAATTAAGCGTCAGGCCGTTCGGGTAGCCTGCCTCGGCCAGCAACTGCTTGGCCATGGCGACGTTGCCCTGATCGTTGGTCGACGGGTAGAGGTCGTACTTCTGGTAACCGAACTGCGTTGACGGCAGAATCTGTGAAGTGATGGTGCCGGCCAGGGGGCCGCCCCGCGTGCGAATTAGCGACTGCTTGTCGAGCGCGTAGTTGATCGCCTGTCGCACCTTGACATTGCTGATTGCGCCGCCCGCCGAGTTGGTGTTGAGCGGCATGTACTCGACACAGCCGTTCGGCTTCGTAGTGAACTGGTTCTTGAGTGTCGGATCGGTTGATAGCTGAGTGAGGTCTGCGACCGGTGGGTCGAGGTTCAGGGACAGATCGGCGTCACCCCGCTGAATCGCTTGGGTGGCCGCGTCGGCGGTCGAGCCCTCCGTGACCTCGATGCGATCCACCCACGCTTTGCGCAGTGGGTCGGTCGAAGGGTCCCAGTTCGGATTGCGGATGAAGGTGATCGACTTCCCAGGCTGATAGCTGTCAAGCATGTACGGCCCGAGCGCGACGACATGCTGGGAGTAGGAAGAGCCCACGGGGTACTTCGAAGCCTCCTCCTGAGGAACCGGCGCGAAGAAGCCCATTGAGAGAATGGAGAGGAAGTCCCCGGCGGCCTGCTTCAGAGTGATCTGGAGGGTGCTGTCATCGATGGCCTGGATTCCCGAGATGGTCGTGGCCTTACCACTCGCAAAGTCGTCGGTGCCCTGGATGAGCAGTGCATAAGGCTGGCCGCTCGACGGAGTCTTGCTGTCGAACATGCGCGTCAGCCCAAACACGAAGTCCTGCGCCTTCAGCGCGCGGTTGACCGGCGGTCCCCACTTGATCCCCTGGCGGAGCGTGAAGGTGTAGACGGTTCCATTGACGGTCACTTTCGGTGGACCCGCTGCAAGGTCAGGCGCAGGCGTGCCGGCCTTGATGGGGTCGGTGGATGACTGGTAGGCATAAAGGGTGCGCGCGTAGGCGCGCTCGAGGGCCCACGAGACCGGGGAATACGCGTCGGCGGTGTCGAGGAAGTCAACATCATCCCCGTTGACGATGTGAAGCGTGCCGCCCTTCACAGGTGACACCGAGGTGGTGCCCGTGCTGCTCGTCGAGCAGGCGCCAGAAACCGAGACGATCAGGGCCAGTAGTAGGCCCACCGCGAAACGATGCATGACGTTGATCCTCCTTCGAATACTCATCTGACAGGGACGACCTCGGAGAAATGACACGCGGCTTCGTGGCCTACGCCGTGATCGGCCAAGACCGGCCTCTCGTTGATGCAGCGAGCACGGTCGGCCTCGCCGAGCTCGTGAGCGAACTTGGAGCAGCGCGCTCTGAAGCGGCAGCCGACGACTGGCGCCACTGGAGTCGAAACGTCGGCGCCGAGAATGATTCGCCGCCTTGAGCGCTCACTCAGCGGATCCGGGTTCGGAACAGCCGAGAGCAAGGCCTGGGTGTACGGGTGCGCCGGCCGCGCGAAGAGTTCCGCGGTCCCGGCCGTCTCAACGATCGCGCCAAGATACATCACCGCGACGCGGTCGGCGACGAGGCGGATGATCGACAGATCGTGGGCGATGAACAAGTACGAAAGACTCAGTCGCTGCTTCAGGTCCTGAAGCAGGTTGATGACGCCCGCTCGGACCGAGACGTCCAGCGCCGATACGGGCTCATCGAGTATCAGCACCCTCGGATTCAAGGACAGTGCGCGCGCTATGCCGATGCGCTGTCGCTGGCCGCCGGAAAACTCATGCGGGTAACGGTTGGCGTGAGCCGGCTCGAGGTCGACTAGGTCGAGCAGTTCGGCGACGCGCGCAGCCTGGGCGTCCCGCGAGACCCCATTAACCCGCATCGCCTCGCTTAGGATCGCGCGCACCGGCATGCGCGGATCGAGCGATGCGTACGGGTCCTGGAAGACGATCTGCATATCGCGGCGCACGCGCCGGAGTTGTTTTGCCGGCAGCGTCGTCAGCTCGATGCCGTCGAATTCGATTGAGCCGCGAGTCGCCGGTAGCAGCTGCAGGATCATGCGGCCGGTGGTGGATTTGCCGGAGCCAGATTCACCGACTAGACCTAGCGTCTCGTTGCGACGGAGCTCAAAGCTGACACTGTCCACTGCGGCCATATCGCCAATGTGGCGCCGGATGATGCCACCGCTTCGGATGGGGAAGTGTTTCGTCAGCTCTCTGACGCGAAGGACGACGCCACCCGGTGCCATGGGGGTTTCGAGGCGGATATCCGCGGTGGCCTCGATGACAGAGCGGTCGACTTCCGCGCTGAAATGGCACGCGGACAGGTGCACCGACCCTTCGACTGTGGCGAGCCGTGGCTCGGACCGCATGCATAGGTCGCGGCTCATCGGACATCGAGGGTGGAATGGGCAGCCCGTTGGGAGATCGAGCGCGGATGGGGGTCGGCCCGGGATCGGCCTCAACCGCCAGCTCGCTCCGACGTCGAGGCGCGGCACCGACCCGAGTAAGCCGATGGTGTACGGCATTCTTGGCCGATAGAAGATGTCATCGACGGTCCCAACTTCGACCACCCGTCCTGCGTACATCACCAGCACGCGGTCGGCGATGCCTGCGACAACACCGAGATCGTGTGTGATGAGCACCAGCGCCGCACCTGTTTGGACGTGAGCCAGCTTCAACACCTCGAGTACCTGTGCTTGGACAGTGACGTCGAGCGCAGTCGTCGGCTCGTCGGCAATGATCACATCGGGCCGGTTCGCCATCGCGATCGCGATCACGACCCGCTGGCGCATCCCGCCGGACAGCTCGTGCGGGAACTGGTCAAGGCGGCGTCGCGCGCTTGAGATGCCGACAGCCTCGAGCAGCTCGAGCGAGCGCCGGTGCGCCTCCGGCGCGGTAATCGAAGCGTCGTGGGCGCGTAGTGTTTCAGTCAGCTGCGCGCCGATTCGATAGACCGGATTCAGTGAGGTCATGGTGTCCTGGAACACCATCGCTACCGACCGTCCGCGAATGTGCCGCAACTCCCGCTCTGGCAGCCCAAGCAGCTCCCGACCACGGAACCGAACGGAGCCCGATACCCGGGCCGTCTTCGGCAGCAACCCGAGGATCGCGAGCGAAGTAATCGACTTGCCTGACCCAGACTCGCCGACGATGGCGAGCACCTCACCCGGGTCGAGCACGAAATCGACGCCCCGAACCGCGTGTACATCGCCATCCTCGGTCGGGAGGTGCACGTCGAGCGCCGTCACCTCCAACGCCCCCCGTGGCGGCGCTTCCACCGGCCGAACAAGCGCACTCGCCGTCATGGTCGCTTGCCCGCGAGGTGGGTTGGCGCGCGCATGGTCGCAAACGAATGTACGCTTGTCAACCAAACAGAGGACCTCCAACGCGCACCGCCGGTCGACCCGGCGCCGAATCCCGTCTGGCTGATTTCGTGACAGCTTCGACCCAAATCTCGATTCTCCATGTCGAGTCCCCGCATCACGCGAAGTGGCAGGCGGCGCGGTGGCCCGGAGCGAGCTCACGCAGTGATGGCCGCTCTTGGAAACATTCGTCCTGCCGCAGTGGACAGCGGTCCGAGAAAGGGCAACGCGAGGCGGGGTCCGAAGCCCGCGCAACTGCGGTTTTGATCCCCTCATCCTCCGACAGTGGAGAGGCCCGCCCAAGGAGCACCTGCGTGTACGGATGTCGGGGGCTGCCGTATAAGTCAGATGCTGTCGCGTCTTCCATGACTGCGCCGCGGTACATCACGATCACGCGATCGCTCACGTGCCTGACCACTTCCAGGTCGTGCGAGATAAACATCATCGCCAGGCGCCGGCTGGCCTGGAGGTCGAGTAGCAGGTTGAGCACACCCGCCTGGACCGACACGTCCAGCGCCGATAGGGGCTCGTCGCAGATTAGATATCGAGGGTCGAGGGCGAGGGCGCGGGCAATCGCAACGCGCTGCAGTTGCCCACCGCTCACATCCGAGGTCTGGCGTTGCAGAACGTGGGTGGGCAACCTCACCTGCTCGAGCAGCGCGAGTGCTCGCCGCGACCGCTCTGCCGAACCCTGCCCGAGATTCCGAAGCGGCTCGGTGATGATCGCCTCGATGCTGTGGCGCCAGTTGAGGCTCGACCGCGGATCTTGGAAGATCGGCTGCACCGCTCGGCGGAAGTTGCGCCACTGGCCGCGGTCAAATCTGGCCAGCGATTGGCCCTCGAACTCGATTCGGCCGGCGCTCGACGCCAGCAGCCCGAGCATAAGCCTCGCCAGCGTCGACTTCCCCGATCCGCTTTCGCCCACCACGCCCAGCGTTTGCCCCGACACCACCTCGCAACTAACGCCATCGACCCCGACCGTGTACTCGGCCTGGAAGGGCCAGCGCCGACCCAAAAAGAACCGTTTCGAAACTCCGAGCGCGGCCAGGCTCATGGTGCCGGCTCCGGATCGAAGCAAGCCCACAGGTGACCAGGCTCGCCTTCCAGCCTTGGGAATGCGTCGGCGCATTCCGCCACGGCGCGCTGGCAGCGCGGCCGGAATGGGCACCCCGGCTCCCGGTCGACCTCCATCGGATTAGGGGGGTAGCCCGCCAGCGACGGGAGCTTCGCCTTGTGCGCGAGCTCACCGGTCAGGGTGCTGCGCAGCAGACCGCGGGTATAGGGGTGTCTTGGACCGCTCGTGATCACTGCCGTCGGTCCTATCTCCGCCGCGCGCCCTCCATACAGCACGAGAATCCGGTCGGCCACCTGGCTGACCACCGTCAGGTCGTGGCTGATCAGCACCACCGCCAAGTGGTGTACGAGCTGTACCTCCTTGATCAGGGTGAGGATCTGGCGTTGGATGGTCACGTCCAACGCGGAGGTGGGCTCATCGAGGATCAGCAGCCGCGGCTGGCAGATCATCGCGGTGGCGATCATCGCCCTCTGCAGCATGCCGCCACTGAGCTCGTGTGGGTATGACCGCATCACACGATCAACTTCGCGGATGCCCATTTCTCGCAGCCGCTGAGCCGCCTCCGGAGCTGCGTTCCGGTAGCCAATCCTGCGATGAATCACCAGAGGTTCGGCCACTTGCCGCCCGACCGTCATGGTCGGGTTGAACGCGGACATGGGCTGCTGCGGTACGTACGCGATTTCCTGACCACGCAGTCGCCGCATCTCACCACTGGACAGCGCCAGCAGGTCCTTGCCGCCGAACGACACGTGTCCCGACAGTACTCGTCCGTTGGGTGGCAGCATGCGGATCATGGCTGTTGCCGTTGTCGACTTGCCGCTGCCAGTCTCGCCGACGATTGCGAGGATCTCTCCGGTGCGCACGTCGAACGACACGTCCCTCACCGCCTGCAGCCATTCGCCGGCAGAGTGGTAGGCCACTGTGAGGCTGCTGACGTTGCAGATGATCTGACCCACCGCAGGCTGGGTTTGGGCGCTATCCCTCACCTGACCAGCTCGTTCTTGTTCCGGCTCTCCAGCCAGTCGCTGACCAGCATCGAGGACAACACCGCAGCGAGCACGAAGAGGCCGGGCAACGTTGTATACCACCAGGCCTCGAGCAGGTGACTACGGGCGCTTGCGATGATCGCCCCCAGCTCCGGCGTCGGTGGCTGTGCGCCAAGTCCGAGGAAACTCAGGCCGGTCAGCGCGAGAACTGCATAGCCGACGTCCATCGAGATGCGCGCGGACAGCTGCGGCAGCAGGTGTGGCAGCAGGTGCCGGAAAAGGATCATGGGAGTTGAGGTACCTACGGCTCGCGCACCTTCGACGAAGGCAAGCTCTTTGAGGGCCAGAACCTGGCCTCTGACCATCCGTGCGTAGCCTGGCCACCAGACTGCGGTGAGCGCGACGACCACGGTCGTCAATCCCGGGCCTACGGCGCTGGCGATCGCGATGGCGAGGATCAAGTATGGAAATGCCAGGAACACATCCGTCGTCCGCATTAGCAGCGAGTCGATCGGGCCGCGGAGGAGCCCGGCGAGCCCTCCAATGATGGTTCCGATGACCGCTGCGCTGACGACTATCAAGATGCTGATCCCAAGCGAGTAGCGGACTCCCCAAACGCAGCGCGCCCACAGATCGCGCCCGGCTTCATCAGTCCCGAATAGGTGCTGGGGGGAAGGGGGTGCGAGTGTGTTCGACAGGTTGAGCCCCAGTGGATTCTGAGGCGCGGCCACACCCGGCACGACAATGACTAATAGCCACGCGATCACCAAAAGCCCAGGCCACCATCGCGAAATGAATCGCAGCGTGTGGGCGAGCCGGCGCTGTATCGGCGTGGATTCGTCTCGGTGAATGTCGTGCGCGACCACCTCAGGTGACCCGGATGCGCGGATCAATCAATGGATAGATCAGGTCGACGAGCAGGTTCACCACGACGAAACCGAGGGTGATGATGACGGTGACGGCCATGATCGCCGGGAAGTCGAAGGTCTGCAGAGCATTGAACATGTAGGTGCCAATGCCGGGCCATGAGAAGACGACTTCGACCAGTACCGTCCCGCCCAAGAGCCAGCCGAATTGCAGCCCGAGCATCGTGATCACGGGGTTGATGGCGTTGCGGAGGACGTGGCGGAGCAGGACCCTTCGGGTTCCGGCGCCCTTGGCGATCGCAGTTCGCACATACGGCATCTGCATTTCTTCGACTACCGACTTCTGTGTCAGTCGCGTGGCCACTGCGAAGAGCCAGATCACGAGCGAGGTGACGGGCAGGACCAGGTGCCACTCGGCATTCGTGAAAGCTGTCAAGTTGCCTGCGAGTAGTGCGTCGATCGTGTAGAAACCGGTGATCGTCGACGGCGGATCAACGTCGAGTCGGCCTGTGATCGGGAACCAGCCCAGCCGGCTCCCGAGCCACAACTGCAGGACCATCGCAAACCAGAAGACCGGCAACGCGGTTCCGAGCATGGAGACGACCCTGATCAGCATCGACTCCGGGCGATTCCCGCGCCACGCCCAAACCAGACCGAGTCCAACGCCGAGCACGGCGTAGATCACGAAGCTGTAGGCCACCAGTTCGAGCGTCGCGGGCAGGTAGGTAACGATGGCCGGGCCGATGGGTTGGCGGCTCGCGTATGAGATGCCGAAGTCGCCGTGAATGAGTCCCGAGATGTACGTGACGTACTGGTCCCAGACCGGGCGGTCGAGGCCTAGAGAATGCGCGGCCGCCGCTACCTGCGCCGGACCCGCACGTAGACCGGCGACCGCGCAGGCGGGGCACGAGGGCACGACATGCGAAAGCACGAACGTCCCGGTGATCACACCGAAGAGAACCGCTACCGCTCCGACCAAGCGCCGGAGCAGGTAGTAGGCCACCTACGACTGCTTCGCGATCAGCTGCCCTTGGACCAGTAGAACCACCTCACGATCCCATCCTGGAAGAAGGGATCGTACTTGACGTGCGCCCATTCCTTCCGGACCGGGACGACCAGATCGGGCGCGATGCAGAAGATGGTCGAGGCCGAATCTACGATCCGCTTCTGCATGTCGGAAAGCAACTGGTTGCGCTGTGTGGCGTCCTGGAGCTGGACCACCTTGTCGAGGTCCGAGTCCAAAGTGGCATCGACGTAATTGGCCCAGTTGTACCCGCCCTTGCTCGGGACGTTGGCCGAGTGATAAGAGACCCTGATCACCAGCGCCGGGTCCGGCGTGTTGGGGAACACGTTCAGGAATGTCATCGGCGGTGACGACGCATTGTTCGCCATCTGCGGCGGAATCTGCGGCCAGGGCGGCGCCTCGACCTTGAGGTCGATCCCGATCTTGGCGAGCGCCGACTGAAAGATCGTGCCCGCGAACGACTCGTAGTTGAGTCCCTGGACTGTGACCATGCGCATTTGAGTACCGGCCTTGACGCCGGCCGAATCAAGCAGCTGCTTGGCCTTCGCCAGGTCCTGCTTGGCATATGGAAGGCTCGAGTCCCAGCCCGGAAACTGCGGAGGAATTGGGCTGTTGGCCGGCGCGCCGAAGCCCTTGTAGAAGTTGGTGTACCCGTCGTAGTCGAAGGCGGCGATCAAGGCCTGCCGGACTCTGACATCAGTGAGCGGGGTTCGAATCATATTCAGCGGGATGGTGCGGAGCTGGATCGCCGGCTGGCGGACGACCGCAACGTTCGAAAGCGTCTTGGCGGTTGCGGCGGCGTCGGGACCGATGTTGATCAGAAAGTCCGTCTGGCCGCTCTGCAGAAGCTCTAGCTGGGTGCTGGTGTTGGCGTTCTGCGTCATGGATGCGGCGATCGGAACGCCCGCGTTGAAGGTTCGCCAGTAGTGCTTGTTCTGGGTCAGGTCGATGCGAAGGTTGGGCTGGAAGCTCTGGAGCATATAAGGGCCTGTGCCGGCCGCGTTGCTGGCAAACCAGTTCTTGGCGAAAGCATCCGAGCTTGTCTTGTTGCTGTTGACGGCATTGGGGCTGGCGATCAAGAACCAGGGCACCGTTCCCGGGAACAGTGAGTACGGCGCGCTCAGCTTGATGACGAACGTGGAGGGATCTGGAGCCTCGAAGCCTGCGATGTTGATCAGGTACGAGGCCGGACCCTGGTTGATCTGCTGCAACCGGTTGAAGCTGCTCAGTACCGCTGCGGAATCCAGCTTCGCGCCGTCGTGGAAAACGATCCCCTGGCGAAGCTTGAACGTGTACGCGAGACCATCAGTAGAGACCGAGTAGGACTCGGCGAGCAACGGGCGGACGTCCAGGCCGCCCGGCGTGTACTCGAGAAGAGACTCGTACACGTTCTGGGTGAACTGGAGGCTGTCCGTGTCGAAGCCGATGTGCGGATCGAGGTTCTCGGGAATGACGACGTTGGTCCAAGTGGCCTTGACGTTGCCTGCGGCGGGGGTCGGGGTGCTGCCGCCGCATGCCTGGAGGAACTCCAATACAGCTCCCGCGCTCAGAAGGGTGGCGCCTCCAGCACCGGTTCTCAGCAGGAACTGGCGTCGAGACCACATCCGGTCAAAGGGGGTTTCGGTACGGGCCGCCATAGTGCTTCCTCCTGGTCCCAACTGGGTCTCAACGGGCGCTGGCGTATTGAGTGTATTAAACGAACGAGCGCTTGTCTATAGAGACGTTCGGTAATAAGGCGGGCCTGTTTGAGGTGAGTCTTGAGCGTGCCCGCAGAGGGATTCCGAGAGGCGGCCCGCGGGCGAGTAGAACGTCGACACAGACGTGGCCATGGCCAGGATTCCATAGATCGTGACGTTCACGTCCACCGGAAGGAACTCTCCCTGCCGGATGCCGTCCTCCAGCTCATTGCGGAAAACGAGCTCGTACTGATCGCGCAGGGCGACGATCCGTGCGCGCTGCGCCGGGCGGAGGCCGCGCAGCTCGCTGTTGCCAACGAACACCTCGCAGGCACGCTTGCCGTGGAACTTGACGTGGTGGTCGACGAGGAGGCGCATGCGCTCCACGACATCGGGCGTCGCCGCCGCCTCGCGCTGGACCTCGAGGAGATCGAGCAGCACCGATTCCATGATGTCGTACAGCAAGTCTCCTTTCGAGGCGATGTGGTTGTAGAGGCTGCCGACCTGGATGCCCACCTTAGCCGCGACGTCGCGGAGGGTGGTGGCCTGGAAGCCGCGCTTGTAGAGAGGCCGAGCGCGACCGCTCGAATTTCCTCCGAGGTCTTCGCACCACGCCGGGCAACGGCTGTCAAAGTTACGCTCCCTCGCGGGTTGAATTCAGCCAGGCTCCCATGAAAGAGCACGCCACCTCGACGTGTCTGTCCGCGTCTTCGATTCCGTCATCCATGGTGTTTACGGACAGGTGCGTAATCCCCATCTGCTCCCAAGCTCGTGCTTCCTTCACAGCCGAGTCGAGGGCGCTGTGGCGAAGCTGGATTCGCACTGCGAGTCCGAAGCTGCTCGGATCTCGGCCGTTCTCGGCTAGATCGGCTCTGAGATTCGCAATGATTTCGGGCGCCTCGGCCAGTGAGTGCTCGAGCATCAGGCCGTCTGCGATCGCGGCTGCTCGCCTCAGGACTACGGGGGCGCGCCCTCCGATCCAGATCGGAATCGGTTGCGGTGGGCGCGGGTTCACGGCGCAGGCTTCGATGGTGTGGAACTGGCCGTGCACCGTCGTTAGCTCCTCGCTCCATAGCCGGCGTAGGATCTCCACCTGCTCGACCACCCGTTTTCCGCGGTCGTCAAAGCCCATGCCGAGGGCGCGGAACTCCTCCGGGTTCCAGCCGACACCGACGCCGAGGCGGAACCTTCCGCTTGACAGCAAAGCGAGCTCAGCCGCCTGTTTGGCAACAAGGACCGTCGAGCGCTGTGGCAGCACAAGGACCTCAGTCGCGAACTCGACACGTGAGGTGATCGCCGCCAGATAGCTAAAGAGCACGAAGACTTCGTGGAATGGATCAAGGTCCGTGTACGGACCAACGTTCGCCCAGGTGGCGGCGTCTTCAGGCCGGTGGCCGACTACGTGGTCGTACGCGACGATGTGGTTAAATCCGGCTTCCTCGATTCCTATCGCGTACGACCTGATCTGCTCGGGATCGGTGCCGATCTCGGTTTGAGGAAACACCACGCCGACCTTCACGTCCTGTACGGACCAGGATCGGGCGCAGGAAGCATTCCGCCTCTTGGGTCGACGATGAATCGCCCGTGCACAATCACGCCCCGCGGGCGCTGAAGGGTCGACAGGCTATCCATGGGATTCGCTTCAAGCAAGATCAGGTCCGCCGCCGAGCCAGGCCTTGGAGCAGTCTCTCCGCCGAGGCCATTCAGCTCACGGCTGCCTGCCGTCGCCGCGCGAAGTACTTCGAGCCGCGTCATACCGATCTTCTCCAGCAGCCCAAGCTCGGCATGGAGGCGTGGCCCGATCGGGTTAAGATCCGCGCCCGTGGCGATCTTGACCCCAGCGGCGATGCAGGCTCGCACCGCCTCGGCGTGCCGATCGGCGGACGCCATCGCGCGCTTCATTGCATGCTCTGGCCATCCATCCGCCTTCATCATCTCAACGTCGTGTGTGACCCCTATGGTTGGAGTCAGCCATGCGCCCTTAGCCGCCATCGTGGCGGCCGCGCGCTCGTCGAGGGCATAGCCGTGCTCGACCGACCGACCGCCGAGCTCGACGAATCGCTCAGCGAGCCGGGCGTTGCCACAGTGGGCTAGGACCGGCAAGCCTCGCTGCCGGGCGGTCGCCATCACCATCTCAAGCTCGTCATCCGAAAACTGGCCGCTGTCCACGGTTTCGTGGACGCTGTACAACCCTCCAGTGAGCAGGATCTTCACCCAGTCGGCCCCCTGCTCTGCCAGCTTTCGCACCGCGACGCGCAGTTCGGTCGGTCCATCGGCGATGAGGAAAGGGCTCGAGTTGACGTATTCGCGTGGGAAGGCGGTGCCGTGCCCGCCGGTGGTCCTGATCGCCGGGCCAGAGCACATCAAACGCGGCCCGGGCCAGCGCCCTCCGGCGAATGCGTCGCGCCAGGCAATGTCAATGCCGTCGGCTTCAGCTGCCGTTCGGACACCTGTGATGCCCATACTCACGGCCTGCAGGACATTCGCGCCGGCTCGAACGCTGTGCTGGGACACCCGCTCGAAGTAGCCAGCCGCAGGCGGGTCGTACATCAGGCCGCCAGGATGGGCGTGCACGTCCCAGAGCCCGAACATGATCGTTAGGCCATGGACATCGATTCGGTCATCGCCGTCATGCCCCGCGACGTCAACAACCTGACCTCCGGCGATGGCGAGATCCCGCCGCACCGACTCGCCGGTGCCAACGTCGAGCACATGCCCGCCGGCCAGCAACATTGCTTCTTCCCCTCCTGGCTACAGGACTACGAGGTCGCTCTTTGCCCTGTTGAGACGAATTCCTCCACCCGCGGTGACCACGTACACGTCCTCGACGCGCACTCCGAACTCGCCTGTGATGAATACGCTCGGCTCGATGGTGAAGGTCATACCGGCTTCAAGGGAAGTCTCGTCGACCACGTCCAGGTACGGCGCCTCGTGCACATCCTTGCCGATCGCATGGCCCAGACGGTGCCGGAAATGCTCGCCGAAGCCTGCATCGGCGATGACCCGGCGAGCAATTGCATCGACGTTGCTCGCCCGTGCGCCTGGGCGCATCGCGTCTGCCCCCGCGGCCTGCGAGCCGATTACCGCCTCATAAGCTTTTTTGAATCGCTCGGTAGGCTTACCGATGTGAATGGTGCGGCCGAAGTCCGAGCAGTAACCGCCTAGCGCAGCGCCGAAGTCATAGCTGACCGAGATGTCGTCGCCGAGCGGCCGGCGGCTCAGGCGCTCCTTCGCCGCCCTGGGCTCCTTGGCTCCCATCGAGAAGATGGCTGTATCGAACGACTGATCGTAAGCGCCGAGCTCCTTCATACGCTTGACGATCCATGCGGCGAGCTCGAACTCTGTGAGCTGGGGCTTAACCTCGGTGAGAGATTCCTCGAACACCCTATCGGCGAGGTAGCAGGCCTCGCGCATCGCCTCAAGCTCGGCTTCGGACTTGATTGCCCGCACGCCCGCCAGCAATTCTGCCGCAAGCGACAGGCGCGCTTTCGGAAACAGCGACTGCAGAGTCAGCATCAACTCGGCTGGGGCGTCGAGGTTGACACCGATGGATGCCGGCGCATGGCCGATCGCGTCTTTGACGACCGCTTTTGGGTCCTCTTTCTCTGTGAAGACGCGCATGTTGGGCTGATCCGCGCTGACATCGAAGTGAAACTCGGCCATATGCCTTGGCACAAGTAATATCGGGTTGCCCTCGAGCCTGATCACCGCCCCCACTGCCCACTCGCCAAAGAAATGAGTGGCGCCGTAGTAGTGCATGCGGCGGTCGACGCCGAGTATGTACTCGAGGTCTGTGCTCTGACCGACGAACAGCACCTCAAGGCTTTGCGTGTTCATCTTCTCGCGTACCCGCGCAAGCCGGCTGCTCAGCTCGGACTTGGCCAGGGTGGCGGATTTCTCAGCGCTCATAGCCATATTCCTCCAATGCGGCAGACTCGCTGATGTACTCGTCAGCGAGGTCCGCCTCGACCAATGTTCGTTCGCGCTCGCTAGGAGCTCCATAACCGCCGCCGCCGCCAGTGGTCACGCGGATCCGGGTCTCCTCGGGGCAGATGATGTGGCTCGCCTTCAACGTGCGTATCGGTTCGAATCCGGGCCGGGCCACCTCAACGATGGGAGTTCGTCCTTGGTGGCCGCCGAAGATGCCCCACGGGCCAGTCACGCTTCGCTCGAGCCAGAGCGACACGTGGAGGGGCTCACCTAGAGTCTCAAACTCACGGCGAACCGCGAGGCCACCGCGGCGCCTGCCAGCCCCGCCCGAGTCCTGGGCCAGGCAGTACTCGACAACGCGGATCGGATACTTTGCCTCCATCACCTCGGCCGGGTAGTTCTTCAGGTCGCCGCCGCCGTAGTTGGCGAGGCCGTTCTCACCGTCCGAGTCGCGAGACGCACCCCATCCGAGAGCTACCGCCTCACCGGTGACCCACGTCTCGCCTGTGGTGAGATTGATGCCGTTGAACATAACGTTCATCGGATCCGCACATTGAGCGCCAGTCGCGCGGTCGGGCATGACGGTCGCCATCAGCTTGATGAAGAGGTCGATCATCAGGCCAGCGTGGGGATAGTAGTACTGGCAGGCGGCTGGCTCTTGCGCGGCGAAGATCGACCGCGGCGGCGCGTAAACGTGGAGATTGCGGAACGTGCCGCCAGTGGGTGCCACATCGGGGTTGATAAGGAACTTGTAAGCGAGCCTAGCTGCCGATACTGTCTGAGAAAAGCCGGAGTTGAGGCACCCGCCGGTTTGGGCCGCCGACCCTGTTAGGTCGAGATAGACGTCAGAGCCGGTTATGGTGACCTTGAGCTTGACCTTCACCGGTACGCCGAAATTGGTGCCATCGCTATCCATGAAACCCTCTGCCTCCCACTCTCCGTCGGGGAGCGCAGCCACGACCTCGCGGTCGAGCCGTTCGCATTGCTCGAAGATCTCATTGACAGCGAGCTGAAATCGCTCTTTTCCGAAGCGCCTCACGATGTCGGTCAGTCGCTGCTCGCCGGTCCGGCATGCAGCCACCTGCGCGTAGAAGTCGCCATGGATGCTACGAGGCATCCTGCTGTTGAGCATGAAGAACTCCAGGAGCTCTTTGTTCAGCCGACCACGCCGCATGATGCGGGTGGGGGCGATTCGGTAGCCCTCTTGGTAAATTTCGGTGGAGGCCATGGTCTGGCTCGGCTCCATCGCGCCAATGTCAATCCAGTGCGCTTTGCTCGCCGCATAACCGAGCAGCTTGCCCTCAAAGAAAACCGGGGTGAAGAGGGAGATATCGTTGAGGTGACTACCTACCTCATAGGAGTCATTGACGAGATAGACGTCACCCTCGGCGACGTTCTCCCTCCCATATTTGGCGACAGTCACCTTGACGGCATCCTCGAGCGCTCCCAGGAAGATAGGCAAGCCGGGCGCTTGGCCGAGCAACCGACAGTCCTCGTCGAATAGCGCGACGCTGTAGTCCTTGATCTCGTAAATGATCGGCGTGTACGCGCTCCGCGCCAGGTTCACGCCCATCTCGTCGGCGGCGGAATTAAGCGCGTTGCGAATGATCTCGACGGTGATTGGGTCGACCGGGGTGATCAACTCGCCCTCCTGATTGCCAGCCAACCCTTCTGCTCCGAGGTGACATGCCATCCGCCAGGCACCACCGTGGTGCACGACTCCTCATCGATGATGCAAGGCGCCTTCACTTCCTGCCCTACGCGCAGATCCTGACGGCGATACCTGGGCGTCGGGAAAGCCTCACCGCGAAAACGAACGGGATAACGGTCGTAGGCTTCTCCGCTCCCGGACTCCGCGTGAGAGGCGCTCGGACGTGCATGGCCGCCGGTTCCAATCGCGGTCAGCCGCAGGTTCACGACCTCGACCAGCTCCTCGGGGTTGGAGTGGCCGAACGTCTTCTTGTATAGACGGTGAAATTGACTCAGCACTCGGTCGTCAAACTTTCCCGCTGGCAGGGTAAGAAAGTGCTCTTGTCCCACGTACCGAAGGTCGACACTGGTGGCGAGAACGGCCCTCGAGGATTCGATGCCATCCTCCTCCAGCAGCTTCAGTGCTGAGTTAGCGAGCGCGGTCGTGGCTTCAGCAACCTCATGGCGATCCATCCGATCCCAGCGCGCGAAATGAGGGTGAACCAGGTCGTGCCTAACCTCTGCCTCGAGCATGCCGTGGGCAGAGAAGGTTCCTGGTGAATGCGGTACGAGGACGGTTTCGATCCCTAGTTCCTCGGCCAGGAAGACCGCGTGCATCGGCCCTGCGCCTCCGAATGCCACCATGGAGAATTGCCGCGGGTCCAGTCCGCGGCCAACCGTGATCTGTCGGATCAGTCCCGCCATCCGCGCGTTGATGACTTCAAGGATGCCTTCGGACAGACGGTCCCTGTCCAACCCAAGCTGGCTTGCAAGCCGGCCCAGCGCGCCGGCTGCCAACTCGGGGTGCAGGGCCATACGGCCGCCGAGGAAGTAGTCTGGATTGACCCGACCGAGGTGAACGTTCGCGTCAGTGACCGTAGGCTCGACGCCACCCCGGCCGTAGCAGGCGGGGCCGGGCTCGGCGCCGGCGCTGCGCGGGCCCACGCGCAGACCACCCGCGGATTCCCAGGCCACCGACCCACCGCCCGCGCCAATGGTCTCTACGTCGATAACCGGAAGGATCAGGGGCTGCCCCACGAGTATCGCCTCGCGGGCGATCATTGGCCTGCCGTCGATACAAAGCGAGACATCGAAGCTGGTGCCGCCCATGTCGATTGCGATCGCACTCGATGATCCCGCCCGCCTCGCAAGATTCGAGGCGGCGATGGCCCCGCCGACGGGTCCGGAGAGCAGGGTGTTGACCGGCTGCTCGCGAGCACGGGCGGCGGTTGTCATACCGCCGTTTGACTGCATGATGTGAACGCTTGCCTTGACACCCCGCTCGCCAATTTGCTTCTCAAGCTCGGCGAGGTAGTGACGCACTGTCGGCGCGATCGCCGCGTTGACCGCAGTGGTGCTCGTCCGCTCGTACTCGCGCCACTCGTTTGCGATCCGATGCGACAGCGAAACGCTGATGTCGGGATGGCGTGCCGCGATAATCTGTTCGCACCGAACCTCGTGGACCGGGTTCCGGTAGCTGTGGAGAAACACGACCGCGACTGACGTGATGCCCTCTGCAACCAGATGGTCAATGGCCCTCTTCACTGAATCTTCGTCGAGGGGGGTGATCACATTCCCGCTCGCTGACAATCGCTCGACGACCTCGAGCCGATGCCGGCGGGGGACCAGGGGAGCGGGCCGGTGATAGTGGAGGTCGTACATGGCCGGTCGGTTGGCCCGGGCGATCTCGTACACGTCCCGGAAGCCCTGGGTGGTCAACAGGCCAGTCGGCGCATATCGATGTTCAAGCAGAGCGTTGAGTCCCGCCGTGGTTCCGTGGACGAAGAACTCGATGTCGGCGCCGGAGTCGACCACCTGGTCGAGCACCTCCAGGACGCCGGCGGACAAATTCCCTGGCGTGGTCAGCGCTTTACCAGTCCGGACGCCATGCGCGGCCGAGGCGGCCACGAGATCGGTGAAGGTCCCACCGATATCGACAGCCACGGCCGTCCTCCTTGCAGCGTGGGCGTCCGAACCTCCGACGGATTGCATTTAACTCAGACTCTAGTTCAGGCTAATTCAACTAGCAAGCGTTAGTTCTTAATGGAGCCCACCATGTCATCAATCCCACAGGCCAGTCGAGCGTCGTTTGACTTTCTCGCCGCACTCGGAGCCTATGGCGCGACCAGCCTCTTCCAAGAGGCCCAGCTCTATTTCGATCAACACACCACTAAAGCATTCTCGCCAGCGGATTACGACAAACGCCTGAGTGCCGCCAAAGAGGCTCTCGCGCCCTGCGGACAATACCGGTACAACCGCTTGATCCAGCGTATGACCGCGGAGCAATGGCAGCCGCTGATATACAAAGCCAGGGAGCGCCTGCGCTTGGAAGGGGTGCTGCCAGATCGGCCCCCACCGGTTGGAGGTGGGACAGTCGAACTGCACCCCGAGCTTGAGCTCCCGGCATATTTCACGAGCGTCACATTTCATAACCAACACCGCGACGTGATATACGCCACCACAGGGCCTCCAGCCCATCCCCACGCGCAAAAGTTCCTTAATCGAGCCGGTTGCGCCGCGGTGCGGCCGGGCAACGATTTGCTCGAGCATCGGACAAGAACTGCAGCTCAGGCACCGCGCGACACGTACGCGCGCATCCTCGACGTGGGTTGCGGGCACGGGACTTGGACGGCAGCGCTTCAGACGCGCTTTCCTGGCGCAGAAATCCACGCCATCGACCTGTGGCCAGGCGCCTTAGAAGCCACGCGAGCCGTTGCTGCCGCCAACGGATGGCATTGGACCCTGAAACAGGCCGCCGGCGAGGCGACGGGCTATCCATCTGACTTCTTCGATCTCGTAGCCAGCTTTGCGGTACTTCACGAAGTGCCTGTGAACGCAGCAGAAGCGATTTTCAGTGAGATGTTCCGCGTGCTCGAACCGGGCGGAGATCTGCTGTTCATGGACGTTCCCCCTTACCGCGAGATCTCCGACTTCCAACTCGTGCTCTACGACTGGGAGACCGACCACCGTGCCGAGCCTTATTGGCGGGAAGAGGGCCGGCTGGATCGCGGCGAGATGTGCCGCCGGATCGGCTTTGTCGACGTGCAGGAATATGGCATTGGGGAAGGTGGCTACCCGTGGATCCTGCGGGCGCGGAAGCCCCTGATGAGAGAGGAGGACCGCAATTGAGCACGGGCTACATCGGTGATGATCGCCTTGACGAACTGGCTCGCATCAGCATCGGCCTCATGAAGGAGATATGGCTGTTGCGCGACCGTCAGATGGTGCTGGAACGGCTCCTAGACAGTCAAGGAGTAGTGGAGCGACGGCTCATCGATCTCGATGAGCCTGACCATCGGGCTGAGGCCGAAATCCGGATGGAGGCCGACCGGATGATCGCACGCGTGTTTGAGGGGACATTCCGCACCGGCAAGCGTGACCCTAGTGAGCTTCAGGAACAAGCTCGAAACGAATTGACCATGGAGGAGTCCGTCGCCGGCCTCGACCGCTAACGGTGTCGGCGTCGATATGTCATGGCGATGGACACGACGCCGACGACCAGCGCCACCAATAGCAATGCAGGAAGGAGCGGCGCCAGGGGTCTAGGGGCGCCGCCATCGTGCGGTCGGGCCGGCGCCAGGATCCAAGCCAGGGTGAATGAGCTGCCATCCGACGGCGGAACTGCAAGTCGCTGAATGACGAACTCACTCCTCACAGGAGCCATAAGCCCGGCGCCGTCCGTTCGCGACACCGTAACCAGATGAAGCTCCGAACCCATCTCCTGGGTAGCGCCGTACGACCTTCCGCCTAGTAGCGGCTTTGGCTCGATGAAATACTGATTGGGTGGCGATTGCACCTGCTCGCGACCATCAAGCCCGATGCTGATTACCTGCGACATTTCGCTGATGAAGCTTGACCGGGCAAACATGATCGTGCCCCGGTCGAGCCAAGCCGGATATGCGTCGAGCGGCCCTTGCGTCAAAGGTGCCGCACCGGAACCGTCTGCCGCCATAACCCAAATCCGATCAGCAATTCCGGTGACCGTGGAGCCATTGGGTCCGGGGCCCGTTGCGCGGCGCCCGTTTATGTATGCGATCCGGGCGCCGTCTGGAGAGAAAACTGGCTGCGTGTTGCCCGAATCCAACGTTTTCGTGAGCTGCACCGGCTTGCTTCCATCTGGGTTCGCGGTGAAGATCTGGTACGCAGGTGCACCGGGGGCGAGCGCCGAGTACACAATCGATCTTCCGTCGGGCGACCAACTAGCGCTGCTGGCGACGATCGGAGGGTTGGTGATCTGGACCGGAACCGCCGGATCGGCGAGGTTCAGCCGATAAATCTCGTCCATCGCACGCTCATCGCCTGTGTAAAGCAACTCAATTCCGTCGGGCGAGAGGCTTGGATAGTGATGATCGCTGGGCCCAGTCGTGAGCCGACGCTCGTTACTCCCATCAAGGTTGAAGGCCGAGATCTGCATCGAGCCGGACCCGGTTGTAACGGCTACGAAACCCGCGGCGACAATGTTGCTTGAGGCAGGAGCAGTCGGGTTTGCAAGGACCAGAAAGCTTCCAGCGATTACGAACCCAAGCCGCACCATCTGGTTGTAACAGAGGAAGGGCCCTGAACAGCGCCGTCGACATCGGCGTAGCAGTCCGGGGTCGCGAGGTTCGCGCGTTGCAGGTATTGGAAGGCGTGCGGCCACTGGTCGAGCGCAGCAACGGCGTACCGGTCGCCTTCATGCATCTCGATTGGGACCTCGCAGAGCGAGAGGAGCGACAGATCGATGGCACGCTCGAGCGCGGCGAAGAAGTCGGAGCGCTGGCGGGTGTTCCGTTTCGGCGTGCAGGGTGTAGCAGGGCAAAAGTCCGACCAGGCCCTGCAGATTGACTTTTGCCCCCCCACAGGTGGTCCACACCATTAACTACAGGGTCCTCCATGTCCTCTTCTTCATCCGGCACGACCGTCGTGAGCTGATCCACTTCAACGTGACCTCGAGTCCGACGGCGGCCTGG
>CAAGKR010378404.1_pt1 | contig 26627 bp, 21 predicted proteins | sample 2556971 | NCBI WGS metagenome assembly CAAGKR01 (sample SAMEA5207829, study PRJEB30636) | soil metagenome | biome: forest; feature: boreal; material: soil | place: USA | collected 2011-09 | depth 1 m | reverse complement strand
TTTCCCTTTCGAGGCCGGCGTCAATGTGCTTGTGTACGGTAACGATCCCGCGTTCGCCGCCAAGGCGACTGCCCAGCTCGATCACCTTGCCCAGCTTCACGTCAACAGCGTCGCCTTCGTCTTTCCGATCTACCAGGCCGGCTGGACGGCAACCACCGTCTACGGCGATCCGGTCTCAACACCCAGTACGAACAACATGCGGACGTTCATCCGAGCGGCGCATCAGCGGCATATGCGCGTCATGCTCCGTCCGCTGCTCGACGAAGTCAGCCTGCACACGTCCGGAAAATGGCGCGGCCAGATCGCCCCGTCCAGCACCGGTGCCTGGTTCGCGAGCTACACGAATCTGTTGACCGGGTATGCGCAGCTGGCCCAGGCCGAGAACGTCGAGATCATCGACATCGGAACCGAACTCGATTCGCTGCAATCGTCGACCCAGCAGTGGCTCAACCTGATCTCGAGCCTCCGCAGCGCCTACCGCGGGCAGCTGACCTATTCGGCGAACTGGGCCATCTGGTACCCGAGCTTTGGCTGGGCGCTCGACTTCCTTAGCGTCGACGCCTTCTTCCCCCTCGCGGTGCCCGCGAACGGCAGCCAGCAGCAGTTGGCCGGCGCCTGGGGACAATGGGTCGCTCGCGCCAACGGCTTCGCCTATAGCTTTGGCAAGCACGTCGTCTTCACCGAGCTGGGTACGACTTCGGAGGTTGGCTCCTTTCAGCAGCCGTGGCTCTGGAGCCACAACACGGGGGTCAGCATGGAGGCGCAGCGCCTCTACTACGCGGCCGCCTGCCAGGCACTCAAGGGGCGGATCGGCGGCATGTACTGGTGGGATTACCTGCTCGACTCAATTGCATCGCCAACGACAGATCCCAACTTCGACCCCCAGGGCAAGCCTGCAGACCTCGAAATCAGCCGCTGTTACGCATGACCCGCGGGCACCAGTGGCACGACGCGGCTCAGCCACGCAGGTACCGAAAGCTGAACAGCCGGTCGACAGACAGCCCCGTCAAGATTGGGCCATCCCGCGCCGGAGTGGCCCCAACCGTGCCGGACCGCAGCGTCCAGCCCGATGGCAAGGTGAGCTCGACGCTGGCCTGATCTCCCGGGCGGCCGGCCTGCTTCTGCCATTCGAACAGCAACTGGTTTGCGCCGCCGCTTTGCATGGCCCCTGCGTCGACGTCATAGACGACAGTAACGTCGGCGGTGTGATCGAACTGCACGTACACCCACCCCTCGAGAAGCTTGCGTCCGAGCTCGGTGGCGGGGGCAAGCGATGTCCCGCTAACCGAAACGACGGCACTGGAAGGCGGGAGGTAGATTCGCAACCACCCCGTGTATCCCCATTGCCCGGTCAGGAACCCATGGGCACTGAGTCCCGAATAATGAAGACGGAGCTGATGGCGAGCGCTCCCATCTGAGTTCATCTTGATTTGCAGGACGAAACTCCGCTGCAGCCAGAAGTCGTCCTTGTTCCCGCCCACATTGCTGTCAACGATCATGAGGCCGTCGCTGGAAAGAGTGCGCACCCGGCCGTCGCAGTGCGAGCGGTCGACCAGCTCGGTCAGCGACGCGTCGTGGAAATAGACTTGAAGCGAACGGGCATCACAACTTGCGGCCAGCGCCTGTAGCAGCGCCGGCCACTTCCCGGGCGGTAGGGCAAGCAGGCGCGCGAAAATGGCGTTGGCTGCCTCAGCGAGGAAGGCCTTGTGGGACACGCTTGGGCTGACCTCGACTCGGCGCAGTGTGGTGGCGAAGAAGTTCTTGTCGTCGACGACGTCACCGGTCTCAGGTACGGTGGTCGGGCCGATCACCGAAAGCAGCTTCTGGATGAGGTACGGGTCGATGGCGATGACCCCGTCCACCGAGCGGCCTGCTTCCCGATTCAGGAAGTCTTCCGCCTGGCGTGCCGAGGTGGGAAAGTCCGGCGACCAGTTGGAGTCGCGAAGCGCCCAGCTGGTGAGATGAAACGTTTGCTGCAGCGGAAACGGCGGATCGACGTGCGTCCTGGTCCCGGGCGGCCCGAGGACGCTGCGACCCAGAGCGTCATTGTCGATGCTGTAGATGTCTTTCGGCGCAAAGGGCCCCATCTTGCCGCGATCAAAGCTAAGAAACCCGAAGCTGCCGATGAATCCGCCGGTGGCGCGGAGCTCAGCTGAATCCTGCTGGACGACGAGGTAGGTTTGTGGACCGGAGGAACCGAGCAGCTGGCGAATCGCCGGCTCGTCGGCACGGAGCGTCGCGATTCCGTCCTGCACGGTTTTGATGTCCAGCTTCTGATCGAATTGGGTGACCGCGCTCTGGAGTTGCGGCATCAGCCCAGTGGATGGAAGGCGCGCCCGATCCGCCCGTATGGAATTGAGCTCGCGGGAAAGCTCATCCAACTTGGGATCCAGCGCTGTTAGGGCGTCGAGGATCTTTACACCCGGGCTCACCGACGAGCGCTTTGTCCCGCTCGGCTCCTCCGCCAGGACGGTGCCCAGCGCGTCGGCAAGGACGACACCCATCCGTGATCCATGCACGCCGGCATCGCTCAACTCAGTGGCGGCTCGAACCTGCGTGCCCGCCCAGGGCAGCTGGCGGATGACTCCGATGAGCCTGCTTTGGGCCAGCAACGCATGCCCATCGCTGAAGTGAACGCGCGCGTTGTCGAAATGCTGTTTCGCCTGCTCCGTCTGGGCACTTGTGAGACCTGTCCCTGCGCCCTTGAGGATGCCGGCCCCGGCCACAAGCTGATTGCGCCCAAGCGTCAGCTGCTGGACGGCGGTATCCAGGGTGTCTTTGACTCGGAGTCCAAGGATGCCAACCCCGATCAGCAGCAGCACCATGCCCGCGAGGCCGCCGAGTAGACCCCAGCGTCTCGCGTGTCGGCGCTGGCCTACCTTGGCCCTTCCCTCCACGCCGGTCAGTTTAACGGGCGATCGCCTGCCCGCTTGCCGCCTATTTGCCCATTGGACACTCGACGCTCAGGTGGCATTAACTGGCCGCGTTCCTTCGACGCAGATCCCCTGGCCGTCGAGGACACGCTCGGGCCGCTCTACAGCCTCAATGTTGTCGATTGCGCTCTGGCGATAGGCCATTTCCTGAACCTTGGTGAACCCGGCGGCGCCCATGTGTTGCTGCAGCGAATCCGCGTCGTACATCCATTTATGCGAGTGGAAGTCCGTAGCTGCGGAATATGCGCGGTAGAGCGGGTTTCCCGAGGTCGGCGCCTCAGGCCGTAGCATGAGACGCTCATTCAGTCGGTCGCCCGCGATTTGGCGCTTCTCCCGCAAAGTTCTCCACTCGAGGTACTCATTTACCAGCGTTAGGAGGTCCGGAACCACGAGACGCAGGACGCCCCCTGGTACCAGGATGCGAAAGCATTCCTTGAGAAGCCGATCTGCCTCGACCCGATGGAGATGCTCTAGGAGATGAGACGCATAGACAGCCGAAAAAGACATGTTGGTAAAGGGAAGGCTGCGCCGCACATCGTGGGCAAGGATCTCAGCGCTCCAAGTTTGATCCAAGAGGCTCCTCGGAGCGAGGTGTGACAGCCTGAGAAACCTTCCAAGTTGGCGGTGCTTGGCTATACGTGCGCTCCAAGATCCATCGACGTTCACCCAACCCGGAGCGGCACGCGGGCCGGACCCAAGTTGTAGCTTCAAACGCCGGTCCTACGGCTGGCGGGAATCAGCATTGTTTGTTCCTGCTACCCTACCGCTTGGGCGGACGGTTCACGAGCAAGAAATGAAACGCAGCGTCGAACGCCTCGTCGACCGGTACTATCCAATGCTTCCCGAGGGGGTGCGGGTCAAGGACGGCAGCATGCCCTTCTACCGCTGGATGCTCGATTCCATCGATGCAAGTACTGCCCTTGTCCTCAACGTCGGCGCCGGCCCAACACCCTCGCCGGCCTTTCGCCGCCTCCGTGGCCGCGTTCGGCACCTCGTTGGGGTGGATCCCGACCCGGTTGTGCTCACAAACACGGACCTAGACGAAGCGTACGTGAACGATGGCGTGAACCTACCGTTCCCGGCCAACCATTTCGATGTGGTCTACGCTGACTGGACCTTAGAACACGTGGATCGTCCTCAACCGTTCTTGCGTGAGATCGAGCGGGTCCTCAAACCCGCTGGATCCTTCTGGTTTCGAACCACCAATCTGCGCCACTACGTAACCGTGATCTCCGCCCATACCCCGCAGTGGGTTCATCGGCTTTTGGCAAATCGAGTGCGCGCCCTGCCAAAGGACTGGCATGACCCCTGGCCGACACGATACCGGATGAACACCCCAGGCGCGGTCACCCGGGCGCTGTTAGGAGCCGGGTTCGCGACGGTCGAAACTCGCATGGTTGAGTCAGTGCCCAACTACCTTCAGTTCAACCCGTTCTTTTTTCGTATTGGCGTCGCATATGAACGGCTGGTAAACCGGTACGAGCGCCTCGCCCCATTGCGACTGATCATGATCGGGAAAGCTGTGAAAGGTCAGGCGGCGATTGACTCAGGCAGCGCTCCGATCACCACCTCGACCTCGACGTCCGAAAGTTGAGGAAAAATCGGCAGCGACAAGACTTCGGAGGACGCTAATTCGGCGTGCGGCAAACGGATGTTAGCGGCAAATGATCGAAAGGCCGGCTGCATATGGAGTGCCACGGGATAATGCACGCCGGTGCCGATTCCCAACGTTGACAGCCGCGCCCGAACCATATTCCGCGAGCCCGTTCGTATTGCGTAGAGATGAAAAACGTGCCCATCTGACAGGCCCGGCGTCCTGACGCCGGCCAGACTGGTTAGGGCCTGCTCATAGAGAGCAGCAATCTGTTGCCGTCGCGCGTTCCACCGATCCAGGTGCGGCAGCTTTACCCGTAGGAACGCCGCTTGAATCTCGTCCAGCCGACTGTTGAATCCGAGCACCTCGCTGCGGTCCCGTTCGCGCCAACCATACTGGCGTAGCTCCCGCAAGCGTGCCGCCAGAGCTGGATCGCTGCATGTGATCGCACCGCCGTCGCCAAATGCCCCCAGGTTCTTGGTTGGATAGAAGCTAAAACAGCCCGCTGTGCCGAGGGCGCCGACTTTGCGGCCCATTACCTCGGCGCCGTGCGCCTGGCAGGCGTCTTCGATCACGGCGACCCTGTGCTCGGCGGCAAGGGCCAGCAAGGACGACATTGCTACCGGCCGTCCGTAGAGGTGGACAGGCAGGATCGCCCCGACGCGCGGCGTCAAACGGGCGGCGACCTGGTCGAGGTCAAGGTTGTTGGTCGACGGGTCAATGTCGACGAACGCTGGACGGCATCCCGCCCGTACGATCGCAGTCGGGGTCGCACTCGATCCGAGTGCAGAGGTGATTACGTCGCTCCCCGGTTCTAGTCCGATGCCCGCCAGGGCCAGCGTTAGCGCGTCGGTCCCTGAGGCGACGGCAACGGCGTCGGTGACGCCGCAATAGGCCGCAAACTCCTGCTCAAAGGCTCGCACCTGGTCACCCAAGATGAAGGCGCCGGCATCCACCACCTGTTCAAGCGCCCGGCCTAGCTCCGGGGCCAGTTCGGCCCATCCGCGAGCCGGGTCGGAAAGCGGAACGCGGATCGACGACGCGGCCGGCCTCAACTCACCAGTAGTGCTTGCCATGTTCGCGATAGTAGGCGATGGTGCGCTCCATCCCTTCAGCCAGTGCCGTGACCGGTTGCCACCCGAGGGAAGTCTTCGCTTTTGACCAATTGGCCACGTAATCCCCGACCTCGATGGCTTGGGCTGCTTCGGGGAACGGGACAGAGCGATATCGTGCGGACCCGCCGATTAGCTCAACGACCAGCTTCACTAGGTCAATCAGGCTCACGGCATCGCCACCCAAGTTGAGCGCCTCACCATTGACTTGATCGTTGAGTCCAGCCCGCAGAAACGCGTCGACGACATCCTCCACGTAGTTTGTATCGCGAACCTGTTTCCCATCACCGTAAATCGTTATCTCGCTCCCCTCGATAGCCTGCCGCACGAACCAGTTGATGATGCCCTGCCGATGGTGGTGCATCTGATGGCGTGGGCCGTAGGTATTAGTAAGTCGCAGCGATGTCGCCCGAATTCCGTACACCGCGTTGTAGAGCAGGTGATAGCCTTCCCCGGCGATGTTGTTGATCCCATTCACATCGGTCGGCCGCATCGGATGGTTCTCGTCAACCGGCAGGTATTGGGCGCGCCCGTACTGACTCCTCGTCCCGGCAAAGACAACTTTCAGCTCGCGATTATGGTGACGACACGACTCCAGGATGGAGAGCTGGCTGCGGCAGTTGATTTCCAAGTCTGTCTGCGGGTCCTTCATGCTGTCGATGTGACTCAATGTCCCGGCCAGGTTGAACATCACATCACGGCCCTTCACCAGGTAGTTCATGCTGTACTGATCTCGCACGTCTGCAATGTTGACGGTGACCCGGTCCTCAATCCCTTGGATATTGAAGAGATTGCCGCCGTATTCCGGGATAAGGGAATCAACAAGCGTCACGCGGGCTCCAGCCGCGACCAACCGCCGGGCGAGGTTGCTGCCGATGAACCCGAGTCCGCCTGTGATCAAGACCCTTTTGTCGGCGTAGGCCGCCGCGGTGTCGCCCGAGTCACGCGGTCCTTCGAACACGGATTGGGAACTCATGGGAGAAGAACGTGGACGCCGAGCAACACGACGGGCAGAATAACCGAGGACGTCGCCAGCTCCAAGGCAGGACGCTGCCCGATGATCCCTCGGCGGGTCGCGAGCAGCAATGCCACGGGTAGCGCGACCACCGTGAACGCACACATACCGTAGGCGGCCCCGACAATTCCTATCCGGGGAATTGCCAGCAGATCGAAGATTATCTGGAGGGCAATGCCGGCACCGCCAGCAATGACTGTGTCCGCGGCGCGACCTTTTCCGAGCATGGCGAACTGGACGATGAACAACGCAACCAACCCGGGTGCCAAGGCGGCCAGGATCGGAATCACTGGATCGGCACCATCGTACTTACCGCCGAACCCCGCGTGCAGCACCGCCGCCCCAGCGACCGCCAGACCGAGCGCGCCGACCGTGACCGCTCCCATCAGCGCTCGCACCGAGCCAATGATCTTGCGATTGTTCCATCCTTCGACAAACCACGGCAGTGCCGTACGGCCGAAGACCGAACCAGCCAGCATGAAGAACTCGAGCGCTTTGTTGGCGATGGCGTAGTTCGCCAGCGATGCATACGACGTAAAAGCCGCTACAAGAAGCCAATCGACACGCGCTTGAACCATGTTCACCGCTTGCGAAGCGGTTATCAGCGGGGCCGCCCCAAAGAGCTGGCGGAGAAGCCCGCGTATCGACGCCTGTGGGTCGGACTCGGCGGCCTCAACGCCACCGCCAACCCACGCTAACACGGCCAGAGTTGTCACGTCCCCAGCCAAGCTGGCGACCAGAACGGACGGCACACTAACGACGCCAACAATCCAGATGATAGCCAGTGCGCCCAGCCGAACGATCGCTCCGGCCAGGTTGATCGCGGCAACGGTTGCCTGCCGGTCCCTCACTTGCAGTGCGGCAGAAAAGGGGGTCTGAAGGGAACGGAGCACAAAGCCGGCACCAACAATTAGCAGGACCGTCCCCTGTGCCGCATCGATCCAACGCAGCCACATTGCGACCGCCCACACGGCCAGGGCAATGGCCGCGGTTGCGGCTCGGATTGCTCCTACCGCCAGGAACATTCGGCCTACGGGCATCACCGTGCGCTTCGCGGCGATAACTAATGCGGTTTCGATTCCTCCTTCCGCGACATAGAAGAAGAGAGCCCCGGCAGCGATTCCCCAGTTGACCAGACCGGCAAGTGTCGCCGGGAGAAGCAGGAATAAGAGTATCGTGAATAATTGAGTAGCGGCGACGGCGAGGCCCGAGGCCACGTAAACGATGCCTAGCGTTCTCGCCGGCCTCGCACCAACCCCAGGCCCGGGGACGATTCCTGCGTTATCGCCCTGCTGAATTCGTACGACGTCGCTCACGGCCGCAGCCGAAGGAGCCATATAGGCAGGTCGGCAGACACAACGTTGCTCCGGCGGTAGCTGGGCGAGTGAATCTCGCTCATTCTCCGCTCTGTGCGCAGATATCCGGCCCGGATCAAAGGACAGCGCAAGCGTATCGCGACAACCACCGCGCGCACCTGATCAAGCAAGGCGTCCAAGGACACCAGACCACAGGGAACCCAGATGATCGTATGGATCCCCCGCCTCGCCAGCTCAGCAAAAGTTGTGCGCCACTCCGCGTCGTTGAGCTCGGTGTCGACGCGGTTGAGAAGGACCACCTCGTCAGGGTCCCTGGCCCACGTCGGATTGCGTAAATCCATTAGTTCCATGGATTGGCACTCGAGGAACCGTGCCCGCAATAGCTCCAGGCTGGCCGCAGCGTAGTCGCCACACCGCCACGAGACCTTTGGAACCATGCCGGCGATCAGGTATTCGAGCAAGCCCGTGCCAACGCCGACGGAGACGACACGCGCGGCGCCTGACCGACGCATCAAGTCGGCAATGACGCCGGCACGCTGCAGCAGCATCCGGGAGTGCGCGCGGGCGATCCATTCCTCCCTTGACGTCCCGAACCCGAAATCCCCGGCCGGGTCGGCGGTTCGTATCCGGTCCCAGTTGCCGGGCGACTGAAGATCGCCGCCCTGCATCAGCATCGATTTTCGGAATGGGTACCAGTGGGGAATCGTCATCGGGGGCGCCAAGGCAGTACCGGCCATGCTAGTGGGCCATTTCTGCAAAAAGTTCCTCGTGAGAGAGGGCCACTTGGGGTGCGGTGAAATTGGCACCAATGTAGTGGCGGGCGGCGCGACCCATCTCCCTCCTAACATCTGGCTCGATCAACAGCGACTGGAGCCCTGCAGCGATTTCCGTCTCGGGCCCGTCGATAACCAAGCCGCCGCCCGATGCAGCCAGCCCCGGAATCTCACAGCGTGATGTGACAAGCGTTGGCGTGCCACATGCGGCCGCTTCCAATGCTGCCAATGATGTCTCCTCATGAACGCGTGGGGTCAACGCGAAAACATCCGCATCGACGTAGGCTTGGAGCCGCTCCTTCCCGTAGAGCGGCCCACTAAAGCGAACCCGATCTTCGATCGCCAGCCGATGCACAAGGGACCGCAACGACTTGAGGGCACCGTGATCCCAGCCGACGATTGCCAGGTAAGGCGGATTTAGTAGCCGGACGCGCGCAAACGACCGAATCAGAGTATCGATTCCCTTCACCGGGCTCAATCGGGCCACGCAGACTACCAGCGCCGAACCGTCGGGCAGCTCCAAGCCGCGGCGAAACTCGCCACGTTGAGGCAACCCATTCAAACTGTCGCTGTCGACGCAGAGCGGGATCTGGCGGATCCGACGGCGGTCGGCTCCACGATCCTGGTAGACCTTCTCCTCATGAGGGGTCTGGGCAATGAACCGGGCGACTTTCGGAACTACGCGCCGCGTGAATTGAAGATCATATAGCCGGCGGTAAATACCGCGGACCCCTGGAGCAGTCGCGAGGCCGCCGTAGGCCGACCAAACGAGCGGCACCTTGGCAGCAGCCGCCGCCTCCGCGGCCCATAGATTGTGAATGCCTCGTGATTCGCCCATATGCACGATATCTACCTGACGCGCGAGCTCGAGAAGTCCATCACGCATTCCGATTGGCCGAAAGAACAGCGGCGTGAGCATAGTCGCAAGGCCAGGCCGCCGGTTCGGATAGCGGTTTACGAGGATCCGCGGGCGCAGTCGCTCGACACGACTGGCGTGTCGTTCGGCCGGACCGGCGGAGTCGGAGGTTGCCACCACGATGTCGTGGCCCCGTTCAGCAAACTCGTTGGCCAGCAGCCAGAACATCCGGACACCGCCACCAAACGCCCAGGCTGGCGCGTAGCGCGGGAGGACCTGAAGGATACGCATGCGGGCCAGCTCAGCCCGGCGGCGCTGGTGTGGAGTCGACCGACTGTGGAAGACTCAGTGCCATCAGGATAAGGAGGGCAAAGCTCAAGCCCTTGTCCTCGAGGGGTAGTTCAAATGCCAGAAGGCTGGCCCCCACAAGAAGAAAGCCCGACAGCGCGAGCGTGGGCGTGGTAGGCCCGTGGTTTCGGACTAAGCGCCGAATCAGGGAGACCAGACGGAGAAGCAGGAGAGCCATGACAATGACCCCAACCAGCCCGAATTTCGCTAAGAATCCGACTGAGCTGTCGATCGAGCTGAAGGTTGAGTGGGCCGTGTATCCCGTGAAATTGAAGACGTGGCCCGGGCCCTGTCCTAGAACGGGGGCGGCCGTGAAAGCGTTCCACGCGGCCACACTCAGAGCGAAATGGTCGCGGAAACTCAAATCGCTCGCCGGGTTGGTGACGACTCTGGGGAGAGATTCAAACCGCGCCAGGAGCAGAGGCGTATTGAGGTGCACGAGCTGAAGTATCAGTAAGCCAATCACGAGTAGGATCACGGCAGAGCCAAGGTAGGTTGCCACTCCGCGGAGGAAGAGCCCCTTGCCGTGTTTCCAGGCCGGCACGAGCGCCGGCAATGTCGCCAGGAGCATTGCGAGCGCGAGACGGGTGCCCGTGACGAACACTAAGCTTCCGACCAGGCCGACGACGGCGGCCCACTGCGGACGGCGTCTAGGTGACATGATGGCCGCCGTGGTCGCGTAGGCGAAAAGCGCTGCCGGCAAGTAGAGGCTGGCAAGCCCGAAGCGGGTGAGTGGCAAATGCGCAAAGCTCCTACGGATCGGGCCTAACCATTCGACCGCATATGCCACCGTGCCGAGCAATCCCAACAGGACAAGCAAACCGATCAATTGACGCTTGGAGAAGGAGGCGTTGGCGTGCAAGGCGAATAATGGTGTTGCCGCGAACAGAAAGTACGGCGCAGCGTCGCGGGCCCAGCTGCTAAAGGGAGTCCCATGCACAAGGGCGAGCGGCAGAGAGACGACGAGGACCATCCCAAAGACGGCTGAAGAGATCAGCAGCGGCCGCGCTAGGCGGACTGCCTCGGTCTGCGCAAGCAGACGAATCCGTACGATCGCAGCCATCAACGCCAGGGCACATCCGGCAAGGTAGACGACTTTGATGAGGCTGAGTTGTTGGGACGACTGCAAAACCACGAGCCCGCCAAATATCACGAACAAAATGCCGACCGGCTCAAGCGAGCGGAACCATGGCGGGAAGGCGTCCGGCGTGCGCTTCGGCGTGGCCAAAGCGTGCGCGATCATGCTGGCCGGCGCCGTCGCATGGCCTCGCCGTACGTTTCCATGTAACGCTCCGCGGCCCGATTCCAGGAGAATTTCTGTTCTGCAAGCTTCCTCGCGGCTTTGCCTAGCGGTTCTCTCACCCGCGTCGAGATGAGCTCCTGCATTACGTCGGCAAGAGATGTCGACTCGTCGAACGGAAAAGTGCGCACTACCCCGTTAAGCATGGACACAAAGCCGCTCGCATCTGACAGGATGACCGGGAGCCCCATCGAAAGGGCTTCGTAGACAGCCATGGATTCCTGACGGGGCCAAACTGCCACATCGGCCGCCGCGTAAGTGTCCGGAAGGTCCGTCTGTGAGCGGCTCGGCAGAAAGACGAAGTGTTCAGATCGACCCATTTGGCCCACGTCGGCCTTGAGGCTCTGCAAATACTCCGGATCAGCGTCCCCGACCACGATCAGCCTGACCCGCGCACCGCGTTCCAGCATTGTCAGCGTGGCTTTGGTCAGGACATGGATTCCCTTCGCCGGAATGATCTTTCCCGTGTAGACAAACACGGTTTCGCCGTCGGCCACGCCAAAATCCCCGCGGGCTCGCGCTCGACGGTCGGCTGAGTTCTTAAAGACGTCAGTGTCGACACCCAGCGGCCGGACGTCAATGGGCGGTTGGATCCCGCAAACACTCATTAAGTAGTCCCTTGTATCGGCGCCGATTGCGCAATATCGGTCGACCTCCTTACCGAGGAACGGACGAACCAGGGTTCGAAACAGCGCGTAAGCAGCCCTTCCCAGAAGGCCGCGACGCATGACACTGAAGTGCATATGATCGTCCACGATCAGCGCGAAGCTGCTTTGTCTCCTAGCCTTCAGGAGCGCCAACCGTAGCGGATGAAACTGCATGACGTTATGGCAGTGGACGACATCAGGCTTGAGCGCCCTAATCTGCCGTTCGAGACCTCGAAGCCACACACGCTGGCCGATCTCGACGCCCCTTAAGCGAATGATGCGTACTCCCTCGACGATTTCTTCCGAGGGCTCGACTCTGCGCCGCGGAAAGCGCTCGCGCAAAACCGCGTAGAAGCCACGCGGATGCAGATAGTTAGAGGCCACAATGATGGCGTTGTGGCTCAGCCGAGCCTGCGCCCGAGCGAGCATGATCTCTTCATAGCCATAACCGGGAACCTGGTAGTTGGTTACATGAACGATCGTCATCTCTATGCGTCGCCTTCTGAACCGCGGGCGGGTAGTAAAACCCCTATGCCAGCGCCGCGATAGAAATGCGCCAGCGGCACACGCTTCCGGACGCGCCCGGGAACACGGCCGACAAACTCGCAGAGCCTCATGGACGGCCCATATCCAGCAAGCTGCAAAGGACGCGATCAAAGCCCTTGAACGCCTGATCGCTGGTCAGGTTCGCCGCCGCGTAGGCCACGCCATTCTCTCCGAGCTCCTCGGCACGATCAGGCTGATCCCTCAACGCACGAAGGGCTTGTGCCAGCGCGTCTGGGTCGCCGGGTCGAACCACGATCCCGGCCCGCGATTGAGCGATTTCGCGCGCCGTTGCGCTATCCTCGGCAGCGGCGGCGACCACAGGCCGACCCGACGCGAAGTAGGCTCCGAGTTTGCTCGGCAGGGAAGCATCCGCTACCGCCTGGCGTTGGCTGACGATGAGCACATCCGCTGCCGTGAGCACGGCGGCGACGCGGCCATTCTCCTGGAGCGGAGCGAAGGAGAGAGACGACGAGTGCACCCCGGCTGCCCGCTCGATGAGACGGGTTCGATCATTCCCGTCGCCGGCCAGGATAATCCGAATGCCGCTTCCCTCAAGCAGTCGAGCGGCATCGATCAAGTTGTCGAGGCCTTGCTTCTTACCCATGTTGCCCGAATGGAGACAAATGAATTCGTCTGGCCGCCAGCCGAGGTCCCGGCGGGTCTTCGACGGCAGCTCGGCCGATGGCTCGAACCGCGCCCAGTTGCGGACGCGCAGAATCCGACTTGGGTCAACCCCGGCCTGCTCGAGATAGGCGCGAAAGCCGTCTGAAATAATGGCGACGGTCGTGGCGCGACGCGCGAGGAAGCGCTCCGCAGCGCGGACAACCGTCGCTACAAGTCCACCTCCGTGGTAGCCGGTCTGTTCGGCAGATAATCCCATCAGGTCCTGGAACACCAGCCCGAAAGGGGCCCGCCATCGAAATCCGGCCAGCCATGCGAGGGCCGCGCCCGAGAGACTGGGAACAACCCCGATGACGACATCAGCCCGGTCGGACCGCAGCGCCCGCATCGCAGAAACCAGCCAGGTCAGCTCGTACAGGGCGCGGCCAAGCGCGTTGGGTCGCTTCGGCACGAAATGGCGATACGTGCGGACCTTGACTGGACCCGATCGATGCGGCACAGCCTGAGCATGCCAGGACGGGTAGTGCGGCACACCCGTAACGACGCGGACACAATGCCCCATGGCAGCGTAATGCTCCGCGACCATGGTCGTGTAGGGTCCGACCCCCGTCATCTCCGGCGCATAGTTGATTCCGAAGATGAGAACCCGCACGGGATTAGATCGCTGGCCTGGTGCGTCTAGGCCTCCCCGCACCCTGTCGCGCTCTTCCCCTTCCTTCCCGTCAGTGGCTGAGCCCAAAGGTAAGCTGGATGATACGCTCGCTCTTAGCGGCCGAACGTGGCTCTGCTGCGCACCGCCTGAATCGTGAGCTTGTTTCCCCAGCGGCCGAGCGATCGATTCGCCAACCTGTAGCCGGTCCGCACCAGAGGGAAAATCGGTGGCGCGGAGAGGGCTCGGAAGATGCGGCCCGGTTCGTGCCGGTAATACATGGCGTATCGTTCGGCGTAAATCACCTTAAAGTCGCTCTTTCGTAACTCGCCGGCTAGCTCGCCCAGGGTGAATCGGTAAACGCGGTTGCCGGCAGGCTCGCGATCGTGGGCCAGGCCGAAATTGACAGCGGCTGCGGTGAGCGCCGCCTGCGCCGGCTCTGTGATCGACACACTTCGGCCGACGCGCGCCATTTCCGCAAGACCGAGGAACGGTTGCTCCAGATGATGCAAGCCGTCGTGCACGTATACGAGATCAAGGGCTCCATCCCGAAACGGAAGATCTTCGATATCGGCCAACAAAGGAAAGATGTTTAGTCCGAAGCGACGCGCTCGCTCGGCCGTTCTCAGGACCGCCTGACGCGAGATGTCCGCTGCAATCACGTTGAATCCTCGGCGAGCCAGGAACTCGGCGTCCATCCCGGAGCCGGCACAAACGGTTAAGACGGTCGCCCCCCTCGCGACCGGAAGCGGGCCTCCAAGGCTCCGCCGAAACTTCTCGTCGAGCAGCCATCCATAGAGCTTGGGTGTCCCGTGAGGTCGGACGATTTCGAACTCTTCCGCTTGTGCCCGATCGTAATAACTGGCTTGCTGGCGCTTGTGGTGCGTTGACTCCAGATGCCTGGCTTCCTCATGTTGAGTCGAATTGACGACGAGGGCAGGGTGACCATTGAAGCGCTCGTATCGCCGCCCACACGAGATGCAGTCAACCGCCGCTTCGGACCAGCGGAGCGCTCCCAAGCATGCCGGACAGGACAGAAGATCAAGGTCAGGGCGCAATTGTTCGGGAGGGGCCTCGGGAGCTATGGAGCGTCGACTCATCGATCCGGCGCCAATCCCCCTAGATTCCCCGCCGGGTGAGTACAAGCGGCAGGGTCTTCAAAATGATGGCCATGTCCCGACCCAGGGACCAAGACTCAACATAATCACGTTCAACGCGCAACTGCTCGTCGAAGGTGAGCAGATGGTAGCCATTGACTTGCCATGGGCCGGTGAGACCCTGCGGCACCGCGAAGCGGAATGCCAGCTCGGCTGCGTGCTGGTGGGCTTCGCTCGGCAAGCAAGGCCTGGGACCAACAAGACTCATATCGCCCTTCAGAACGTTGTACAGCTGTGGCAACTCGTCGATAAATGCCTTACGGAGGATGCGGCCAAGACGGGTTACCCGCGGGTCGTCCCTGACCTTGAAGAACGGACCGTTGGCAAGATTCAAATGAAAGACTTGATCCACTTTGCCATCGGCGCCGTCCACCATCGTCCGGAATTTGTAGAGGGTGAAGGATTTCATTCCCTGCCCCAGTCGGGTTTGGCAGTATAGCACTGATCGTGAGCTGGTCGCCCAAAGAAGGAGGGCAACCATGAGGAGCAGGGGGCTCAAGGCGGTGAGCAATGTCGCCGCCAGCACGACGTCGAGCGCGCGTTTGAAGCGAAGCGGCAGTGGGCGAACTCCATCCTCAGCGCGTGTGCTGGGCGGGACGGGGGCAACCAGCTCCACGGGAAGCAGCGCCTCGATGGCCCCAACCTGGACACCTACAAGGTTGTCGACGGATTGACTACGGGCGTCGTTAATCACGGACTCCCCCTGCCATGTGAAAGCGCCTTCCCTCCGCGAGATTATGGCACAACAGGCCCAATACGCGAAATCGCGCCCCTTACCTACCTTGTGTACCGAAAGTGGTCCCGCGAGGCACGACCAAGCGGAGATTGGGTTTATACTGCCGCCGCGGTCCTAACCCGAATTATGGATGCTTTTCAATAGCCAGGTCTACCTAGCATTCCTTCCAGTCGTCGTCGCGACGACGTGGCTCCTGCCAGCCCGCTGGCGACCAGGCTTCCTCCTGATAGCCAGCTATGGCTTTTACGCCTACTGGAATCCACCCTTTATCGTGTTGATTGGCGGGATGACTGCCGCCAATTACTTTCTGGGCCTAGCCCAGGGCGCGCGAGGGCCGCGGTCCCGACGGCTCCTGATAGCGGCACTTGCCGTCAACCTGGCAATCCTCGCGACCTTCAAATATCTGGGACTTCTCGACGAGAGCGTCCGCCGGTTTGCCCATGTCTTCGGGCTCGACCCAGGGTCGTCGATTATTCATCTAATCCTGCCCCTGGGACTCTCCTTCTTCACCTTCGAATTCATCCATTACCAAGTCGATGTCTTTCGGGGACATCAACCCATTCGAGATCCAGTGCGTTTTGCCCTCTTTCCAGCCTTTTTCCCGACCCAGATCGCGGGTCCGATTAAGCGTTATGAGGACTTCGACGCACAGGTGCAGGCTCATCCCAAATTCGATCCGCGCCTCGCGCTCGAAGGCGTCGAGCTGATCGCCTTAGGCTTATTCAAGAAGGTCGCCCTCGCCGACAGCCTCCTACCGATCGTAGGCCTCATCTTCGATAAGCCGTACGCGTGGGGCTGGGGCGACCGATGGATCGGTCTGCTAGCGTTTGCCTTTCAAATCTATCTCGATTTCTCTGGTTACACCGACATTGGGCGCGGTTCGGCCCAGCTGCTGGGTTACCGGATACCCATCAACTTCCGTAGGCCATACCTTGCGACCAGCGTTCGCGACTTTTGGAGACGCTGGCATATCTCGCTTTCATCGTGGCTACGTGACTACCTTTACATCCCGTTGGGCGGGTCGCGTGGCTCGCCGTGGCGAACGCGGCTCAATTTGATGATAACGATGGGTCTTGGGGGGCTCTGGCATGGAGCCGCATGGCACTTCCTCGTGTGGGGGCTCGGCCACGGCAGCGCACTGGCAGTGAATCGCGAATGGCAGACATGGGTCAGTCGACCCCGTGGGGTAACGCGATGGGTCGGGATTCTGTTGGGCTGGGCTCTCACCCAGCTCAGTGTGCTGTTCCTGTGGGGACTTTTCCGAGCACCCACCGTAGGCGATGCGACTCACATCTTCACTCGGCTTTTTGACTTCCATTCCGCGAACTACCTGCTGCCGGACGTCTCCAGGACGGTTCTGCTAATCGCCGGCGGAGTCATGGTTGTCCAACTGGCCCGAGAGCGTTGGGATCCACGAGCGCTGCTCGAGCGACAGAGCTGGTCCGCCGTGGCGCGGCCAGCCTACGTGCTAGTCCTTAGCGCGTTTGCGACCTACTTCGGGATCGTTAACGGGCTACCGCATCGGTTCATTTACTTCCAGTTCTAGGCTATGGTTACCTCGCACTCCCCGCGGCATGAACGCAATCAAGTCCCAGGCAGTAAGAGCCGGGACGACCAAAGGCTGAGGGCGAGCGCACGAACGAGCCTCCTTGTTCTCCTCGTCATATTCCTTCTTCTCCAGCCCCTCTGCATAGCGATCGGGGGCGTGGTCGCGCAACGGCTTGAGGCTGGTAGGGACACACAAACGCAATGGCGGCAGTTCGTCCGCGACGTCAAGCCCGTCGACGTGTTATTCATCGGGGACTCGCGGGTGCGCGCCGATGTGGACGTGACCACCATTTCGCAGCTCCTTTCGTCACAGGCGGGGAAACCGGTGCGCGCGGCCAAACTCGGGATCAGTGGAGCATCGCCTGCGTTCGTCGACATGCTCCTTTACCAAGTCACCCACTTGCGGACGAAGCCCCGGAACATCGTCGTGGCGGTCTCTGAATACGAGTTCAACGCGAATTACAATCCGGACCCAAGCTACGACGTATGGCAGATCTCGTCGTTCGATCCGGGTTTCGTGTCGCTCGCAGTCCGGCGCGACCCGAACCCAGGCCGCCTTATACGTGGCTGGCTGGTACCGGCGTTCTCTAACGCGCAGCTAATTGCTCAGGGCGCTCAGTGCGTTGTTCAACGCATTCAGGGTGCCCAGCTCTGTAGCCAGGCGTCCCGTTTTCCTGAAGACCAGCTGATGACGCCCGCCGCCGAGGACTACATTCTCGGCCTCTATAGAGACTTACACCTTGCCCACTACGCATTCTCAGAAGAGAAACTCGGGTATCTGCGCGAGGCACTTCATTACGCACGCACTGTCGGGATACCGGTCCATCTCGTCGTCTTGCCTGTCTACAAAATCGACGGCTTGAATCCGAGTGGTTATCAGCGTTTCCAGACTGAGGTGCGTCACCTAGCTGTCGATCAGGGCATTAACATCACCGACCTTCACCAGGACATGCAACAGGATCTGACCCTTTGGGGTGATCCGAGTCACCTGAATCACGCGGGCGCTCGCGAGTTGGCCTCGAGCTTGGCGATCGTAGCTGAGCGGTAGTCGCTTCGTTCGCGTTCGTGGCCGTTCGTTGCCCGTTGGTGGCAGCGATGAAGCAGGTCGTACTTAGGCCCGGCCGTTGCACCTGGTGGGGAGATTCTCGTATGGGGGTGGCGCTCATGAGTGCGATCCGTGTTGGGATCGGCGCCGCGGTAACGATCACCGCCATTGTGTCAAGCGGCGTACCAGCCTCAGCAATGAGCCAGCGGGACGGTCGGACGGCGGTTGCGCCGCCAATCCTGTACTCGCGAGCGGAGCCGGTTGTCTACGCAGCCAAAATGCCGGACTTCGTGACCCGTTCGGGTGCCACGCTCATACTCAACGGGCGCCCGTTTCGGTTCGCCGGCCTCAACATCTATAACGCGAACAACCAGGGGCAATGCTGGTACGACCTCGGCACGGCGGCCTCGCTCGATCAGACCCTCACCGCTATCGGGCCCGCGCAGAACGTCTTTCGCACCTGGTTCTTCCAATCGCTCGCCACGCGCAACGGGCAGCGGGACTGGAGCACGTTCGATGCCACGCTCGCGGCAGCGCGTGCCCACGACGTACGTGTGATCGCGACGCTGGGCAACCAGTTCAGCGATTGTGAAGGCTCGGGGCCCGTCAACAAGAACGAAACGTGGTATGGCTCCGGCTACAGCAGCCTCCACGACGCCGGTATGGCCGACACCTATCGCGCATGGGTCGCCGAAGTCGTCGCTCGCTACCGCAACGATCCGACCATCCTGGCGTGGCAACTGCTCAATGAACCAGACCTTGGGAATGCATCCGGCCGCTGCAGTCCGAGCGCCTCGCGGACGCTGAAGCATTTTGCCCAGGACATGGCGGGGCTGGTCAAAAGCATCGATCCGAACCATCTCCTCAGCCTCGGTAGCTGGGGTCTGCTGGATTGCGGGCTCGCCGGAGCCGCCTACCAGGACGTGCACAGCGTCCCAGGAATCGACCTTTGCGAGATTCACGATTACAGCGGCCCGTCGAGCGCCCTCGCCCCGCTGCTCCAGCTCCGGATCAGCCAGTGTCGCGCTCTGGGCAAGCCGCTCTTCGTCGGCGAGATCGGCGTCAGGCTGCAGGACGCGGGCTCCCCGGCCAAACGGGCCGCGGCCATCCGCGCCAAGCTGTCGGCAGACTTCGCGGCCGGCGTTGCCGGAGCATTGGTCTGGGACTGGGCGAACGCCGACCAGGGCGCCTACTCCGGCTACGAAGTGCAGCCGGGAGACCCGACGCTGCAGGTGCTGGCCGCGTTCCTATGAGGCCGGCGCCCGCGACGGCGCAATAGCCGAGACGCGATAGAGCCGCCATTCCGCACGCTTCCCCGGGCCGTCAAACTCCTGCTCGAGCGCGCCCGAGGCGGCGCCCGAGGGCCACAGGCCGGGGTAGGCACGGTTCAAGGCGTCCAACGTCCCCAGGGAGTTCCCATCGGCCGGGGCCGGCACCAGAAGGTAGTGCACCCGGAAAGCCGCCGGGTTGGCGAGCGCCAGGGCAAAGTCGCGATCGCTCGTGATGAGGAACTGGCGCGGGGCACGGGACGCAAGGATCACCGGAAACCCGGTGAAGCTGTCGACCAGCACGCTGCCGTCGGCGAGGGATCGAGCGTCGAGATACTGTGCAACCTTTAAAGCGATCGCGGTCGAGGCGGTTGCCGCTGGGGTGGCACGCCCGGCGATCGCCTGTACGACCGGCCTCTCCTCTTGGCCGGTTTGGGCGGTCAGCATGGCCCCAAGCGTGGTCGGAACGGCCACGAGCAGCATCAGGCCGGCGGCCAGCGGACCGAGCCACGACCGGCGCTCCGCGGCCAGGCCAAGGCCTACCAGCAGGGTCACGAGTGGCACCACCACGATGAGCTGGCGCAGCCAGGGAAAGGTGAAGTCGAGCACGCTGGCGCCGATGATGGCGATCGCCAGCGGCCCCAGCAAGCCGATGCCGGCGAGCGAGGCGCGGGCACGGCCGCTCAGCCAGCCGATCACGAGCAGGACCGAGGCCGCCGGGAGCGCTGGTTCGAGCGCAAATAGCTGGATCAGGGTGCGCTGCGGACTCGCGATGGCATAGGCCGGTGCGATCCCGTGGGTCCGCAGGGCGTCGAGCTGCGCCAGGTAGCCGTAGGTCGAGAGGAGCTGCGGCGCGGCACTGCCGGTCACGAGCCAGGCTGCGGCGGCCCAGAGCGCCGCGGTGGCGGCGAGCGGCAGACCGACGATCAGAGCGTCGCAGACCGCCGTGAGCACCCGCTTGTCCCGAGCCCGGCTGAACGACACCACCCCCACCACCGCGATCACCGTGATGCCGGCCAGCACCGCGTCGTACCGCGTCAGGTAGGCGCCGGCAAGGGCGAGACCGGCGATCATCGCTCCCATCGTCTCGTCGTCCCGCAGCCAGCGCGCCAGGTGGCGGGCAGCCAGCAGCAGGAAGAACACGTAGCCCGCTTCGGCGACACCGGTAGCCGCGGTGTAGACGATCAGTGGGTGAAGCGCGAACAGGAACGTCAGGCCGAGCCGCGGGATCCGCGACACGCCCCCCTCGCGGAGTAGTTGATAGAGCTGATAGACCGCGCCTGCCATGAAGAGAGCTGAGACGATGCAGGCCGCAAACCCCACATCCGTCAGCGCCGGCCAGACCGCTCGCAAGGGCAGGAGCGGCAGAATCAGGATCGACGGAAGCGGGCTGCCGACGAAGCCGATCGCGGCAACGTGCGGGTCGCGACTGAACAGGACGTATGACGCATTCGCGACCAGGCCGAGCGCTTGCGTTGATACGACGTGGAAGCGAAAGACGAGCAGCGAGGCCGCTGCGAGATAGCCTGCGCCGGCGAGGCCGAAGATCACGGCACCCTCGGGCGGCAGGGCGGGGCGACGATGGACTCGGGCTGGCGCCCGAACCGCCAGGCGTTCAGCGACCAGCATGATCCGGTACCAGGTCGACAGCAGGTGTGGGGTCGAGCCCGTGCATGCTCTTCTCCCAGAAGGAGGGAGCAACGAGGAGCTGGACCAGCGCCCGGATGGCCGCGATCGACATCAACCCCCAATACAACGGCGAGAGGATCACGGCGGGCAGCAGGTCGGGCCGCCGCCGGACGCGGATCGCGACGACGCTCACATACAGGGCGAGGAAGTTTCCGGCCAACATCGAGGCCAGCGCGGGATAGTAGATCGGCGCCGGGAGGAGGACCGTCAACGCGTGTGGCTGAACGAGAAACCAGATCGCGGTCAGAGCCCAAAAGATGGGATTCAGGACCGCGACCAGGGGGACCGCGCCGAGCAGCAGGTTGATTCCCAGGAAGCCCCGCCCGCCGACCTCGCGCCAGAGGCGGACCGGCTGGCGCATGTGCACCAGCCAGGTTTGCAGATAGCCCTTGTACCAGCGCGATCGCTGCCGCACCCAGTTGACGACGTCGCTGTTTGCCTCCTCCAGGGTGGTCGAATCGAGCACTGCCACCTCGTAGCCGAGGCGCTGCAGACGGATGCCGAGATCAGCGTCCTCCGTCACGTTGAACGGATCCCAGGCGCCGACTGACTGGAGGATCGCGCGCGGGATGTGCATCGAAGTTCCCCCTAGCGGGACCGGGCCGCCGATATGGGCCAGCGCCGGCAACATCAGGGAAAACCAGGTCTCGTACTCCGCAGTGAACCAGCGGGTGAGCAGGTTCTGGTGCACGTTGTGGTACGAGAGCTTCGCTTGCAGGCATGCCACGAGTGGCGGCAGTCGGCGGAAGGCCACCACGGCCCGTCGCAACTGCAGCGGCTCGGGACGGTCTTCGGCGTCATAGATCGTGACCAGCTCGCCCTTCGCGCGCAGCAATCCCACATTGCAGGCCTTCGGCTTGGTGCGAGGTCGGCCCGGTGGGATCAGGACGATTTCCGTCGGAAGCGCGCCGGCCGCCAGCCGGGCCGCGGCGATCGTTTCGTAATCATCCCCTTCGAGCAAGAGCTTGATGTCCAGCTTGTCCGCCGGATAATCCAGGTTTTCGAGCGCTGCAATGGTCCGCCCGATCACCTCCGCCTCGCGGTAAGCGGGGACGAGGATGGTATAAACCGGTAGCTCCTCGTCGGGAATCGCCTGCGCTTCGGCATCACTGATCCGGACCTCGGCAGGATGCCGCAGGGCGACGCGGAGCAGCACGACCCGGTGCACCAGCGTGACCAGGTACAGGATGGTCGTCAGCGCGAGCAGTGCGATCAGCAACGCGGTCGGCCGCACAAAGGCGGCGCCGATGACCGCCGCGGCCAACACCCCGAAGATGACTTCTTGTCGCCTGCTAAGAATCCTTTGGGCCGAGAGCTCTGGCCAGTTGGCCCCGACGGCGTCGAGACTCGGGTCGAGCTGGCTCATGAGGCCGCGGACCCCTGCGCGATCATGGATGCCGCCAGCCCACGCGCGAAGTGCACCAGGTCGCCCTCACGAGGGAGCCGCTCGCCCAGCGGCACGAGTCGCTGCACGATGACCCGCTCGTGCCGCGCTCCGCCGTCGGATCGCACCGGCCAGTCCCACCAGACGACCAGCAGCACCGTCTGGCTAGCTGGCGCGGTGTACCGCTCGACGTGGCCGGCCACGCCGCCGCCGAGATCGTTGACCCGCGACGCGTCCAGCCGGTATCCCTGCAGGGTGGCCAACGCCGCCGGCGAAAGCGCGAGGACGCGTGCATCGGCCGGCGCGATCACGTCGACGACGATGCCGGCGTCGCTGGTGGCACCCGTGCCAGGCAACGTCGCCTGGGAGCCGATATAGCGATAGGTCTGGCGACCGGCGGCAGAGCCCAAGCTGGGCATGGTGGGCGAATCGCTCGCTGCGGTCCGCGACAGGCCGTCGACGATCGTCGCGGGGGTCGAAGTCACGGGGAGCCTGGGCTGGCCATCGGGCTGAATCAGGGGTGCGGCCGCCTCCAGTTGACGATCGGCCAGGGTAGTGAGAATAGCCGCCCCGCAGACGAGCGCCGCGGCGACCAGCCCGCCGCCGACCCGACGGCGTGCGGTCCCCGCCGTCTGCGCGGTCCGGCGTGCCGTCTCTCTCCGCTGCGGGGGCCGTAGCACAACGGCGAGCAAAATCAACCCGACAGCCGCAATCGCGACGGCCGAGAGCGCGCCAGGCAGGCGGGCAATCACATAGGGCAGCGGCCACGCCAAGAACAGGAAGATGATCGGCGCACGGTATCGCCACAACGCCCGAGCCCCGCACAGGAGCGTCACGGCTCCCGCAGCGAAGAACGGCAGCCAGACCAGGTCGAGTCGCCAGGACCAGAAGAAGATCGACATCGACCTCGGCAGGAACCACATCGCCGCCGTCGCCGACCCAAGCAGCGCCAGCCCCAGGATGTAGTCGAGGTATCGATCGTGGATGTCCGGCTCAGGTCGCTGCCGCCGGATCGCGATCCCGACGGCCAGGGCCAGCGAGATAAGCGGCACGAGGCCCAGGGCCCCGAGCGCAAGATGCCCGGGAAAGCCCGCCCCCAGGCTGATCAGGGAGGCCCAGAACGCCATGCCGGTGGCGCCCAGCGCGACGCCAACCTGGGCCAGTACCAACAGCCACCTGCCAGGATTCGCCCGGGCAGGGGCGCGTACAACCTCCTCCAGAGGCCGTGACGAAAGGACGCTCGCCTCCTCCTCAGCCGGAGCCACCCTGGCCGAGGTCAGCCCGGCCTCGTTCACCCCGTTGACAGGCTACTAAAAAGTGGAACTCGAGGTCGTTGCGCCGAAAGGGGCCTTCCGCTATGCTGCCGCTGCGTTGGGCATAGGCACACGTTGGGAGCTCAAGGGACGATCGGCGGTCGCCGCCGCTCTGGCGCTGCCGCTACTTAGCGTGTTGACTGCGTGTGGTTCTAACGCCAGCAAGCCGATTAGTGTCTCACGCCTCGCGCACGTCTCTCCGACGGCAAAAGTCGTCGTAGGGACGCGCGTCCCCCGTATATTGCCGAGCTTCCAGGGCGGGGTCATTGTCTATGCGGAGGGCAACGATTCGGGATTGCTCTCGGACACCCAACGGTTGTTGGATCACCTGGTCGCGGTCAAGGTAAACAGCGTAGCGCTGGCGTTTCCGCTCTATCAGAGCAGCTGGACCTCAACCGACGTGCACGCGGATGCGTTACAGACGCCCAGTGACGAATTTCTTCACGAGTTCATCGCGGCGGCCCACCAGCGCGATCTCGCCGTCTTGCTGCGACCGCTGATCGATGACACGCCCCTGAAGCAGAGTGGCCATTGGCGGGGACAGCTGCAACCGTCCAACCCGGGCGCCTGGTATGCCTCGTATAAGGCGCTGATGCTCAGGTACAGCGCCATTGCGCAAGCAGAGGGCGGCGAGGTGCTGGACATCGGAACGGAGCTGACCTCGTTGCAGACGAATACCCCGGCCTGGCTCGACGTGATTGCCTCGATCCGAGGCGTATACACGGGCCAGCTCACGTACTCGAGCAACTGGGACGTGGACTATCCGGCCTTCGGCAGCGCGCTCGATTTCGCCAGCATCGACGCCTTCTACCCCCTGTCGGCGCCCAACAACGCATCGGTCGCCCAGCTCGCCAGTGCCTGGGGACAGTGGACGGGCAAAATAAACAGCCTCAAGTCCAGCCTGGGAAAATCGGTAGTCCTCACGGAGCTGGGCACGACTTCGGAACCGAACTCGTACCAGTCGCCGTACAACTGGCGTCACAGCGGCCTGGTGAGCCTCGAGGCGCAGCGCCGGTATTATGCAGCCTCTTGCGCGGCGCTGAAGCCCCTGGTCGGCGGCATGTACTGGTGGGTCTACTACACGAAATGGTTTGACAAGGTAATTCCGGGAACCGACCCCGGCTATCAGCCGGCAGGCAAACCCGCAGAGCAGGAGATCACGGCCTGCTACAGGTGATCACGACCACTCAGTAGACTCTTTGCGGTGAGGAAGGCGGGCACCGCAATCATCGTGCCAATGCTGCTCGTCGGGATCACCGCGGTCACGGGCGCCTGGGATCTTCGAACGGTGCGAACGGCCGAAGCGCGCGCGGTCGCCGTCCGGACCACCCCCACACCCCCGCCCACCATCGCGGTCATCCATCCGCGAGGCAAGGCTCAAGACTTTGAGGCGGGCGTCTCGATCGTGATCTACGGCAACGATCCGTACTTCGCCGACAAGACGCAGGCGCTGCTCAACCGCCTTGCCACCCTCGGCGTCAACAGCGTGTCCCTCGTCATCCCGCTGTTTCAGCAAGGATGGACAGCCAGCGAGGTGTACGCCGATCCGGTGAAGACGCCCACGGACGCGGCCATCGGCCTGTTTGCCAGTCAGGCTCGACGCCGCGGCTTCACCGTGATGCTCCGACCGTTGCTGGACATCGTGGTTCCCCAGGATGGGACGCATTGGCGCGGAACGATTCAACCGCAGGATGGCGCACAGTGGAAATCGACGTACTCGGCGCTGCTGACGAAATATGCGCGGCTCGCCGAAGCCAACCATATCGCCATCCTCGATATTGGGTCGGAACTGGACTCGATGGAGCGAGACGGCGCGTTGTGGCAAGGACTCATAAACGCGGTGCGCACCGAATTCCACGGCCAGGTGACCTACTCCTCCAACTGGGCAAAGAGCTTCCCATCATTTGGCAAGTCGCTCGACTTCATCAGCGTTGACGCATACTTCCCGCTCAAGGCACCGGCCACCGCGTCTGTCGGCGACCTGGTCGCGGCCTGGCAACAATGGGTCACACGGCTCAAACGGATGAGCCAGTCATTCGGCAAGCCACTCGTTCTCACCGAGTTGGGGACAACGTCGCAGGCCGCCTCGTTTCAGCAACCCTGGCTCTGGGACAACGGTCAACCGGTGGACCTGTCTGCGCAGCAGCTCTATTACGAAGCAGCCTGCCAGGCGGTTGTCCCTCGCTTCGGCGGCGTGTACTGGTGGATGTACACGCTCGACCCGCCCGCCAAGCCCGCGCTCGACGGCGGCTTCATGGTCGCCGGAAAGCCCGCCGAGGCTGCGCTCGCGCACTGCTTCGGCGGTTCGGTACCGCTGCCTGCCCCGTCGCCCTCACCATAGGGATGGCTTAACAGGCGGGCTCTGACTGAAACCTTTGAATCGGTGACGCGTTCTGGAGGGCATGGCGAGAACCAGCGCCTGGTGCTCTCGGCATGGCTGGCTGGCCGGTTTTGCGTGGGGACTTGCCGAGTCGACGGTCTTCTTCATCGTCCCTGACGTCGGCGTCGCCTTCATCGCCGCGATGTCGCCGCGAAATTGGTGGAAGGCCGCCCTAACTTCGATCGTTGGAACGCTCGTGGGCGCTGTCCTCCTATACGCAACCATTCAATTTTGGCTCGGCGGGCACGCGCCCCAGCTGCTGCTCTGGGTGCCGGGTATCCATCCAGCCAGCCTTGCGCTCGCCAGTTCTCGCATCTCGGATCACGGAGCCGCCGCCCTGCTCCCGGCCGCCTTCCAGGGCATTCCTTACAAGGTGTACGCGACCCAATTGACCCTC
>CAAGKR010150158.1_pt1 | contig 26645 bp, 10 predicted proteins | sample 2556971 | NCBI WGS metagenome assembly CAAGKR01 (sample SAMEA5207829, study PRJEB30636) | soil metagenome | biome: forest; feature: boreal; material: soil | place: USA | collected 2011-09 | depth 1 m | reverse complement strand
TAGTTGTTAATAGGAATCGAACCTATATACAAGCATTAACAGTGCTCTGCTTTACCTTTAAGCAATAACAACTCATTTTAGTTTTAATTATTAAAGTAATATAATAATATTTCTTCCTTTTAATTTCTTTTTTTACTCTTCGCCTCATTACCATTTAATAAACCACCTATTCTCCCCCGCTCGCAAGCGAGCGGGGACTTTGACCCCATGGGTATAGAGCCACGGGTACTATTTAATATTTATATAATATAATAATATAAGCTAGTTTTACCCGTCCGGTCCATTCGACCAAGCCTTCCAGGGAATTAGGTGGTTGATATTTATTCTAAGTCTACAATTAATTCCTCGCATTGTATTTCTAATATAAATATTATAACAATAAATATCATTATTTACTTCCATCTTCATCTAAATTATAATAATAAAAGAGGTATTTATCAACATAAGCCATTAAAAATTTAATCGGATTACATATTTACTAACTATTTCCCCTATAGTGTGTCAGCGCCAGCATTTATCTTAGATATTGTGTTCTCCCGCCTTAGTGTATTTGGAACTATAAGTATATATTGAATATTTTGTCTTAATTATAAAATATGTTTTTTTTTGTTTTTTAATAACGAATCAAAGGATTTTTATTATATAATTAATGATATCCCGAAAAAAATCATATAATAATGATTATACTTTTTACACACAATCATAAATTTTCTTTTATTTTTATCTAATATATCTCTAATATTAAAAAAATAGCAACGCCTATATTTTTTTAAGAGCATTGAATTTTTTTAATTTTATACTTTAAAGTATAATTTACTGAAAATCTGTAGCTAATTTTTGTCTTTTTTCCATGGCTATATATAATCTTGTTTTGTTAATATTATTATTACTCTCTCTTATTTCAGTTGAGAGTGCTAAAATATGATTTTCGATAGCTTCTATTTCTAAGTTAGACTTATTACTATTCATTTCATTATATAAGGAATTATTAGGTATTAATGCATTATTAGCATTTTATTTATTTAACGTTTCTAATCCATATAATAATATATGTCTACCATAACCTGGATATTTATTTATAATGTTAGCTCCCCTACCTGCTATATCATGAATAAATAAACAGACTGATCGTGGGTATAGGAAAAATATATTAAATAATTTGAATTATTGTTAAAGAGATTTGAACTCATATTATAAAGATAATATTTAAAACAAATAATTTAAAAATTATTTGTTTTAAATATTATACTATTATGTTTTGCTTAAACTATAACAATATGTGGGAGATAAGTGAACTAATTTGAGTCCCCTCAAATTGATTTATATAGTAGAATAATTAATTAGAATCCCGAGTGGGTCCCTAAAGGTACCCGACGGGTCAAAATATGACCCCGTTCGCTCGCGAACGGGGATATAGTTCTACTTAATTAATTACTGTTCTAATAATCAAGAAAAAAATTTTTCAACTTCAACTGCTTCTATTTTTATAGGCATAGAAGAATGAAGTACACCACATATTTCTGAACATTGACCATAAAAATGGCCTGTTCTTTCTATAATAACTGAAGCTTGGTTTAATCGACCTGGACAGGCATCTACTTTAAGACCTAAAGAAGGCATTGCTCAATCATGTAAAACGTCAGCTCCTGTGATTATAAATCTAATGTGTGTGTCAACAGGCAAAACAACAGGGTTATCTACTTCCAACATTCTAAGTTCACCTTTTTCCAAGCTAGCTTCATCTTTCATGTAAGAATCAAAATTTATAGTTTCATTTTCTTCATTTAAAAAATCAGCGTATTCATACTCTCAATACCACTGGTGACCTGTTACTTTAACTGTCATGGCTGGATCAATAACTTCATCCATTAAATAAAGTAATTTAAAACTCGGAAAAGCAATAGCAACTAAAACGAGTGCTGGACCTACTGTTCAAATAAGTTCGATTAATGTTCCATGGTTTAAATATCTATACACTAATTTATTTTCGGATTTATTAAAATTTCGCATAATAGATATCATAACTCATGTTACACCAAATAAAATGACTACTAAATAAAACATAATTCTATTATGCAAATCTACAATTCCTTCAAATGAAGGGCTAGCTCCGTCTTGGAAATATAATCCTCAAGCTAATGGTACATCGGATCTTTTTGAACCTCCTTCTTTAATTTCCACTTTTTGATGGCCACAACAACAAGAACAATTTGGTCCACAACAACAATCATCACAATCATATCCTCCTTTATTCACTAAACCTCCTTTAGTCGTTGGATTATTAAATAAAATGTATGAACTTTTGGATGTTATTGAAAATCCTTCATCAGAATTTAATAATTTATTTAACAAATATAATCCTGCAATTATTCCTAATCCTAATACACATATTATACTTATCTCTAAATTACCTAAATTAATTTCATTGAATATCATATTACTCATACCAGTATTTATATTATCTTCTGTAATTAAAGGCTTAATAAGATCATTTTCGGCTATTACACTACAACTATCAGATTCTTGTAAATTAAATTTTCCTTCAAGATATGTTATTCTATTAGGATTAATTTGATTAACCAAACATCTTTTTATTATTTCTGTTTCTGCTGGAGTTATAGAAGTTCTTCCATTTATTAATCTGTTAAATAAAGCAGATGTCTCTTTTGATATTTCTTTTAATTCTTCTGCTGTTTTCCATGGACTACTCATAGAGAACTCACATTTACAAGTTCTTCCTACTCCTGCATTTACTTGAACAGCTGAATTCACGAACTGATTAAGTTGTGAATCAAGTGCTGGGTCAATTTGGTTTATATTTTGTTGGTTATTATTGTTATTATTTTGATTCATTTTTTTTTTGTTTATTTGTTTATACTCGAACGAGTTATTATTTTAATCTCATATAAAATTTAATAGTAATATTATCGTGGGTCTTGAATCAATATTGGTTCAAGACCCACGATGTACTATAATTTATATCTATTTAGACGCATGAAAGAATTTATGAAAAATAAAAGGAGAGACCATTATATTATTTATTTTTATTAAATGGTAGCAATATAATCCGACATTACAAAAATCAGGATCAAATCACGTAAAGATTGGGGCGCGCCGAGTGGGTAGTGTTTCGAGAGCTATGAAACTAATACCAATATTGATTCACCAAGGTAACAAGTTCATAAATAAATATAAAAATTGTATTAAAATTAAATCTTAACCAAGTACCCTATATTTAATTCCCGTGTGGCTTAGACCATGGTCTAAGCCACACGGGGGATAAGGATCTCTCTTGCCTTGGCCCATTGAACCAATTAGGGGAGAACTAATAAAAAAAACAAGATAATACAAGTATAATTAAGCTAAAAATAAAGGAATGGTAATTATTTGTATAGCATTAATTAATACATAAGGTTTTAATATGTAAAACAATGAAATATTAGTTAATATAGCAATAACTAAACTTAAACTATTACTAGGCAACATAGGAACAGTATTTTTATGATTTAAAGAATCATCCATAAAAATATTATTAGTTGATTTTTTTGAAAAATCAATATTATTAGTTTTTTCATCATAGCTTTTACTAATATAATAGGGCATGAAGACGTCATCATAAAAATAAATAAATTTAATTATTCTTAAATAATAAGCTGCACCTATAACACTAGTAAATATGGCTACAATAGAAATAAAATAGTAATCAAGTTGAATAGAAGCCAACAATACTTGCTGTTTAGCGAAGAAACCAATTAAAGGAGGAATACCTGCCAAAGAGAATATGGTAACGGCTAAACAGAAAGCTAAATAAGGATCAGTAGAATGCATACCTTTAAAATTAGTTAAAAAAGGAACTGGTGTATACAATCATTCACTATCTTCAGTATCAAAATCATAATACTCAATATCTTCAGGAACTATTAAAAAATTATATATAGTATCGGCATTTCTCTCATTATTAGGGTAATAATGGTCATTTTTTCAATTTTCCTCATCTAATTTAATTTTTATAAATTCAGCATAATCATATAAAGTAGGCTCAAAATAAATATCCTTTCAAGAGTAAGGATTTATTTTAAGATATCTAATAGGAACAAAATCTTTTTCAAGGTAATATCTACTATATAGATAGCCTCACGCTACTAGTATAAAGAATAAATTTAAATTAGTAATAGTATACTGAATTAAATAAAATACAAAAGCATCAATACTAGCAACAGAATTCAAAGATAATGCTAATAGTAAAAATCCTACGTGAGTAATTGTACTATAAGCGAATAATCTCTTAATACGAGATTGACTTAATCCCACAACTGTACCAATTATTAAAGAAAATAATGCAGATAATGTTAAAACATTAGTTCATAATCCCATACTAGAATATGAAGGATTTCAGAATGAGAAAGGAACGTCATTATTTAAATATAAAGATCTAATAGAATTAGCAAATTCAGGATCTGTTGTAGAATTAATATTAACATCTAAATAGTTAGTATTCATAGAATAAGAATTTTCTAACGAATTTAAAACATTAAGGTTTAAAGCAGTATGAATATTATGAACTAATAATAACATTAATATTAAAACTGATAATTTAGCAATAATAATTAATCAAGTTGTACTATATGTAGGCACATCTGAATATACATCAGGAGCTCAATTATGGAAAGGAGCAGCCGAAACTTTAAACAATAAACCAGCAAATAAAATTAATAAGCAAGGATCTATTAAGTAATTACTTGCACTATCAGAATATATCATAAAAATATGTTCTAAATTTAATGTACCAGTATAAGCATATAATAAACTACAACCTAATAAAATAAAACCTGAAGATAATCCACCCAATAAAAAATATTTTAATCCTCCACTAGTTCCCTTAAAAGATCTAATTTGAGAAGCAGATAAAATATATAATGTAAAACTCTGCAATTCTAAAGATAAATATAATGATATCAAATTCTGAGAGGATATTAATAATGATCCACCCAGAACAGTATACAATAAAAGAAAACTATATTCTTTAACTTCCAATTTAGGGTAATGCAATTTATTCTGCAATAAAAAAGGCGAATTTAATTTGAAATCTGGCAACATTTCTGTAAAATTTTTGACAACTTTTATTAATTTAGTATAAACACTAGATTCTTTAGAATTGTCATTATAGGGATAAAATTTTAATAATTTATCATAATAATAATTTTTAAAATAGGAAGTAAAAAATCAAGTAGTCTTGTTTCAATACTTCTCATTATCCCTATTCATAAAAGAATCCATTATTTCTGAATCATCGTATACCTTAAAGTGATATGGTACAAAACAAGTCAAAATTGTTACAATAGATCCTGTTAGAAATAAAATTATGTCAAATACCTGTGACAATACTGTAATTTTGAAAACGCCACCATATATTCCTATACCGCTACCAAACGCTTCTACATCTAATATATTATACGCTAGATATGCTCCAAGAATAAAAATGATGAATACGATTCGGTTTAACTTCACGTAATCCGCTAAATAATTGTAATTAGGTTCAATGCTTGAAGTCACCGCTAATAATAAAATAAGAATTGATATTATTAGCATCTAAGAGATAAAGGAATCGAACCTTTAATTTCAATATTCATTAACATATAATATAGTTTCATCCGCGCCTTAAATCAAGATTAGTTTAATATATAATGGAAAATAGTCTACCCGCAATTTAACAATGTGACTCCTTATATATTTTCATTTATATTATTAATTTTGTTATTTTACCTTTTAAATTAATCTCCTTATTTCTATGTTTTTTAACTCAATTTTCTAATTCATATATTAATTCTTTAATTATTTAATATAAATAATTAAAGAATTAATATCCATTTAATAAAAAATAATATATTTATTAATTTATTTTTTTTATGGATTTCACAAAATAATCTAACAATTTTAATAGATATAGATGATTAAGATTGAATAGGTAATTTATTGAAAGCATGAAAATGTGGAGGTGAATCAAAACTTCATTCAATATTTTTACTTAATTTAGAATTATCCGTTCATGCTACAAGATCTTCTAAATATTCATCTTTAGCTCAACCATCTCTAGGTACTGATTTACCTTCTTCAAATTTATCACAGACAAGTGCTATGAAATAGGCAGTCATTACTACTGATAATAGAGAACCAGCACTAGCTACTAAATTTCATCCTGCAAAAGCATCAGGATAATCTGCTATTCTTCGAGGCATTCCTTGAAGTCCTAAAAAATGCATAGGTAAAAAAGTTAAATTTACTCCAATGAATAATCCTCAGAAATGCAATCTACCTTTTCTATCATTATATGTTAAACCTTCTGCTTTAGGTGTTCAGAAATATCAAGCCGCAAATAATGCAAAAACAGCACCCATTGATAATACATAATGAAAATGAGCAACTACGTAGTATGTATCGTGAAATGCTATATCTAAACTAGCATTTGCTAGTATAACACCTGTTAACCCACCTACAGTGAATAAAAACACGAACCCTAAGGCGTATGTCATAGGTGCATTAAATGCAAAAGTTCCACCGTAACTTGTTGCTCAAGGTTCAGCCTTTGATCATTTCAGATCTAGTTAGCTTATTTTCTAAAAATAGTCAATTTACGTATAATGAATATTATATATTTATTAATTATTCGGTAAATTTTATTTCTTATTAGAGTTTTGCTCTAAATCGTTACCGACGAATATGGACAATACCTTATAATTCCATATAAAAAATATTACGTAGGAATCATGGAGCATCTTGTCTCTACGCTTTTACACAATAGTTTCCTGATCGTGATTTAGTTCGACGATTATCCTTAAATTATTACTAATTCTAATTAAAGGACTTTTCCCGAGTTTGCCCCTAATTTATATTATTAATACTCAGAGTTCAAATTTAATTTATAATGAAATTTATACCGCATACTAGGAATAATATAAGAAATAACATGAGGATACAAAATTTTTATAGATTTAACAGTTATATATATAACAGGCAAATTTCTTTGTTTATGCATACTGGTTTCTAACCTGAATTTAATTCATAAGATATTCATTATAAATACACATTCTTTATATGTGAATGATTGAGTTTGTAAATATAATCCTCCTCCTTTAACGAAAGATCCATCTCCCATGATTCAATGTGCCAATCCTTCATATGTTAAAATGTCATACAAATCACTTGGTACTATTTTTTTTCCTTTTAAATAAAATTTATTATATAAATCTAAAAAACAAGGTAAAGATCTAGACACAATTTCTATGCCATAAAAATCTTTTCTATTTATTCTAGTTTTAACAAACAAAGGGTATGAAGAACAATAGTGAGATAATAAAGAAAAAACAAGATGTATATATTCAAACCTAGTTATAGATTGTTTAAATCTAAATCTACCTCCTACTTTTATTTTACTAGTACTAGAAACGGTTATACTACCATCAGATAACAAAATCCCTATTAATGGATCTAATACATACTTAGGTATCTCTATCATATATCTTATTATTTTTGTATAATAAGGATACTTAATTGTTGATAATAAATTTGTACCATATAAAACTAGTTCTTTACATTCCACATTAGAAGGTAAATAATTTAAAGAAGACCGTGGAAATCTAATTAATAAACTAGTTATATCTAAATTTGCTTTCAGAGCTCTTTTGTTAATAACAAAATATAAATTATTGGTCATATAATTCTTACTAAAGGAATGTGACAACCATGAAAAAATTTTTATTCCAGTTGGTACAGCTATAATCATTGTAGCCGCTGTAAAATATGCTCTTGTATCCGCATCTAATCCAACTGTATACATGTGATGACTTCATACTATGAAACCTAAAACTCCAATTGAAAGCATAGCATAGACCATTCCAATATACCCAAACACTGATTTGTCTGACATTGTCCCAATAACATGACTAATAATACCAAAACCAGGAATTATCAGTATATAACAATTAATAATAGTATATTATATATTATTATATCTAACATATATATATATATACTACTCAAAAACAATTTGTTTTTGATTGGACTTTAGCTTAAATCAATAATATCTTTATTATACTTATTCATACTACTTTTCAATTTAGTAATTTTTTTTAAACCTTTCTCTGTTATATGTTCTCTATGTTGAATTAAAATATAAACCTTTCTTCATTTTAAATAATTAATATGTTTACTCGATAATAAATGAAATGAATCAAAATAATCAATTACTTTTTTAGCTGAACCAAAACTAGTAGAACCATAATAATAAGTATCCTGATTGCTTCTGTATCCTATATTTCCACCAAGATAATTTTTAATTAATAACAATAAATCCTTTTCTTTTTGATCTACTTGAAAATTAAGTCTTATTTCTGGTTTATTTCTAGTAGTTCGTTCTATTATTTTTACTTGAAAGCTACCATCAGCATCAGTAAATCCCGCTAATCAGTAATTATTTAAAGATTTATCAATACCTTTATTCATCTTAAATTCATTATTAAAATTTTTAAATTTATAAGAATTTAATATATTATTCTGCACTTGAGCTATTTTACTTATTTTTTTTAATTTACCATTTACTAGATTTAAAATAATATTTATACCAACCATTGAACTTATAATAAATAAAACAGCGTTTTTATTTTTAACTTTTTTAACTTGTCCATACCCTATTCTCTTTTTTATGTAATAAGCTAAAGAACTATCAGTAATATTAAAAACAATAACCAATTGTTGTGCATTAGAAAAATGACCATCTCCATCTATTAAACCAGCTAAATAAAAGCCAAAATCTTCATTACTATTTGGTTTTATGTGAATAGACACATGTGGAGAAATATTTTTAGGTGTTTCTATTAATCCTTGTTCCTGACTATATAACAAGGATATTTTAATTAAAAAAGAGAATAACAAATAGTATGTTAATAATAAGATATTAATAATGATTTTATTGCGCAAAGTCTCTGAGGTTTCAATTCTCTGATTATTCTTAATACAAACAATTAGAGAATTGTTACCTGCTGATTTATTTCATTGTTTTAACTTTTTTACTATTGGCATAAACCGGGAGTATTTAAAACTGTTTTTAGAAATAGTTCCAGCAAATAGCAAATTTAGGAAGCTTACAAATATTACTTCCGGATGTCCAAAAAATCAAAAAAGATGCTGGTATAAAACTGGATCTCCTCCCCCAGCCGGTTCGAAGAAACTAGTATTGAAATTTCTATCAGTTAATAGCATGGTAATTCCACCAGCTAAGACTGGAAGTGATAGCAATAATAATACTGCTGTTACAAAAATAGCTCAACCGAATAATGGTACTTTATGTAACACTTGTCCAGGCATTCGCATATTAATGATTGTAGTTATGAAATTCATAGCCAAAATATAAAATATTTTATTTATTTAATCCTTAATCCCTAGCTTATATTTTGAAAATGGAATAATATATTCTATTACTATGTTTTTTAATTTATATATTTCTTTTCTTGAAATATATATCCTAGGATGTCCCGCAGCTTTATGTAAACTACTAGTTATATTATATTTAATTAATAAAACATTCATTAAAACAACGACATCTTCTATAGTAAAAGAATCTGTACATAAAATTAATCCTTTATGTTCATATCCACCATCACACATAATTCAATGAGCTAATGCGACCGGGGTTAATTCATGAAATATACTAATAGGTACACGTTTTTTACCGTTATCTATAAACATTTCATACAGTTCATTTAAGAAAGGGTAATTTCTTGTTCCAAACACTACTAAATAATGTCTCTTAGGCCCTATCTTACTTATATCTAATCTAGGAAAAGAACCACAATAAGAAAATAGTTGTGTAAATACAAATCAGAGATATGGAAAATTAATCATAGATTGCTTAAAAATAACACGAGCGTTGTTTTTAGTCATCCCTATCTTTCTTATATGTCCATCACCTAACAAAATGCCAATAAATATAGACCTATGGTAATTCGACATCGAAGTACTATATCTTATGTAATTAGTTATTTTCTTATTAAGTAAGCCATTACCTAATGAATAAGTTGTATTCCAAATAACAACTTCTTTAGTTTTTTTATTGTCTTCATAAATAACTAAATTTTTCTTAGTACTTATCTTTTTTAGATCTAATTTATTAGAATTAACGTAAAATTGGGCGAATACCAATACCAATAAATATAAAATAAATTTATATAGGACTATCTCATAACACAAAATTCATTAATAAATAATAAATAACAATAAATTACATATTAACTAAATGAAAACTTATATAAACAATTTATTATGTGTTTCTCTTTTTTAGTCTCTGAAGAAATAAGAAAGTAGAAATATTTAAGTATTTTCTACAAATATGATATCTCTTGCTGATTATATTTAATAATATTTTCAGCATATTAAGAGATTTATAATGGGCGCTCTATTTTTATACCCAGCATAGAAGAAATTCCAGCTAAATGCAATGAAAAAATGGCTAGATCAACTGATCCACCACTATGAGCCTGTGCCCCCGCTAATGGAGGATAAACTGTCCAGCCTGTACCGGCTCCAGACTCAACAAAAGAACTAGATAAAAGCAAGATTAATGAAGGAGGTAGCAGTCAGAAAGAAATATTATTCAATCGAGGGAATGCCATATCAACCGCCCCTATTAATAAAGGCACAAAAAAATTTCCAAATCCTCCGACCATCGCAGGCATTACCATGAAAAAAATCATCAAGAATGCATGTGCTGTAATGATTGTATTATACAGTTGTGCGTCATTAGCTAATATTTGAGTACCAGGTGCTCCTAACTCTATTCTTATTAATAAAGATAAACAAGTACCTATCATACCACTAAATATCCCGAAATATAGGTAAAGTGTCCCTATATCTTTCGCATTTGTACTGTATAATCATCTTCTTCATCAATCAGCCCGTGAAACTTCTGATACAGTATTAACTATATTTTTCTTGTTTCACACTAATTCTATCTTGGAAAAGTTACATTTTTTGTTATTTTTTTTTTCATTATTATTTCATAGATTAGCTATTTGCCTACCAGAAAGAATATCCAAATTGTTTAATAAATTCAACATTATGAAAAAAAAATCCAAGAACAAAAAAAGCCGGAATTGTAATACCTCATCCTTTAGTAACTATAGCTTATATATTAATATAATTAAATATTACATTTATTTAAATGATATTTTTTTATACTAATAATACACTATTTCCCCACTCGATCGCAAATGATTGGGGTTTATAAAACAGTTATTAATAATAAATAAAAATACACATGAATATAGCAAAAAAATTTTTTTTGCCATAATATTAATAAATAATATAACTTCTGTTTTATATAAGAAATATCATATCAAATAATTATTATAATAAATTATAATAATAAATATTATAATCTATAATACTAAATTATTATATTAAATGAGGTTATTCTACAGAGAATAATGAATTTTAAATATAAATAATATTTATAATAGCAATAATATCGATTATAAGATAAAAATGTAAAGTAAAAAGTATACTTATAATACATATAAATATTAAACTATACCTTTTTACAGTATATTCTTTCAATACAATACTAATTCTCCCCGCTCGCTTGCGAGCGGGGATTATTTTTTACATAAAAACATACAATATATTTAAAGTATTCTTTTATGAATAATGTACAGAATAATAAGAAATAATATTTAATACATTTTTATTACTATGCTCTTCCTAATTCCCCATGGTGCATTGGTTGAACCAAGGCACCGTAGTATCCAGATGTATCCCGCCTTGCTCCTAAAGATCAAGGCGGGGATAGCTAATTTAATAAAATACCAATATATAAGTTATGTTTTATTAATTATAAAATAAGTATTTACAATATAAAAGTAGTATATTTATTGCCTTCACTGTCTTCACCTTTTAAGCGAAACAATGAAAACTAGGATATGTATTCGCAGATAAATAATATTGTAAATAACAAATAAATATTATAAGATATCTTTCCACTCGCATGCGAGTGGGGAAGGGAGGGGACAAATAATAAAAATATAACCATATGTCTTATTATGTAATAGCCCAGCTCGCTCTTAAACTAGCGGGAATATTAATCCCCGCGGGTTCCTAATGGGGACAATGATACAAATATAAAATTACTTATTATTCTGTAAAATTTAATATTACAATTCCTCAAATCCTAGATCCCCACCTTAAATAAAACACAATTATATACATTGGATTGGAAAGATTTGAACTTTCACGGACTGGGTCCAAATGCCAGTGACCTACCAATTAGTCAACAATCCATTAAAATATTGTATAAACAATCTACCCTATTTTAATAAATTAGTAACAATTATATGCCCCCGCTCTATCTAGGTTAAAAACCCCTGTGGGTCCATTTTTATTATGGACCTACAGTGCACTATATATAAAAAGTAATAATTTGAGAATGATAAGATTCGAACTTATAACCCTTCACTTAAAAGGCGAATACTCTACCAATTGAGTTACATTCCCTAATGCCCGTTCGAACCCCCGCTCTCAAGCGAGCGGGGGTTCGAACGGGCCGATTAATCCATTTTTGACATGGCTATATACAATTAAACCTAGTAGACTAGGTTGGCTTTGTTCATTGGGACAAAGCCACCCTAGAATAATGATCACCCCGCAATAGACCATTGCGGGAAGAGGTAGTTATTATTTATAATAAGCATCCCATAACGTTAACGTAACGTTATGCTATTATAAAGTAATTTCTTTTTTAGTCTAATCTAACTCATCATTTAAATAAGATGAATAAAATTATCCTCTAAAAAAGAGAAATACAGCTACAATATATCAAATGAATTGATGCATATAATAAAAAAATATAAAAAGTAGAAATAATATTAAACTAATATTACCTTTATTAAATCAAACTGTATAAATGAAGTCGAGAAACAAATAATAATTATTAAAATATTATTATTTCTTATTTATTTTTTTTCTTCGTTTATTAAATCTTTCCTTTATAGGGAATAATAAATAATCATTTTTAACATTTTGAACAATAGGGTTAACAACAAAATATCTATTAACTAATTGAGAGTATAATCCCTTAATTCGAACAAGGTGTAACAACAATTCATGAACATCCGTTGATATAACCGAAGATATTCAAACTTTAAAAGAGATAGAACCATTTTTACTTTTAGATACACTAAAAGCATAATCAATATTAGATCTTAGATAACCTCTAAGACGAGGAAGAGTTATAGTTTTAGGTTTTTTCATTCGAGCAACATAATGTAAAGGTCCCATAAGATTACCATAAAATTTAGTTTTATATAAACTTCTTAAATTATTTCTTCTAATACCAGCTCTACCAGTTATTCTAATTTTAATACCAGAAATATCAATATTACGATTTAATTTAGAAATATAATTTTTAAGAGGTCTCAATCAATAATATATGAGTTGTATTCTATTAATACTTAAATTTTCAATTTGTCTAATTTTAAACTTACGTCTTATATAACTAATATTATTATAATAATCATTTATATAATTATTTTTTACAGCAGGTAAATAAAAAGCTAAGCTATTATTATGAAATAAATTATAAGTATTTAAAGTGTGTAATCTAAATATTTTAGACTCATTAAATTCTAATCTATTATATGTAACAGATTTAGATACATCCGTATCAGATAATTTTGTTATTAATTTTTGGGGTCAACTAGAATAATTTTTAATATAATAATCATAAGCTTTTTGAATTTGCAATACTCTCATTCCAGTAATTAATTTAGAAGTTATTCGTTGAAAATTAAATTTAGCCAATTTATGTTTACGTCGTCAAACTATTAATAATAAAACTCTACCAGCTAAAATATAACTACTTAGATAATATCTTTTAAGAGGTCACAATCTAATTAAAGCTCATTTACCATAAATATTGAAAAGAATATCTTCAAAATAAATAACAAAAGGAACAAAAATTTTCCGATCAGTATCTATTTCTGCATTTTTAACTACTAAACTATAATAATACGAAGCCACTTTATGATATCTTAATCAAAAATTTTTTGGTGTTTTTCTTAATCTAGTAATATATCTAATACTAGCTACTCAACTATTAATATTTATTTTTTTTAATTTAGTTTGATAATATCTTAATTTATTTATAAACTGATATTTAGGTTTGACTCTTATTAAATATCTATAATTAAATTGTAATAAATCTAATAATATCTTCACAGACACATAATTATACACCATGAATTCATTACATTTGATATTCAAATTTTTAAAAAAAAAATATCCTGGCACCCAATAAGGTAAATTTCATAATATATCAATATACAATTTTCGAATGAATATAGGAAGCATATATCTATAATATGGTTTAAATATTTTTTCACTAAAGTTAATTCTGAATTCCATATTATCTTCTCTTTTATTTGTATAAAAAGCAGGTCAAAAATTACCAGCGAAATTATTTTCCACATTTTCATAATATTTGACATTAGAAGAACGTTCATTTTCATTATAATAAAAATTATCATTAATTTTATTAGAAGTAAATGGTATAATATCTCTATTTTTGGGTAATAATACTTCTCTATTTATATTATAAAATTCTTTCTTTACATAACTAGTATAATACATTATATATCAAATATCTCCGTAGTCTTTAAATTTATTTAATATATTAACTGTTGCTTTATATACATATGCATTATCATTTACATTATTTTTAAAACTTGTGGTATTAGTAATTAAATCATATAATATATTAATAATAGAAGAATCTAATCTATCTCACAAATTTTTACTATTAATAATTTTTTTTTCTCATGAAGAATCTATTTTTTTTGATTTAGCTAGTCTATTTGTTACTATTTTTTTATGTTTATTTATCCTTTCAATTTCTGAATTTAATTCTATGCTATCTATCCGTTCGTGAACGAACGGGGGCATAGATCCCTTGGAACTATAGTTTTTTGATCCTTTTGATATATTAAATATATCAGAGCCTATAGATAAATTTTTTGCTAATTTTGAATTAAATAAAACACGTTTTTCTCTATTTTCAAAATATAAAACATTCTTATTATTATTGTTATTTATATTATCATTATTATCATTAAAATAGAAAGAACTAAATAATCCATTTAATATATTACTGTTATTAAAATAAACCTCTTTTATATAATCTTCTTTATTTAATCCATCTTGCCCTAAGTTATTATATATTTTACTATCTTCCTTAATAATTAAGCTATTATCTTGATTAGTTCTATCCACATTTGACCAGGCAGGAGAGATATTGTTCGCCCTGTCGCTAGGAGTTGTTTTTTTATTATCTTGAATAATTTTTTTGTCATTTTTTTTATAATTATTATTATATGAAAAAATAAACTCTTCTATAGGTACTTTATTAAATTTTCTCTGTCTTTTATCTCAAATCTCTGATTTTCTGATTTGTGGAGAAGTCATGTATTTATTTTCATTATTGTTTTTCAATTTGTTTTTTCTATATGCTGCGTACGTAAATCTCTGCTTATTTTTATTATTAAATATTTCTCTTTTTATACCTGTGGGAGTTCTATAATTTTTACCTAAACCTTCTGTGTTTCATAAACTTAAAGTTTTTAAATCTACTGGTTTACTACTTTTTCTATCTAACTCTTCTAAATACTTTTTATATATTAGAAATTTTAAATTTACATCCTTAATAGATTTTTTACCTTTTTTCTTATCATCCCCTTCAGATTCAATTTTTATTTTTGCAACAATTTTTTTATTTATATAATATAAATTTAAATTTCTTTTTTTGTTAAATTTAAATATTATTTTATTAAGACGATAATTTCGCAATTCATTTTTTTTTATTCAATTATTCTTTACCCTTTCTGAATATCTCTTAAATGAAATAATCTCTTTATTATTTTGGTTATTAATATCATTAATATTATCGGTATCTTTTTTTATAGTATCTAAAGATATAGGAATATTATCCTCTGTAATTATTTTATCATTACTATATATATTTTTTCTTATAGATAGTAATCTAGATTTACCAGCTTTGGTACTTTGTCCCAAAGTAGAAGAATTATTGTACCTAGAAATTAAAAAATTTTTAATTAATAATAATAGAGTATATCTTAAATAAGGGTATAATTTATATATATACATATTACCAAAATTGTTTGTTATTTCACTATAATATTTATAGGTTTTAGGTTCAATAAGATTTATATAAAAAAAACGTGGTCTATTTAAAGTCTCGCTAACTTTTCTAGAATAATTTACATACATACTATACATATATTTATATGTACCTCTTCTTACTACTATATTTTTTAACATTCTATATTTATATCTTTTATTATTATATACAAATAAATCTATAATTAAATTAAAAGCTGTATGTTTAAATAAAGGTTTACTTATTAATACTCTACCTAATTTTCGAAGATATGATTTTTTTTTAGGATAAAATCCAACAAAGAATTCAAGTTTTCGTCTTCTTATCATATTTCTTAATGATTCAGATGACTTTATCTGTTCTGTTAATCAATTAAGTGATAACAAAGCTTTAGGGTAAGAATATAATTTTCTTAGCCCCTGACTAGTTCTATTTGAAGTATAACTAATTATAACATTCATATCCTTAATTAATTGCAGATTAGGGTTAATTTTAAACCCATCTAATAGTTTAGTGTCTCAAATAAATTTTCTTCTCAAATATTTTACCCTGAAAAATAACTTTATTAATTTACTAGTGAAGAGATCTAAATGATTATTTCCTGTTTTATCTGGTCTAAAGAAATTATATGCACTACTTGTTCAGTGCTTAATTTGAGAGGGCATACTTTTTTCATTATATCTAGCTGTAAAAAAATAATACGGTTCTACTAAGTTATTAGATACTTTTCTAGATCTTATATCATTACTATGCTCTTCTATTATATTTTCTTTAATATACCTTTTTATTGCTAACATTTTATTTTCATTCTTTATATTAAATAATTTTACTAATTTACTTTGATTATCTCTTATATTTAAATAACTTCTTTTACCATTTACTGATTTTTTTACTTCAAAATAGTTTATTCCTTTACCTTCCACAGAATCTAATTTTTTCTTAGCATATAGATATTCTTTATGTTCATTATTCTTTTTATCTATTTCTATAATATATTCTTTTCTATTTCTATTTTCTATTTTCTTTATATCTTTATATATATACGATAAATATTGTTCCTGCTCTATTAGTGGAGAAGCACTTTTTCTTATATATAATTTTTTAAATAATGAATATATCTTCATACTTATTTTTTTTTATGTCAGTTATTTATTTACATATTTATAAATAACGTCTTTACTAATAATATAAATATCTAGATCGCAAAATTGCGATCTAGATATTTATATTATTAATTAGCATTTCTATCTTTTATTAATTTCATATTCCCTTAAATAATCTCATCAATTTCTTGTATTTTTATATCGTAGATCTCGCTTATTTCTTTTATCAATTTATTTCATTTGCCAATAATCTAACTAAAGGATACTGATAAATAATAAGTGGTACCAATAACTCTGCCTTCTTTAATCGATTAGAATAACTCGAAGATAGTAAATAAGGATTAGCTCTATCCATTTTACATATTTAAGATCTAACCCCATCTAATAACAATTACCCGTCATCTTTATGAATAGATAAAAGATAATCCGACCATAATAAATACAATCAATTTGGTTTTTAAAAGACTCGAACTTATATTTCTCGCTTATCAAACGAGCACTTTAACCAGTTAAGTTAAAAAACCCCAAATTATATCTTTTGCAAATAATCATACAATAATTATTACTTCTTTTGAAGAAATTCATAACTCTCTTTACATTTTAATATTATTATAAAAATAATCAATAAACTCTTATGATGATCTCATTATCACAACTTTCTGTTATACCTAATAATAACTATTCATAATATATATTAGTATATTATAAAGTATTTAACATTTTATGTAAAAATATATATTTATTATTAAATCTTACCCGAATATTCGGGTAAGATTTAATAATAAATCAAGCCTATCCCTATTTTATACAATATAATATATGACATATTTTTTTGTCTAACATTGCCACAAACAATTAATAATATCAATATTACAACCCAATATTATAAAACCATTATACAATAAATTATTCTATCGTGACCCTTGGGACTCAATATCACCGGGACCTCTCATACTTCATTATTTTGTAATTAGTACCATTAATATATTTTCTAGAGCACTCTATATATATATCATCAATATTATCTACTCATCGTTCCCGCTCGCTTGCGAGCGGGGACGAAGGGGACGGATATATTTACACCTTATTTTCAAAGGTCAATTCAAAAAAGATGAGGTATATTAATCAGTAATAAAAATATTAATAGTCAAATAGGAATCAAGAATATTAATTTAAAAGTAAGAATATAATATTATATAAAATATAATAAAGAAATACAAAAAACTAAATAGGATTAATTAATAGATTCTTTATTTTCATCATCGGATTCTTTATTTATTTTAAATAGCGGATGAAGGATTCGAACCTACTACCTTCAGGGTATGAGTCTGATGTGCTGCCATTACACCTATCCGCATCGTTAAGCCTAATTAAATAAATTGTGCTTAATTATTCCTATATTAATTATTCGGACAGATTGGATTCGAACCAACAAAGCTCCTACGCCCAAGGTAGGCGCACTGCCATTTGTGCTGCTATCCGTTATTCTATAATTAGAAGGTAATTCCATATCCCGCCTTTTATCATTAAGGTATCTTATGTAGGTATAGCCCCAGGGTAGCCTGGGGCTATAATATAAAATAAAATTAAACACATTAAAAATTTTAATAATATCCAATGACTAAATATATAAATGAAATTGACGATGAAGTTATTGTATATTTAAGTATAATTATAGAAAAAAAGAATATATAGTGTTTTATATGAAATAAGATAAGAGTATTATAAAGATAAAAAATCATACTAGCACAAGATGACCTAAAAAAGTTACAGTATCTTATAGTCCTTGCCCAGAATTAGTTAGTAGTAGTCTACTACTTATTTATCAATAAAAGTATAATAAGGTAGATTTCGAACTTGATATGCGTTCAGTTCTTATTCGAAGCCAACTTAGCTATCCTGCGATGCCTTAGTTTGTATATAAGGTGAATTTCATTAAAAATAAATTATCATATATACCTAATACAGAAAATAATAACTTCAACAACAGGAACACCAGAGGTTAGTAGGTCCTAGTCCTTGCGTACGAAGGCACCATCCTTAGTTTACTTTAGTTCCCCATAGAAGATAGGGACCGTACTGTCTCACGACGTACTTAACCCAACTCGCGTTAATTTTTAACCGGCGAACAGCCGTACCCTTCCTAGCTCCTACACCAGGAGGATAATTAGAGTCGACATCGAGGTGCCAAACATCGCTTTCAATGAGTACTCTCATGCAATATTAGCCTGTTATCCCTAGCGTAACTTTAATCCGTTATCAAGGCCATCAAACCTTTTATGTGCCTTTGGTCAATATGCCCCACTTACGTGTCTGTATGACTTGTCGGTCTCACAGTTAGGCACGCTATTTGCCATTAAACTTTATTTCAATATTAATAATTAAACTCATACAATTAATAATAAACAATTAAGTTCATTATCCTCCATTTCAATTTTCATAAAAATGACTATTTTAATCTAAAAACTACTTCCATTTAAATTAAAATAATAATTGAAACGAACTCATATTTATTCTTATATACTCAAAAATTTGAAAATTAAAAAAATAATATAATAAAAATATTACATTATTTTTTTATTACTAATTTTATTTTGTATAAATCCCAGTTCCAGCAGGGTGAAGCGTACCTTCCACCTATTTCGGTTATACACAAAATATACTTCAATTATATATTATGTTATATACATTACTGTTTTCACAATTAATATAATTGATATCTATTAATAATATATATATATATTAAAAAAAATAATCATAATACATAATATTATATTTATTTATAATATTTAATACAATAACACAAAAATTATTTGTGTTTATTTATATGTAATATAAAAAAGTATAAATAAATGAGATAATTCTGTCCTTTGTTATTAGACTTCCCAGATACTATTTTTGGGAACTGCGCCCCACATAAACTACCCCTTAGTCAAAAAATCGATGAAAATATATCTTTATAACAATATAAAGATATTCAAATATTGCTTTAAATTATATACTATATAAATTAACCTTATCAAGTCATTAATATTATTATGCTTGATAAAGCGATAAGTTTTTTTACACTTTTCGAGTATAAAGTGCTTTATGACAAACTTTAATCTTTTACTGCTTATAAGCTTATATATATAACCATTGCTTAACAAATATTTGTTAAAACCAAAAATAGAGTATTTAAATTAATTATTAAGTTTTATAATTTAAATTTCCATTTAAACTCTATTTTTGGATTATTTTTTTCTTCCAGTCCCTTCATAATATATTATAAAACGGTACATTCTTTCTATGTTTTCCAATTTAACCTCTTAATTTGTTTATTGTCCAAATTCATCATAAATGATTATAAAACATTAAAAACATTTTGATAAGTTATAAAACCCCCCATCAGATAACATAATTATCTAATTCCTGTGAGATATTGATTTTAAAATGTTAAAGAAAACAATATTAAAATTTTAAAAAGAAAGAAAAATTATAATATATCTTATTAATGGAAAACAAAAATAACCATATATTACAGTTTTTAATTCTTTAATTTATTATTACTACATATTTGAATTTAAAATAAAAAAATATATATTACTTTAATATTTTAAATTATTACGTTCGACAAAATAAATACTATATTTATTAAATTTAAAACAAAATAATAAGAGTAAACAGATAATGACTAAATGCAGTAAAGCTGCTAGGGTCTTCCCGTCTATCTATGGGTGAAGATCGTATCTTAACGACCATTACAATTTCACTGAGGCTACCGCGGAGACAGCTGTTGTATCATTACGCCATTCATGCAAGACCACATTTAATGGCCAAGGCATTTCGCTACCTTAGGACCCTTATAGATAAGGCCGCCATTGACTAGAGGTTCCTAAGTAGACCATAATATTTAATAAAAGGGATACTTTTTTATCCCTTTTCTTTTTATATAATCACAATAGTTAGCTTTAAGCATTGGGCAGGCCTCACACCTTATACGTGGAAATTTTTCTCTGCAAAGTGCTGTGTTTTAAGTAAACAGTTGTACAACACGATTCCTTGACACCCTACCTTATCGAAAAAAAACATTCTGTATTATGTCTATCATTATTCGGAATCTCTCATTTATAAGAACAGTTTTATGGAATAAAAATATACTTATAAATAAGCCTTTGAATAAATCAGATTACCAAATAAACATATGTCACATTGTTCTTAAAATAGAGTTATCATATAATATATATCGATATCTTTAAATTCATATATAAATTAATATATATAATTAATATAGCTTACTAATAATAGTATTAATATCATATATAAATATATAAGATTATACTTTATTTTATCTTCTTAAAAAAACAATAGAAAAATCCCGCTTTAATGAATAATTCTTACAAAACGATGATTAAATATTACTAAAAAATATAAGAAGCTACTCTATATACAAAAATAATAAATTTAATTATAATTAATGCAAGTTATTAAAGCGAATTTTTTCTCCTCAAACACATAAATTAATATAATAATGCTTATTCTAATATGGTACTTAAGTAGACAAATAATATCTTCATTAATATAATACAATATGAAAACATACTGATATAAATTAATAAAATATATATTCATTTCATTTAAAATAATTATTATTTTATTTTTTAACTTATAAAAGACAAAAACACTGTTAATAATTATATCCTTAAATAAGTTTTTATTACTTATTTAAAATAAGGTAATTTTTTCAATAAATTGGTGGTTCCCCTTTTCCCAAAGTTACGGGGTAATTTTGCCGAGTTCCTTCGCGGTAGTTAACTCATACGCCTTAGTTTACTAAACTAGCATACCAGTGTCGGTTTAGGGTACGGTTAATTTTAAACATATGTAAAATAGTATGTTAGTGCTTAGTTATGTGAATAACTTATTTTACATAGGATTTTCATAAAAATTTTATGAAAATCAATTTTTCTTAATTTTTCAAATTCAAGATTAGTCATGTAATCTGATGTTATATAATAAAGAAATAATCTTTATATATACAATTGATAGTTTTTTAACTCTATTCTTTTACCGATAATTATTACATTACCTCTCACTACATAAATAACAATTAAATAAATACTTATATTTAATTATTATTTAATCCATAATCCCATAATTCCTACGACATTAAGGCCATAGAGAATAAAGAGTTAACAATTAAAGGATAACTCCCATGGGTATTTTAATACTAATAACAAAGTAGTATATAGTACCTCCCCTTTTTAAAGGTTAAGACCATATCCATGAAGTAATTACAGATTTCTCGTCAGACTATATCTATAGCCGATACAACGAGGATCTAGAACCAAGTAGAAAAATTAAGATCAAAACATATATTTCCTGGTCATAATTTCACATATAATGACTTTATGTTTAAATGTTTAATAATTTTCTCTTCAATTATTCCTTTCGTCAAAATCTTAGAAGCCGTTACATTACTCAATATTCGATAAGCGAATCTATTGAAACCCTTATGCTTAAGGCGAGGAGGATTTTAATAGCATTAATATAATAATACTATAATATTATCTAACCTCCTTTAACGTTACTCATGTTAGCATTCTCTCTTCAGATAAGTCCAAGTAATGAAACACTACTTATCAATCTATTACTGAATGTTTCGTTACCGTTCAATTAAATTATAAAACTTATAATTTAATTTGAACGCAAGGATACGGTATATTGTTTAAGCTCCAATAAATTCATCAGTGCTTTTCCTGCCATTCAGAATCAGTGAATTGTTACATACTCTTTAAGTAATGGCAATCTCCAAGCCAATACCCTGATTAAATTAGTTCAGGCAAACTTCTTTTTTTGCACTAAACAATAATTTTGGAACCTTATACTCTTGCTTTGGGCTGTTTCCCTCTTGACTTACGACCTTTTCACCATAAGTCTGACTTGTCATTTTTCTTATATACGAATTCCGAGATAAAAAACCATTGATAGGATCTGTACGATCCCCCAAATTGTTAAGATATTAATCTACTCCATTTTAAAAAATAAAATAAGACATCTTTATATCATGCTTTATTCCCTTATTTTCACTATACGGAATAATATAACTACTAGTAAAGGAGCTATCCTTAAAGACGCATTTTTTCTTTCCATCTAATTCAGTTTAACATCGTCCTAAAAAATAATATTTGGATTACTTCCCCTTCATAGACTTCCATACTTATATCAATCAAATCTTGTTTGATTTTATATACTGTACACTCGCTTAAGTATTATGACATAACTACAAAAATAGCGTTCACGAAAAACCAGCTATCTCCTGACAACAGTTGAATTTCTCTTTGCCCAATCTCATCAAAGAATCATGCAACATTCACTTGTTCGGTCTAACACCAGGATTGGGCAAGATCGTCAGGTTTCGGGTCTTATGTTAATAACTAATCCCATATCTGAGCGATTGGAATAGTTGTTTTATCTACGAAATTTTATTTCTTGCTACTAACATAAACTTGCTAACCCATTATACAAAAGGTACGCAGTATATCTTTAATCTAAAAGATTCCTGCTGCTTTTAGAATTACTTTTCAAATATTTTCCCTCACGGTACTTATTTCTTCACTATCGCTTATTATAACCATATTTAGTCTTAGAGGAAGGTTCCCCTAGTTATTTCATATAAATCTCTAAATTTATACATTATTTTTTTTTAACAGTTTTTTAACCATTTTACTTACTTTATATATCTATAAGACGTATTTTATAACCTATGAGGATAACAATAAAAAGAGATTATTCTTTTTTATTATTAATTAATAGTTGGAAAATCTTTAATTTTCCCTATTTTTTGTCTTATATACATGAACGTTTACATTTAAATTAAAAATGACATAATAATTATTTTTAATAAACTACCCACGTTAATATTACCATACTCGATACATTTTAGACTTCTCTATTTTCGCTCACCACTACTTTATAGAATCTCGGTTGATTTATTTTTCCTTGAGTTACTAAGATGATTCAGTTCACTCAGTTTTTCTGTGAATATGTTTTCACATAGGATACACATATAATATTAATATTATCTTTAATAATAAATATTATTATAGTAAACAGGAATAACTAATTTCCAATCTACTTAATTTATTTTTATTCAATAAATTAGATAATACTTTTATGATTTAGCTATACCTCCTGGTATAATAGCAAACATTCTCGAAATAATTCTATTCTTCTTCTAAACTAGAACAATGAATAAATTTACGCATTGTCCTTAGTTCATAATACGTTCCATATCTTTATGTTTATAAAACACTACAAACGGAAAAGAAGGGATTCGAACCCTTAAGGAAGATGATTCCTAATACGTAGCAGGTATCTCGCCCTACCATTAGCTACTTTTCCTAATAATATATAAAAAATTTTTTTTTTTCAATTTTCTTTTATATATTTTATATAATCTGGTTACTTCTATCTTCAGATAAATCACCCCGGCGCCCAGGATACCCTGGGCGCCGGGTTAGTACCAACGTGATAGTATTATACCTTATATTATAATAATTATTATAATATTAATGGGGCAAGCCCCTAAGACACTCCGTATTATATTTTATAGGAAGTGTAGGAATCGAACCCACATATTCGTTGTGTAAAAACGATGTTCTGCCATTAAACTAACCTCCTTAATTTTTATATTATATAAAAACTATAACTTATTTAACGCTAATACCCATTAAATGGAGCCGCTAATCTAGGAAAAATTATCATTTTTAAATAAAAAAAATAATATTTATTTATTTAAAATACTAATTCAGCTTAATCATAAATTAAAAATAATTTATTATATGATTAAATTTTCCATTACGTCCTATAAATAAGATGGGAAATATATTAAAATATATAATAAACATCATGTTTAAATATATTATTTATAAAATCGAGCTTGACCCGCTCCGAACGGGCATCCTTCTCTGCGACAAAGAGAAACTTTACATTAAGCTACAAGCCCTCAAATAAATTAAAAATTATAATTAATATTATATTAAAAAATAAATCTTTATTACTTATGCTTTATTTTTTTAATTTACGAGCAATGGGGATCGAACCCATACTTAAAATTTGGAAGATTCCAGGTCTACCATTAACCTATGCTCGTACATTACATTGATATTTATTTTAAACCTATATTTAGCTTATTATTACACTATTGTATTAAAAATAGCAATATATAAGATACAATAAATTACTGTCTATTATATAATTAGTTATTTTATTAATATTATTTTTATAATAGAGATACCATTGAGTAGTATAAACATAAAAATAATAAATCTTTCTATGCTAAAAGACAATATTATTTCCCCGCTCGCTCATAAGCGAGCGGGACATAAAACCCAGCGAGTCCCAAAAGGGACCCGCTGGGGACAAAAGGAGTAATGATATTTACATATATTCATTTATTTTAATTATTATATATGGTCGGAGGGAGTCGAACCCTCAGCGATTTCTCAGTAAGACCTAAACTCACCACGTTTACCAATTTCGTCACAACCATACTTTTTGTTTATATTTAATATTATATACTATTCACCCGATTTTTTCAATAAATTCATTAATAACTTTTTTTTATGCATCTTTAGCTTAATGGTAGAGTATCGATTTTCGGCATCGTATGATATAGGTTCAAATCCTATAAGATGTTAAATATATAATAAAAAAAATAATAAAAACTGTCCAGAAAAGGAATTGAACCTCTATACCGGCCACTTCAGAGCCATACTTTACCGTTAAGCTATCTAGACTTTTATTTACTCATTCAGTTATATTTTATAACTATCTACCCGCTTGTAAACGAGCGGGTAAGTTGACCCTCGTAGGGAATATATATTAATAATATAATAATAGTCCACTTCGATCCGTCCCCTTCGTCCCCGCTCGCTAGCGAGCGGGGACGAAGGGGAAATAGTTATTTATTGGAGATTATGGAACTCGAATCCATACGCCTGAGTTGCAAACTCAATATTCTAACCAATTAAATTAAATCCCCTTCTATCTTCCCGCTCGCTAGCGAGCGGGGCATTAATCCCAGCGGATCCCAAAAGGGACCCGCTGGGACTATTAGGATATTAATGAAAATATATTATAATAATTCCTTGCCTTGTGTAGGATAGCAGCACATTGGAATCCAATCTTTCCGAAATATTAATAATATAAAAATAAAAACGTTATATTATTTTATTTTCAATATATTTTCATTAATTTTAAAAGTAAATAATCCGGTAAAAAAAATAAACAATACACATAGGTACCTATATATACTTAATAATATAGACATAGTAGGAATGAAG
>CAAGKR010102631.1_pt1 | contig 26715 bp, 18 predicted proteins | sample 2556971 | NCBI WGS metagenome assembly CAAGKR01 (sample SAMEA5207829, study PRJEB30636) | soil metagenome | biome: forest; feature: boreal; material: soil | place: USA | collected 2011-09 | depth 1 m | reverse complement strand
CTTTTCGCATTACAGCACTAGTCAAAGCGGCGACAAGTCGCCGCACTCGAAACAGTCGCCAGTTCGGATTCGTTTTTCAGCAGCCTGTTAGGCCTCGCGTTTAAAACTTATCCATTGACGGCCAACAATGTTGTTTGTTATTGTATGCACCGGGTCCTAATGGGACCGTAGCTCTTTCAAGTCAATTGAATGGTTTCGATAAAGGCAAACCTATCGCGAGATAGGGACGCAAAGCCGCTGAGTCTCGGTTAACAATTTTGAAGAATTGCTCCGATGATTGTCTGGTTGCCGAAAAAATGATGGAAGTCAGCCTGATCCCCTGCGAGCAAAGTGTGCGCTGGGCACTTCTTCCAGCCACCCTTCTCAATGCCCAAACTAAAGTTGCTCGCTTTTCCAGGACCACCTGTGCCGATTCGCCCCCTTCTCCAGGCCCGACTTTCTTCCTGCTTAACAGCTTTCCGACCAGACATAACTCGCCGTTTCTGCATATCTCTTAACTTATTTTCGTTCGCGCGCTAAGTACTCACCCAGAGCACTCATCCAGCGCCGCTCGTAATCAGGTAAGCGCCTTTGTCTCGAGACCTCCAAAGGGGGGTTGTTTGCGGTCTCAACAACATCGGCGACTATCGGTTCGATTTTGGCTTCTATTGATATGCCTAGGCGCGGTTGGCTTTGCTGTGCTCAGCCCTGCTACGAGTTATAAAAACTCCACGTATGCGGCATCGTACCTAAGCAACTCTGAATTTCATGAAATCTCCGCGGCGACCACTTCAAGCACTTTAGCTCCAGTCCTCCTGACCCAGCCAGCTTCCACTCGTGCCCTCGCATGGGAGAGCCCAACCCAGACGATCGAACCTTTCTCTCCTACCGCTGCGTTCCCTTTCGGCCCCGATAACCGAACCCGCGTTGTCCTGTTTGTGGCCAACCTGGATCTCTTACCCGACGAGGACATTTCGTCGGTTATCGTAAATGCGCAAGATTCGACGCTTCAATTCTTTCCCTTGATGGTTGAAAATGTCTCCCCGGTGCCCGATTGCGATCAGGTAAGCTCGGTAATAGTAAGAATCGACGACCAGTTGGGCGATGTCGGAGACGTGGTCGTTAGATTTAGCGTTCATGGGCTTGTCAGCAACGGAGCCCGCATGGGGATTGGCCATATTGGTGGAGGCCCCCCGGATGAACCAGAGAATCCGACGCACGACATTATCGGCACGGTGATGGATAGCAATGGGGCCGGACTTCCTGGTGCTACCGTTAACTTGACGGATGCCGGCGGCACGACGTTGCGCAGTACAGCGACGCTCAGCGACGGCAGTTTCTCGTTTGCCGCACTGCCGGCGGGGATTAATGTAACCGTAGCGCCACAGCCAACTCCGTTCTTCGCTTTCAATCCCGTTGTCTTCACGAATCTGAGTTCCGACGAGAGCGCAATGTTTCCGGGCCAGCCGCGTCTTTATAGCGTCACTGGCCGGGTCACCAGAGATAGCTCGATAGGCTTAAGCAATGTAATAATGACTTGCAACGACGGTGTAACCAGCTCAAGTACCCTAACTGACTTAAACGGCAACTACTCGTTTACCCAAATGACGGCGGGACGAAGCATAACGATTAGCGCTGCAATTGCTGGATTTCTCATCGCTAACTCCAGCGCTTATATACCCAACCTCGGTGGCGATACGACCGGCGTCGATTTTGTGGCTACTGCGGCGCCTACACCAACACCCACGTCTACTCCAACACCCACGCCTACTCCGACACCCACGCCTACTCCAACACCCGCGCCTACTCCAATACCCTTGCCTACTCCAACAGCCACGCCTACTCCGCTAACGGGTCCAGCCGTTTACGTTGCGCCTAACGGTTCGCCAACTGGAGACGGAAGCATCAATAAGCCCTGGGATCTTGGAACTGCGCTAGGCCAACCATCGAATGTGCGGCCTGGCACTACTATCTATCTTCGAGGCGGAACGTACACAGGAAAATTTACCAGTAGATTGATTGGAACCCCGGCCGCGCCGATCGTTGTGCGCTCGTATCCCGGCGAGTGGGCCAAGATTGACGGATATGCACATTCGTCGCTGCTAGAACCTCTGGCAAATCCACCAGGCGATCCGGTTACCGTCGTACTTCCCGCGAACGCCGGATTCAACGACCCCTCCGTCGTTTGGATCGGCACTGAATTGATTTACCTCAATCGCAAACAAAGTGATGGAGTAACCTGGACGAATTGCATTCGAGGATACGGTGGCACGCCAATATCCGCACATTCCATCGGAGATGATGTTCGAGACGATAGCAACATGCTTACAGTAAAAGGTTCTTATGTTTACTTTCGTGACTTTGAAATCATGTCGTCTTATCCAGTCCGTGTTTACAATTACTATTTAGCTAATGGACTGCCGTCTGCCATCAGAGGCCAGGGCGTCACGGTTGTTGATCCTGTTAATGGCGTGAAGCTGATCAACATGGTAATCCATGATGTTCGGGAAGGGATTTACACCAACGCTCAATCGGACGTCGAAGTCTATGGTTGCATCATCTACAACAATGGCTTTGCGGATTGGGATCGCGGTCATGGAATAGGTCTCTATCAGCAAAACGATGTAACTGCACCTCAGAAGAAAATCAGGAATGTCATCTCCTTCAACGGCTTTGCGAACGGAATGAAGGCTTATGCCGAATCACAGTACACCCAAAATTTCCTCTACGAGCATGTGATCAGTTTTAACAATGGAGTCCTGGAATCTTTTCCAGGCAATCAAAGCAATAACGGCTCAGCGTTTCCTGCCAGCTATCGTGAGGCAAACATCTTTGCGGGAACCGGAAACAGCGGCCATCCAATCAACGACATAAAGATTCACGACTGCTATCTCTACATGCCGACTGATACCGTGCCTGGAAATGGCAACTTGGGACTTGGTTATCAAGGTGTTGGTGCGACCGGACTGGAAATCACCAACTCACGAATCATGGGCGGGAATAATGCCCTGGAGCTGAGCCATTTCTCCTCGTTTGCTGTCACCGGAAATAAGATCTACGCCCAAAACTCCGGGTCTTACAACGTTCCTTATGATCAACTTTTGGTCACGGCAAGTTTGGAAGTTGGCGCGACGGGAACGTGGGACAACAACACCTATTTCAATCAGCTTCCGCTGTACCAAGGAGTAGCATCCTATCCGTTCCAACTCAGGTTTGGCTCAGCGTTATCACCGGCCTGCGATGGCGGCGGTGTTCTGAAATTTACAGACATTTGCTCGCCGCCACGAGGAGGATGGAAAGAGGTTTTGGGCTTTGACAGTAACAGCACGTATTCCTACGCAGCGCCAACTGGTCAAGAAGTGTTGGTCATTCCGAATGAGTACGAGACGGGACGCGCTCATATAGCGATCTACAATTGGGCGCTAAGTCCATCTGTGAGTATAGACCTCTCAGGCGTCTTGAAAGCAGGCGATCCCTATTCCATCTATGCCGCCGAAAATTATTTAGGCGCTCCAGTGAAAACTGGCACATACGATGGTAAGCCCGTAGCAGTTCCCATGACCGGAACGTCCGTTGCTGCACCGATCGGGCTGGGGTGGACTCCACAAACAGTAAGGCCCCAGTTCGGCGCCTTTGTGGTCAGAAAGCAATAGTATCGACGTTGCCAAGTTGATCCTCACAAAATCTAGTAAGCGTTGAATGCAGGTATTGTCTACTAATATCTGCAGCAGACCGGCAAGATTGTCTCGCGCTCTGTCATTTCTTCGGTGGATTGCCGGTACGAACCTGAGCAAACTCGGCCACACGACAGGACCTCGTCGAACTACTCTCTGTGTAGGCTCAGCGCGTAGTAGCTCTTGAGCACTTCCAAGTACACGATTTGTAATGCAGCCTTTGGTGCCGTAATGAGTAGGGATTTAACCACGGAACGCAAGCTACCTGAAGGACTACCGTGCGTACGCGCCCATCCACCTCTCAACTTATACCGTTCAAAGACGGCTTGGTGCTCTTTGGCTGACTTCCTCACCTCGTCAGCAGGGGATAACCGCTTAAGATAATAGTAGACTGCCGGCGCCGGGCTATAAATAACATAACCTGCATTCAAGACTTGGTAAGCCCAGAACTTATCTTCGGCTGCGGCTACCTCTTCGGGGAAGGGAATTTTTTCCCAGACCGAACGGCGTATCGCACAACCCGACGCGAGTGGTCCATCGGAATAGTAGTCGTCTGCAATTGTCAGTCTCTTCGGATTCAGCCAGTTTCCCAGTTCGCCGCTCTTTGCGGAGTGAAGACAGCGCACCGCTGCAATTTGCGGATCGGCCATTGGTGCCACCGCAAGTCTCAGGAAGTAAGGGCCGACGGGAAGCGAGTGTGCTGAGAGCAAGACAATGTACTCGCCATTTGCGGATGCGATCCCTTTGTTGAGGGCTCTTCCGTAGGTAAAATTCGATATGGAGACTAGCCGGGCACCGTGGTCACTGGCGATCTGACGGCTTTCGTCTATCGAATTATTATCCACCACGATCACTTCATGCGGATAATCCTGCTTCGCCAGCGCAGCCAGCACGTGACGCAGGTCAGACGCTTCATTTCTGTTACGAATCACTACCGAAAGTGAAGTCGGAGTGCTCATCGTTTTCGCTGCAAGACGACGTTGCTCCAACGGTTGAACAGTACCGTAAAACCAATATTGGTAAGCCGCGCCATCATCGAATCAATAGCTGTCTTTCCGACGGACTTTGCATGCGTCTCCATCAGAATCTTTTCCACGTGTTCCCTAATCACGTCGGACTCCCACTCGACGAATTCTGTTTCGCCCCCTTCGATGTCACAAACAAGCGTGCAAGTGCGCCAGCCGCGGCTGTCGATCACATGCTTCAGAGTTATGGTGGGAATGTTGATTGTACGACTACCAACAGTTTGAACGCTGCTTGCCAAACAGTCATCACTTAGGTTGAAGCGAACTTTGTTTGCGCCATACGCCACGGCTGAATTGATAATCTCAAACTCGCAGTTGTTTGCGCGGCGGTTCTCGGCTAAAACCGGGATTAACAGCGGATTCGCTTCTACGGCTACATGCTGACGCCTGTCGCGAAGACGTGAATTCACAATGCAGGAGATGACGCCGATGTTCGCGCCGAATTCAACTACAGGCAAGTTGGGATCGAGGAACTGTTTAATCAGGATGCGCTCAGGACGCTCGTAACGATCAAAGAGGAATCTTGACTTTTGGGCAGTCGTCATACCAGGAATTTTGACATTGAATTTGAGGCCGTCAATCCGCACACGATTTCGACGCAACTCAACGATCGCGCCCCATAGTAAGTCGTATGATTGAACGTGTCTCAACCACCGCCGCGGGTAATGCGCGAGGACTCCGGCAAACCCTTTCGTTTGAAGTTTTTGCCTGGCGAGTGATAGCTTACGGTACGGCATTGAGGGTATATCCAGTCTTAGCCCGCAGCCTAAGCCGCTTGACCTTCGATCGCATCAGTTCGTAACTTGTGAATGTGAGCAACTGACTACGGACTCAAATTCTCGCACCGCAACTTTGTGCGGGGACCACAAACGGTAAGGCCACAATTCGGGGCCTTTGTTGTCAGAAAGCAATAACATGCAAATTGCTTTCGATATCTAAGCTCGCATAAATCTCCCGTGCCCACTGCAGAGTTCGTCGCAAGCTCTCACGCATCGATTCAAGCCGCACTTCCTTCTACTCTCCAGGCGGCAGTTCTTCGATCACAGACGGCAATCTCAGATTGCGTGTCGGGAAGCTCTGGAGCGAGAGTCTTCTGGTAGCTTTGCTGAGCGCTCAATAGGCAAGGTGTCAGCTTCTCAGCGAGAAACCTGGCGTGGGGGTCGACGGTGACGGCCCCGTGGAAACCCGGCACCTCATGAATCTCCAGACCGCCATTGGCCAACCCGTCCCAGCCCAAAGTATCGTCTGGAACAATACCGGGCGGTTGGCTGGCAGCCCGAAAGAGAGTCAAGCGCCCGCCATAGACTTGAGGTTTGTAGGTTCGCAATGCATGATCGATTGCTTTGTGGTTACGCTGCACGTCTTTCGGTAGCGCACGCCCAGTCGCCGAGTTAAACGCAATTGCGATTTCGTTTTTCTTCCAGGCATACCTACGCACAAGCTTCTTACGGACCTTCCCTGCTTTCGCCAGGACGTATTCAATGCCCTCCCTCGCGGTAAGCAACCTGAGAGTTTCGCGTACCAGGCGCGCACGTTGAATCCAGCCGGCGACCTTTCCGGTTGACCTGGCCGTGGATGATCGCCTGGGATAGCCGGGGCCGTAAGTATCAAACAGCGCCAGCAGCGCAAGTTCCTGGCCTTTCTTTTCCAGTTGCCGAGCCATCTCAAACGCTACCAATCCCCCGAAGGAAGATCCCCCGAGGTAGTAAGGCCCTTCAGGCTGAAAGCTTCGTATCTCTTCGAGGTAGTACTCAGCCATCTCTTCGACGCTGTTGTGGTTGGTTTGCGTCCGGTCTACCCCCCTGGCTTGCAACCCGTACAGCGGCTGATCCGAGCCGAGATGCCTTGCGAGGTCGCGATAAAAAAGAACGTTCCCTCCGGCCGCGTGCATGCAATAGAAAGGCGGCCGGGAACCCTCTGATTGAATAGGAACAAGCGAAGACCACGCTTTCTGACTAGCCGATCCACCGACGATGTCTGACAACTGTCTGATGGTGGGAGCCTCAAGAAGAGTCACCAGCGTCAGGTGCTTGCCAAAGTTTCTTTCGATCTCTGAGAAGATGCGAACCGCTTGAAACGAGTTGCCGCCAAGATCAAAATAGTTGTCAAGCACTCCGATCGGCTGGCAGCGCAAAACCTCTTCCCACAGAAGCTTCAGTTTCTCTTCGACTTCATTTTGTGGGGCGACCAGTTCCCTGTCCGTTGTCCGTAACTTAGACTTCTGGGCACCGAGGGCCGCAGAGATCTGTTGAGGCGTGCTCAATTCAATCGGTATCCGAGCCAGGAAAGACGAGACTAGCGATACATCACTCGAAATTGCAGGCGTTCCGAAGTCTTCTCTCGTACGTCGGTCTTCAGAAGGATGAACAGTGGCTTGTTTGGCGATATCTAATTCGGCAGCCACGTTCGCCGAAATTCTGAAAATCGTTCCTCCCTCAATCGATTTCGCTTCGTCGGGGTCCAGACGGTTGATGAACTCAACCGCAGGCCGATTCTTTTCCGTTTTGAAAAACCCGAGGTGCAAATGCTCAAGGTTCCGATCCTGGGCCAGGGCTCCCAGATGCGCCAGCATTCTATGCTCAACTCCACGACCCAGGGCGCGGCAACTCAGGAGAAAGGTGTCAACCTCAAGCGCATTCTTCCGGGTGCGGAAGATCATTACACCGACACACCCGTAGTCACCGAAGCGATCGACAACATTGACTACCAGACATTCAGAGCCGGCGTCACACAGTTGCTTAATTTCCAACTCGGAACGCCGAATGGTCGTAAAGTTAAACTGATTCGTCCGCTGGGTCAGTTGCGAAGCACGAGCCAGGAGTTCGGGCGTCAACGGAGAGATGGTAATCTCCAGGCAAAGTCCGGATAAGAAGTCTCCGAGGTTCTGGGACTGCGTCCGCAGCCGGTCACGTTCTGCGTTAACCCTGTAGAGATTGGTTCGCTCCTGGTCTTCAGAAGTGATTTCGAGATAGTCGAAGGCCCAAACGTGTTCCAGAAACTTCGGAATTTCGCCCGGCTCTTGCGGCAGATGAAGAGTGAGGACCTCGGGGCAGTTCGCTCGCACTTCAGCACACACCGCCGGATCATCGTCCACGAAAATGAAGCTATCCAGACCGAGGTTTAGTTCGCTCGCCAGAGAGTGCAAATTTTCGGACTTCGGTTGCCAGTTAATCCTGGACGAAAGGATATGCTCCCGCTTCAGCGGCATCTCAGGGCGGCATTCGAACACCTCAAAAACATCTTGCTCGTTGTTCTTGCTACACAGGCAAAGCAACATCCCGCATTTATGTTGGTTGACCATGAACTTCTGAAGAGCCTGTCTCGGCGCGTCGATCTCAATTCCCAGCGCGCCATCTTCACCGCATACGCCTCGCCACAGCGTCTGGTCGCAATCAAGAGCGATGACTTTATGTGGAGTATTCCGAAGACGGTAGATTCTGCGGGCGATCATCGCAGCCAGCGATGAGAAGAAAAGCTCCGTATACGGAATGTGGCCAAGTCTGTTTCCCTCGGGGTCATCGTATTCAGGAACCGGGTAAGTCGATGCTATGACTTCAGGGAGAATCGAATGGACTCCTTTGACTGCTTCCAGTTCAGACGCGATGAATTGTTCCGTCTCCTTCAAGAAGTCTGAGAAGTGGGGCTCAGATGCGACTGCAAGCGAAGGAGGACAAACGACGACCAGATATGGAACCCCGGAATTCGATGCCGTCGATTGCAACGCTGCTACAAGGTCTTCAACTGCGCGGCCTACGTTGTCACGCGCGTTCGATGGAATGACAACCTTTCCGTTTTCACCAACCTCGAGCTTGCCCCAGTCCTCTAATCTAACGAGGACAACATTGATCCCCTCCCGATTGCTACGACAAATACTCGAAGGATCCAGGAGTTGCTGAAAGACCTGATTGTACGGAGCAAACTCGATTTCAGTCGTGAGCCCCAGCTCTCCCAAGAGAAATGAAAGCGGTTCCTTCAGAGGCTCGGCAGTGAAGTTCGCAGTGATGGCGATGGTTGCGTTTGGCATGTCGATGCGCTTCAGTTAATCGATCTCTTCAATCTAAGGACGTGCCAATGAAATTATCTGTTCGTACGTGCGAGGTTGGGTTCAACGCCGAGCGGGCGGGTTTCTACGTCTTCGACGAAGGGCTTTGAAACTTTGCTAATAACAAACCGTCGCTTACCTGAAGGGGTGGCCGGTATTTCTGCGACTAACTCGACGTCAATACGCATATCCGCAGCGCCCTTTTCTTTTAATCGCGAGACGATCCTGGCGCTGGAATCAGCGGAGAAATCTTTCGTCGGCACGATGCGCAGCACGATCGAGCCGATTTCTTCCTGGGTCACCTGGAAGGACTCAATCTCCGGGAAGTGCTCGACCACCCCGGTAAAGAAATGCACTATCAGCCGATTACCGGACGGCGTCACTACTACATCGGTATCACGTCCCTGAATGGATTCCATGATCTCGTAGCCGCGACCACATTCACATCGACGCGTACCACCACGCACTCCGAGATCACCTACCTGATAACGAATCAAAGGCATTGGTCCGGCGTGCAGTCGCGTCAGGATCAAGTTGCCGGTTTGCCCCGGCGATACCGGGTTTCCCTGATCATCCAGAAACTCTGCGACCACATCCAGGTTGTGAATGTGGTAGGTATTCGCTTGTCCGCACTGGGCCGAGATTTGGATCCCCTCGGCACATCCATAGGTGTCAAACACGCGGATCTTAAAAGCAGATTCGATCGTCTGTCGATACTCGGGATACAGGTTATCACCCCACGTGACAATTGAACTTAGCGGCTGGTTCCAACCTCTCTCAAGAGCGCGCCGAGCTAAAAAATAGAGACTGCCTGGATAGCCCCAGAGATGTTGAATCTTTTTTCTCTCAAGTAAATCCAGACTCTGATCGAGTTGCGAGTTGCCAAGATCAAAAGCCGAAACATAGTGACACCGCAGAATGAAGTCTTTTAACCACCGGCCTCGGCTGCGCTTGAGCGTCATCCCTGTCTGCAGGTGCGGCTCTCCAATCTGCCAACCGGCCCACTCACAAGCGAGAAGGAACGAAGCCCGATACCACCCTTCCGTTTCGGAATCCGTCTTCACGAAAAAATTCGCCCCGGTGGAACCAGAAGACGACGCTTCATACGTCTTGAAGCCTGTGGCGCGAGTTGTCCGCTCAGGATACCCGGAGCGCAACATGTTTTTTGTCACGACTGGTAACCGCGAGAGATCTTCCGGGCGCCTCAGGTCGTTCGGTTTGAGTCCCGCTTCGTTCATCAGCTCGCGATAAAAAGGTACGTCGCGATAGGTAACCTCCATCAATGAAGTCAACGCTCGGTCACGATGCTCTGCGAGTCGTTCAGGTTCCCACCACTGCGCTTCTTCCAGGAAACGCAGACGCTTGATCATGCGCTGTCCAACCGCCAGATCTCCGCTCGGTAAGATAACCCGCTTGAGAGACCATGACCATAAGCGCTGTCTCAACTCGTCAAACCCGCGCGGATTCGCTGACACGCTCATTAGTTCAAAAGTCGTCATTAATCGTGTGTTCTAAGTTAAACCAACTGCCGCAACACCATCGAAGGAATCTTCATTTTGTTATTCAACGCCGAAATTCCGGTAGATTGACGCGCCTGCTTATAGACAAGACGCCGGATTCGAGAATGCCAGGGACTAACCGTTCGGCGTGCCAACGACCAAAGCCGATATAAATTCGGTCGTATCACGACTGTAACCGGCAGCGGGTTGACGACAAGGGTCGGACGGAACTTCCTTTTGAACTGATAGAGAATCGTTCCCGGCGCTCCTAAATTGTAATATTCACAACCTAATCGATAAAAATCCCTCATGGCGTGCCAATGGATCAGACAACCTGGGCTGACGTGGCCGCGAAGTGTTTCGACGTTAAGCGCTCCAATCATGTATTCCGCAGTCTTACCATATCTGATAACCAATATTGATTGAATGCATTGTCCGTTGAGATAAGCCGAATATAAACGGGCGAGTTGCTGTGGTCGCGCCCGCCGCACAAGATCGATCCAGCCCGATAGAGGCCGTGAAGAAAGGCGAAAACCCTTGCGTCGCGCCATGGCTTTGAACATCGGCCAAACCTTCGCAAATTCCTCGGGTGAATCGGTCACGCGAATCTCGTAACCGGCACGATTGGCCGCCCTTATTTCATAGCGACAGATGCTTTGAAAAGAGGCCAATAGTTTGTCGTCATCCTGCAATTGCTTTACCAACAGTCTCTGTCGCGGCTCTCCGTAGAAAGGAAAAGCATCAACCTGGTCCGACGAGGCGCCGGAAGCAATGAAGTCAAGCAGCTCGTGATCCGAGTTCGTAAAGCGCAAGAAGACATAGCCGCATTGTTTGGCCCATTCGACTAAACCTTGCACAAAGCCGGCATCCATTTTCGTATTCTCGGCTAGAATCACTGGCCCGGATTGAACCAGGCCGATGCGGAATCCCGGGATGCCGATCGTCACTACGCAGGCATAACCTGCCGTGTGATTCTCTGATCCGTAAACTAAATAACGCGGCACAAAATGCTGCTTACGATATGGATCATTCCAATATGGATATTGGCGGTACGAGGCGTCAGTGTCCAGCAACCGTTGATTCCAGCTATCGATCCCTGGTGCAGATATTTCCGACCACTGATTCGAGGAATTTGCTGACGCGTTCGTCAATTCGAAAGTCGTCATCGATTTCGTTTGTCCTACCAAGAGAAGCTAGGCGGCGGAATACCTGGCGCCGATCTGTCCCTCGAGGGCATGACCCTCTGAAGCCTTCAAGGCGCGCTTAACGCCCTCGGAAATCCAGTCAACATCCCTGACGCTTAGGTTTGCGTCCAGTGGTAAATTGAGAATCTCAGACGCCATCCGGCTCGCGTTGGGGTAATCCTCTCTTGGAAGATACCCCGGAAACCCGAACAGCGCCCCGACATCAATTCCCGACTTCCACAGGTACTCTCGGATGTCCTTGCGCAGAGTCCCCTTTACACGGATTGTGTAGTGACTCAGCGGGTCTTTGGAAATTTCTGGGCGCGCGATTCCTTCGGCTCCCTCGAAATTCTCGTGGTATCGGCGCGCCAGGTTAACCCTGCGCAAGTAATAGTGATCCGCGCGCTCTAAGTTATACAAGGCCAAGCGGCGATCCAAGTACGTTGATGGAGAGACCCACTCGCTTGAAAGATTCTCCTGGCCACTCCAATTGCGCGGAAGCCCTGACGGAGGAAGTTTGCGCTTCTTTTTTCTGGGGAACCTCGCTTGCTTCATTTTTCGCATGAGCCCATAGAGAGATCCTTCGTGAGCCACGGTCCTGCCGAGTATCCCCAGGCTTCTTTTCATTGAAAGCAGCGAGCTACCCCGGGTAAGAAGAGAATCGCGCAGGTTACGCACCTCCGCAGCGAGCTTGCCGTCGCGCGTGAAGCCCATCCCGCCCCACCCCGCGTACATGCACTTACCAATTCCAAAGCTAATTACTGCGAAATCGTTGCCCTGAAGTCTCTTGAAAAGGTTCTCGTGCGGAACCGACATAGCCATGTCTATTATCCGAATGCGCGGCTCAGCCTGGGACCCGCCGGCCACCGTCGAGAGGTCGTAAGCGTATCCGTATATTTCACACAGCACGATCGCATAAGTGGCGTTCTGCGCAGCTCTCAACGCGACGTCATCCATCAAAAACCCTTCTTCCGTCGTGTCAATTAGGTCGGGATGCATACCCGCACGCGCGATTGCTTCATGCACTACGTTGCATGTGTAAGCCGGACATACTACTCGCGTGCCCGGCTCTAAGGCGGCTTTCAACGCCCAATAGATTCCAGCTCGCGCAGACGGCAACAGTACGGCGTGAGCCCCATCAGCTCCCTTGGCAAATTCAGCCTCTATCCGTTCAACGTCGAAGCTGCTCCGGTATTTCAGCATCAGGACGAGGATGTCGGCTACACTGAAGGGCGGCCTGTGTCTGGGTATCATTAGCGGTGTTTCGTGGCCAGGACTAAAGCACCGGGTGCTAGAAATATTCCTGTTTTCGCTTCCCATAGAAGCGTGCCCAGGGCGAAAGAAAGTTTAACGGGAAGCCTCGTGCGATCACTGTGAATCGCTCCGCGCGGTGACGCGTAAATCACGTCGAATCCGCTAGCCTTAATAACCTTTAACAGTGAAGGCAGCGGCATCGAAAATCGATGATCGTTCACCGCAGCCCTGATGAATTTTTCGCCGGTAGCCTTCGAAAGTCTGCGGAACAATAACCCGATTGAAAACATCCAGGACTTATCGACAACGCGCATTGCCAAAAATCCTCCAGGCTTGAGCTTCGCGTAAGCCTGACGCAACTGAGCAGCCTGGTCCGGCCAGTAAAAATGGCAATCAAGGCAGGTAATAACATCCAGCGACGCGTCCTTAATTGCGTCAACTTCGCTAATCGAGAAGCACACTTCCGCCGGAATACCGCGTGCCTTCACATACTCAACTGCTCGAGGGACGATGTCGAAACCGCGTACCTGGTAACCGGCTTTCGCTGCTTCGGCTAAGAATCCACCATAAGAGCAACCGACATCCAAAACGGTTGCCGGAGGAGGACAATATCGATTAAGCAAATTGAGAACGGACAGAAACATCCTCTGCTTGAAGCCGTTGAGCTCGGTACCCGTATCTTCGCGTCCCCAAGCTGTCTTTTCGGTGTGGGCAACCTCACGGCGCGGAACATAGGGCTCAACCAGGAAATAGGCTTTACAACTGAGGCAGCGCTTCCACGTCGTCAGACCACGGCCACAACGAATGCGAAACGCGTCATTAGGTGATTCGGAAATTCGACCGCAAGCGGAGCATCTGACTTGAGCCCTATCGCCATTATTTTCTAATTCGGATCCGAGACGCATACCAAAATTTGCCACTGGAGTTAGCGCCGGTTGGTAGGACTTTACGTGCTCAAACATCGACAGCCTCAACTCGGGTCTTGAACACAATTCAGCCAGGTAGGAAGCGCGACAGGCGTTGATATGCACTTAGTAAACGCTGCGGGTTTAGCAGTGGACCTAGTGGTCTGACCCAGGGATGCCATTGATGATGTTGTTGCAAAGGAAAGGCTTTAAATCCCATACCGATCTTAAATCGATGAAGCCCTGCTTTGTCATCATTAAATGCGCTTAGCCCGAATGAAACCAACGGCGAGCCGCGCTCGAAGGCATCTTTAGTAACCGTGTAAACCAGAGCATTGTTTGGATGAAGATCCAACGCAGAATGAGCACTGCGCTGCATTATGAGCTCGGTCCCCAGGGCTGTTCGGGCAGCTACTGTAAAGGCCACCAGAGATCTGTCCTGCCAGGCCGACCAAAACTCAACGCAACTTGCCTTTCTTATGGTGTTGACCCACGTGCGCCACCTTTGATCGATTTGCTTTTCGTTCTTGAAAAGTCCCAGGCGCCTCACGTTGTCCGCATAAACATCGTAAGCGAGCCGCTCAGTCCTTTCGTCCAAATCCACTCTCCGAACTTCTACCCTTTCCAAGCCCCGGCGCGTTTTGTTTCTGGCCTTTGGGTCCAGACTCGAAAGATCGTAGGGGGGTTGCGCCGCATATAGCATCGGATCCTTAGTACTGGAATCAGATGTAGTTCCGTCATCCTTCGTGGAAAACCATCTACAGACCAGAACGTTTCTCGATTTGAAGATTTGTTCCACCTCATCGCTCCGGATCTGATTGAAGGGGAACGGAGGAGCAGTCTGAAAAACCCCGGGGCGCACGTCAATCCAAAGCGTCGAAGACGTCTGAATTACTCGATGCCCGTTTAACTGGAGGTAGTCGGAGTACTCGGATGAAAGATCTTGACTCATAGTGCGCCGCTTGCAACAGATTGAATCACATCAACCCATTTGGGAGTTATTGCCCGCCAGTCCATTTCCTCGCCTGTTGAACGAGCATTTTTGCTCAACCGCTCCGAGAGTGAGGGATTCTCGAGAATCTTCAACATGGCCGCTGCCATTTCCGTCTCATTTCCCGGCGACACAAGCAGAGCCGTCTCACCATCTTTCAACAGGTAGGGCAATCCACCCGCGCTCGTCGCTACGATGCACATTCCCATAGCCATCGCTTCAACGACGCTTACCGGCGTGTTATCCACAAACGTCGGATTCACGAAGATATCGCACTTATTTCCCAGCTCAGGAATCTTTGCCTTAGGAACCCGACTATGGAATTCTACGTGGGACTGCAGTTCAAGCTCGGCAACCAAAGACTGGCATTCGCGAAGTACATTATCGATCTCGGGACCAACCATGGTTAAGTGAGCATTTGGGTATTGAGCACGTACGATAGAAAAAGCCTTGATGGCGGTAAGTGGTCCGTAGTTTCGATGAAACGCTCGCAGATACAGAAAGTTTGGCTGCGGAGAGGTGCGTGCACGGAACGGATAGTTATCAATATTCACGGCGTTCGGAATGATTTTCACGTTCACATGATCGGCAAAAGCCTCTGCGAGATAGCCTGAAGGGGAAACCACGCACTTGGCTGCTTTCAACATATTGAGAACTCTTTTTCTGGAGATCTTCAGTAGGCTTGGCAATGTCCCGCCATGCAAGACCACTATGTAAGGCTTGCTCGTAAGGCGGCAGATCCGAGAGATTAGATCAGCCGCGGGAAAAGCTCTGGGGCCGCTGCACAAATCCAAAATCACGCAAGCATTTTCCCTTGGTGTAGTCAAAACGGCGAGGATCATATCCAACATTCGGAGAATGGGATTTAAGTAGCGTGACGCCGCCCGAATTGAAAAGCTCTGCGCAGCCAGTTTAGGCACCAGCGCTTCTGAGTATGTTGGATTCAGCCCATGCCTGGATAGGAAATTGCCAATATAGGTAATGTGAGTCATGGCTTTGATAGCTTTGACCGCGTAGAACCTGATGCGCTTAGCGCACAGTTGCTCTTAGGGTCCGACCCGAAGCAACTGGCCGTCGAAACATGGCGCGTTGCTGTAGCCTTAGCCGCAACAGCGCCAGCATCGCCTTCGGGCTAAGCGTCCTTTCCGGTAAGACCGTCGCAAACGCCAGTCCAAACGTAAACGCAGGCGCTGCTAAGCGCATAGCCGCATTGAGCATGTAGAGGAAACTCCAACCGATCAGACAAACCGCGATGGCTTTACCCTTGATGGTCCTGGCCTGGCGAATGCTGCTCGCCGCAGCGAGCAGCAACAGCAACAGCGCGACAAGGCCCAGCGTTCCGTGTTCGGCCGCCAATCGTGCAAACTCAGTATGAGCAACTGACGCGCCATACTTTACAGAGCCGCCCGGCCCTACACCGAGGATGGGAAACTCCTGAAACAGATACAGATCATCTGAGATGATTTCGAGCCTATTCGTAGAGTTGGTGCTACTGAATCGCGTCGTAAGCGTGCCGCCGGTAAGATCCTCCAAACGCGGAAGGATGACGTAACTTCCAAACACAAAGACTAAGACCGCCACGACCAGCAGCGTGCGCCGCGTCCGCGGGTCCCGCAACAGGTAGACGGAGGCGAAGGCCACGGCTCCAACCAGGTTATATATGCCCCCGCGGGAAAAGGTCAGTGCGCTTTGCACCGCCATAAGCGACATGGCCCCGAGCATGACAAATTTCAGCAGATTGTTGGTGTTGCCCAGCAGAACGAACATCAGGGCAAACAGTGCGCCCAAACCGAGCGCCGCCGACACCTGATTGGGGCCGAAACCGCCACTGGAAACAAGGTTTGATCCGGCGCCGAAGTTGACATTTGTTGCGCTTCGAATCGCGAAAAGTGTAATCGCTCCGATACCAATGATGGGCGCGGCCCCCGCAAGAAATATTCGTTTGACATGCTCCACGGACAATTTATGACGCGAGAAAAACCACGCCGCCACCATCATCGCCAGGGGGCCAGATAGATTGCCGCTGATATACTTCTGCGCTCCGAAGATACCCGTTCGCATCATGAGGACTCCGATCGACGGGACCAACAAGGCAAAGTAGGCAAACATCAGTCCCGGACCCTTTAACCGGCCGCTGCGCAGGATGGCTACCAGGAATATGGCGACGATCGAATACTTGCCAAACTCCCAGAACACTTGGGAGTGAGTCATGCGCCAGAGCACTTCGGAGCCGGTGATGTAGGCGGCGACATACGCAACCCGCAGCGGCTGGTGTGGTGCGGTAAGTGCCCACCACATTCCCACAGCAAAAACCGCGACGGCATGTAGGGTGGAAAGCGTATTAACTCGATATACCAATAGGGCCAGCGGAACGTGAACGAGACAAAATGCTATTGGTCCGTAGGTCGCCCACAGATTTCTTGTCTTATCGGGATTCTCTGCCCGGGTTCGGCCGGCCATCAAAGGGTACGGTTGAGTAGCAACGCCGTTCATATAAGTTCTACCTCAGGGTTCGTAGCAGGCTCGCCTGGTCCCGGGTTCGTTCGACGCTCGCAAGGTTCGCTCGCGGACCATGCAACCTGCTTAACTCTTCCAGGTCCATGAGAGACGTCCCCGTATACTTCCAACAATTTTTTGGCCAAGCTGGAAGGCGAATAGTTTTCAAGCACGATCCGTCGGCCGGAGGCCCCCATGCTTTTTCGCAATTCGGGGTTTTCTATCAGGGCAACAATCGAACTTGCCATTGACTCGGCATCATTGGTTTCGACGATGAAACCGTTCTCACCGTTACGCACGAGTTCAGGTACGCCTCCTACATTCGTCGCAACAACTGGTAGTGCGAAGCCCATCGCCTCAAGCAGAACATTCGGTGTTCCCTCCCAATCCGAAGTGAGGACCAGCAGATCGGATCGCTGATACACCGGCTTCAAGTCAGCAAGCTCTCCCAAAAATTCGATATACCTGGGTCTTAAACACAGTGAATCTGCCAGCTTTTCCAGCTGAGATCGCAATGAGCCATCCCCAGCGATCGCGGCTGTGAAGTTAAAGTGTGGATGAGATTCGGCGATCCCCTGAATAACTTGAAGGAAACGATCTGCTCTCTTTTGTTCGGTCAGGCGCCCGGCAAATAGAATTCGAACTACGCTGCTCCTGCTTCCGTTGATTTGCTTTCGGAATCCGTTGACCTCTACCACATTCGCTACTACGTGAATACGCTCAGAATCAATTCCTGCGGCTATCGCCCTTTGGAGCGCCAGGTTGGAATTAGCGATGAGATGATTCGGCATGTGAAGCTGGCCCCATCCCATGACGCCGTTTCCGTGTAGCTCGCTCGTAAGGTCATTTCTGATAGCGCCGATTGACCGGGTACCAAGCAGACGACCCGCTACGGCCGAATAGAGGTTTGTATAAAAGTGCGCACTCTGCAGAATGTCGGCGGGCTCGTGGCGCAGCTCTTGTATGATCCGGAAGAGCCTGATCGGTCTCCAGCGTGACTCGCCCACCCATGTCACCCGAATCCCCATCATTTGAATCTCTTTCTCAAAGGGTTCATCTTTGGTCAGACACAGCACTCGAGTCGCGATGCCGGCATCCTTCATCGCCTTGAGCATATAAATGAGCTGACGCTCAGCCCCGCCGCGCCCGAGCGTTCCTGCAAGAAAGCAGATCTTTAGCTTCTTAAAATCCACGGTATTCGTCCCGGTTCCAGCGCTGATGTTTGCCAACTCTCCCCAGGCTGACCTTAGTTGATTACCGATGGTGTCGCGCCAACGCTCAAGCGAATAGCGTCTGGCGGTCTTGATGGCGAGAGCTGACATAGCCTGGTAGCGATCAGCGTCAGACAGAATCTCCAGCACTGCGGCGGCGACTGCTGCAGGCGTAGCCTCATCGAGCAATTGACCGCCGCCGGCTCCGATCAACTCAGGAAGCACAGAGACGCGCGTGGTAACTACCGGAAGGCCGCACGCCATGGCTTCGAGGACCACCTTAGGAAACCCTTCGGAAGCCTTTGTGGGATAACAAAACAGATCGGCTTGCCTAAGCAGGTCAATGACCGATCCGTGGTCCACCTTGCCATGAAAGACAACCCGATCGCTCACACCGCATCTTTCCGCCATACTCCGGAATTCTGCCAACGACTCACCGTCGCCCACCACATCGAAGGTTGCCTCAGGAAAGGTTTTGAGAATTAGCGGCAAGCTCTCGATGACTACTCCAGTCCCCTTCGCGCGGTCCTGACGACAAATAATGATTAACTTCGGGCGAGGACCCCGTGGTAACTTACGAGGTTGGCACGATCGCAATTCCCCTTCGCTGAGAGTGGTAGAGAATATCCAGCGAATCGCGGCGTTTCGGCGCGAAGGCGGATCCTGCGAACCACCCGTTGCCATCATCACCTGCTTGCCGCCTGCGAATTTCTCCATAAACCACTTCCAGAAATATTCTGCTTTCGTGACCGGCTTTAACCAGTTACCGCAGTGGCGCACGAAAAGCGGTTTTCGTAGAGCGGCGGCCAGGACCATACCGACGGTTCCGATATCGCCCGGAACGGGAGCATGCACAGCATCGGCCCTAAACAGCTCGCGAAGGATGACCGGAGAGTTTCGCAAAAGCCAAACGCCTAGTCCGAGTTTTCTGGCCAAGCCTCGTCCTGCCGGCGTACTCAGAGGAGCAATAGAAAGATTGTGGCCCTCGAGTGATATCTCTCCCGCTCGGTTCGCAGGCTCGGCGCAGGGCACTACCAGCGTGGTGCTGTCGAATAGCTCAGACAGAGCTCGCATCTGAAACGGAAAGCCACCGTCCGTCGCATAACCCGACGCCGAATCCTTCAAAGACCAGCATGGCTTATGTGAGAAAACTACCAGATGCATAAAAATCCTTAGCGGCTGAACGCGGTACCCTGCAGGACGGAGTAAAAGCCTTCCAGACGCCCCATCAGCTCGCTCAAGTCGTCCCTGCGTTGGCGGCGAATTGCAGACGATGCCATACGGAAAAGCTCAAAGCCCTGATAACGCCAGAAACGAGCCTTATTTTTCAACGTAAGCGGTTTCACAATATCCTGAAAAACGTAGTAGTAATTCACGACGCACTTGTAGCCGATCTTTCTCCTGTCAACTCGACCATTGGGCGAGCTCAGTTCAGCGCAGTGAGCATCTCCGCATTGTAAGAGCTGCCAATGCCGACCCGCACGCAGCGCGAAGTGAGCGTCCTCAAGCACTCCGTAATCACGGAAGAAAGGGTCGAATCTGAGTCCGGATCCAAACACCTCGCGCCGCCACACGGCACAGGCCGTGGTCATGAAATCGACTTCTCTTACTCCAGTGAACGGCGGTTGCATGTTGGCATTGATTGGATAGCCGCTCTGAAAATCATACCGGCCCGGTTCGAACGTAGTCAGCAATCCCAGCCGCCGGTACCAACGCCACCGTTTAGCAGACGTAGAATCGAAGTGTTGATTTGTGCGATAGCCCACTACTCCACCGACCTTACTTTCCTTGTCGCCGCCAAACACGGCGGCGATTGATTTCAAGAAACCGGGTTCCAACCTGACGTCATCATCAATAAAGGCCACGAAGCCGCCGGTGGAATTCTCAATGCCTGCATTTCGCTGGATCGCTGTCCCGCGAGGGTGCCGGATATAGCGGCACCGAAATGGCAGACTATCCATCAGGCGCGAGACGACTTCTTCGGTCGCGGTTTCTTCAAGCGGCGCCCCGTCGACCAGAATGACTTCCGACGGGAGGAGGATTTGCCTGCTAAGATTCTCAAGCAAGCCGGCAACTTCATTAGGGCGCCGAAATGTTGGTGTGACTACAGAAATCATGATTACCGATCAATCGGCAGGAGTCTCAACGAATCGAGGATTTGTCTCGCTTCCGTTCAGAGGGTGCCGATCGCCCAATCAATCTAAACGGCCGCAGGAAATAGTAAAGAAAAGAAAGCGACGAAGGCAGCGCAAAGTACTCCCGGTCACGTAGACTTGGAGTGAAGGCGGCCGATAAATACACTTTGAGGAATTGAAAGCCTAACTTGACCTTGTCCCGGCGCCGTTCTCTCATCCTGATGAAAAACGGGTAAAGAGCGTGTGAATGATGGTCGAGTTGTTCGGCCGTGAACGCTTCGGTGGGAAAAGTTCCCTTCAATAATTCTTCGGCCAATGGTTCGACGGCTCTGTCGGCTTTAATCGCCCTTACTACTTCGCGAGGAAGCACACTTCCCAGTAGCGTCTTTGCCAGGTACAAGCCGAGCAGCACCATCCTTTGACTACCGCACTTGGAAGCTTCACGCATCATCCGTTGCCAGTCTAGCCTGGGGTTTGATCTTATTAGCTCGGCAATATCGCAGATCCAGAGCAGCCGTCCCCAAAGGTGTTTGGAACCGTGAGCACAAAGGATCACCAGCAGGTCTTCCGGGGGAATATTGAGGACGGGTGTCCCCGAAAACGAAATGGTTTCCAAACGCAGCCAAAGCTGATCCAGACCGTAAGGGAAATAAAAGTGTTTACCCGCCAAGCGCCAGTGAAGCTCGACGACTACCCTCTGGTCAGCACTTACGAATCTGAAGTCTTTCTTGCTGTGGAGCAGCTTAGGTATCGGCGTGGATTGGCCGAGAGGCAACTCCAGCTTGTAACCGTTTTCCTTCAGTACCTCCATAGCTTCGATGACGTCCTGCTTGCGCACCAGGATATCCAAATCACAAAATTGCCTTAGCGATAAGTTTCCGTAGACGACCGCAGCAAGCATGGGGCCTTTATAAGGAACCGCCGATACTGATCGGGACTCGAAAGCAGTTAACAGAGTCAGTAGTGTCCTCGTTAGATGAAGATTATGTTGAGCGTTGGCCCGACACATTATCTTAAGTTTCTCGATAACCTCGGGCGGCACATAATCCGCGCAATAGGCACTGAGGCCCTGGTATAATAGAGCTAATACTCCGTGCTGCCTTGCGGCAGAAAGCAAGTAATCCCAGTCAATTCCGCGTTGTATCAGGTGCAGCACCTCGTCCACAAAGCCGGAATCGTAGCTGGTTCTGGCGCAACATAAGAGCAGTTGAGCTTCTGGTCGAAGCTCAGCCAGCTGCGATAAGTTAGCTCTGGACAGTACTTCTTCTCCAGTGGCTGCTCTATCCGACGAAATCATGGCGGCCTTGGGTGATGACAAGGATAGGTCCTTTGATTCGGTTGCGTTGATCACAACTTATGCAATCGAACTATTTTTGTTGGCTGATCCGATTCGGCACTTTCTGAAAACGCATTCCGGTAATCTATGTCAGGAGTCAACCGTTCGTTCAGACTCAGTAGTAGGTTGGATACGGTTTTGAGGCTACCACGCAAAACGCGGTGAAGGCCGCGAAGAACTTACCCTTATGGGCCCGCCTCTCGAGCTCCGCAAGCCACGCGCTTCCTTCCGAGACACTCACAGCTCCCACGTTTTGCGCCCGCTGAACCATTGCTTTCAAACCCAGCGTTTGTTCAGTCCATTCAAGTTCGGTGGAGGTGAAGGTAGCCGTCGTAACTGTGGGCTGCGCTAAACCAACTTCGTTAAATAAGCCAACTAACTGTCGCCCAATCCATCCATTAGGTATGCCGTCGCAAAAAGAATCGAGAATCTTGCGGGTGACCTCTTTATTATCCGCGTCAATGATAAGAGTCTCCCAGTCTTGTTCTGTGATTGCAATCTTACCACCCGGCTTAGTAACGCGAACCAGTTCTAAAAGGGCCTGCCTCGGGTTGCTCAAGTGCTGAAACAACGTGGTCGCGAAACAGCGGTCAAAGCTCTTGTCAGCGAATTCCAGTTCATGAGCATCGCCCACATAGAACTCAACTGAAGGATGCTGCACCCTTGCCCGAGCTTCGCTAATCATTACTTCGCTCTTGTCCATGCCCATCACGCGACCATTTTCACCAACCAACCGCGCTAACGGCTCGAGAAAATCGCCGGTCCCACAGCCTAACTCCAAAACATTGTGTCCGGGCTGAATGTCAAGATATGCAAAGTACTGTTGCGGGTTCGCTGTTGCTTTTCTGCGCTTCTTGGCTCGGGTGACGTCAAGAAAATGGACGAACCATTGAGGGTCCGAGGTTTCGTCCACTGCCTTCCATGTGTCATGCCAGGGCAGGCTCTCCCTCGCTTGTACTTCGGCTTGATGCGGCTTCATGTGAACCAATGACTAACTAGCGCGATTCGCCCGATTGGATTTGACGAATACTACTGCAGGACTGTGACAACGTCCGGCTCCAGTCGTTCTTTTGGGCCTCCGATTCCAACCCCAGTTGGCGCCCCTTCTTCGAGAATTGGAGAGTCTCCCTTGCTCGATTCCATCTGCGCAATCCAGGACTGGGCATAAAAGCCATCGCTCGCTACCAATTCGTCGTGACTTCCTGATTCAATAATCTGGCCCTTGTCCATTACATGAATGATGTCGGCGCGCATGGCGACGGTAAAGCGGTGCGTAATTACCAATGCCGTCCGACCATGGCAGAGCGTACGGAGGCGAGTAAACCAATCGGTCTCGCTCCAGGAATCAAGAAAGCTGGTCGGTTCGTCAAGCAGAATTACGGGAGAGCGCCGCAGGTAGGCCCTGGCCATCGCCACGCGCTGCCATTCACCTCCGCTTAGTTCCGAACCTTCAGCGAACCATTTGCCTAGAAGAGTTTCATAGCCTTTTGGCAATCGAGAGATGAACTCGTCGGCGCCGGCGTTACGCGCCGCAGCTTGAATCTGCTCTGCAGACGCGGACAACTGCAGATCGCTCATCGCGATGCTTTCAGCAACCGTTGCGTGATAGTTAAGAGGCTGCTGAAGGAGCACACTGTATAGTCTCCAGAGTTCCTTGATACTAAAATCACGAATATTGGTGCCATCCAGTTTTATTGAACCTGATTCCGGATCATAGAACCGACAGAGCAACTTGAACATCGTCGTCTTGCCGGCACCGTTGGCACCCACAATCGCAATGATCTTCCCGGCGGGCAAAGAAAGGCTGAAGTTCCTTAAGGCCGGCGTTTCACTTCCAGGATAGCGGAAGGTAACGTCTTGGAACTCAATTCCCTGCTGCAAAGGATTCGGACAAGGAACTGGTTCCGCAGGATCGACAATTCCAGGCTTGAGCGCCAGGAACTTGAACAGGTTCCCTACGAACAGACTGTTTGTATAAATCTTGCCGGCACTCCCGAGCAGGGTGCGTACGACGCTCTGCCCGCGATTGAACGCCTGATAAAACAGGGCCAGATCTCCAAGCGTGGCCAGACCGTGTACTGCCCGCCAGCCCATCCACAACATAATCACTCCAGATACCACCAGAGCGGCGGCGCTAGCCGCGAGACGTGCCAGCGTTTGACTTCGCATTTGCTGGAGACGTTCCGTTCGCAATCGACGACGCAACTTCTGGTAAATTGCCTGAAAGTGTTGGCCCAAACCAAATACTCTTACCTCCGCGGCGGCCCCACTATGCGTAAGCATCACGTCATAGTACTGAACCCAACGGCGATCGGCGGTCGAGTGTTGCCACCACCGGTGATAAACCCTGTCAAAGCGAAATACCACGTAGAATGCGGGCAAGGTGCTTACTAGCAACGCGACAGGTAGCCAAAAACTATAGGACACCAGTACCGCAGCCATCGCCACCAGGGTTATCCCGTTTTGTAAGAGCGCTCCAAAGCTCTCAAGTAGAGCCAGGGGTCTGCTACTCGCCTCGCCGCGAGCCTGTTCCAGCCCATCGTAAAAGTCCGGCGACTCATAGAAGGCGAGATCGACCGCGGCAGATTGTATATGCACCAATCGCTTAATATGGTCCTGAACCAATTCCGCCTGGGCGGTGCGCACCCAATCCGACACGCTGTCCAGGGACTCCGACAAAACCATCACGCCGGCAGTTATTGCTATGTATACGAGAGCTGGCCGCACATTTTCCCACGAACCGCGCGACCCAATTGCAACCACCAGGCTATCCACCAGTAACTTCGTCAAATAGACCAGAGCCACGGGCACAATCCCCTGCACCACCAGCAGTATTCCCCAGACCAGTGTCCAGCCTCTCGCAGCTCCCCAGATCAATCGGAACGTGCGTGGCAGATAGGCCATCTGGCCAACCACTGAACTCAATTTGGCTTTAATCTGCATTCTTGAATGTCGTAATGAAGAGAGAGGATTCAAAAAACCCGGGGCATTAATCCGCCGCCTGTTTTCTTACCGAAACACTATATCTCGGCGTCCTGCCAACGGAGCTTAGGAAGATCCTCAGAGCTATTTCCTCATTTACTACAGCTGAACTCATCTTTTGAAAGCTGCCAACCAATAATGATTTGGTTCCGTTCTCAGAGATCCTGCGGCGGTTTGTGCATCCACCCACTAATGGTCGCTCTGCCTTTATCGCCGGCACACGATTGAATGGGAGCGATAAAGTGTTTAGTCCTTGGGTCGACCTTAAAAAGAACCAGACTGTTGTATTCGGGCTCGATTTTTGTCACCTTGCCCCGGGGGTCAATCATGTGTAGCACCCCACCGAAGCTGGACTGCCACTGAGGTGTAAGATAGAGCACGAAAGCAAGTCTGTAATTCTTGCCGGTATCGTCGTGGCCACGAAGAAAATCTCCCGGCCTCATAATGAACGAATGGAATGTTGCCTCATTGAGATCAAGACTAAGTCCTGTCACCGCCATGAAAAACCTTCTGAGATCCGGATGGTTAAAAGCATGGCGGAACTTCATATAGGCAACGAGATTAGGGGTAAGCTGAAGGTCTCGCGAGATCCCCACGAATTTTTGTAGGCGATAGAATCGATCACCCTCTTCCGCGTTCGACCAATCCGCCTCGGTCGCTCCGGGTTGTCCCTGGGGATCGTTATGCATCGCAGAATAGAGTCCGTAGAGAGTCTCGTACTGTGCTTCGCTTTCCAGAAAGCGGCTAATCTTTTCGGCGCCGTCCGCCACCAGAAAATTGCGTATGACCGATAGGTGGGCCGGATGTGAGACAAAGGCCCTCTGATAAGCCTCGATTGCCCCGTTGTCATAATGAGTGCTCTGCACCCAGCTTAGCGCATCGTGATCCATTCACCACCCCCGATGCTGAGCCTCAAGCAATTCCGCAACTTGCGGCAACTGATCAAGAGCACGAGGTCTCTTTAGGACATAGATGGGAACCTGGCGAACCAAATCTGCACACTGTTGGAAGTGCGCCGCTGCTCTGGGGCCCGTTAACCATTTGTTAAAGATACGCGCTGCGTAGGAGTGTCGAACCACATGGACCAGAGTTTCTTGCGGCGGGACGGGTTCGATCGAGATACTTGAATCGTTTTCAAGTAAATAGAGTGCCCGCAAAGGCACTGGATCCTGAGCGAATCCGTCGGTGATTCGCCGGGCGCGTTTTTCAAACCCGGAGATCAACCGAGGCAGCGATTCCGGATCATCCCCCAGAGAAGCTATTGCCGCTTCGGGAAACAATTTCAATTGCGGAAAACTAGGCACGATTGTCGGTCCCGTCGGTTGATCAAGATCTTTTACGACGACGAGATCGTCAGTAAGGAGATTATGGCCCCGGGCATAGAGGCCCGCCGCCATAGTCGATTTTCCTGATCCTCGGTGCCCTAGAAACGCGATTGCTTGTCCGTCGATCTCGACCGCGCTGCCGTGAAATCCCGGAAAACCTCGCTGGCATATAGCGGCAGACAAAACGGTCCCCAGCAAGGGCAATCGGATAATGTGCTCTTCAGTCATAGTTAAAGGATCAACTATGATCTCTCTGCCTTCGCGCACCAGAAATCCACCTACCTCGTCCCAATAGAGGTAAGCTTCACCGCCACTCATACTGAAATAACTACCATCCGCTGCCGTTTGCGGCGGCGGACGATCGATCTTGCCGCGGGCAATGGTAACGTCAGGCGGGGCCCCATTACCGATGGGTAATTCCGGTAATGGGAAACTTGCGCGGATCTTAAGACCGTAAGCTAAATACGAAAACATAGGCTCCCTTGCATCGACCTGTTGGCTGACATTTGGCGATCGGTAAGTATCCTTGGCTCTGTGGCTACGACAAGGCGTGAATGGCGTGCAGTGGGGAACCAGTGGTCGCCTCTAAACGCAACTTCACGTTAGTTCATTCGCAACCAGACTATGGTCCAGGTGAGAATGCTGTGTTGTTATTCCCTGCTGGAACATCGGCGTTT
>CAAGKR010387317.1_pt1 | contig 26737 bp, 19 predicted proteins | sample 2556971 | NCBI WGS metagenome assembly CAAGKR01 (sample SAMEA5207829, study PRJEB30636) | soil metagenome | biome: forest; feature: boreal; material: soil | place: USA | collected 2011-09 | depth 1 m | reverse complement strand
GCGCGGCTTGGAAGTTCACGGGCGGGCACGATTGGGAAGCTTATCGCGGCGTGACGACGCCCGGCGTTAGTGGACTGTAACCGTGATGGAGGCGCTCTTCTGGAACCAGAACTGGTGCTCCTTGATCATCTCCGCCTCCAGGTACATGGAGCCGGTCGTGGAAGGCGCCGTCACCAAGACAGTCATCACGACGCTGCCCCCGGGCGGGACCGGTGCCGCCAGCGAATATGCCTTGCTGGTCAGCCAGTAGGCCGCCTTCGCTGAGCCTCCGGGCCGGGTCGTGAAGTGGAAGTCGAGGTCGACTCGGTAGTAGCCGGCCGACGGCCAGGTTGTGTTGCCGGTGTTGGCCAGGGTCACGGTGATGCTCTGGCTCCGGCCTCTGGTCCAGCTCGCCGGTACTCGTGACAGGTTGTATGTAGCGCTCCAGACCGCGGCGGCGACGCTCACATTCATGGGCTGCCATTGCTGGAACCAGAACTCGTGCTCCTTGTTCATCTCCGCCTCCAGCACTAGCGAGCCCGTCCTGGACGGAGCGCTCAAGGTTACGTTCAGCGTGACGCTCGCACCCGGCGCAAGGTCGGCGGGCAAAGAGAAGGCGCCTCTGTTAAGCCATTTAGCGCCCTGTAAGGAGCCACCCGCCGCGGTCGCGAAGTGGAGATTGAGGTCTACCCTCCCGTAGCCGGTGGCAGGCCACGTGACGTCGCCCGTGTTGGTGACTGTGACCGGGAAAGTCTGGCTCACACCCGCCACCCAAGTGATGGGCGCCATGCTCATGTCGTAGGTGGCCTGCCAGTGGCTCATCGAGAACGGATCGAGCACATATGTCAGGTCGGTGTATGTCTCCGCCTGCCTGGTGTCCGAGGTCGCATGGTTGGCCCAGACTCGGATGGTGTGAGGGCCGGCGGCAAATCCGTAGCTGTCCCACGTCCAGGCGTTGCCTCCGAACGGTTGCTTCACGACAAAGTTGCCAATCGAGTCGAGCACCCCGAATTCGTACTGTGGGTTGGCGCAGCCGGTCGAGGTGGCCGTGAATCGAATCGAGACTCCAGCAGACTGCGGCGAGGCTGGGCTGGCGCTGAGGCCGGCGCTCGCACATGGTGGGCCAGGTGTCACGACGTTCGAATCGACAGCGCTCTGACCGTAGGAGTTGTGGGCCGTAACAGTGAAGGAGTAGTCCACGCCGTTTGTCAGACCGGTGAACTGATACCCGGTGGTTGTCCCCGGCAGCGATGGCGACTGGATGTTGCCGGGCTCGGCGACCACTGTGTAGCTGGCGATCGGCGTGTGGCAGGTCCGCGCCGGACTCCAGTTCACCGTCGCTGTCGTGTCACCGCTGAAGGCCGACGCGGCGAGCACCATATGAGGCGGGCTGGGCAGCGTAAGTGAATAAGCCTTGGCGAGAGCCATGTAGTAGGTCCATTGCCAGTAAGGTCCGGGGTCGGTGTGATGTTCCGCTCCACCGTAAAGGCCGGGATGGTAGGGGTCGGGTACCTGGTAATGGCCGATCACGTGCCTGCGATCCATTGGCACTCCCCAGCGCGAGCAGATCGAGGCCGCCAGGTGAGCGCTGGCGTGATACTCGGCTGAGGTGTACAGGCCGTAGGTATAGGCAAACCCTTCATGCTCGATCCCGATCGCACGCGTGTTGTAATCCCAGTTGCCGGCGTGCCACGCGATGTCTTTCTCGGCCACCATCTGCGTGATCTGTCCGCTGTACGAGATGACGTAGTGGGCGGAAGCGTGGCGGGCTGGGTTCTGAAAGGCCCTGATGGCACTCCCGTAGCTGCCCTCGATGTCGTGGATGACGATGATGTCCACCGGGTAGTCGTGAGGGCGGTTGGCCACCGTGTAGTTGGAAGTGGCTGCCGATCTCGAGCTGGCGATTGGGTAGTCGGCGCTCGTGCGGACGAGCGAGGCTTCGCCGAACGCCGGTGCGCTCGCGTCGTAGCCGTTATGGCTGTTGTCGAAGTGATAGGTGGTCCAGTCAGCCGCGACGGGAACGACCGACGCACCCAGAGCCGTGGCCGCTCCGAGGAGGGCCGCGCCAAGCCTCTTCGCCGTCATGCCTGTCCTGACGTGAGGCCTTCGCAAAACTGGCGCGTAAAGCGTTTGTCCGAGCCGGCGCTCCGGGGCTGAACGCCGGGGCGGGCGGCTCGACTCAGACGTGATCAAGTTCAGTAGGCGGAATCCTAGCCCAGATTGGCCGGCGGCGCCCCATGGCAGGTGACGATGTCGCGCTGCCGCCCATAGCTAACATATCGGCGACCTGAGGCCCAAAGAAATCGACAGTTTGAGGCTCACCCGCTGGTCGCTGACCCTGACCTCAGCGGCGATGCCGCTCTACGTCCTGCGATGGCACGTAGGTCCGCTGCCGACCACGCTCCTCGAGAACCTGATCCTGCTCACCATCGCGATCTATGGAATCAGCCTGTGGCGTCATCGCGAGCCACTGCCGAGGCGGAGCCCTTACGACATTGCGATTCTCGTTTTCCTTCTTGCCGGCGTGATCGGGATATTCGTCGCACAGGACCACAGGGCGGCGCTTGGCGTGTTTCGCGCCTTCCTGCTGGAACCGATCGCGATCTTCTACGTGGGGACGGCCGTCATCCGTTCGATGGCCGAGATCAAGCCGATCCTCATCGCGGGGGCGGTCAGCGCTTCGGCGTTCTCACTGGTCGTGGTCGTGACTTTCGTGATCGTGCTGTTGGGAGGGCACCTGAACACCAGCAGCGCGCCGGGCGTGCTGGGGATCAACCCCAATGCAATCGCCCTGTACCTCGAGCCCATCGCTGCAGTGGCGCTCGGCTTCCTCCTCTTCGCCGACAGCCGGACGAGCCGCTGGATTGCACTTGCAGTGCTCGTGTTTGTGCTTCCAGGCCTCGTGTGCACCCTGTCGCGAGGCGCCCTTCTCGCCGGCGCAGTGCTGGCCGTTATCGCCGTCCTGAGCGTCCGCGACCTTCGGCTGAAGTTGGGCCTCCTTGGAGCGGCCCTCGTCGGTGGATTGGCGCTGTCTCAAATTCCGTTTGTAGCCGCGCGGCTGGCGCACCAATTTGACCCGCACCAAGGCACCCTGGCGCTTCGCTTTGCCATCTGGAGAGTTACTCTCCGGATGCTGGGCGACCACCCCCTGTTTGGGGCGGGGATCAGCGCATACCAGACGGTGATGGCCCATTACAGAACCCGGAACCTGCACCCTGAGCCGTACGCGCACAACATCTTCCTGACAACCTGGAGCGAGGTGGGCCTGCTCGGGCTGGCGGCGTTTTCGGTGATTTTCTTCGGGCTGCTCTGGCGAGCGTGGCGGTCGTACAGTTCCGCCGGCGATATCTACCTGCCGCTCCTCTGGGGCATCTTCGCGGCGTGGGTCGTGTTCGGCGTCCACGGCCTGGTTGATTCGCCTTACTGGAAGAACGATCTGAGCCTTGAATTCTGGATGCTGGCCGGCCTCGAGGTTGTTGCGATCGCGGCGATTCATCCCGGAGAGCTCACGGCTGCCCCGCGGAGTCGGTCAGCCTAAGCGGATAGCTCCTGCAGCCACGCACCGACCAGGGTGTCCCAACCGTACTGACGTTCTACGAGCGCGCGGCCCCGACGGCCAATCTCGCGCGCCTCGTCCGGGTGATCTGTAAGACGCGCGACTGCCGCAGCAAATTCGCCACCGTTCTCGGGCGGCACCACGAGGCCGCATTGATTCTCCAGCAAAAGCTGGGCAGTCTCACCTTCACCACCGAAGATGACCGCGCTCCCGCACGCGAGCGCGGGAAAGATCTTGGACGGCCTCGTGGCTTTGAACAGCTCGCCCTTCCGCATCGGCACCACGGTGGCGCGGCACGACGCGAAGAGACCGGGCATCTCGTTGACCGGCCTCCTCTCGACGAACCTGATGTTTTCCAAATTTCTCAACCGCGCCTGCTGAACCAGGCGGGCCTTCTCGGGGCCATCACCCACCAGAAGGAAAACGATATCGGAGCGTGGGCGCAACAGCGCCGCAGCTTCGAGGATGACATCCCAACAGTGCGCATAGCCGAGCGTCCCTGCATAAAGGAAGGCGACTTCGTGCGGGTCGACCCACGGCGCAGACGCGGCGACTCCGGGCTTGAAATCTGAGGTGTCTACGCCGTTGTAGAGCACCATCATCTTGCCTGCGCCCACGATCGCCTCGATGTAGGCGCGAATCCCATCTGTCTGAGCCGTGATCCGGTGCGCCTTCCTGTAAAGGAACCGCTCGAGGCCTTCGCCAAACCAGAGCAGGGTCTTGCTGCGGACGATTCCAAGCTCGCGGGCCGAGGCCGGCCACAAGTCGGACACGTTCAAGATGAACGGAACCCTTCGGAGCCGCGAGCAGACATAAGCCGTGCAGCCGAGAAAGAGAGGGGGGGACTCGACAAAGATGAAGTCAGGCTTGGGTTCAGACATGCAGGCGGGCAGCGACGAGATGGCGAAGGACCAGTAGCTGAACAGGCGCTTGAGCACGTTGCGTCCCGTGGCCGGATGGATCCACGTCCTGGTGACGTGTACGCCGTCCAGCTCCTCGCGAACCAGCTTCATGCCACGGTACTCGGCAAAGACCTCGCCAAGTGGATAGTTGGGCATAGCCGTCACGACGCGCACCTCGTGCCCGTGGGCTTGGAGCTGCTTGGCAAAAGCGTGCAGCCGGATCTGAGCTGCTCCCACCTCGGGTGGGAAATGCTGTGTCAGGATGAGGAATCGCTTGGGCACGGAAGTAGTGTGACAATTGCCCGGGTGAGCGATGCATAGACGGGCATTCGACCGCGCGATCGCGGTCCCCAACTCGATGCCGTCCGAGCCGGAGTTTGACGAGCGACCCACGGACCCCTCTGTCCCATCGAACACTCTTGTTCGTTACGCTTCGGTGGCCCTTGGGCTGACTGCCGGTTGCCTACCGGTCTACGTAGCGCGCTGGAAATACGGCCCCATCTCGACGACCTTGCTCGAGCTGCTGATCGTCGCGACCATCGCTTTCTACTTGCTTGGGCGACGTCAGGAGGGCACTCTCCGGTTGAACCGCACACCGTACGACGTGCCGATCGTGCTCTTGCTAGTTGCGGGAGCAGGCGCCGTTTTCGTTCCACCGGACCGCTGGCACGCGCTGGGACTTTATCGCGCGTATTTCGTCGAGCCCATCGCGATCTTCTACGTCGCCGTCGACATCCTCCGGCGGCCGGGCCAGGTGCGACGGGTGCTGCTGGGCCTCGGGATCGGCAGCTCGATATTCGCCGCTCTCAACGTGGTCGCGTTCCTTGTGACGTTCGCGCAGGGCACGTTGGTTCTGGGGTCACCACCAACCGCGCTGTATACAAGCGGCCCCGAGGTCGCCATGTACCTCGAGCCGCCTTTCGCGCTCGCGGCGGGTTTTGCCCTGTTTGCCGATCGGCGCAGAGAGAGGCTGCTGTCGATCGCGTGGCTGGCGTTCCTGACCCCGGCGTTGGCATTGACGCTCTCGCGCGGCGCGTATCTCGCCATTGCAGTCCTCGCCTTGGTGGCGATCGCAAGCAGCCGCGCTCGAATCTACCTGGCGGCAGGCATGGTGATCGTGGTGCTGGTGATGCTCCAGCTGCCGCTTGTGCAGAGGCGCCTTGCCGGGCAGTTCGACCTGGGCAACAGCCAGACGACGATCCGCGGCAGGTTGAGCATCTTCACCGACACCTTCTCGATGCTGCGCGACCACCCCATCTTCGGGGATGGCCTGGGCGGGTACCACTACCTGTTCAGGGGCTTCATCCTGGAGATCTATCCGCACGACATGTGGCTCACCTTCTGGGTCGAGATCGGACTCCTGGGCATGGTCGCGTTCGCGGTGATCTTCTTCGGCCTCTTGTACAGGGGCTGGCGGGCGTTTCCGCGAGCCGGCGGGTTCTACCGCGCGGTGCTTTGGGGGGTATCGGGAAGCCTTGTCTTGTGGGGCGTTCACGGACTTGTCGATTCGCCCTACTGGAAGAACGACATGAGCGTCGAATTCTGGATCCTTGCAGCCCTGGAGGTGGTGGCGATCCGCGCCATCGCCCAAATGCCCTCAACCGCGCCGGCTGAAGCCTCGCCAGAGGTGCCAAAAGCCTAGAGGCGACCTTATTTGACGCCTGCGGGGCCCTCGGGTAGAGTTGGCAACCTTCTCCGCCCATGTCCTACCAAAGCCTCCGCTCTAGCGTCCTGCTGATTTGCGCCCTGGGCATCCTGACCGTGGGAACTACCCCGGCTTTCGCTGCAGCGCCAAATCAGGCTGCTTTCCCGGCTGAGACTCGCACGGGAGTCGCTCAGGGAAACACTCGACTGCCCGCCGCGCCGCTGGGCTCGATCGGGCAGCCCTCGTCCGCCCCTCGCGCGGCGGTCGGAACGGGAAGCGGAAACCAGAGCCGTGAGGTGTTTGGCTTTGCGCTCGGCAGCAGCCTGAGCGATCCGACGGTCGGCTACCCGAGCTGGGACTTCAGCCTGCTCACCACAGTCGCCTACTTCGGCCTCCACGTTCTCTGGGACGGCACTTTCCAGAACGATGCCGGGCTCGCGGTGTGGAACTCGAGCCAGCTGACGAATCTTGTCACCACCGCACACGCACACGGCACCAAGGTGGTGTTGACGATCATCAACGGGGACGCCAGGCATACGTACCCCAATGCCATGTGCGATGGGCTCGCTCATTGGTCAACAACTGTGAAGAACACGGTGGCCCAGGTGAAAGCCAAGGGCGTGGATGGCGTCAACGTCGACTACGAAGGGGTCAACCAGGCCTGCAACACGTCCGACCCGTCCTGGGCCCGGCACGCGCTCACCAGCTTCATGCAGAACCTACGCACCGGGCTCGGGAGCTCGTACTACCTCTCGATCGACACTTACTCGGGCGCTGCCGGCGACCCGGTCGGCTTCTTCGACGTCCCCGGCCTGAACCAGAGCGTGGACTCCTTCTTCGTGATGACCTACGACATGGAGTACTCGAACTACTACCGGGCTCCGACGAACTGCGGCCACTTCTGCCTGGGCCCCACCTCGCCGCTGACCTCCTACTACTACAACGACACCAACGTCATGAACCAATACTCGGCCGCAGTGACACCCGGGAAGGTGATTCTCGGAGTCCCCTACTACGGCCGCAAGGCATGCGTCGCGAGCACCAACGAGTACCAGCACCCGGTTGGCGCGGTCAGCGCTGACACTTACCTGAACGCCTCCGGCGAATCCACCGATCCGTCTGTCAAGCCCGGCTCCTACGTCGCGCACCGAGACGCCCACGATCCAGCCGGCCGGGAGCGCTGGGATACCTGGTACAGCACCACGCTCAAATGCAATCGGGAGCTGTTCTGGGACGATGCCACCTCCCTCGGCCTCAAATACGACCTCGCGAATCGCGACGGCCTGCGCGGCGTCGGTATCTGGACCCTCAACTACGGCGGCGGCGCCGCCGAGCTGTGGGGCGCGCTTGCGTCCCGCTTTGGCGGCTGGACGGCCGGCTACGACATCACCAAGGCCCAAACGGCCTGGGGGGTCGGGCAGACAAAGACTTTCCCCGTGTCGATCACCAACACCGGAGCCAAGACCTGGCCGGCGACGGGCTTTAACGCAGTTCAACTCGGCGTCCACTTTGCAAAATCGGCGGGGGGCTCCCTGAATCAGGCTGCATGGCTTTCGAGCCGGACGTTCGCCCTGCCCGCCGACCTGGCTCCAGGTCAGACCGTGACCTTGAACGCGACGATGACCGCCCCCACCACCGCGGGCACAGTGGTCCTCGAGGCGGAGATGATCAGACAGCACTCGTTCTGGTTCCAGCAGTGGCAGCCGGTGACGGCGACTGTCCAAGTGTTGTGGTCCGCAACGTATGACATGAGCAAGGCGCAAAGGGCATGGTCGTTGGGTCACAGTTACTCGTTCCCAGTGACGATCAACAACACCGGCACCCAGACGTGGCCTCACGCGGGCACCCAGCCGGTGAAGCTCAACCTTCACTTCACAACTCGGACCGGCGGCTCGGCAAAGGCGGCTTACTGGCTTTCGAACAACACTTACTCTTTACCCGCCGACCTTGCCCCCGGCCAGAGCCTGATCCTGACCGTGAAAGTACCCGCCCCCCCAAGGGCTGGCGTCGTGTTCCTCGAGGCCGAGATGATCAAGGAGCACCAGTTCTGGTTCAAGCAGTACGCGCCGCTGACCATCATGGCGGCGCCGGCGGGTTGGTCCGCCAGCTTCAACGTCACCCACGTGCCGGCCACCTGGGTCGCGGGCAAGCCGCAGACCTTCTCGGTGACAGTCACCAATAACGGGTGGCAGACCTGGCCATCGACTGGTTACACCGAGGTCGACCTCGACCTCCATTTCGCCACTTCCGCCGGAGGCGCAGCAAACCAGGCCCACTGGCTCACAAGCGCGGCCATCAAGCTTCCCAAGAACGTCGCGCCGGGCAGGAGCGTGGCCGTCCAGGTCACAGTCACGCCCCCGCGATCGGGCTCGCTGATCCTGGAGCTGGAGATGATCAAGGAGCATCAGTTCTGGTTCATCCAGTACCAGCCGGTTTCCGTCACGGTGACCTAGCCCGGGGGGTTGGGGTAGCCTTCCCCTCCAGGTAATGTCCGCTCAACCAAAGCTGCCGACGGCCACAGGCCAGGGCAAGCCGGACGGCGAGGATGTGCCATCGCAGATGGCGAGACTCCTCATCTTCAGCCGCCGCTTCGGCGTGACCCTCCTTGGCGATGCGCTGATCTTCTGGTTCATTCTTTTCGCCTTCCAGTACCTCGGCTACGGCGGCCGACCGGGTGGCGTGAACGGCCCGACCTGGTACCTGCCGTTCACGTTCGTGATCGCCTACCTTGCAATGGCAGCCGGCGAGACCCGCTTTCAGCTCCACCGACGTGTCTGGACCGTCGCCAGCATCAACGACGCTTTCGCGGTCGGCATGGCGGTGCTGGAGGCCACCTTCCTGGTGGCCTTGGCGAACTTCATGATGTCCGACATCCGGCCGTACCGATTGCTGACCCCCGTGCTGGCGGCGCCCGCGGTGCTCATCGCGGTTGGCGCCTTCCGCCTGCTGCCTCGCCTGCTCTCGTCAACGCCGGGGGCCGGCAGCCGGCTGCTCGTCGTGGTCCCGGACGCAGCGGCCTACACGACGGTGAAGGTGCTCCTCCAGCACCCCAACCCTGACTGGGTTCCCGTCGCCATCGCAACGCTGGCACCGCGCGACCTCGGCCGAACCGTGATGGGCGTGCCGGTCATCGGTTCGGCAGCCGCCCTGGCGCGCTGGATCCAGGAAACCCATGCAGAGGGAGTTGCCTTCGTTCTGAGAGGTCCCAGCACGCAACAGCACCGGAACCTGTATGCAATCTGCCTGGCGGCGGGGCTGCCGATCTTCATCGTGCCAGAGGCTGACAAGTGGTTCCCGGGCCGATCAGGGGTGCCTTTGCGACAGCTGTCCGCCGACGACCTCGTCGGAAGGGCAAAGCGCGAAATCGAGATCAAGGCATCGGAAGAGCTGGTGCGCGGCAAGACCGTCCTTGTGACAGGTGCAGCCGGCTCCATTGGGTCTGAGCTTTGTCGGGTGCTGGCTGGGCTCAAACCTGAGCGACTGATCCTGTTGGACATCAACGAGAGCGGCATTTACGACCTCGCGGAGGAGCTGCGCGCGAATTCGAGCATTGTCATCCGCGAAGCCTTGGTTTCGATCGTTGACAGTGACCAACTTCGCGGTGTGTTCGCGGAGGAACGTCCCGAGGTTGTCTTCCACTGTGCGGCCTACAAGCACGTGCCAATGCTGGAGAGCCACCCCATTCAGGCCGTGATGACCAACGTGGTTGGCACCTGGAACACCTTGCGCTGCTCGGAGGCGGCGGCGGTCGAGCGCTTCGTCCTCATCTCGACCGACAAGGCGGTTGCGCGCCATTCGGTGATGGGTTGCACCAAGCGCCTCTGCGAGGAGGTCGTGCTCGGCCACCAGGGCTCGACCGTGTGCTGGGCGGTCCGATTCGGCAACGTGGTGGGCAGCCGTGGCAGCGTAGTTCCGCTGTTCGAGCGCCAGATCGAGCAGGGCGGCCCGGTGACCATCACGCACCCTGACGTCTCCCGTTTCATGATGACAATCCGCGAGGCGGTGCTCCTGGTGGTGAGGACGCTTCCGATGGGTGAATCGGGGCACCTGTACATGCTGGACATGGGTCCTCCGATCAAGATCCTCGACCTCGCCAACTCCCTGATCCGGTCGCGTGGAATGCGCCCCGGCGCCGATATCGAGATCGTGTTTTCAGGACTGCGCCCGGGAGAGCTCATGAGCGAGGAGCTCCTCGCGTCCGACGAAGGTGTGAGACCGACCATCGACCCTTCGATCCTCGATGTCGTGGCGCCTTACGTCCCGACCGAGAGCGACCTCGCATGGACCGTCGAGCGCGTCCGCACCCTGGCGACTCAGGGGCAGAGCGATGAGCTCGTGCGTACCCTCAAGAAGGCAGTCCGAGACCTCGGCCGGCCCAAAGACGAGCCTCCGGTCGCTAAGCGACCTCAGCGGGAGCGGCTCTCGGAAGCGTAGTCGAGGCGTCACGCAGCCCGGCCCGCGCTGAGTACGCGAGGCCGAGGAACAGCCACAGATAGGATTCGTCAAAGAATCTGCCGCTGAACTGGCTGTCGAGGACGATCAGGAGCAGGCCGATTACCGGTGCGAGGACGAGCGTCCTCTGAACCGGCGACTGAAACCCGCCTCGCACCATTGACCGCACGAACAAGAATCCGGTCAGCAGAACGAACACTAGTCCGACAAGGCCTGTCTCGGCGACGATCGTGATGAGTGACGTGTGTGACGCAGTCGTATCGACTCCCGGTGGGACGAGCCCTGCGTAAGCACCGCCTGCCAAGGCTTGAGAGAAGGCTCCAAAGCCTATGCCAAAGATCGGATGGTCGACGAACATAATCAGGCCGGCTCCGACGAGGTACTGCCGAACCGAATCGAGAGGCAGAAAGTTCAAAAACTGAAGCCATGGCCCGCGATCAATAAATGCCCGATTCGTAAAAGGACTCTGCAGATTTTGAGCCAGCAGGGCAGCTCGGCTCAGCACAGAAGGGTCGATGATCGCCACTCCCGCAAAGACCGCGACGAGGAGTCCGATGAGCGCAAGAGCCCGCCGCCTTCGCCGCGTCAAACCGATCACGGCCAGGGCCACGACGATGGTGAACGCCCAGCCGGCTCGGGAGTAAGTGAAAGGAAGGACCACGACGGAGATGAGCGCGGCAACCACCCACAGCGCTCGTTGAAGGGCGCTCACCTCCAGGTCCGCGGCGAGCGCCACCATCGTCAACATGGCAAAGGCGAGAAAGCGCGCGAAGATGTTTGGATCGCGGAATGTCGCATTGACGCGCAGGACCCCGGCGTTGGGCTCATTCCAGAAGTAGAAGTTGGTCGCGTGAAATATCAGCCCCAGCAGCGAGACGGCGAGAGCACTCACGGCCAATCCGGACCAGATTCGGCGATGCTCGTTGAACGTGTGCGTCCAGTTGAAGACAGTCAGCATCATCAGGAGGTAGGCGACCATCGCGAGCGCCGTCTTTATTCCTTGGACCGATCCCACCGCGGCAGCGCTGGCGGTGGCGTAGAAAGTGAAGAGTGCAAGGCCAATCATGCTGGCGCTGGCAGGTATCCGCACGTCACGACGCTCGATGATGATCTGCCCCGCAAACGTCAACAGGCAGAGCACCAGGACAATCCGGCTGACCTCGATGACCTGGTTCGGAAAGTAGAGCTTGGTGAATTCGAGTGGCAGCGTCAGCACCCATGCAGCGAGCAGGACTCCGGGCAGCCGACGCGAAACTGCCGTGATCCGCGGATGCACGCCAAATCGGGCCATGGGAAGCGAGAAGTGAAGTGCGTCCACTTCGCCGGGTCGATCGGTGCGCGCCGCCGCATCGACGCTCGTCAACGACTCACGACTCATGTGAGCATCTGACTCATGAAGCAGTTCGGCTGACGCATGTTGTTATGTTTTCACCCCTGCCCGGTACGATGAAGCCAACAATCAAGCTTTGCATGATCGGAAACCCCGACAGCATTCATGTGCAGCGGTGGGCACGGCATTTCGCGCAGCGCGGCTTTGACGTCAGGCTGCTGAGCTATTACCAGCCGAGAGCGGAATTTGCTGGCAATCCGACAGTTCACTTCATGCATCCGCGCGGACCCGGGGCGCGGCGCGCCGGCCCGCGATCAGCAGCCGCCATGGCCCGCTTCCCTGGCATGTTGCGGATTGTCACCGCTACGCGCCTTTGGGCCGCCGGCTTCTATCGAGAGCTCAAGCGAATCAATCCCGACGTGCTTCACGCGCACTACGTGTCTGACTACGGTTTCCTGGCTGCATTATCGGGTCGCCATCCGATGGTCGTATCGGCGTGGGGCTCGGACCTGTTGGTCGATCCTAAACTGTCAGTGATCACGCGACGGCTCGTGCGATGGGTCCTGGCCCGCGCGGACCTGGTGACATACAACGCGGACCGCTTGGGCGAGGAAGCGCTCGCGATGGGAACGCCATCGGAGCGCCTGCTGCAGGTCGTTCTCGGCGTCGGCCCCGAAATGCTCGATGCGTTGCGCACTCGCATGATGGCGCCGGAGGAACGCGGGCCCATCATCCTGAGCCAGCGATCGCTCGAGCGCAGCCTGTACAACATTGACGTGGTGATCCGGGCCATGCCCGAGGTGCTTCGCAGGGTGCCGACGGCCAAACTGATGGTCGGAGGCAAGGGAACGCTGAGCGAAGAGCTCGTGGGCTTGGCCCGCACCCTCGACGTGGCAGGTGCAGTCGATTTCGCCGGCGAGGCAACCTGGCCAGTGGGACTTGCGGAGCGCCTGGGCAACGCCGCGGTTTACGTGTCAGTGCCGTCTTCGGATGGAACTTCCGTGACGCTGCTCGAGGCGATGGCCGCAGGAGCGTATCCGGTCGTCTCGGACCTGCCCGCCAACCGAGAGTGGGTCGGCCCGGAAGGCGGGACAGTGGTGCCGGTCCGGCAGGTCGGGCGGCTGGCCGAGGCCATCGTTTCGGCCCTGGAGAACCCGGCTCTTCGCGCATCTGCAGCCAAGCGAAATCGTGAGCTCATCGACGAGCGAGGTCTTTGGGACGTCAACATGGCTCGAATGGAGAAGGCCTACCGAAGCCTTGTGCAAATCGATGGCGCGCCTGACGAGGAGCGTCCTTAGATGTTGCGCGCGCGCGACAGCGTGACCATCCATCCGAGCGCCGACGTGTCGGACGACGCCGAGATCGGTGCGGGGACCCGGATCTGGCAGCAGGTCCAGGTGCGCGAGGGAGCCGTTGTCGGCAGTGAATGCATCCTTGGCAAGGGCGTGTACGTGGACTTCAACGTGCGCATCGGCGACCGATGCAAGCTTCAGAACGGCGTTTCCGTGTTTCATGGTTTTACCCTAGAGGACGGCGTCTTCCTGGGTCCTGGCGTGATGCTCCTGAACGACAAGAACCCGCGCGCGATCAACGCTGATGGTTCGCTCAAGTCGGACAGCGACTGGACGGCGAGTGAGGCAGCCGTCCGGCGCGGCGCGGCGGTCGGCGGCGGAGCTGTGGTGCTGCCTGGCGTCAACATCGGAAGCTTCTCAATGGTCGGAGCCGGGGCCGTCGTCACGAAGGACGTGCCGGACCACGGCATCGTCTTCGGCAACCCCGCCCGCCTGAAGGGCTTCGCCTGCGTTTGCGGCCTGCAGCTGAAGCCGTTGGACCGCAAGCCAGACGGCATGCTAATGCGCTGCCCCAAGGATGCGACCGAGGTGGTGATACCGCTCCGAGACTACGCCGAGCTCGAAGTCGTTCGATGAGGCCGTGCGGCTAGGATACCCACGTGCGTGGCGGCTGCAGCGTGGGCGTGGTGGTGCCCGCCTACAACGAAGAGCGCCAGATCGGCAAAGTGCTGGAAACGATGCCGGATTTTGTCGACCACATAATCGTGGTTGACGACCGCAGCTCCGATGCGACGCTGGAGCGCTGCCGAGAGTGGCAGGACCGCCTTGGTCTCCGATTGACTGTGATCGAGCAACCATCAAACCAGGGCGTGGGTGCTGCTATCACCAGTGGCTATCGCCGCTCTCTCGAGCTCGGCATCGACGTGGTGGCTGTGATGGCGGGCGACGGTCAGATGGATCCCAATGACCTGACGTTGATCATCGAGCCGGTCATCAGCGGGAAGGCCGACTACAGCAAAGGCAACCGGCTGTTCACCGGCGAGGCATGGCGCAAGACGCCTGCCGTCCGATATCTCGGGAACGCCTTCCTATCGATGCTGACCAAGATCGCTTCGGGTTACTGGCATGTCGCGGACTCCCAATCCGGATACACAGCCATTTCGCGTACGGCGCTCCTGGCCCTCGATCTGGATCGTCTGTACCCCAGTTACGGCTATCCGAACGACCTCCTCATCCGGCTCAACGTCGACAACTTCCGCGTCGCCGACGTACCCGTCCATCCCCGCTACGGGATCGGGGAACGTTCATCGATGAACGTCTTCAAGGTCATCCCCACGGTGAGTTTCCTGCTATGGCGCGGTTTCGTGTATCGCCTGTTCGTGAAATACGTGATCAAGGACTTCCATCCGCTCGTCTTCTTCTATTTCTTCGGAATCGCGTTCCTGATTGTCGGGACGATCCTCGGCGTGCTGGAGTCGGCGTTGAAGATCTTCACTGGAGCAATCGCCATCGCGACAATCGTGCTCGTGGCGATGCTCATGATCGGCGGCCTTCAGTTCCTGCTGTTCGCCATGTGGTTCGACATGGAGTACAACAAGACGCTCAAGTGACGAGGGCATGAATGTCTGCATCGTCACAAGCTCCTACCCAGCCAACCCGAGCGACGTAGCAGCCCCCTTCGCCGCGGACTTCGCACGGGCGATACAGAAACGGGGCCACAACGTGTACGTGGTCGCGCCCGAACGACCCGGAATCGAGCCATCGGCGGACGGTGTGTCGGTCCTATGGATCCCGAGGCACGGCTCAACGAAGGCGATCGTTCAGACCAAGCTCACTTCGCCGAAGGAGATTTGGGGCACTATTCAGCTGCTGCGTGATGGCGAGCGCCTGCTTTTGCGCACGGTTCGCGAGCACTCGATCGACGTCTGTTTTGCATTGTGGGTGGTTCCAGGCGGTTACCTCGCCTGGCGCGTTGGCCGCAGGACCCGAACCCCATACGCGGTTTGGGCGCTGGGGTCGGACATAAACACGTTTGCCCGCTACCCGATGGTGCGTTCTCTCATCAGGCGGATCCTCAAGCGGGCTCGCCTGCGCTTTGCGAACAGCCAGGTCCTCGCGGAGCGCGTGACGGAGCTCAGCGGCGCCGATTGCCAGCTCCTCCCTGCAACGCGAACCCTGCCGCTTTCGAACCGCCACCTCGACCTGCCCGGCCGGGTGCGCTTTCTGTTCCTGGGCCGCCTCGAGCGGGTCAAAGGAGTGGACGTGCTGCTCGACGCGATGGCCCGGCTGAAGCCAGATGATGGAATTCACCTCTACGTGCTGGGTGGCGGCTCGCTTGAGAGCCGGCTTGTTTCGCAGATCGCCGCCGCCGGTCTTCAGAAAGCCGTGACGATGGTGTCCAGTCCGCCCAACGAAGTGGTCGCGGCGTACTTCGCATCCTGCGATTGCCTTGTCATCCCCTCGCGGAGCGAGAGCCTGCCTGTGGTCTTCGCCGAGGCAGTGCAGGCAGGAATCCCGCTGCTGGTAACCGACACGGGCGACATGGGAAGGCTTGCGCGCAAACATGGCTTGATGCCTCCTGTGCCTCCCGAGGATGCGGTGGCCCTCGCCGAAGCGATGCGGCAATTCGCTGCCGACCCCGCCGGTCAACGGCGCCAGTTCGAGGCTGCGCGCGCTGGGCTGCGCGACCTCTTCGACCCAGAGGCCGGCGCCGACCGCTTTCTTGCAGCATTCAGCAGCTCATGAGCATCGTCTGGATCTCGTTGTGGGCGGCCGGCCTGCTGCTGCTGCCGGGCCTGGCCATCTGGCGATTGGTCGGCCCGCGAGACATGCAATTCGTGCTTCAGGTTGCGCCCGCGTTCGCCCTGTCGATGGCCGTCATATCTGTGATGGCCTGGTCTGGCTACTTGCTGGGCATAGGTTTCAGCGGCGTCAAAACAGCAGCTGTCGCAGTGATCGTCCTGGCCGTGCTCGGGTCACTGGCTGCGATCAGGTTCCGACGCTCTAACGCGATTCAGCCGGTTTTGCCTCGTTGGACGCTGTGGGTCGTATATGGCATGGCAGCTGCAGCCGCGCTGTCCGCCCTGTACTCCGGATTCTGGCTGAGCGCTACCGCCGACAGCTTTTATCACCTGGCCGCCGTCCGTTCGATCATCGCACACGGCACCACTCTTCCCAAGGAGGTTTTTTTCTCAGAGCCGGTACCAGCTCCTGACCCCACCAGCGGTGCCTGGCATCTGGCGGTTGCTCTGGTCGCCAGCCTGTCCGACCAGGACCCGGTGACGGTGTGGCGCGTGATGACGGTCGCGCTGGCGCCCCTCATGGTCCTCGGCTTCTTCACCCTCGCACTCTCGATCATCCGAAGCGGCATTTCGGCCCTGATCGCCTGTGTGCTGTACGTCGTGCTTGCCCTCGCTTTCGACTTTCGCAATGTCGCCAATCCCAACCAATTCGGAGACATCCTGGCGTGGCTTGCGCTGGCGTTTGCTTTTCGCTTCGTCGACAGCGGATCCATGCGCGAGCTCGTTGTGGCCGTGCCCATCGCATTCGCGGCGAGCGCGGTTCATGGGGCGCTGAGTCCCTTCCTGTTGGTGGCCCTTGCAGGTGCAGTGGCCGCCGCCCTCGTGGTTCGCTCCCCCTCGTGGAGGCGGCTCGCCGTCGCCGCCGCGGTCGTCGGCGCGGCGGCACTTCCCTTGCTGGTCGTTGATGCATCCACGCTGAGCGCGTCAGTTCCATTCGCGGCAAAAGCGGTTCGGTCCCCATTGCCCTTCCACGTGATTCACCTTCCTTGGCCCTGGATCTGGCCGGCCAACTGGTATGACAACCCGGCCACAGTGCTCGGAACCGCATTCGCGGTCAGCCTGGTGCGGCTCTGGCGCGCGGGGGAGGCCGGGGCTGCTCTTGTGATCGCAGCGATGCTCGCCATCCCTGTCGCCGCTCTCACCCCCCTGTTCGCCACCACCTACAGCGGCCAGTACCTGCTGGCCAGGGTCGCCTTCGTCCTGCAACCGCTCGCGTGGCTGGCATGGGGATGGGGAATCGCCCTGGCCATCGGCGCTCTGCGGGGCCGATTGAAGGTGCCTGCAATCGCTCTGCTCGCGGTTTCGATCGCCGCGATGGTGCCTTCCTTCTATCTCGGTCCCTATGCGCGCGTGGCGTTTCCCGCCAGCTCAAATCGCAGCTTCGCAGCCAGCCGCACCACCGACCTGACTGTGGCATGGCGGGACCGCCTGTCGGCGATTGGCATGCTGCCCCAATCAGCGGTGTTGCTCGCAGAGCCGCGGATGGCCTATGAGCTCGCCGGCTTGACCGGCCGAGAGGTGGTCGCCGTGCCGATGACTCATACCCCCGCGCAGATCGAGGTGCGCGATGGCCCGAGGCGGCGCGCTGATGCGCTCGACGCTACGCAGGGCCGCCTTGATTCGGAGTCGCTCGCCGGCGTCATCGAGCATTACGGAGTCACGGACGTGATCGTGGACACGGACCGGACCAACCCCGCGGCCTGGGCGCAACTTGCCAGCGCGCAGATCCTCTCACCGCTCGCCTCAGGACCCAACTGGCGCCTTTACCGCTACGACCCGACCTTGCTCGATGGCTACCTCGACCTTGCCATGCAAGCGGGATCGGACGCCGAGCTCCCGAGCAGCGGCATCGGTCCCCAGGTCGCCGCTTCAGGCCGCGCGGTGTTTGCCCGATTGGAGTGGAAGGGCGCCGCGCAGAGCGCGCGGCTGCAGGCTGACGCCCTGGATTCGAAGCAGACCTACGGCCGCACAGTTGATCTGAGCGCCGGGTCAAGCCAGACATTTGCGCTGCCGATCCCCACCAACACGCCTGCAGGCCGGTACCGGCTCAGCCTGGCGCTGGGCGACGGACGGTCACTGGCCCTTGGCGAGTTCGAGGTCGGCGGCCTTTACCAGGCGGAGGACATGGGCGGAGTCGTCGCGAGCGACTCAAGCGGGTGGTCCATCCTCGGCGGATCGGATTATGAGGGCGGCCTGGCTGCGGTGGCTACCAGACCTGGTTCAACGGCACGCCAGGCGATCCCGCTAGTAGACGGAGGCGAATACTGCGTGGCGGCACGCGTTTACGACGATGGGAGCGGCCGGTCGAACACGCTCGAGGTCTCACTGGGAGGTGGAGGCGCTCAGCTTTCCTGGGCTGGGACGGTTGGGGGAATGCGGTGGATCCGGACAGCGCTCACGCTAGATCGCCCGGCCGGGCAGCTCAGCGTGGGACTGATCAAGCGGGATCAGACCTCAGTCATAGTCGACGCGCTGGAGTTTCATCCGCTGATCGGGGGAACTTGCAGCTCCGACTGACAGCGTTTTGAAAACCGGCCACTCACAAGCGTGCAGGGCTTGGGGCAAACAGGCGCCTAACGGTCGAATCGAACACTCGCCTGTAGCGAAAGAAGTCGTCACGGCTGACGACCAGGGTTTCCAGCAATCCCGCTCCGGACTCGAACCGGAAGATCCATACGTAGGCCACCGCCGTGGCCGTGTAGACGATGCTTGAGGCGGCGGCGGCTCCGCTGATGCCATAACGCGGTATCAACAACAGGTCCAGGCCGACGGTCAAGATCACCGTCCCGGCTGCGACGTAAGTGCTGTAGGTGGGCTTTCCGATCCCGCTCAAATAGCTCGAGATGACCTTCGCCGCGGATAGGGTGACGATGCCGGGAAAAAGGAGCCACAGGGGTAAGAGGGCATGTTTCAGCATGTCGGATCCAAAGACAAAAAGGATGAGCGGGTTACTGATGGCGAACATGACGAGCGCGCCGACCAACGTCATGAAGACTGCGTTGCGGCATACCACTGGAGTGATGCGGTCCGCCTCTTTCCGATCAAGCGATGAAACGTGCGGGAACATGACGAGGGCGAAGCCGTTGGCGCCGTACCACAGAGTCTCCGCCATGGATGTGGCGATGGAGTAGTAGCCCAGGCTCACAACCCCCGCCAACCCGTTCACTATCAGCGAATCCAGCCGATAGTTCAAAAACTGCAGGAGATTGGCTGCGTAGCCTCTGATGCCAAAATTGAGGAAGGTCCGCAGGATCTTCGAATCAAGACCGAGGCGGAGCGGTACCTCGCGACCCACGAGCACAAGCCCAAAACCGGTGCTGGTTGCAGCTCCAATTGCGAGGGCCAATAGAGCCGAGGTCGCGGTGAGCGACTCTGCCACCGCGAAGATGACCTGGAAGACCAGCGCCACGCCGAACTGAACCAGGCTTATCGACACGTATTGAAGCGGGCGGTTCATCCCGAGCACGATCGAGGCGGTCGTGGTCGTGAGCTGGAAGAGGGCAGCGAGCGCCAGCATGATGATGGCCTGAGTCGAGCTCACCTCCTGAAAGTAGGTGTGCTGGAAAAGGAGATACGCGAGGGCAAGGCCCGCCATCGTCACGACGGAAGCGGCGGTCGATACCGTGAGCAGAGTCGCAGCCACGGCGGCGAGAGGAAAGACACGCTTGCCGATGTAATAGATGCCCGCCCAGCTGATCCCCAACGCGGTGACCATCGACGCAAGAGTCGCCAGCGAGTACACGAGCGCGTAAATGCCTCGGCCATGCGCGCCTGTGACTCGAGTCACCAGAATGATCGTTCCCACCAGGGCGACAAACTGGAAGACCTGGATCAGGATGGTGAGGAGGCCCTTTCGCAGGATCATCGAGGGTCAGGCTATAGCACGGACCCAAGCTCGAGAGCCCAGCGACCTGGCGCGCCGCCAGCAACCATCCACCCCCGAGCCTGTAGGATTGGCGAGGTCATTGGCGAAACAGACAACACAGGCTCATCGAGAGGCTGAGTCGAGCTCACCCCCACTGATCCCTCTCTCTCGCCCGTGGATTGGGCCTGAGGAGAAGGCCGCAGTCATCGAGGTGCTCGAGTCGGGCATGCTCGCCCAGGGCCCTCGCGTGGCGGCGCTGGAGGCAGCCTTCAGCAAGGTGACTGGCGCCCGTCACGCAATCGCGACCTCATCCGGGACGACCGGATTGCACCTCGCTCTCCTCGCGCACGGCGTTGGGCCGGGCGACGAGGTGATCACAAGTCCGTTCACGTTCATCGCATCAGTGAACGCGATCCTTTTCACCGGGGCCAAGCCTGTTTTCGTCGACATCGAAGAGACGACCTTTAACATCGACCCGGAGCGGCTCGAAGCTGCGATCACGCCCCGCACGAAAGTGGTGATGCCTGTACATCTATATGGACAGCCCTGCGACATGGACGAGATCTGCGAGATCGCCCGCAGGCACAACCTCGTGGTCTTGGAGGATGCGGCACAGGCTGTTGGCGCCACCTACCGCGGCCGTCACGTGGGCACGTTTGGGACCGCGGTGTTCAGCCTCTATGCAACGAAGAATGTCATGAGCGGAGAAGGCGGCATCATCACCACCGACGCCGATGAGGTTGCCGACACTGCAAGGCTTCTGCGGAATCACGGCATGCGCAACCGCTATGAGTACGAGATGCTTGGCTACAACTTCCGCCTGACCGACGTCCACGCGGCGATCGGTCTCGCGCAGCTCGGGCGCATGGGCGAGGCGACCCGGCGGCGCCGGTCGAATGCCGCCTACCTCAACGCCCACCTTCGCGGCCTTCTCACTCCGGTGATCAAGGAGGGACGCGAGCACGTGTGGCACCAGTACACGGTCACTCTGCCCGCCGAAGTCGACCGCGACGCAGCGGTTGGCCGCTTGACGCAGGACGGCATCGGGACTGGCGTGTTCTATCCACGTGGCGCGCACCGATTCCCACACGTGCATGCGCATACGGGCGACCTCGACCTGCCGGTGACCGACCGCGTCGCGGCTTCAGTCCTATCGCTACCCGTGCACCCGCTGCTGGGTGAGCAGGACCTGCAGCGCATCGCCACCGCCGTCAACTCGCTGTGACTCGGGTTGGCGTGGTGGGGACGGGAGTGATGGGGCGCAACCACGCCCGGGTGCTCCATGAGCTGCCGAACGTCGAGCTGGTTGGAGTTGCTGACGCCAACGTGGACGCGGCGTATCAGGTCGCCGCCCTTCACGCCACCACTGGATATCGGTCGCTCGAGGCGCTGCTGAAGGAGGCAAGGCCTGAAGCCTTGACGATTGCAGTCCCCACAGAGAATCACCATGAGATGGTCATGGAGGCGTTGGCGGCAGGCTGCCACGTGCTCGTTGAAAAACCAATCGCCTCGACGCTGGCGGATGCTGACGCCCTCGTCGCCGCTGCCAAGGCCGCAAAACGAGTACTGGCGGTGGGTCACATCGAAAGGTACAACCCGGCAGTGCTGGAGCTGAAGCGACGGCTCGACGAGGGCCAGCTGGGCCGCGTGTATCAGTTCGACGCCCAGCGTCTGGGGCCCTTTCCGCAAAGGGTGCGCGACGTTGGAGTCGTCATCGACCTTGCCACTCACGACCTCGACCTCATGCGCTTCTTGACTGGAAGCGAGATCGTGCGGGTCTATGCCGAAACGCGCCGCAAGGTCCACACAACCAGGGAGGACATGGTCAGCGGGCTGCTCCGTTTGGAAGACGGCTCGGTCGGACTCCTGCAGATCAACTGGCTCACCCCCACCAAGATTCGCCAGATGACGGTCACAGGGGAGCGCGGCATGTTCCGAGCGGACTACCTGACCCAGGACCTCTACTTCCATGAGAACGCCGAGGCGGCCGACCACAACTGGGAACAGATCACCATGCTGCGCGGCGTGAGCGAGGGCTCCATGGTCAAGTACGTCGTCCAGAAACGCGAACCATTGCGATCAGAGCTGGAAGCCTTTATGAAGGCAGTCGCGGGCGAGCCCGCGGAGATCGTCAGCGGTGAGGACGGCAGTGAAGCGCTTCGCCTTGCCCTCGCGATGGTCGAGTCCGGAGACGAGGGTCGAGTGGTGACGGTCGCGAGACGGTGATCGCGTCCCTGGCCGCACTGCGGTCCGCAGTCGACGATCGCAGCGGAGGCATGGGAGTGATCGGGCTCGGCTACGTAGGCCTGCCGGCGGCTTGCATCTTTGCGGATGCAGGCTTCAACGTCCGCGGGGTCGATCTCGACACAGGGCGCACCGAGAAGATCAACAGCGGGGAATCGCCGATCGAGGGCGAGGAGCCCGGGCTTGCGGATTTGGTCCAGCGCGTGGTCGCCTCTGGTCACTTGCGAACCAGCACTGCGTACTCCGACCTTGCAGACGCCAATGTAGTCCTCATCTGCGTCGACACGCCGGTCGACCCGGACCACCGGCCGCGCTTCAAGGCCCTCAGGTCGGCCTGCTCGCAGCTCGGGCCTGTTCTCAAGGACGGCGCCCTGGTGATCGTGGAATCGACAATCGCGCCAGGGACGATCGACAGCGTCGTGCGCCCAGCGCTTGAAGAGTCCACGGGGCGGCGCGTCGGAACGGGCTTTCACCTCGGCCACTGCCCCGAGCGCGTGATGCCTGGGAAGCTGCTTCGGAACATGCGGACGATGAGCCGCGTCTGCGGTGGTTCGTCGATCGACGTGGCAGACGTCATGGTCGCCCTGTACTCGACGTTCGTCGAGGGCGATCTGGATGCCTCGGACTGCCTCACCGCAGAGCTCGTGAAAACAGCCGAGAACGCGTATCGCGATGTAGGGATCGCGTTCGCCAATGAGCTTGCCGTGATCTGCGAGCGAGCTGGCGGCGATGTCTGGCGTGTCCGCCGATTGGTCAACAAGGTGCCCGGCCGCGACGTGCTGCTTCCGGGTGGAGGTGTAGGAGGGCACTGCATCCCCAAGGACTCGTGGCTGCTCGCCGTGCCGCTCGGCGACGAGGCGGAGAATTCTCTGCTCGGCGTGGCGCGTCGGATAAACGACGGCATGCCGGCCCACGTGGCAGGTCTCGTGAGCAGCCTGCTGGGGCCCGCTAAGCCGGCTCGGATCGCTGTGCTCGGCTATTCGTATCTGGAGAACAGCGACGACACCCGAAATTCTCCCAGCGCCGAGCTGGTCAGGCTGCTCTCAGAAAGCGGCTTCGAAGTTGTGGTCCACGACCCCTTCGTTCGCGAGTACGACGGCGAAGTCATGGATGCGTTTCGGAATGCCGACTGCGCGGTGCTCATGGTCGCCCACGCCGCTTACCGCGACCTGAATTTGAAGGCTGCCGGCGCGGTCATGCGCGCACCCGCGATGGTCGACGCCCGTGATTTTTTTGGGGCTCAGGCCCTGCGGGACGCTGGATTCAGCTACAGGCTGATCGGCGTCGGCGAGCCGAAGTAAGCCCCTTCGAGCACGTGCAGGTGGTGGGCGAAGCCGTGGTTACGGCGGACCCACTCCCGACCCTCTCGAGATAGGCGAGCAAGCTCGCTCGCGTCATTCTTCAACCGCTCTACCGCGACGGCGATGCCTTCCGGGCTTGTGGCGGCGATCACCGGAGGTGGGTCCTCCGGATAGAGGCTCCAATTGATTCCAGTGATGAGCGGACGGCCGGCGGCCATTGCCTCGAGCTCGGAAAGGCTGAGGATGCCCTGGTGCATCTGCCCGATCACGATGTCGAACTGCGTGAGAAAAGAGCCGATCTCATCGTGTGGCACGGGCCTGACAAAGCGCACGAGGCGGTTGTAGCGAGGCACGTATTCGCTCGCCAACGGGCCCCAGTCGAGGGCCGTCAGCTCGACTGACTTGCTCAGCCGCTCCGCCGCGGGAAAGATCTGGTCCACGCCCTTGACCGGATCCAGGCGGGTGAATATGACCGCTCTCATGAGCCTGGCCGGCGGCAGAGACTCGGCAGGCTCCTCAACCTTCACCGGGTTGGGCAGGTAGACCAACTTGGACTCGAAGCCAGGCGCGTATGCGACCAGGTTTGGAGTGACGTAGAAGACTCTCAGCGCCCTCTTGAGGACTGAGCGGTTCACCCATCGGAGCAGTGGATTGCGCATGTTCACGTGGAGGTCGGAGCCGTGAGACTGCACGAAAAACGGCCTGCCCAGCAGCATGCCCACGATGCCCTGGGTCAACCAGTGGATGTGGACCACGTCGTAGTGACGACTCCGCAGCTGGCGGATGGCGGGCAGGTACGCAGCCAGCCGCAGAGGAATTGCCACCGCCTTACCCGGCCATCTCCAGGAAGCGCCGATCTCCGACAGCGCGATCTGATCGACGTCATGGCCCGCCTCGCGTAAAAGCCGCGCCTGAACCTTTGCCACGCCCGCGATGTCGTGGACCAGTGCAATTCGAGCCACGCCGTAATCCTGAGCTAGCGGACGCCAATGGTCCGTCGGGCCATGTCCTCGTCGTGCTCACTACCGAACCAGCGGATGAACACCGCGATGGCGGCGACGCCGATCGTCAGCTTGCCCAGGGTCATGAGAACCGCCCCGGCGACCGTCTGATCCGTCACCGGGTCGAGCGACGCCACCAGCCGCGGCGCGTGCGTGTAGTACTCGTAAAAGGGCACCCGGGAAAAAATGAAGGCGAGGGCGACGCCATCCTGCGGCAGGGTGGCGATCAGCATGTAAAGGAGCTTCACGCCCGGCGACATCTGCCAGCGCGCATGCGCTGACGTTGCCTGCAGGATGGGCCAGTACAGCAACACGCCGGCGAGAATGAAGGTCAGGTGCTCGAAGACGTGAAGAGGCTCTGAGTAGAGGGTGGCATCGTACAGAAGGGGAAGGTGCCAGACGATCATCACCGCCGCCGCGACGAGCTGGGCAGGGACAGGCTCCGTGATTGAGCGCAGGCCAGGGACGCGCACCAGCCGCGCGACCATCCTTGGAGAAAGGCCGAGGAGCATGAGCGGTGGAGCGACGAAGCCGAGGAGCACGTGCTGCAGCATGTGGACGCTGTCGAGGTAGTGGTCGGCGATGGTGTCGATCGGAGTCTCCAATGCCGCCCAGATCGTGAGCACGCCGAGACCGAAAAAGAGCGAGCGCTTGCGCTCGACGTCGTCGAGCCCACGCGCCAGCCAAACGTGCCCGAAGTAGAGCACGACTAGGCCGGCGTAAACCGTGGGGTCGAACGGCCAGCTCACCCCGCTTTGGTGGTTGATTGGGCGAGGATCAAGAGGCTTGTCATCGTGTAAGTGACCATCAGCACCAACATCGGGTACTGGCTCAGCAGGGCTCGCTGGGCAGTACGGAATCTTTCACCTGCTCTGAGGTGGGCGAGGTAGACGGCGATCACGTGCCCGCCAACGATCAGGACGATCTGCACAAACCACACTGTCGATGCTTGGGCGAACGCAAAGCTCGGCTGCAGACCGGCGACTGCAGGCCACAGGTGCCAGCCCTTCCCTAGTGGGTCGTTGAGAAGCGGAATGAAAGCCTGCGACTGCAGCACGAAGTAGCTGTAGTAGTGGGCGGCGTTGTAGACGAGGGCGATCGGAACCAGGGTCAACGCAAAACCGGTTGCAGTCGACACGAGGTCGACCTTCCGGTTGCCGAAGAAGACCACGAGCTCGATGAAAGCGACGAACACAAGTAGAAAGGCGAGCGTCAGGAGGGTCATCCCGAGAGTTCTGACGAAGAAGAATCCCCACGGGCCCATGGGCAGCCAGATTGGCTCAAGGGTGACATTGAAGTTCTGCCACGCCGGGGTTGCAAGGATTCCGTCGAACGCCAGCGTGCTCAGCATCAGGATCACGAAGAACACGCGGTCCCAGCCGCTCGGCGCGGGCTTGAGAAGGCCAACTCCCCACGGCCGCACGTAGACGGCGGTGATCGCGCCTGTTGCGTCGCGCTCGGCTTCGAGCGGGCTGAACCTTCCGACGATGCCGAACAGCACGGTGAAGCCTTCGCAATGCTCGAGCCATTCGTCCCGGCCGAAAAAGATCATGCCGGCCAGCGTCACCGCCGTGTACGCGATCGCGAGGATCGCCACCACCATCGGCCGGTTGGCCATTCCACTCGTCAGCTCGAGGCAGGCGAACGAGAAGTAGGCGGCCGCCGCGGGCCATACGCCGACATTTGGCAGTTTCCAAACCGGCCCCAGGCGCACAAAGCGCGTTACCAAGTCGAAAATCGCCGCCGAGGGGTTGAACAGGTACCAGAGGTTGCCCAAGAGCCCAGACAGGATCACCAACCCGACCCAGAAGTAGATCCACACCAGGTACTCCGCCGGGTTCAAAGCCGGGTTGGTGGAGCCGAAGAGCCCTGTGACGATGACTGCAAGCAGCGCCAGCACGCCGATCGTCCCCCCCACCGCCCGCAGCAGCGGCGACCGCGCGATCGGTAGCAGGGCAGGCACCGCGCGGCGCGGATAGTCAAGCGCTTTGGCGCCGACCTGCTCGCCGGCAAAGAGAACGACAAGGACGAACGAGATCACCACGACGCCGCCTGCCGCGAACAGGTACCAGAACAGGGGCGCTGGAAGGTCATACCGGGGTCCGAATCCGTGAAGAAAGATTCCGAGGTCAAACATCACGGATTCACTATCAGGTCGCCCAGGGGGGTGCTGGGTGACTCCCACTCGATATCAAATTTGCCCGAGTTGACAGCCTTGAATGTGTGGGAAGCGACCTGGCCTGCCTTGGTGTCGAAAGGGATGTCGTAGCCGTGAAGGTGCACCTCGCCGTCGGTGTCGCTTGTGATGTTGATGGTGACTGTGTCGTCCTGGTTGACCGTCAGCTCGCTCGGCTTCATGGACGTGGCTT
>CAAGKR010341183.1_pt1 | contig 26851 bp, 28 predicted proteins | sample 2556971 | NCBI WGS metagenome assembly CAAGKR01 (sample SAMEA5207829, study PRJEB30636) | soil metagenome | biome: forest; feature: boreal; material: soil | place: USA | collected 2011-09 | depth 1 m | reverse complement strand
GGTCTCCTGCCGCAACCACCGGTTTGGCCTCGATCCGATTTGAACATGATTTGCGCGGTGGGCGCCCTCGTCGCACGTCTGGCGGAGGTTAACGCGTGGTGCGGCTCGCTCGAACAACGTAGCCAGAGAACAGAAGCTCCTCCGCGAATTCCACAATCTGCGCAGGCGACCATGGTCCGCTGAGACGGACCAGGCGATACATCCAGTTACCTGCCCCAAGCAACACCGACACCGCAAGGGCCGGGTCAACATCGCGCAAAACGCCGGCCTTTGCGCCTTCCCTGTACGCATCGGTAAAGCGAGCCTGCTGTCGGCGGCGCCGACGCATTACTTCTTCCCGTTCTTCTAGGGGTAGGCTGTTCTCCTCAAGTGCAAAGATCCTGGAGGTCAGTGGTGTCATAGCCACAACTGTGAAATGCGCCCGTAGGATTGCCCGAAAGCGATCCGCTGGGCCGGAATGTGCCTCATGCGCAGAAATGACCGCCGCCTCGAGCATGTCGAAGAATCCCATCAATAAGGCACGCAGAATGTCGTGCTTCCGCGCGTAGTGTCGCGTGACGCCCAACCGCTGAGCCACTTGACGTAGGTTGGTACCGCGATAGCCCCGAGAAGCGAACTCGGTCGCTGCGGCCAAGAGGATGTCTTCACGGCCAGTATTACCCGAGCCCCCGCTGCGCTCAGCACTTCGGCGAAACGCGTGCCCAATCCTGAGGAGGGCCCCCGGTTAATAGCGCAGCCTTACTGTCCAATCGGAAGGGGGCCGGCGGGTCTATTTCAATCGAAGCCATATTCAAAATAGATTGAAGGATCCGCGAACACGATTCCTGCCGCTCGCGCGTTGCCCCCGTCACACGTTCGTCGGCGTCCCGTTCGCCATTACCCCAGCGCCCGCTTGCGACGCTCCGTGGTAGCATCTGCGTGCTTGCGAGCAACCGCGTCCTTCATGTCGGTCTTCTCCCAGAGCTGGCTCGAATCTGCCGAGAGAGCGCCGGGAAGAGGAAAAGGCGAACCATGGAGCAACTGGTCGAACGTCAGGACATCGCCGATCTGCTGGCGCGCTTCTGTGAGCGCATCGACGAATACGACATCGACGGCGTAGCTGAGCTTTTCACTGAAGATTGCGTCACCGACTACGGACCCGGCCGAGGTGGGCCCATCAAGGGTCGCCGCGCCTTGAGCGAGCGCCTCGTATTGAGTCAGGCAGCTTTTCGGCGGACTCACCATCAACTCGGCCAAGTGCGGGTTGAATTGGACGGCGATTCGGCCCGCTCCGTCGCGTATGTGACGGCTGATCATGAGCTGTGGGACGGTCGCCGCGAAACGGTAAGGCTCCAATACCGGGACCGGTTCGTTCGCCTTCCATTTGGCTGGCAAATCACCGAACGACAAGCCCTGGCGTCTGTCATCGACACCGATACCCCCCGGGACCGGAACTGGGTACCGCGTCGATTGCCGAAGGAAGTCTGACAGGGATCTGACTACGATGACCACCTGGCGCCGGAACGCATTCGCCGCCTGGTTGGCATTGTTTGCAACCCAATTTGGCCTCGGGTCGCCGCCTCTCGATGCTGCCCGCCCGGACGGTTCCCGCCCAGTGTGACCGGTGTTTTGCCAGTCATGCGCTCGTTTCGGTTGAGTTCGCATTCGGGGGTCAACGGGATTGAAGCCGTTGACAAGAACCTAAAAGCGGCCACAGGAGATGCTTAGAGGCCCGATTGCGTCTTTGGGTCCAGATAAACGGCCAACTCGCGGCCATCTTCCGGGCCGCGCCCGCCGGCTGGTCGCAGCTTGCCATCCAGGTCCTGCTCAGGACCGGAATGCTGATCTCGAAGCTGGGGGCACTGGGCTTGGTGGATGTCAAGGACGAGGGCGAGGTTATGGTCTTAACAGATCGATGCGCCACGCACCTCACACCTGCCGTCGGCCGAGTGGTGGACGCCAGCCGGGATAATTTTCAGCGAGAAGACGATCCGCCGCCGCTTCGGCAGCTTGCGGTCGGGAATCGGCTTGTCCGGTCGTCGGCTCACACATCGCATCAGGACTTTCGCGGCCGGTGCGATTCTTCATGACCTCCCGGACGGCGCGAAGGCGGCGTAGAGGCCGAGGTCATAGGAGATCTTGAGAGTTTGCGGTCGGTGGAGAGGTCGGCCCCGTGAACGATGCTATGGTGGAAATGCTGTTAGACGGCGACTTCGGCGACTGACCATGGCCGTAGAGGAGGTCCCCAATCAGCGAAATCGGCGGACGCCTTTGAGAGCTATCATGTCGAGGCGAATGGCCGGCCGCGTCGATCGTTTTACAGTCCTCGTGTACCGGATGCCGGCCAAGCCCACCGCCGCCCGGGTGGCGGTCTGGCGCCAACTCAAGAAGATCGGGGCCATCTATCTCCAGCAGTCGGTGTGTGTCTTCCCCAACAACTCAAGCCTCCGCAAAGACCTGGCGCCGATCTTGAAGCGCATCAGCGATGCCAAGGGTGAGTTCCATCTTCTGCCCCTCCGCAGCCTTGACACCACCGAAGGTTCAAAGCTCATTCAGCAGTTCCAGGAGCAGACCTCGAACCACTACCAGGAGATCATCGAGAACTGCGAGGTGAACTTCACGAAGGAGATCGAATTCGAGACCTTCCGCAAGAACTTCACCTACGAAGAGGCGGAGGAAATCCGCGCCGAGTACGAAAAGATCTGTGCGTGGTATGACCGGGTCTTGCGCCGCGACTGGTTCGGTGCGCCCAATCAAGCGCAGGCCAGGGAGTGGCTCGACCGCTGCGAGAAGATGCTAGAGGAGTTCGAGGCGCGAGTTTTTGAGCGGCAGCAGAGAATGGGCACGGAAGCTGTCGCGGTGCGAAGACGCAGGCGCCGTCCCCGGCTGATCCTCGGGTCCAAGATCGGTTCTCCAGCAGCAGCAGTTTAGTAGCTCGCAGAGAAGGTGGCGCGCACTGACGGTTGGCGGGACGACCGTGACTATCTCGTCGACGTGCTGGCGATGTGGGTTCCCATGCCGGCCGATCGCGGTTCGCCCGGTGACGACACCCCAGCGACCCAGACCAGCGGATGCTCGTCCATTTCGTGCAGGAAGTCATCCGCGCACAGCTCGCTGCGATCGGCACGCCTGATGTTGTCCGCGAGCCCATTGAACAGCCTGATCACAGGCCTGGGCCGTGTCGCTGGTAGACCGATTCTCCTTATCGAGTCGTGTTCGGACACGGAATGAGCCAGAACAAGACACACCCAATCGAAGGGTCTCGCTGCGGGGCGCGCTGTACTGGGTGATCAACAACGACCTCGCACACTGATGCCTGTCGCGAGGCCATCGTGGCGAAACTCGACCGCAAGCCGGACTTCGCGGGGTAGCAGCTCGGGGCCGGGCTCAAGAATCTGCAACGGTAACTGGAGCAGGGTCGATCTTGGAAACCTACGTCGAGGGCAAGGCGCGTCTCTCCAGCAACCCTGACGCAGGTTCAGCCTAACCGCCATGGAGGACGCCAACCGCGTGGCGAGCGAATCGCGGGAGCGGCCGGACGCTCAGGAGCGCCAAAACCGCCCTTGCGGTCGATCATGCGTTGCGACGAGAGTGGAGCCGTGACGAAAGTCGGTCACGTCGGCCGGCTCCGTCCCAAGTCCCTTCAACAGCTGAACGGCCCGCGCACCACGCCAATAGACGGGTCATCTGGGGTGGTCAAGGTGATGGCGGCTGCCGCGACGCGGGCCTACCTGAGCATCGTCCCCCGGTGCAAGTGCCGCTTGGTGCCGGTCAGCCGGTCGACCGAGGGGCGACTTTCTCCACGAGCCTGGCCGGGGCTTCCTGGTCCTGCAGCACTTCCTGGACCACGGCGACAGCCTCGCTCGACTCCCCTCTTAACCAGCTCTGTCGGACGGCGCCGGATAGGCTCACGGCGATGGCGGTAAACACTCCGATGACAAGCAGCAGCCCGGCGAGCCCTCTCTGGCCGGCCTGGTGGTCCACGAACAACGCGATGGCGAGCAGGACCGCCACGGTGGCAATCGCCAGCGCGCCGTCGTCGACAAACAGGCCCCAAACCTCGTTGGCCGCGGCACGCACCGAACGGAGGAACCGAATCTCGACCGTGAACGCGCGGGGATGCCGCAGAATCCACACGGCGACGATGGAGGCCACGCCGTACGCGGCGATCAGCGGTAGAAGGCTCACATCCTGATTCCACCACTGAACACCGATGCCCTCGCCAGCGAAGAACGTGCCGAACGAAGTCAGCAGTACTCCCACCACGTACTTCATTGTGTTCTCCGGCACGGAAGTCAGGGGGGCCCTGAAGATGAGTCCAGCCGCGACCACAGCCACAAGGGAGGCGGCGGCACCGATGGCCGCGGCCGGTACGTTTTTCAGACCGCCGAGAGCTATCACGATGAAAACGACCTCGAGGCCTTCCAGGAAAACGCCGCTGAGGGCCGTCGACACGCCGACCCCATCGAGCGCCAAACGTCGGTTGGCCCCTGAAGCGACCAGCATCTGTTTCGTCTCTTCGAAGGCCTTAGCCTCGTCGTGCAGTGCCTTCAGGCCGCTCGAGCGAAGGACCGCCTTGTGCAGCCACTTCAGGCCAAACAAGAGGAGAAACACTCCGACCAGCGTCCGCACCGCGACCAGGTCGACGTGTGAGCTGACGGCTACGCCGAAGGCCAATGTGAGGGCGGCAAGCGCAAGTAGCCCGGCTGAGGTTCCAACGACCGCATTGCGCCAGCCCTTGAACATGCCCACGGCCAGGACGATGGTTAGGGCCTCGACCCACTCGACGCCGGCCGCGAGGAAGGTGGCGACGATAATCAAGACTGCACTCATCTATGCCGCACCCCTTGCCGCACCCCTTTTCAGAAGGCGGAGAATCTTAACGTAGATGGAACGCATGATACATCAAACACCTGTTGCAACAAGTCTTTGGGATGCCACCGTGTGGCGCCGCTCTTGCACCGCGTAACAGGCGCTCAGGCCAAATCGGTCTTGAGGCACGGAATTTCAGACTGGCGAAAGTGGGGAAGTTGCAGACCGGTCTTGACAGTTAGGACGGTTCGATCGACTTCAGCTCGTACTGTCTAAACTCGCCCCAAGCATCACCCTCTTTCGATCGCCATTCACCGAGCACGCGACTGCGGTCTTCGACTTCGACAATATCAACCCAGGCGGCGGCGATCCTGATTCCTCCCCGGAAGTCGTGCTTGATTGTGGCGCTGCCGTCGATCTCAATCTCAATAGTGCCAGCAGCCACCTCGGCCGCTGGATTCGCGTAGCTCATTTCAATCACGTCTTTAGCTCTGGTGCAAGAAACCGTGGTCCCGGACGGGATAAAGTTGTGGTCGCCAACCGAAAGGAACACGCGGCCCACCAGAATTGCTCGGGCACACTAAGGCTTTTGGGGCCTCTGCCTGACTGCACTCGCCCTGAGGGCAGCGCGATGATCTTCGGAATGAAATCCTGGCGCCTCCATCGCGAGTGACGCCGGAAGAACCTGGTCGACAGTGTGCCGCAAGATGAGGTTTATGGAGGCCTTAGTACCGCGCACCGCGTCTCGCGGACCATCGGCCAACCTTCGGACCCACTTACCGGCCACATCCAATACCGCCTCGCCAGGCACGGCGAAGTTCACGAGCCCAATAGCGGCTGCCTCTGAACCCGTCAAGAGGTCTCCGGTCATCAAATACTGCTTTGCCCTCGCCGGACCTATTAACCAGGGCCAGATGATCGCAGCGCCGTCGCCTGCAACTAGACCGAGGCTGACGTGCGGATCTCCCATTTTGGCGTCGGTCGCTGCGACAACGATGTCGCAGAACAGCGCCAACGTGCAACCGAGGCCCGTCGCTGGACCGTTCACCGCGGCGACCACAGGCTGTGGCATGTGCAGGAAGTCGTGAATGATTCTGGGCGCCTCAACCAGTATTTGATTTAGCTCGGGATCAGTGACGCCGCGAAAGAAGTCAATATCGCCCCCAGCGCAGAACGCCCGACCGGACCCAGTCAAGAGGACCGCGTCAACAGACGGTTCGGATGCGATCTCCGCGAAGATTCGGGATAGCTCGGTGTGCATCCTACCGTCGATGGCATTGAGCCGATCTGGGCGGTTGAAGCGCACGGTTAGGACGCGGTCGTCGAATGAGAGTTGAAGCGTGTGGTAGGGACCCAGGGGCATACGGTGCGCCTAAGGGAGGTGAATGTCGTTGGGGATCGTTAGAACGCCGCGCTTCAGCGTTCCGGTCCGATCGTGCCGACGATTGCAATGCATGCCAGTGTTCTGAGGATGGACCGTAGAACCAAGATGTTCCGTGTTGCCAGCGGGAATCGAAAGCATGCCCCATTGTTTGGAATTGGTGGCGCCGTGCCCGTGCTCCTCGCTGGGTTCGGCAATCACCACGTCACCGGTGTGATGGCACTTACTTCGCCGCCTTTCAGCTGAATTCTCCCTTCACCTTCAGCCACGTAGATGACCTGGTCCCATCGAGCACCAACACCGAATCGGGGCATGATCACCTTCTTCACCTCCATCGCAGTGGGTACTTGGAAAGTTTGAGGCGACATCCCCCACCAGGTGTTCGGTTGGAAGGAACTAATGGGGGAACGTTACGGAACTCGCCTTACCCATGGTTCAACGGACAGGAGCGTACCTGCTTATTTTGAGGAATGCTACATTAGCAACTTGGACTGCTTCCACACTGGTCACCTCTCTCGGCGCCAGTCGAGGAGAGTCGTGGGGGAGTCGAGGCAACCCCTGCGGAGGCAGTCAGGTGAAGGCCAAGCCTGGTAGCGCCACGTCAGCGTCCACTACTTCGCCGCCGAGGATCGCGTCGAGAGGCTTTGCCGGGACATCACCGACAACCCCCGACTGGTACTTCGACGATTTCCAAGTGACCGATAGTGTTACCACGATGGGAAGGACGGTCACGGAGGCCGATCTCGCCACTTTCGTTGGGCTTGCGGGCTTCTTCGAGGAGATCTTCATCAACCGACCATATGCCACGGCGAAGCCTCCCTTCATGCGTCACGTAGTTCCTGGTCAGCTGACATTAGTGTTAGCCGAAGGTCTCTACGTGCTGACCGGCCGTATGCACCACGGGCGCGCGTTTCTCGGCCTGACTGACCTGTCGATCGCGGCTCCTGTGGCCTGCGGCGATACGATCCGTGCGCAAATTACGGTGGAGTCCGTACGGCGCACCAAGCGTTCTGGCCACGGGATTGTCGTGACCAGGCACCGCGTTCTCAATCAGGACAGCGCCGAGGTCATGGCTTACACAACCACCCGCATGATCGAGGCGCGACTGTGATCGTGGACTCCCAACGCCTGCCGCTGGCCGGGGTGCGGATCGTGGGATTCACCCACATCGGCGCCGGCCCATACGCCCTCTCCCTCCTAGGGGACATGGGCGCGGATGCAATCAATATAGAAACACTGGCCGGGGACACCTTGCGTGCTCGCGACGCCGCCTATTCGGAGATAAGCGCCTACTTTCTGGCAGTCAATCGGAGCAAGCGCTCCGTGTCGCTTGATCTTAAGAATCCGGCCGGCCGCGACGCCGCCCTACGCCTCATTTCAACCGCCGATGCGGTGCTTGAGAATCATCGCCCAGGCGGGCTCGAACGCATGGGCCTCGGTTATAGCGCGGCCAAAGCGGTGAAGGCGGACATCGTTTATGTCTCCATTACACCGTGGGGCTCCAACGGTCCGCTGCGCGACAAGCCTGGGATGGATCTCGTTGCGCAGGCTCGCGGCGGCATGATGGGTCTGAACGGCATGCCCGGCCAGCCGCCAGTCAGAATCCCGCCGCCCATAGCCGACTTCATCGCTGCCTATCTTTCGTGTTACGGCCTGATGCTAGGTCTCTTTGCGCGTGACCGATTTGGCATCGGACAGCACGTTGAGACGTCACTGCTCGGCGGCCAAGTTGCAACGCTTGCCAATCTCCTTACCTACTTCTGGAAAACCGGCAAGCCGGACCAGCCAGTCGGAGCCTCTCATCCGCAGCTTGTGCCCTACCAGCCATTCAGGGCCACCGACGGATACCTGATCGTGGCATGCCTGACGGACAAGATGTGGGTGTCTCTTTGTCAGGCATTGGATCGGCCGGATCTGGCCCAAGATCAGCATTTCGGCACGAACGCCGACCGCGTCCTGCACCGCGATGAACTCATCGAGATCCTAGAGTCGATAATCGCGTCAAAGACACGTGCAGAATGGGAGTCAAAGCTGGACGCTGTGGGGGTTCCCGCGAGCCGCATCCAGACACTGGCCGATGTTCACGCTGACCCGCAGGTGTTGGCGAACGAATACATCGTCACTCAGCAGCACCCAGTTGTCGGTGAGATCAGGACTGCCGGCCTTCCGGTCAAGCTCTCTCTTACGCCGGGCTCGATCCGGCGACCAGCGCCGATGCGCGGCGAGCATACGTTTGAGGTTTTGGCAGAGCTCGGTATGAGCCCGGAGCAGATCGCTGAGCTGGTCAGTCTCGGAGGTGCCCGGCTGGCGGACGAGAAATGACGGCAAGTCCATTGGACGGAGTCCGTGTTCTTGACTTCTCGCACATGGCAGCTGGTCCGTACTGCACATCACTCCTCGGAGACATGGGAGCCGACGTAATCAAGGTCGAACGGCCAGATCGCGGCGACGCCCTCCGCTACACCGATAAGTCGTACCCCGGAAACGACGGCTCCTATTTTCTCGGGATCAATAGGAACAAGCGCTCGCTGACCCTTGACTTATCGCAGCCAGAGGGCCGAGACGTCGTTTTGGATCTCGTGTGTTCCGCTTCCGTCGTGGTCGAGAACTTCCGTCCGGGCACGATGGCCAGACTCGGGCTGAGTTTTGAGACGTTACACGAGATCAACCCGCGGCTCGTCTACTGCTCAATCAGCGCTTTCGGGCCGACGGGCCCGTTGGCCGAGAAACCGGGCATGGATTTGGTAGTACAGGCGCTCTCGGGTGTGATGGGACACACCGGTGAGCCGGGCCGGCCGCCTGTGCGGTTGGCGCCGTCGCTGGCCGACTTCACCGGTGCGCTCTACGCTAGCTACGGCATCCTCAGCGCGCTCAGGGTGGCCGAGCGCGAAGGCGTCGGTCAGAAGGTCGAGATCAGTCTGCTTGAGGGACAGATTTCCCTGCTTTCGAACTACCTACCGCATTTCTTCGCGACCGGCGAGCCTTCCGGCCCGGTGGGCGGCGCACATCCGCAACTCGTCCCCTACCAGGTTTTCGAAGCCTCCGACGGTTACCTGGTCGTGGCTTGCCTCACCAATCAGTTCTGGCGCGGACTCGCCGGAGCCATCGGCCAGCCAGAGTTGGCCGATGACCATAGATTCCGTTCGAACCCGGACCGTCTACGAAATAGGGCTGTCCTCATTCCGATACTCGAGCGTCACTTCATGACCAGGGCCGTGGCCGATTGGACTGCAGCTTTGGATGCAGCCGATGTCCCCAACGCGAAAATCAATCTGCTGAAGGACGTTGTCGTGAACCCCCAAACTGTGCACATGGGCTCGATACAGCGCATCGAGCACCCCGTCGCTGGATCAGTTCAGGTGGCCGCTAATCCGTCCCGTCTCAGCGCAACCCCATGGCGCTTCGCTCGACCTGCGCCGCAGCTCTCGGAGCATACCGACGAGGTTCTCGAGGAACTCGGTTACACCGCAGAGCGGATTGCGAATCTTAAAGCACGTCACATCGTTTGAGGGACGGATGCCGAAGAGTCTGATTCACTACGAAAAGAGTCCGGTTTCCCACATCGCACGGGTGACCTTTCGACGACCGGAGAAACTCAATGCATTCACTCTGGACATGTACCGGGATTTGGCCACGGCCATTCGTGACGCCGACCACGACGACGCAATCAAGGTCGTCATCCTTCGCGGCGAGGGCCGCGCTTTCAGCACCGGTCAGGACCTCGAAGAGGTCGGCTTTATGTACGGCTTCGGTACTGGCAAGGACGACGACAAGCGTCGTCCCAGCATCCGCCGACGCTTGGCCGTGGACCGGGAATGGGCTCAGAACCTCGCAGCGGTTGCTTACTCCCAAAAAATCACGATAGCCCAGGTTCATGGCCATTGCCTGGGCTCGGGTTTCGACATCTTTCTAGCCTGCGACCTCTCAGTCGTTGCTGACGATGCGATTCTCGGTCACCCCGGACGTAGGCTGGTGGGTCCAGGCCTCGGCTTCAACACCTACACCTGGTTTTGGAAACTGGGACCCACGCTCGCGAAGCACATGGCGATCACCGGCGATACCATCACGGGCCTTGAAGCGCGCGAATGGCGGATCACAGGTACGTCAGTGCCCGCGACCGATCTAGAGTCGACGGTCGAAGAGTTGGCAGCCCGCGTCGCGAAGATGCCGGGCGACGGTATTGTCATGGGCAAGGCCTCGTTCCAGCTGGCCGCGGACATCGCCGGCGTCAGCCTGGGGTACTCCTACGGCTACCTGATGCACACCCTGGGCACGAACATTCGGTTCGATCCTGACGAGCACAACTTCTTCCGGGCTCGTCGTGAAAAAGGTGCCCACGACGCGTTTCACGAACGCGACGAGCGTTTTGTCCAGGATCGTCAAAAGGGAACCGGCGAGCCTCTTGAACGCACCAAGCGGCCACCGGACGGCGGGCAAAATCCGAGCGGCCGTCAGGGGGGGTTGAAGCGGACCAGAACTCGCCCACCAGCGGAGTAGATCTAGCTTGGGCACCTGATTAGTCCGGAGCCTCGCCGCCTCGACAGCTACAGCGCTCCACCTCGGAACGGGAGGGCCAGGGAACGGGTGCGAGCGCTCCGCCAGCAGCCTCCGTAGATTTGAAAGGCTCTGTAGAAGAGCGCGCCTTCCATGGCCAGCCGGGTCCCAACGATCTCAAGACCATGTAGGGCCGCGAACCCTCGCAGGTCAGCTGTATATAACCTTGGTCATATGTCAGCGTCTCCCATTCGAATCGCACCTGGGATCGCCCCCCGACAACGTCACGTGGAGACCGGCGGCCATGTTGATCGCCTACTCAAAGGCGCGGTCAGGGGTCTTGTGCCGAAAATAACCGACCTTGCAAGGCGACTCAAGTCTTGGCGCTTGAGGTCAATCCCTGAGCCCAGCGCTTACGGCAGCCGAGACCCCGTCGATTCTCGAGGCTTCTGGGTCGGCATTAAGCCGCAGTCAAGACAGCCATCGGCCGCCGTTGACGTGGATTGCTTGCCCAGTCACAAAGGAGGCTGCGTCGGAGGCGAGAAACGCGACGACGGCCGCAATTTCGCGCGGCCGACCGGCTCGCTTGAGAGCAGTCAACCCCACCTCCACGGTTTGAGCTTCAGGGTCGATCGGACTGACCTCGCCGCGCCGCTCAGTGTCGACGACGGACGGCACAAGCGTGTTCACGCGAATCCCATAGACGCCCATCTCGAGTGCGAGCGCCTTGGTCAGTCCGTGAACCGCCGCCTTTGACGCGACAACGTGGGCCTGATTGACTCCGCCCGTGAAGGCGCTACGACCGGAGACGTTGATAATCGACCCGGATCGGCGCTCGACCATCGTGGGAAGTGCTGCCTTACAGCAATGGAAGGCGCCAGTGAGGTTCACGTCCATTACGTGCCGCCAATCCGCCTCGCTCATGTCCAGGAACGGCCGGTGTGGCCTGATCGCGGCGTTGTTCACAAGGACGTCAACGGGGCCAAAGAGACGGCAGGCTTCCGCGAACATCGCCTCCACCTGGTCCCCATGGGATACGTCGGCAACTGCGATGTGGGCTCTTCCTCCTCTGGTAGTGACTCCATCCGCGACCTCCTCGGCCTCAGCGCGGTTGGCCCGGACGTTGACCACAATGTCGAAGCCCTGATCGGCGAGGGCGAAAGCGATATCGCGCCCGATGTTGCGGCCAGCGCCGGTCACCAGCGCTACCATCCGCGTTTGGGCGCCGGTGCTCAGCGTGTGCGTGCCCAATGCCGCACACAGGGCCGATGGCAATTCCGTCGCAATGTCGAAGATGCCTGCCAAGCCAGATAGCTGACCTGATTGGTCATTGTGTAATCATGACTTCGCGAATTCCGCCCGGCCGGTTGTCGTGCCATTAAGAGGATTGCCGGAGCCCTTACCGAATCGGATGGCTTCGTAGCCATTTGCAAGCGTGATCGCAACCCACGTTGTGCACCGAGCTTCAAGCCGTCCCAAGCCCCAGCCGCGTTGCCTCCTGCTGAAGTCCCTCCGCGAGAGTCCGGCGCGTCACGCCAAACTCGCCAAGGAGCCGATCGCCGCTCACGCGCCCGGCATGGCGGAGCTCGCGAGCTGGCTCTTCCCACTCGACCCGCAACCGCAGGATCGGCTCGGCGACGTCCGCAAGCTCTGCCATGGTCACGGAGTCGCCGCCAGTGTTGTAGACCGGCCATCGCGGATGCTCGGCAAGCGCCAGCCCGACGAACATTTTCGCTGCATCATCGACGTGAATCAGGGACGCTCGGTGACTACGATGCCAAGGGAGCATGACACTGTCGAACTTGCCAGCGGCTGCCAAAAGCACGCCAATCGGATTGAATCGGCTTCCGGGCCGCCGATAACCATAGCAACTCGACGACCGAACGCTGACAAATTGGGTTTCGGATGATGCTTGGTACTGTTCGGCGAGAGCCTCGTCAAGGAGCTTCATCCACGCGTACGTGGTGTGTGGCCGAACTTGGATGGTCTCGTCCACCCACCGCTTGCCGAGCGTTGATTGGTCGCCGTACACCGAAATGGAGCTGGCGAAGATGACCCTCCTGGAGCCCAGCGCCGCCGCGGCCCCGAAGACCGCACTGACGCCCACCACATTGGTGCGGACCGCATCATCAGGCGATTCCGCCGTCGCCTCGGTGAGTAGATAGGCCATGTCGATCACAACCACAGGGCGAACGCGCGCCATCAAACCATAAACTGAATCCGGAAACCGGACATCCAGCTTGATGTCAACGTTGTCTGGATCGGGTTCAATGTCCGCTCCAATCGCCTCGACGCCATCCGCCCGCAGGAGAGCCATGATCCGCCTGCCCATGTAGCCGGCGGCGCCGATGACCAATACTCTCACCAGCGGTTATCGCCGTGGTGGGCAAGGCCAGCCGAATGCTGAAGGAGGGCTGCGCATAACCTTTTGGCTCGCTCGCCGCCTGGGCATTGACCCGGCGCCGCGCTACAAGAAATGACCATGGAATCAAGAGCGTAACTTACGCTCTGTGGTCGTCAGGTGACCGGAGAGCGCACACAACCGTTCGGCCAGGCAAGTGTCTCGCTGGGCCTATATGCGCATGACTTGGCAATCGAAGAGCTCCTTGATGACCTGTTGCGGCAGGCGAGGGTCGCCGACATCGCCGGCTTCGACGGAGTCACAGTCAGCGAGCACCACGGAGGCTTTGCTGGCTACCTACCACAGCCCATGCAAACGGTCAATTGGATGCTGACGGAGATGCAGACGGCGTGGAGCGCCGCCTGCCCGGTACTACTCACGCTCCGATCGACCGGGCTCCTGATCGAGGAGATAGCCTGGCTGGCCGTGCGATTTCCAGGCCGTGTCGGGGTGGGGTTCGCGCCCGGTTACGCAGCCGTCGACTTCGACGTGGCAGGATCCACGCGCGAGGATCGCAACGCGCGGTTTGCGCGCGAGTTGCCTATCGCGGTAGCCGGGCTCACTGGCCGTGCCCCGGGTCCGCTCGCGATCGATCCTGCGGTCGCCGCGACAGTTGACGAGCCGGTGCCCATCGTCAGTTCGGCTGCGGGGCCCATCGGGGCCCGGCGTGCAGGCAGGTCTGGGGCCGGGATCATCCTGGGCGCATTCAATTCAGCCGAAAAGGCGCGCTCTCTCTTCGGCGTCTACCACGAAGCTGGCGGGCGAGGTCCCCGCCTTCTAATCAGGCGCGTTTGGGTGGGGGAAGTGAGCCCCGGGAGGCTCGACCTGGCAGCCGCATATCAGCAGGCGGGGGCAGATATCTCGTGGATGCCATCTGGCTCAAGCTCAGAGCTGATTAGCGGTCAGCCTGACAGAGTTGCGGATACTCTCGCGGCCGTTGCCCGAGACACCGGCGCCACCTGCCTCAGCGTGCGCCTGAGTTTGCCGGGGAGCACCGCAGATGAGACTCGCGAACAGATCATGCGGTTTGGCGCAGAGGTCCTGCCAGGTTTGAGAGGGCAGCTAGCCGGTGATGACGGCATTCTTGTCTGAAGCTCTCATGTTTACAATCGCAGACTGCCTTCAGACCTATCTGCGCACGGAGTGGTCCGATCCCGGCCTCGTGGTCGGCGCAATCGAGCCCTTTGGCGACGGCCACTCGGGGTTTACCTACCTGGTGCCGATCACCTCAGAGCACCGAAACGGAACTTTCGTGCTGCGGCTATCACCGCCGAACGTCCGGATAGCAGGTCCTGCCGATGTCGGACGTCAGGGCAGGATAATGGCTGCACTTGCGCCCCAGGGCATCCCCGTGCCGGGTGTGCTGATTGCGGACAGCCGCCCTCAGATCGATGGTCGCTCGTTCCTGCTTATGGAGAGAGCTCGCGGGATGTCGATTGGCAATGGTTTGCTGGAGGCGACGCCGGCTGCGATCGCCTCGGCGGCAGTCCGGGTCCTTCACGATCTCTTAACCGTGCCACTGCAACGAACAGGAATCTCAGACGAACCGTCGACCGGCCTCGTAGCCGAGCTGGCCCGCTGGACGAAGCTCATGGACAGAGCGCCAGACTCTATGATCTCGTCCGCGCGTCGCTTGCGTGAACTGCTCGCAGCCCAGCGTCCGACGGAAGAACCTGTTGGGCTGGTTCACGGGGACTATCACTATGGGAATATGCTCTTCGATGGCGCATCGGTGACCGCCGTGCTCGACTGGGAGATCGCCAGCCTGGGGCAACCCATGCTCGACTTCGGCTGCCTGTGCGTCTCGACGTTGCGGCGCCGGTTCACCTCAGACCCTAACCCGACGGGCAACATCGATGTGTCAGTTGCCGAACTGGTGGAGATTTACGGTGCGCCACCTTCGGTCGCTTCGTGGTATGTAGGGCTTAGCTGCTACAAGTACACGGCCATACTCGGGTACAACCTGATGCTGCATCGCACTGGCATGCGGCCAGATCCAATTTATGAGCAGCTCACGACCACAATGCGGGGCCTGCTCGAAGACGGGATCGAGATCGTGGGCGGCGGATTGGATGGTCGATGAGCGATCATGTGGATTGGGCTTGCGCTCGACGAGTCACCTCCTTTCAAGGGAAATCGGGGGGTGGACCGAGACTGGCAGCTGAGGTCGTAGGAGCAAGGATGGGGAGCAGCAACAAGCCCCCGGAGCAAAAGACCTCTGGGTGGAAGGTGGTCGGAGGCGAGAGGGACTTAGGCGGAGGATGGGCTTGGACCCACAACGCCCCACGGGCAACCGTGGAAGCCAGGTGATCCTGGCGAACAGTCCTTCAGGAAACCGAAGGGCGAAGGCGAAGGCCAACCAGGGAGCGGAGATGATCGGCATAGGCGGGGTGTGCGTCCGTCCGGTCGCCGTAACCTGGGAATGCCCCGTTGAAATGCCGTCACCTCTCGCCGGTTGGCGGAAAACGCCATGGCCGGTGGGGAGGGGGCGGGCAGGAACCGGGAGTTGGGTTCGGGGCAGTAGCGCCTGCGGTGAACGCAAGGACGACGCCGGACTTCAGGTCACCCGCGCCTGCCTGCCACCCGAGTATCAACTAATACGAGTATCAACTAATACAGGTATATAGTACCCCCGTTGAACCACGCTGATCTCGGACATGAGCGGACCAGAGTCGAGAGTCCGCCGGCGTGCTGTTGGGCGATGGGCGCAAGGAGGTCGGTGTGAGTACCCAGCTCGAAGTTCTGACGCGAGCTTTCCAAGAGCGGACAATCGATCGAAGGAAGTTTCTGGGTGGTCTGATTGCGCTAGGCGTTTCAATGCCAGCCGCCTTGGCCATCCTTGAGGCTTGTGGTACATCAGCGAGCACGAGCGCCTCGAAGGCAACCCTCGTTGTTGAGCATTCGAACGTCAATCTTGTCCAATCGTTCGATCCGGCGCTAACCACGCTTGAGATGGACCAAGTCATGGTCTTCAATGTGTATCAGAGCCTGTTACGGTTCAACGGCCAAGATCTAACCAAGCCGTATCCATCGCTAGCCACTTCCTACCAAGTCTCCTCCGACGGCAAGACGTACACTTTCGCCCTCGACAAAGCGGCCGTCTTCTCGGACGGGACACCGGTTACTGCTGACGATGCGGTGTTTTCTATTAATCGCGACGTCAACGTCCACGGTTCGGGCCAGATCCTACCGGACGGCACGGTGGCCTCAGCAATTAATCAGAACACGGTCGCGGTTACATTTCAGCAGGCCGATCCAGCAATCCCCTGGTATCTAGCGCACGTCAACTCGGCTATCCTAAATTCGAAGGTCGTCATGCAGAATGGCGGCACCGATGCCGCAGATGCAAGCACGGCAGACACGGCGGGTAAGTGGCTCACGCTAAATAGCGCGGGTAGCGGCCCTTATGTACTTGAAAGCAACAACCTGCCTTCCAAGTTCACCCTCAAAGTAAATGCACACTACTGGGGGAAGAAACCCGTTTATCAGCGAGTCGTCTTTAACCAGGCCGACACAGCAACTCAGATATTTGATGTCCAGAAGGGCACGGCCCAGATAGCACTTAGCATCCCCGGTTCGCAAGCTGCCGGCCTGAAAGGCCTCAATGTGTTCATTGGCAAATCACCCAATGTCATGTATTTGGGGTTCAACAACAACCGTGCCCTATCGAGCATAACCGTCAATCCGCACTTCCGGGAGGCGGTCCGATATGGCATCGACTATGACGGCCTACTGAAGATAGTCGCGCCTGCAGTGCGCATCGGCGGCTACATTCCGTCGGATTATCTGGGAGCCCTGCCACTTTCGGAAGCCCCAGCACGCGATCTTACGCGCGCGAAAACTGCCCTGGCCGCATCGGGGCTGACAAATCCGACAATCCCGCTATCGTTCCCGGCCGACATGGCAATTGGCGGTCTTAGTCAGCCCTCGATAGCGGCAAAGATCCAAGCTGACCTTCTAGAAGTGGGCATTAACGTGCAACTCGACGGTTCGCCCGCAACCGTCTTGCAAAGCCGCTACCACAGCGGCTTGGTTGCATTCTTGCAGGAGGAGGACGGGATCGACTTTCCGGATCCCTCCGCGGTTCTTCACTACGTTCCAGGCGGGCACGACGGTGCGCGTTTGAATTGGAAGGTTGGTCAGGAGCCGGCCATCGACGCCCTTGTTGCGACCGCCCAGAGCGCCGTCGATCCACAAGCGCGGGCAACAGCATACCAGGCCCTGCAGCGAGCACTTACGGCGACCAATGCCTACATCACCTTGTGCCAAATACCGCTTGTGGCCGTTGCCTCCACAGGTGTCCAGAACCTGAAGGTCGACAGCTTCCGCTACCTTACTTTAGGAGATCTTTCGTGACGCAGCTCGGACCGCGTCACCCCCGTTGAAGAGTTCATCGTCAGAGGGCTCGATACTAAGGATCTAGGAAGTCAAGCGAGAAACGGCTTGGGGCCGGCAGGGCAAGTGTAATGGCCGCTAGCTTTGTCTCACGGGCTGTTCGCCAGTGGGGTGCTCATCCCTACCTCAGGTTGGTCGTGAGTCGCGCCGTCTCGATGGTCTTCCTGCTTTGGGGCATGACCGTCATTGCCTTTGTCCTGACTCACATTGTGCCGCACGATCCGGTGCTCTCCGCACTTGGCGACCGGTTGAGTCAGGATCCGCTGGCTGTGAAAGCGTTCAAACAGAAGTACGGATTGGATCAGTCACTGATTCAGCAGTACGTTACCTACATCGTCGACCTGGCCCACGGAGATCTTGGTCAGTCCTACCTAACCGACAATAGCGTGCGCGACGATCTCGCTCTGTACGTTCCAGCCACCTTCGAACTTGGCACTGTTGCGGTCGCCATAGGCCTTGTTGGCGGGACGGCTCTTGGGGTGATCACAGGGATGAGACAGGGCGGATGGCTCGATCAAGCCGCGAGGCTGTTCTCGACAGTGACCATTTCGGTGCCTTTGTTTTGGATCGCCTTCCTCGCGATCTATTTGTTCGCCTTCCGGTTGAGCTGGTTCCCTACGGGCGGGCAACTCGGCCCTGCCTCGGAGCCGCCATCGCATGTGACCGGGGCGTACATCGTCGACGCCTTGCTGACCAGAAATGCGGGACTCGTTTGGGAGGCCGTTCAGTATGTAATTCTTCCTGCAAGCGTGCTGGCGCTACCCCTGGTCGGCTTGCTATCACGATTCACTAGATCCACCGTAATTTCAGTCGCGGGCAACGAGTTCGTGACCGCCGCGCGCGCGAAGGGTCTTCCGGAGCGCACAGTCTTGCTTCGGTACATCCTCCGTGCCGCACTGACTCCGATCATTACGTTATTTGGCCTCATTTTCGCCGACGTCATGACCGGTGCCGTCCTGGTAGAGATCACGTTTTCATGGGCAGGTGTCGGTCAGTACGCATACAGGGGTGCAATAAACCTGGATCTCCAGATAATCGTCGGCGTCGCCCTCTTCACTGCCGTGGTTTACATTGTCACGAACTTCGTCGTCGATCTCCTTTACGGATGGATCGATCCACGCGCACGCCCGGTGTAGTGGGACTGGACCAGCGTTCTGCATGAAGGCGCCCGAAGGCGACGGCCTGGACAGTGATCGTTACTTGGCGACCGTCGGTGAGACCGGGCTCATCACCGGCCTCGGCGACCGCGGCCTGCGCACACTGGTCGGAAAGGCGCGACACCGTCTGTCCTCATTGCCTCCGGCGGCGTTGGTCGGATGCGCGATCGCCGTGATCTGGATCCTGGTGGCGATCTTCGCACCGATAGTTTCGCCTTACGATCCGCTTCGCCCGTCCGCCGACCTGCTCCAGCCACCAGCTTGGTCACATTTAATGGGGACAGACGATCTTGGCCGAGACGTTTTCAGTCGCGTTCTCTACGGCTCTCGTGTCTCGATTCCTTTCGCATCACTAGTGGTCGTCATCTCTGTCACGCTGGGCTCCATTCTCGGGGGCGTGGCGGCATATTTTGGAGGATGGGTCGAGGGGTTAATCATGCGATTGGCCGACCTAGTTTTCGCCTTCCCTTCAATTGTTCTAGCTATGGCTGTAACCGCTGCGCTGGGTCCAGGCCTGAGTCATGCTCTAGCTGCTATTGCAATCGTTTCGTGGCCTTCATATGCACGGATAACCAGAAGCTTGGTCCTGACTGCGATGCATTCTGATTACGTCGCCTTGGCGCGACTACTTGGCGTGGGATCGTTGGAAGCCTTAGCTCGTGAGATCGCACCGAATGTAGCGGCGCCGATCATTGTGATCGCGACCCTTGGTATGGGCCACGCACTCCTCTTGTTGGCCAGTCTGTCATTTCTTGGTTTGGCCGCTGAGCCCCCTACTCCGGAATGGGGTCTCATGATCTCGACCGGAATAGCGAACTTCAATAGTCCGTGGCTAAGCCTTTTTCCGGGGCTTGCGATCTTAAGCGCCGCGACCGCCTTCAATCTCATTGGGGACAGCATTGGTGACGCCTTCAATCTTGAGTTGAGCCGGAGAGCATAGGATGCGCATTTGGCAGCAACTGGGTTGTCCAGGACTTCAGGGTTTGGTCATCATGACTTGGCGAGCTTCGAATTCTGGCCTCGAGTTCGATGAGTAACGGCGGGTCGGTCACCAACACGCCGATTGTTTCCGTGCGAGACTTGAAAGTTAGACTGCGCACGTCCCAAGGCATGCGCACAATCGTCGATGGTGTCAACTACGAGATAGCCCGCGGCCGCGTCTTTGGGATAGCTGGAGAGAGTGGTAGCGGCAAGACCATCTCAATGCTGGCTCTACTCGGACTATTGGACTCACGGTTTGTCACCAGTGGGACGGCGATGTTCGAGGGTCTAGACCTCATCTCGCTCGATCCTGATGCATTGCGAAGACTTCGTGGCCCGGGGCTTTCCCTCGTCATGCAAGACCCAAAAGCATCACTTCATCCGATGTTAAGCATTGAGCGTCAGCTGACCGACCACATGGGTTATCACATGCACCTAAACCGCCGTACGGCAAAGGCTCGAGCCCTCCAATTGCTTCGCGACGTGCGAATCCCTGACCCCGAGGGCGCCATCGCCGCTTACCCGCACCAGTTCAGCGGTGGAATGCTTCAGAGGATCGCGATAGCGGTCGCACTCGCTTGTGAACCGAAGGTACTCATTGCAGACGAACCAACCACGGGTCTCGACGTTACGGTCCAGGCTGGCATACTGAAACTACTGGACGAACTCCGGCGAAGCCGCGACCTCACTGTGGTGCTCATAACACACGACCTCGGCGTGATGTCGGCGGTTGCCGACACAGTCACAATTCTGTACGCGGGTCTGGTCGTTGAATCCGGTACCACGCAACAGGTCTTTAAACATACGCGCCACCCCTACACGAGGGCGCTGCTAAATGCGCTGCCTCGAACCGACACCACCGAGAGAAGGCTAACACCGATTCCCGGAAGTGCCGCCACTGTAAATTCGCTGCCTTCAGGGTGTGCCTTCCATCCTCGCTGCAGTTTCGCGTTGACGACGTGCTCTATTCAAATACCGCCGCTTGTGAGCGCGTCAGTTGGTCATTGGCATGCTTGCCTTGTTGACCCGTTCGCCGCTGATCGACCACTTGAGGTGAGCCGTGGGGGAGGGTGAAAGAGTCGAACACTTTGCGTGTGAAGAGTGCTTGGAGTTCCGGTGTTCTCGGCGATGTCTTGGGTAATCAATGACGCTTGAGTTGAACGGAGTAACGTTAACGTACCAGCGAAGAGGCCGAGCACCTCTGACGGCAGTTGCCGGCGTCGAGCTGAGTCTGGAGCCCGGGCGCATCGCAGGTTTGGTTGGCGAATCGGGCTGCGGCAAGTCATCGCTGGGGCGCGTCGCGGTAGGTCTGGTGGCTCCAACCGCAGGCGCCGTGCTCTTCAATGGCAAGCCTCTTTCTGTGATCGGCCCGCGAGCAAGATCGCGGGAGGAGCTCGGCGTGCAGATGGTCTTTCAAAACCCATTCGAGTCGCTCAACCCCCGACGCAAGGTTGGAGACCAGATCGCCGACGGTATGCGGAAGCGCGGCCAGTCATCACGATCTAGTCGAAATGCGCGTGTGATTAGCCTTTTGGAAAGGCTGGGCTTGCCTCGCGCTGCGGTCGACGCTTATCCGCACCAGTTTAGCGGCGGCCAACGCCAGCGAATAGCGATTGCGCGAGCATTGGGGGCGTCGCCTGAATATCTCGTTCTCGATGAGCCTCTGGCTTCGCTTGACGCATCGGCACAGGCGCAGTTAGCCAATCTTCTGCAGGATCTGGCTGCGACCGACGGTTTGGGAATGCTCCTGATATCGCACGACCTATCGATCGTTCATCATATTGCAGACAAGGTGTTAGTGATGTACCTGGGGCTCGTCGTCGAGGCCTCTCCCACGCGGGAACTCTGGCGCGCACCGCTACATCCTTATACACAAGCACTGATCAAGTCAGCGCCCAACCCAGACGGAAACGGTGTGCTACCTCTATCGTTGCCTGGGGAGGTCGGCGACCCCGCGAATGCGCCGTCAGGATGCCGGTTCCACACTCGTTGTCCGCACGCTTTCGATCGATGCACTTTTGACAGCCCCAGACTCCTTCCAATCGCGACGGACCGCCTAGTTTCGTGCTGGCTGCACGTCAATACGATTGGTGAGTTGCCGATTTCTACTCCGTGAGTGCCGATCGGGCGCAGGACTGCTTCACGATTGGTGCAGACACGCGCGATTCCCAGTGCGGTGCCGGTGTGCGGCGTTTGTGACGATAGTGGACCCGCGGCTGGGGGCGAGCGGCGATGAACCCTTCTATGCAATGAAAGGAGAAAACGTATGAGCCAGATCGAGATGGAGCGGCTGGACGATGGTCGCATCGCGCGAATTACTTTTAATAGGCCCGAAAAATTAAACGCGTTTACGCTATCGATGTATGGTGAGCTCGATGAACTAATCACCGAAGCCGAGGACGACGACGCCGTCAAGGTCATCATCCTGCGCGGAAGTGGAAGCTCGTTCAGCTCCGGCCAAGACCTCGCGGAGGTCGGGCTGATGTATGGCTTCGGCACCCAGAAGGACGATAGGCGACCAAGCATCCGCCGCAGGCTGAACGTGGACAGGCGTTGGGCAAACCGCTATCTGCACTTCTTCGAGTGCTCCAAACTAACGATTGCACAAGTCCACGGACATACCTTGGGCACTGGCTTTGCTCTGATGCTGCAAGCAGATTTCGCGATTGCGGCAGAAGACGCGAACATTGGGCATCCGGGTGAGAGGATTGCGGGCCCTGGGCTGGACTTCAACTTGCCGCTGTGGATAAGCCATTTGGGGATGCGCCGCGCGAAGGAACTGATCTTTACTGGCCGCACATTAACAGGCGCGGAAGCGGCCGAGATTGACCTTGTCAACAAAGCTGTCCCGCTGGCTGATCTGGAAGACGAAGTGATGCGACTGGCTAAAGAGCTATGCCTGATGCCTGCAGATGGAATCGTCATGGGCAAGGAAGCGTTCCGAATGTCGTACCACCTGATGGGGCTGAGTAGCGCCTTCGCTTTCGGCGCTATCAGCCACACGTTAGGCACGAATCTACGGTTCGAACCCGGTGAGTTCAACTACTTCCGCGAACGGCGCGAGATGGGTGCTCGTGACGCTTTTCATCTTCGCGACGAGCGTTACGCTGAGGTCGAAACGCCCCCCGAATGATCACAGATCCCGCCTCGTCGATCGAGAAGCGTCTCATAGCCGCGGCTGGCAAGCGGGAGGCCGCAGCGATTTCTGATGGCGTGTCGATTCCTATCGCGACTCTCGCCGAGCTGGTGTTCGGGTTGCGAAATGCCCTGATCCTACGCGGCATCCGCAAGGGCGACCGGATTCTGGTACACATGAGGAACTCGGCGGAGTACGTGATCGCTGGCTTGGCGATCATGCTGGCCGGAGGGGTGCTTGTGCCGGCGAATGTGCGGTTCACGCAGCGCGAGCTCGGGGAATTGATGGCTCGTGCGAATGCCGTTGGATATTTCGCGGACACGGACCTGGCCTCAGTAATCGACGAGCTACTCTCAACTGATAGCCGCAATCTCCGGTTTCCAGTGACGCCGACGACCGTGGGCGCACTTGAAGAGTTCCGCCGAGTCGGGGATTGGTCGTTACCCCAGGCCAGCGCTCCGCTTCCAGATGCTGAAGACATCGCAGCGCTTTTCTTTACAACAGGCACGACCGGTAGACCCAAGGGTGTCCTCACCAGCCACCGAGCGCTCGGTGCGTATATCGACATCGTTCAGTCGAGTTTCGGATTCGGCTCTGGAGATCGGCTCGTGATGCCGATGCCGATGTACTACACCGGCGGATTCAAGGCATCGATGGCGGCCGTTTTGCTAGGACTCGATTTGATAACGGAGCGGATCTGGTCTGCTTCAGACCTCCCGAATCTCGTGCGCGAACATCGCGCTACCCTTGTCTGGGCAGTCCCCACGCTATGGGCGCTGATGCTGCGCAGCGCAAGCTTCAAGCCGGACCTAATGCGGACGGTCCGGCTGCTGTGGCTAGGCGGCTCTAATGTGCCCAGGTCTCTTCGAAACGAGCTGATCAGCGCGTTTCCCGACAAGCCGCATTATCACAATTACGGCCTGACCGAATGTAATTTTGCGACTGTTGAGCCCCGCGGTTGCGAGTATCCAAACTCAGCGGGGCTGCCCACGGTGGGCACCCGGATATCGATCGATGGCTTATCTGAGCCGGATAAGGTCGGCGAGATCTGGGTAAGCGGGCGGCAGGAGTTCTCGGGCTATGCGGATAGCGAGTTCATCTCGGCCAGGCAACGCAACGGATGGATTCGAACCGGCGATCAGGGCTACTTGCAACCCGATGGCCGCCTGACTGTTATCGGGCGGCTGGCAGATATGGCACGAAGAGGGGGCGAGAACATCGCTTTGGCCGAGGTCGAGCGTGTGATCGTGGGTCTCGCAAGCGTATCTGAGGCAGTGGTACTAGCCGTGCCAAACGAAGTATTTGGACATGAACTCAAGGCGATAGTCGTTCCGACTCCAGGCCGCCATTTCGATCTGGATCTTGTTCGAAAGGAGTGCATGGGGCTATTAGCGGAGTTTAAGGTCCCGAAATACTGGGACGTTCGCCACACGCCGCTGCCGCGAAACGAATCTGGCAAAGTCGATCGCAAGCTTCTTGAGAGCGGACCCTGAGCGCAGGCATATGTCAGCGACAGACGAGGGGGCGTCTGCTATCGACTTCCCGGCTATAGGAATTCGGATTCCGCCCCAGGCTGTCATGACGGCTGACGGAACGCGGATTGCTGCCATCGCCGCAAAAATCGAGAGCTACGGCTTCGAGTCCGTGTGGACCGGAGACCATTTGCTGCGTGCAGAATACATGCACGGGGCCACTACACTAGAGCCACTGACACTTCTAACCTATCTCGCGTCCGCGACCGACAAACTGCTGCTTGGGACTTCCGTACTCATTGTCCCGTTGCGCAGCCCAGTGTGGCTGCTCAAGCAACTCGGATCTTTAAGCGTCTTGGCGGCCGATCGAGTTCTGCTGGGCGTTGGGAGTGGGTGGGATGCGCGCGAATTCGCGGCGGTCGGGGCGGCGATGGAACACCGGCGCGACGTGATGGGACGTGTGCTGCAAGTCCTGTATGACGTGCGCAGGACCGGCCGCGCAGTGTGGGGTGAGTTTGAAATCGAGCCAGCACCAACCCGCTTGCGGAGCATCCTCGTGGGGGGAGGAGCCAGCGCGACCGTGACAGAGCGAGGGGAGCCGGTTCGGCTGCGCGAAACCGTGGCGAACCGTATTGCGCAGTCCGACGGATGGATTATCAGATCAAGCGCAACTACGGAAATGGTGGCGGCGGACCTGGGCACGATTAACGCACATCGGGAGCGTCTTGGGCTCTCATCGACCTTCTCCCTGACGCGCGCGACACTGCTTCACATCGTGCCTTATGTCAGTCGGCGGGCTGCAGTCGACGACCAGGTTGCCGCGTTTCGTGCCCACGGGTGGCGCGGATCACGCGAAGACTTCATGGCGAGGTATCCGCATGGAACCCCGGAAGACATCATCAGTCGGCTCGTTACTGAAGCACGATTAGGGCTCACGCGTCTCATCCTCGAACCCGTCGGCGAGCTCGACGACCAGTTGCGTCTTATCGCGGAATTGTTGCTCCCCGCACTCAATCGTGCTTGGACTGGTTGATCATTCGCGGCCGGCGTCTGTGGGGCGCGATTATTCGGTTGCGCCGCAGAGTCTCCAAGAGCGGGCGGGACTGTCGCTGCGTGGCTGTGTGTTCTGAGGTGGCCGCAAGGTTGCTGGTCCGTGACGAAGGCGTGTGGGGATGCTTCTATAGGCTATCAACCCCCTTCTGAGAGTGATGGTCGTGCTCTTCGACCGCTGGTAGAGGCCTTGTGGAGGCTAGCGCTGAATAGCTGCCCCAGGTCGATGTCATCGCCGTCGTCGGGGTCGGCGCCTCGCCACATTCTCTCGGCGTCGCGACGGCGATATGCACGCTGTCTGCACGCAGGCGAGCAGTAGATCGGTCGGCGCCCAGTGGCGCGGCGGAGTATGACCCGACCGCAGATCACGCAAGTCGCGTGGAGAGCTTCAATGCCCGACTCTGCGATGAGCTCTTCAACCGCGAGACCTTCCACTCCGTCTTCGAGGCCAAGGTCCTCTACTTCGACTGGTGCGACGTCTACAACAACTTCCGACCGCACAGCTCCATCGGCTACTTGGCGCCGGCGATGTTCGCGGCCCTGCTCCTCGGCAGATTGCCAACGCCGGACCTGCCGACCCGATGATCAATCAAAAATCGGTCCTGGCGGCGGTAGCTCGAAAAAACGACGCGCTGAGAAGCCCCAGGACGCCGGCAACGGAGTCGCTGCGACCCACACGCCTTGCGAGTTGCCGCAAGAAGAGACCTACAATCCTTCCTGCCGGATCGGGCTCGGCACCCCGTGGTGGCACCCGTCGCCACGAGTATCAGAATCGCGGAACCCTCACAAAGGGTGGATCCGTTTTCGGGGTCCGGTCACATGAGGACACGGCTTGGCAGAACTGTGATGAGTCACGCCATCGGGCGGACAGGCTTCTGATCAGGCCATCGAGGTGAGTCCGGGCCGGCACCGGCACCACGAGGAGGTTGGTTACGTTGGAGGTGGGCAGCAAGAAAGGAGGTCGCGTTCGCGGTGAGGGCAGTGGCGACAACCAGCCGCGCCGCGTTGAGCCCCCTTTGCGTCGCGACTTGAACAGCAATGGGAGGCGCCACGACCGCAGCGACATCGAGATTGACAGCACTACTGATGACGGCGGTGAAGGTGAGCACGCTCGACGAGCCGAACCCACCGAGCCTGCTTCGACCGCCTGGTTGCGTGCCTGGACTTTGACATCAGGCGCGACCGAATCCTCGAGGTCGACGAAAATTTGATCGGCAACCAACTGATCCTTCTTAGCGTGGCAGCGGGGTTCGCTCGTGGGCACGGCCAAGCACGAGCGCCTCGCTCACTCTGTTGCTCGAGTGGGGATCCCTCGCCGAATCACTCCTGTTAATGGTATCTCCCTCTACCACCAGGTTATTGGTGTGAGGTCCCGGTAATCCCGGTAGTGCTGTGCCTAGACGCGCAAGGCAGCGAGACCTGGCGGAAGCGATCCCCCGAGCTCTATTCCCGACTCAGTAACCAGAATGCCCACTCCAATTCCCGCCACTATATTGCCCGCGAACACGTTAGTGCCGACGCGCAATTCCTGCAGGCCGACTGTGACAGGAGTCAGGCGGAGCGAGATAGAAGTCACCGATTTGGTCTTCGGGT
>CAAGKR010413616.1_pt1 | contig 26869 bp, 19 predicted proteins | sample 2556971 | NCBI WGS metagenome assembly CAAGKR01 (sample SAMEA5207829, study PRJEB30636) | soil metagenome | biome: forest; feature: boreal; material: soil | place: USA | collected 2011-09 | depth 1 m | reverse complement strand
GTTCCTCCGTCGTTGGCGTTGGACCAGATTATAGTTGACCGGGATCAAACCGTGGGAAGAATGTTTAGTTTTTCAGCAGCCTGCTAGTGCTCCATGAGCGTTTCGCTTACCAACTTTTCATAAAGTTTTCCATCAAGCTGCTGAAGAATCTTTGCTTCCATTAATGCCAGCCGTTCATTCCCACTCTCAAAATAGGCGACGGCGAGATTGTAATGGGCATCAGCATTGGCAGGATTTAGGATTGCAGCCCGGCTGTAAGTGGCGATGGCTTCGCGCATTCTGCCGGCGTAGTAATAGGCATCGCCGAGCTTATTGTTTATCTCTTCCGAGTCAGGCTTAAGTTGCAGCGCGTGCTGATAGGCACGAATGGCTTCTTCATTTTTTCCTTGCTTGACTTTGCAATAGCCAACCTGCACCCAGGCATCCGCACGTTTAGGATTTCTGTTTGTCGCAGTTTCGAAATAACCAATGGCGTTGTCGTAATTGCCCAGCCAAAGAGAATCCAGTCCTGTTCTATAGGACGACTCTGCTATATCGTCCAGCCTTTCTTTTGCCGGAAGGCTGGCCAAAGGTCGCAATTGGCCCGGCCGCAATTCCTCCACTCGGGCCGCTCCCATCGCCAGGTTAATGTTTTGTCCATTCGTTACCTTAAACGTAACTATGCCGACGACCTGCCCCTTGAGGTTGAAAACGGGACTGCCACTGTTACCGTGAGAAATCGGTGCGGTGATCTGAATGATCTTGCCAACGTTTGGAACTTCGCGCACCGCTGAGACAATGCCATTGGTGACCGAGCCCTCGAGTTTCAGAGGGTTCCCAATCACGAAGATCGTTTCTCCTTCGTCCGGCAGAACCCGGGCCAACTCGCTCGCGCGCGGCCGGTCGGGCGGCATCTCCACACTGAGAAGCACGAGGTCACCTTCTTCATCCACGGCGAGGGTTCCCGCCACGGCAAACACTTTTCCTTTCCCGTCGAGCGTCTTGATCTCGCATCGCCTCGCTCCGCGGATGACGTGCAGGTTTGTGACCACCTGCCCGGGTCGCACGAAGAATCCGCTGCCGGTCATCAGGGCTTCGCCTTCGGCATCGTAGGTTGCGATCGCCACCACCTGGGGCTTAACGCGCCTGACCAGGTCGGGAAGTGTTTCCTGGGAAAAGGTTGGCGTAACCAAGAGGAAAAGGCTTACGCTCGTCAGCAGCAACTGGGGGAAGATGCGTTTGTACATACTTTCAGTTGTAACCGCGACTAACTTCTTTGTTGATGGGGAACCGAAGCAGCACGCTCCGGCGCATATTTCGTGGCGAGCTCGAAAGTCGGGGGAGCCGACTTGAGCGGAGTTGCCTGGGGCAACCCCGTCGGCAGTCATATTAACTCAGGAGCGTTCGGATGGGGTAGCGAATTTTTCGGGATTATAGCTTTGACACACCCAGCACCCTCTCAAAGGTTTGACGGTTTACGCTCGGCAACTAACCAAAGAGCAGATATGAGGGGCATTATTACCCCCGCAGAGCATACTGACCCAACTTGTCGGCAGTTTTACGCGGCCTCGGAACATACCGAAGACCATAAGACCGAGTAACGCGCAATTCAGAAGAATGATCACTGCCCTCCAACGAATTTTGGAAGTGCCCGTTTGCTGACGGGCGTAGAGGATTAGCATCCAGTTTGCGGCAAAAACTGCCCCAATCAAAAACCCAATTATAAGAGCACGCGCTCGCGACGAGTTTTGAACAAAATCGGCAAATTGCACGCGGCTAATTGTCTGGCCGAAGTAGAGGGCAAATGCTGACAGAGAAACCGCCCATGCGGATACAAAATCAATTTTGGCTGCACGCAGTTTTCTGCGAGCCGCGCTGCACTGATACCACTCGACAGTACACTTAAAGAGGAAGTAAGCGACCAAGATTACGAGTACCCAAGGGACAGCTTGAGGGCTTTTGATCGCGGTTATGATCGCGCCAACATTTCCCCCAGTCGCTTCGGCTTTGGTTAGATCAACACCGACAAGCTCCCAAATGAGGAGGATACCTGCCCAGAGCATGAGTTGCTTTCGGGCCTTGTGATATTCGGGGGATAGCGCTCGTGGTTCGCGTTCAGTTTTTGATTCAGGCATTCTCGAGGCAACAAGTGAGAAGGTTGAAGAACCGTGGGCTTAAATCACCGATCTACAAAGAAACAAAACCTGAAACCTCCTCAAAGAATTTCATCAATGATGGAACAAACAAAAAGGCCGCCAAGCTGGCGGCCTTTGGATTGACTCCCACCAAGAATGTGGAGTTGGCTACGGGATTAATTGAATTACGCCAAGTCGCTGGCCTGCCGGTGTGACCACGGTCTTTACTGCCGCGAGGTCTTCCATTGTCACGAGCAAACCGAAATCAGCCAACGTTGTATTGGCTTTGATCTCGGCCTCGTTACGCCCCGCCACATTTACGATCTGTCCCAGCTTAAAAAACTGGTTGTCAGGCGAAACTGCCCAGAGGATGTAGGCCTGTCCCTGGGGAGCCTCCTTCAGGTCGTGGAAGCGCATCTTGACTTCCGTCTCTTTACCATTCTTGTGCGGCTCAATGAAAATATTCGCGCGCGCACCCGACATGGCGCCGGTGAAGTCCACTTTCAGTTTTGTGTCATCTCCCTTTTTATAAGCCGGGATATTCAGCATCGGCACCGTGTTGGTACTCGCCGGCGTAGTTCCAGGCGTCGTCGTCGCGGCTACCGTTTCCCCAACCGGCGACGTTGTGTGTGGAATCACCGCAAAGCCTACAGGCACCGCGCTGCGGAAGTAAATCTTTGCGTTCGGATCGTAGGCCGTCAGGCTTTCGTCTGGCGCCGCGATCAGCATGAACTTACTAAGCGGAGTGGTGGCGGTGAATTTCCCGGTTCCATTGGCGAGGACCACTGGCCCCAGCGATGTAACTACTCCAGCATCGTCCACTGCATAGACATTGATCGCGGAGACCTCGGCGGGGACATCCGTCAAATTCAGGATCACCCTTGTGCCGGTGTCATCGCGCAGGATCGTCCCGACGGCTTTCGACTTGGTTAGAGAGACTGGAGTTAATGTGAGCTGTACTTCCTTGCCTACGGGATACTCGATCACAGTGTAAGTGCCGTCAGGGTTTTGAACTGTCTTGGTAACTTTGGTTGGAGTTTGTGTGACTGTCGTCGTTGGCGTTTGTGCGGCTACGAATACGGCTGATGAAATAATCAGCCCCGCCGCCGCCAGAATTGAAATGCGTTTACTCATGAGTTTGACTTGCTCCTTCTTTTATTCTTAATCGCGATATAGACGTTCATGCATGTCTTAAGTTCGTTGACGGGCAAGATGCCGTCCGTCCTTAAGTTGTGCGTCGGGGAATTACAGACTAGTCGAGCAATAAAGAAGCAAGCACTATGCCAGTTCGGCTGCGGGGTATTCTTTCGGCTCCAAGTGCTTTTGTTTGATTTCATTGGCGATTTTGTGAGAAAAAAGGATGAAATCGCGACACACAACCATACACTGGTGTATGGCTTTGCGCGTGATTGTGAAGGCTCCCGAAACTGCGGATGTCCCGTCCGGATCAAAACACGGCCCCTGCTTAGAACGGTGGGTTTTCGCTCCGTAGGAGCGAGATGTTTATAGAACGAGTTGACCTAAATTAGCCTGAGCTCCTTTGGGAGCGATATATGAAGAACGATTTATGAGTTTAGATTACATTCTGCTCCTGACGGAGCTTAGGAGTTCTCAGAGTTGAAACGTCTATGAACATTTCACCCTGACGGGGTGAAGAGCGGTCTGCCTGGATTGTCCTATGTAGTCAGCCCGGTGCGGAATCAATAGCTCTTTAACTCAGCAATCGCTTTTGCGACATCGCTTGACTGCGGGAGGATTGTGTCTTCGAGTTGGGGAGCGTAGGCGACGAAGGTATCCATTGCGGCCACACGACGAACCGGCGCGTCGAGGTATTCGAAGAGTTCATCTGCAATGCGCGCGGCGATTTCAGCTCCATACCCGAACGACAGTGAATCTTCGTGAGCGACGATTACTTTGTTCGTCTTCTTCACTGTCGCGACGATCGCGTTCCAGTCGTAGGGTTGCAGGCTGCGGAGATCGATAACTTCCACACTGATGCCTTGCTGCTCGGCCTGCTTGGCGGCAACCAGCGAACGCTGCACCAACGCGCCGTAAGTAATGATCGAAAGATCTTTTCCTTCGCGCACAGTTTTAGCTTTGCCGAAAGGAATCATGAAATCGTCAGGCGGGTACTGCGATTTGTTGTAGGCTTGGCGGTAAAGATGCTTGTGCTCGAGAAACAACACGGGGTCGTCGCAGCGAATTGCAGTGCGCAACAAACCATTCGCGTCGAGTGCGTTTGAGGGATAGATAACTCGCAGCCCGGGAATTTGCGTGAAGGTGGAAACGCCGGATTGCGAATGATAGACGGCGCCGCCTTTCAAGTAGCCGCCGACTGGCACGCGCATCACCACCGGCGCTTTCCAGTCGCCGCCGGAGCGCCAGCGCAATACGGCGAGCTCGTTGCGAATCTGGTGCATAGCAGGCCAGATGTAATCGAAGAACTGAATCTCGACTACAGGTTTCAGTCCGCGGGTGGCCATGCCGATGGCGCGCCCGACAATGTTGGCTTCAGCCAGAGGCGAATTGAAAACGCGCGCGCTGCCAAACTTTCGCTGCAGGCTTGCAGTGACCTTGAAGACGCCTCCTTTGCCTTTTACTTTGTCGAGGAATTCCTCTCGCGAACAATCGGCGACGTCTTCGCCAAATACTATGACGCGCGCATCCCGAGCCATCTCCGTGTGCAGGCAACGATTGATCAGGTCAACCATTGTGCCCGCGTTTCCGGAGAGTTGTGCGCTTTCCTCTGTGTCAAATTCTTTCGACGTCGGATCGACATCGGGGGAGTAGACGTAGAGTTTCACCGTCTCCGGAGCGGGCTGAGGACTTGCGAGCGCCTGGTCGGCAGCCTCGTTGACCCGCGCGTCGACCTCGTCTTTTATCCGCTGCAGTCCCGCCCGGTCGACTATTCCTTCATTCACCAGCACAGAACCAAATCGTTTGACTGGATCGCGCTCAGCGTCGGCCGTGCGCTCTTCATCCGGACGATAAAGACGCTCATCATCGGAAAGCGAATGCGAGTACGGACGGATAACTTTCGCATGGACGAAAGAGGGACCAGTGCCTGCCCGGCAATATTCAACAGCCCGCTGCATTACGCCGAGCGATTCGAGTACGTCGGTGCCATCGCAGCGTTGCAAGTAAAGATTGGGAAAATTTTCAACAAGGCGGGAGACATCGCCGCCGGCGGTTTGCACTTCAACAGGCACGCTGATCGCATAGCCGTTATCTTCGAGCAGAAAGAGCACCGGTAGTTTGAGATTGCAGGCGGTGTTGAGAGCTTCCCAAAACTCGCCTTCGCTGGTTGTGCCATCACCCAGCGAAACATAGACCACTTCGTCTTTCTGAAAGTTTGACGCGCGCTCCTTCAGCTCTTTGATCAGCTTAAACCGATAGCCCGCTTCCGCGCAGCCGACGGCTTGCAACAACTGAGTACCGGTGGGCGAAGACTGCGAAACGATGTTGAGTTTCTTGTGTCCCCAATGTGAAGGCATCTGTCGGCCGTGGGAGTTTGGATCCTTCGCGGCTCCCACCGCCGAGAGCAATTGCTCAAGTGGTGTCATCCCGAGCTGGAGACAGAGGGCGCGATCGCGATAGTAGGGATAAAACCAATCGTAGCCCGGTTTCAAAACCATACCTGCGGCAACGAGAACTGCTTCATGTCCCGCGCCGCTGATCTGAAAAAATATTTTGTTCTGGTTCTTGAGCTGAATTTCTTTGTCATCGAGCCTGCGCGAGAGATACATCATGCGATACATCTCGAGCATCTCTTCGCGCGAGACGCTTGGGAGTTCGCGACGTTCCTGCTGTTGTCTGGTGGCGCGTACCGGCTGAGGTGGCGGCTGAGTGACGGACCGGGATGCTGGTGTCTGTTCTGGCTCCTTCGCGGGTTGCGGAGCAGGCCGAGGCACCATTTGAGAAGTGGTTTCTGTTTGGGCCTTCCTCTCTTCGGAAGCATTCCCGCCTTCAGCGACTTTGGCCTTAGTCTTTGGTACAAGTTTTAGAACTTTAGTATCGCTCATAATCATGTCCGATGCAGCCGCGTAGCGGCGAAATCTTTATACACCCAAGTTATTAAAGAACTGGAGCTCCGTCAGGAGCGAAATGTTTCTTGGCGCCCATAAATGGGCTAAGGACCAACATTAAATTGGCGAACTATAAACATCCCGTGCCTACGGCATTCACAACTCTTCCAGAGTCATTCGATACTCTTCGGCCATTGACGGATGCCCGTGGGCGACGGCAGCCTGAATGCCGCGTTGATATGTTTCTTTGGCCTTTTCGCGTTGGGCAGCGTTTTCATATGCTCGCGCCAGCATTCCGAAGGCATTGCCTTCATCATCCGCAATCGCCAGATAACGCTCGAGAATGTCGATCATCTCCTGAGTTTGACCAGCCTTCTCATATTCCTTCGCCAGACCAAACAAAATGCTGCTGTTGATAGGATCACCCACCAGCATTTGCTTGAAGATGTCGATTCTGGATGTGGTCATGGCAATTCGACTGAGCAATTAGCAATCAGTAATCAACATCGGTCATTGGCGGGTTAGTGTCCGCGGCCGTATCGGCATCCCATTGTAACTGTTCGCTCATTACATTTGCTGAATGCCGACTGCTGATTATTCGCCGCTCATTTCCCGATCAGCAGCTTCGCAATAGTTTGCAACTGCATGTTGGATGTTCCTTCGTAAATAGCCCCAATCTTCGAATCGCGCCAGTATTTTTCCACTGGATAATCTTTGACATAACCGTAGCCGCCGTAGAGCTCAATAGCCATTGAACTAATTCCCTCCGCTGCCCGGGATGAATAGAGCTTAGCCATCGCCGCCTCTTTCACGAAGTTCATTTTTGCATCCTTCATGCGGGCGGCGTTGTAGACCATCAAGCGGGCCGCTTCCAGTTGAATGGCCATCTCAGCAAGTTGAAACTGCACACCCTGAAACTGGTTTATCGATTTTCCAAACTGCTGTCTTTCACCGGTATAGGCAATTGCCGCCTCCAAAGCACCGCGCGCGATGCCGATCATCTGGGCGCCAATGCCGATGCGTCCTTCGTTTAGCGTTTCAATGGAAACTTTGTAGCCCTTCCCCGCTTCGCCAAGCACGTTTTCTTTGGGGACCTTGCAATCGGCCAAAATTAATTCCGTCGTAGAAGATGCGCGAATACCCAGCTTGTTCTCTTTTTTGCCAACTGAGAAACCTTCGTAATTCTTTTCGACGACAAATGCCGTTATGCCATGATAGCCCGCATCCGGATTAGCATTGGCAAACAAGACAAATATCTCCGCTTCCTTCCCATTCGTAATCCAGAGCTTTTGCCCATTCAGCAGGTAGTAGTCGCCTTTATCCACTGCGCGAGTTTGCATGGCGAATGCATCCGATCCCGAACCTGCCTCACTTAGCGCATAAGCACCGACACGTTCGCTTGCTAACTGCGGTAAGTACTTCTTTTTTTGCTCCTCATTGCCCCAGCGAATCAACGCGTTATTAACCAGCGTATTTTGCACATCAACAAACACGCCGACCGAAGCGTCAATGCGAGACAGTTCCTCAACCGCGAGAATTGCAGTGAAGAAGGATGAACCGGCTCCGCCAAACTCTTCCGGTGTTTCAATGCCCATCAGGCCCAGATCGAAACATTGCTTGATAAGAGCAGGGTCAAGTTTGCCCTTTTCGTCCATCTCCTCGACGCGTGGTCGCAGTTCACCTTCGGCAAACTCACGCACGCTCGCGCGAAACATTTGCTCATCTTCCGAGAGGGTGGTTAACGGACGCCCAGCAAGGTCTTCAATAGCTATTTGAGATTGACTCATCTTCACCGTGACTCGTTGGCGGAATATGTCTGGATGAACGGGTAGCATCATAATCAAGGCAAAAGTAAAAAGGCAAAAGACAGAGCTGCTTGCCGAGGCATAACCGGGTTTTATTTGAAACCGGCGGTGGGTTGAATAGAAGCGGACAAATCGATCTGGCGATGAAGCTATGTGAACTGAGAACTCTTGCTCAAATGGCAGAAGCCTCCACTCAATACAGAACCGGGAGCGCCCTTTCATATATAGGGTAGCGACCGGGTCCTGGACCCAACCTGGCAAAACCGACCCCTTAGACGTCCTAATTCTAAGAACCGAGCGCTGAAGGTGACTTGAGTGCTAATACCCCGTCCCCACCCCAGCCGGGCTGCCCGTCTGGGGACCCCGGTCCGCTCCCCGGTTCTGTATTGAGCGGCGCTGTTGCTCTAGAAGGATGCGGGCGAGCTTCTATTCGAAGTTTTCACACAGCCGCTTACGTCGCGTGTTCTTGAGCTTTCCTGCGAACGCACTTGACTATTGCCGGAATCGTTTGACCTTGTGATAACGTACTTTTATTCCTTTCAATGCGCGCAGTAGCAGAGGACTAATTGACTTGCAAACAGATTCCCGAGCAAAAGATCCTCGAGCAGGCCAAACCAAAACAACCCAGGCCAGAAATAAAAAACTAGCACGCTTCGGAATTCTCTTTGCGCTTTTGGGACTTCCGCTGTTCGCTTACTTTGTCAGAAAAGCCGGCGTCTCCGAAATTTTGGTCGGCATCAAGCGACTGGGTTTCGGCTTCCTGCTCATCCTCGCAATTTCTGCGATCCGGCAAACATCTCGGTCACTCGCATGGATGAAATGCTTCGAGGCGCCTTATCGTCTCCGCTTTCGCGACGCTTTCGCCGCCAGAGTGATGGGGGACGCGCTCGGGAACATCGTTCCACTGGTCAGCGTAGCCGTGGCCGAACCTTCAAAGGCTGCGTTTGTTACGGACCGCGTGCCGCTGATGGCCAGTCTTTCAGCTATCGCGCTGGAAAATATTTTCTACAGTCTTTCCGTTGTCCTTTTAATTTTCTCCGGAACTGCCGCGCTGCTGCTTAGCTTTTCGCTGCCAAAACCCTTGCGTTACGCAAGCATTGGCGCGCTCGTTGCGACGGTGGTGATTGCGCCCCTGGGTTACCTCGTAATTCGCAAACAATGGAAGTTTGTGAGCGGTCCAATGGCGTTTTTGCACGGCCGGGGGGTCGGGCGAGCATGGATGGGAAAAACGATACCGCGCGCGCAAACTCTCGAAGATCGCATCTATGGTTTTTACGATAGAAACCGCAATCGGCTCGTCGCAATTTTCCTTCTCGAAGTTTGTTTCCATCTGGCCGGTGTCGCCGAGATTTATGTAACGCTCTACTTCATTAGCGAGGTCGTCGCGCCTACTCTGCTGACAGCGTTCATTCTTGAATCCGTCAACAGAATCATAAACGTGGCTTTCAAATTTGTGCCTTTTCGCACCGGAATCGACGAAGCGGGAACAGGGATGCTCTCAAAAGTTCTCGGGTTTACAACTGCGATTGGCGTGACGCTGGCCATTGTCCGCAAAGCGCGCGACATTTTTTGGACCGCAATCGGCGTGGCGCTTATGGTCCGCAGAGGATTATCACTTAGAGGAGTGGACAAACAGCCTGAGGTAATTATTGATGGGGCGAGCGCAAAAGGAGAGACTGCTCAGCCGGCAGGCGGATCAGGTTGAGGTAACGAAAGCCGCTAACTTGCACGCAACTCCGCGTTCCCACCTGGGCAGCCTCGTTCGGCTGCCACTGCTGTTTGCCTTACAAGAACAAGGGGTGGTTGCTAAAGGATCATTCGTAAGCGAGAGCGTTAACAGCATCGAGGTTCGAAGCACGAAGAGCGGGATATAGTGCGCCGAAGGCTCCTCCCAGAATCCCGATGGCAGCGGCCGTAATTGCCCAGCCCCAGCTAAAGTCAAAAAAGAGGCCATAGAATTGATGGATCAAGTAGCCGGCTGCGAAGGAAAGCGCGAAACCAGCGATCAGGCCAACGGCACTTATCAATAGCGCCTCGGCTTCAATAATGAAAACAATATAGTGCCGCGAAGCGCCCAGTGCTTTCAGGATTCCTATCTCGCGTGTGCGCTCCGTGATAGTCGTATACATTGCCAACATTATAACCAGAGCGCTGACTATAGCCGCCAGTCCCACCAGCACGCGCAGGAAGATTCCGAGGTAGGGAATGTTCTTCTCAAGACTCGTAAACAAGTCGCGCGTGAATTGGATCTTGTTACCCGGCAATTTGGCGTCGATTCGTTTTGCTACTTCGACCTGTTCGTTTGGGTTACGAACTTTTACCAGGATGTAAGTGCAGCGCCCCGGCGACTCCAGAGCCTCCTGCATTGCTGGCAGCGTCATCTTTATGCGCGCGCCAGACTCGGGTGAGTAGATTCCTGTAATCCGATATTCCTTGTCGCCAAAAAGTTTGAGCACGCCGCCCACGCCCAGATGGTCATTGCGAGCCTTGGTTTCGTCAATAACAATCTCATCCATCGCTTGCGGCGGACTTCCCGCGTCAAGATGAATCTCGTTGACTCTCGCGAATGGCTCCCAATCCACACCTTCAATCTGTTCAAAACCCAACCCACGGTTACCCTGAAATACATATCTGATAACAGGCAACGCTTCTTCAACGCCTTCGATTTGTTTCAGACTTTCCACATACTTGGTGCTAAGGTTGGCAGTGGAAGCCGTTAGCTGCATCGACCCCGGCCGCGTGAAAATGATCTCCGCACGCACGTTTGAAGCGCGCCGCTGCAGGTCGTTGGACATGCCTTGAGCCAGTCCGGTGAAAAGCATCACCAGGCAAACTCCGAGAGCGATACCCGCAACGCTGACTAACGTGCGAATTGGCCGCTGGCGAATGTTAGACACTATAAGATTGTCCATGCGGATCATAACGATAAGACATTTTGCTGAAAGCTACCAATGAGCGGAACCCGGGATAACGCTGGCCTCAATCGGTTGAACTGCGATCTTTGTGAATACAGAAAGCGCCAAAGGCGTATGAAACAGGTGGATCAGAATATGAAACTAAGAAGAACAGTACTGCCCTTTTCCATAATCCTGCTGGCGCTGGTTCTGGCGACCTTTCCGCCTGCCGGCCAGAGCATTTCGCTCAAACGCCTTCAGATAGTAATTCTCGGGACCACCGATCTACACGGCAACCTTTTTCCCGTCGATTACTACACTGACAAGCGCGACAATCGTGGATTGGCAAAAATCGCTACTCTTATTAAGCAGGTTCGCAAAGAAAACGAAAATGTTGTGCTTATCGATTCCGGGGATACGATTCAGGGAACTCCACTCGAGTATTACCACAACAAGAAGAACAACCAGCCGCCCGATCCGATGATGCTGGCGATGAACGCGTTGCACTATGATGCCATGACCGTCGGTAATCATGAATACAACTTTGGTTTGAAGGTACTCGAGAAAGCTCGCAGTGAAGCGGAGTTTCCCTGGCTGTCAGCCAACACCTACGATAAAGGAACAGAACAGACCCATTACAAACCTTACATTGTCAAAGAAGTTGCGGGCGTGCGGATCGCAGTCTTAGGACTCACGACACCGGGAATTCCAAACTGGGAGAATCTGCCGAATTACGCCGGCCTCGAGTTTCATGAGCCCGTGAGTGAAGCGAAGAAGTGGGTTCCGGCGCTGCGAGAAAAAGAGCGCGCAGACATTGTAGTTGTTGCTATGCACATGGGTCTTGAAGAGGATTTGCGCACCGGCGAGATCAATCCCGGGCAAGTGCCGAACGAGAATGAAGCTATTGCGATTGCGAAGCAGGTGCCAGGTATCGATCTCATTTTCATGGGTCACACGCATCGTGAAGTGCCATCACTTGTCATAAACGGTGTGCTCCTGACTCAGGCGAATTATTGGGGGAAGCATCTCGCTCGTGCCGACCTTTATTTGGAAAACGATGGCTCCAGTTGGCGTATTTATGCCCGTTCTGCCCGCACCATCGCGGTCGACGATAAAGTGGTTCCGGATCAAGAGTTGTTGAAAATAGGGGAGCCGTATGACCGTGAGACGCAAGCGTGGCTATCGCGTCCTATTAGCGAATCTAACGCGGAACTAACAGCCGCGGAAGCCCGGTTTCGCGATACGGCGATTCTGGATTTAATACAGAAAGTGCAAGTGGAAGCCGGCAAAGCTGATGTATCAATGGCGGCAGTTTTTAATCCGGAAGCACGAATAGCGAAAGGACCCGTGACCGTTCGCGACATTGCCGGGCTTTATGTTTACGAGAACACACTCGTGGTTTTGGAAGTGACCGGGCAACAGTTGAAGGATGCGCTCGAACATTCAGCGAAATACTTTCGTCCATATGAGCCTGGAAAATCCGCGGCGGATCTGGTAGACGAAAAGATTCCTGCATACAACTTTGATATCGCCGAAGGCGTTACCTACGAACTCAATATCTCAAAACCCATTGGCCAGCGAATCGAGAAACTTCAATTCCATGGCAAACCACTGGCTCCGACTGAAAAGCTTCGTTTGGCAACCAACAACTACCGCGTGAATGGCGGTGGCGGATATACCATGTACAAGGGTGCGCCGGTAGTTTACCGATCGAGCCAGGAGATTCGCGAAATGATCATTGACTGGGTAGAGCGCCACAAAACGATTCCCACCGAACCAGACAACAACTGGCGGATCGTTCCATGACGGCGTTTAGAAGGCGGACTTGTCCGCCGGTTCAAACTGAAAAGAGAATGTCGCTCTCAGCCTGCGTCGGGTAGGACAAGTCCTACCTGTAACGGCTCAAGATGGAGATTTCGTTCGTCAAAAAAACCAAAACGGCAACCCGGGGGCGTTGGGTTGCCGTTCTGGTTTCTACAATCGGCGGCGAACTGGCGCTCGCCAGCCGTTGCGCGGGGAGTCGTTCAATTTAGCGAAGGGCCGCTACTACTTCGACTAGTTCGTAGGTGCTTTGGGCCACTCCACGCTTAGATGAGATGCTCGCGAGTTCGCGCTCGATGGCGCGCTCTTGCCGCGACTTCGTTAGTTCGCGACCGGTGCTGTTTGCGCCACTCCAAACTTCCGCGAGAAAGTATCGCTCACCGTAGCGATGGAACATCAACCGGGCATGCGTCTTGTTTCTCCTGGGCTCAATCGAATTCGTCAAGCGGACGACCGAGTTCTTTGTATCAGCGCTCTGAATTATTAACGCACTGCCGTCTGAGCTGCCCTCCGTCAGAGTGTACTGGCCGGATGGCAATGCTTTGTTGCCGACAACGAATTCGAAGGGAATTTCGGCCACTACCCTATTTGACGATTGGGCATTGGCTGAAACGACTGCCGTTGCAAGCGCAAGCATAACTATAAGCACCAACATCGTGAACCCTTTAAGAATTTCCTTTTTCATTTTTCCTCCTCGTGCCTCTACGGCGGTGGTCGAAGCGATTCGACCTCAAAACTTGTAGCAAGCCGGTAATCCCTGGGGGGGGATTGCTTCTTACCTGTAGTAGCTCAACCGTTTTTCAAATATTCAAAAGTCTGTTCAGCTTCGGGAGCCAGTTCCGCTTATTGCCATTCTCGTGCCGCGGTTTTGTGCGCGAGACACAGGGGTGGCGTTCAGGTCAGTAACGTCAGTAGATTTTAGGGATTAGCTTCAGGCGCGCTTTGAAAAATCGCTGGCAAGAACCGAACGAAGCGATTGAGACACTATCCTTTTAGATAGTCGCGGTATCTGTTTAGATAGATTCTTTGTAACGCAAACTGTTAGTTTGCGTTCGCAGTTAACAGGCTTCGTTGCGGGAAACAGAACACCAATTCACACCCGGCACGCAAACTAACAGTTTGCGTTACAAGGAGACCGCGATCTGCCTATTGCCGCCAACCGGAGGGACGCGTAAACTGAGCCCTCAAAAAAATCTAAAGCTCACACGACTCTGATGAATCCGCGACTCACAGCAATTGCCGGAAGGCTTAAGGGCAGCGTCTTCTCAATCGAGGACTTACCCGTTGTCATTGGACGCGATACAACGGCCACGCTGTGCATTGCCGACGCTTCTGTTTCCCGCCGTCATTCGCAGATTGAAAGAGAAAACGAAGAGTTTGTGATTCTCGATCTCGATAGTCTCAACGGCACGTTTATCAATGACGTGCCGGTGAAACGGCGCACCCTTCAACATGGTGACCGCGTTCGAATTGGGGATTCGCAGTTTCTTTTTCTAATGCACGATGGCGACGTTTCTTCGAAGTCAAGCGAGGTCCAATTTGATGATAGGCAGATTGTCAGTGGATCCACGTTGCAGGTCAGGTTTAACGACGCGCTTTACCTGATGGCCCGCGATTTGAGCGCGCTGATGAAAGTCAGCACTACCATCAACGCCATTCGCGGCATGGAAGAGCTACAAAAGACTTTGCTCGAACTTCTCTTCGAAGTTGTACCTGCCGAAAGAGGCGCGATTCTTCTCACTGACGGGAGTGCTGAAGGAGAAGAACTGGAGTTTACTTCAGTCTTTGGGTTAGACAGACTACGCGGGCGCGACGAGTCAATCAAAGTCAGCCGCACAATTACGCAATGGGTTTTGCATCACGGAGAAGCGCTGCTGATCAATAACCAGACAGATGAAAAAGAGTTTGAGTCGTCGGATAGCCTGGCAGTGGAGCGACCTGGCTCAGTATTGTGCGTACCGCTGATCATGCTGGAGCGCGCGCTGGGAGTAATTTATCTGGACACGAAAGAACCCAGCAGTATTTTTGACAAAGACCATCTACAACTCGTGTCGGCCATTTCCGCCATCACGGCCGTGGCGATGGAAAACGCGCGACACATCGAATGGCTGGTAAATGAAAACCAAAGGCTGATCGCCGACTTCAATATCGAGCACAACATGGTGGGCGAAAGCGCGCCGGTGCGGCAGGTGCTGCAGTTTATTTCCAAAGTCGCGCCTACAGATTCAACTGTGCTTCTTTCGGGAGAAAGCGGCACGGGCAAGGAGTTGGCAGCCAGGGCCATCCATCAAAATAGTAAGCGCGCAAACAAGCCTTTCATGGCGGTCAATTGTGCGGCGCTGGCCGAATCACTCCTTGAGAGCGAACTGTTTGGCCACGAGAAAGGAGCATTTACGGGGGCGCTGGTGCAAAAGAAGGGTCGACTTGAAATTGCGGACGGAGGCACGGTGTTTCTTGATGAGATCGGTGAACTGTCGCCCGCGCTTCAAGTGAAATTGCTTCGCGTCTTGCAGGAGCGCGAGTTTGAGCGGGTCGGCGGAACGCGAACGATCAAAATTGACATCCGACTCATCAGCGCTACTAATAAAAATTTGGAGGAGGCTGTTAACGATGGCACGTTTCGGCAGGACCTCTACTACAGGCTCAATGTGGTTAGTCTGGAAATGCCGCCGCTAAGAGATCGCCAGGAAGACATTCCGCTTTTGGCAAATTATTTCGCCGCGAAGTATAGCGAGAGGTGCAATCGACGCATTACAGGAATTTCCGCTGAGGCCCAGGCGCGTTTGCTTGGTTACGATTGGCCGGGCAATATTCGCGAACTGGAAAACGCAATGGAACGGGCCGTCGTATTGGGAACTACCGATTACATTCTTCTGGAGGACCTGCCTGAATCTCTTCTGGAATCCGAACCACCTGCAGCTGCACCGGCGACGAAGTATCATGAAGCGGTGGCCCAAACAAAAAAGCAGATCATTCTTAACGCGATGCAACAAGCCAAGGGCAGTTATACTGAAGCAGCAAAACTTCTCGGCGTTCATCCAAACTATCTGCATCGCTTAATAAGAAACTTGAATCTTAAGGACCAATTAAAGAAGTAGGAACGAAATCCGCAGATTGCGCAGATTACACAGAGCAAAATATGGAATGAGAATGGAACGGCAAGGAAGCATCGTCCTTAAATTAGTGTGAACTCTTTAGATGACTGATCGCCCTGGCTGGGCCGATCTAAATTTCCTATCAGCTTAATCTGCTTAATCTGCGGATACATAAGGACGGGTTAGGAGAACGGAGATGCCTGTTAGTCTGACTGAGAAGGAATTCTCACAACACTTAAATACGAAGTTTCGCGTGAACCCCGACACCAGCGATATTGGTCAGCAAGTCGAGCTGGAGCTGGACGAAGTCAAACGCTACTCAGGCAAGGCAGACGAGCAGAGTGGAATGGAACGGTTTTCAGTCTTTTTCAGCGGACCACGCGAGGTCCAACTCCCGCAGCGCCTGTACCGACTTCAGCATGATCGGATGGGTGAGTTTGAAATCTTCCTTGTGCCCATCGCTCAAAACGATCAGGGCTTCCGCTACGAGGCCGTCTTCAACTACTTCAAATAGCCTACACAGCACCAAGCGGGGCTACTGCCCCGATCAAACGCCCCGATCAATACGCTGAGGTGCCTTGTGAGTTTAGAATCTTTGGAGTGCTGGTCTGAGTAATTTGCGGATTACTCGGTAGGCGGGCGCCATTCCATATGTTTGTAAGCGCCGAGGTCTTCGATGACGACAAAGCCCAGTCTCTCGTAAAATCGGTGTGCGTTGTTGTTGAGTATGAAGACCATGTGGCGAAGTGGCTTTTTCGCCTGCGCAGCTTCCTTAATCAGCCGTTCAAGTAATATCGTCCCGACACCGCGCTTCTGAAACCCCGGCAGCAACGCGATGTCCAACAGGCGAATCTGATCCTCGTCCGTGCCTACCCAGATTCTGCCGGCGGGTTCTCCGTCAACCAGGATCACTTCATACCTTGCTTCAGGAAATCGCGCATCGTATTCGCGCCGCTGCAAATCAAACTGCCAGCGCACGAACACCTCCTTCTGGCCTTCGCCCCACTCGACTTGTGCCAGCTCCTCCTGCCGCGTGCTGCCATAGAGCATGAGCAAAAATGGTTCGTCGCCTTTCGTTACTGGTCGTAAGGTGAGTTTACCGCCGCCCGGGAGGTCGAATTCGATCTCGCTCATACTCGTAAATCTCGTAAATCGTAAATAGTAAATCGTAAATAGTCGAACCAGCGCAAAAGCCGTTCTGTTCTTTCACGATTGACGATTGATGAGTAATGGAACGCCGGAGAAGACTAAATAGAATCCCGCCATCAAACAAGCGCTGCGCTGCTATTTACCATTCACGATTTACCAGATCCTAGATGTGATTAAAGACGGCCTCGTAAAGGAATGTGCCGTCATCTGCCTGATGAGGCGTCAGAAACAGGTCAAACTTACCCAGCGCCGGGTGGCTTATCCTATGGATGGAAGTAAATGGCGGCAGCGGGCTCGATGCGCGAAACATAAGAGAGAAGGAGGCTGGCTGTCGCGTCTTCTTCGTCGCGATCCTGGTGGTCGGTTGCATTTTGTAAGTGCTGACCCGGATCAGCGTCAGGGTCACCATCTGGCCTAGAGCATTAGGCGCCTGGAAGATGTCGCCGACGTAAGGGTCGAAAGTCGCGCGCGTGAAATAGAAGAGCGCGTTTTGCTGGGCCTGAATCGGAATCTGGTAGCCAAGGTTGTCAGCAGGACCTTGAGTCTGGTAGTCAATGTTGTCTGCGGATCCTTCCTTGCTTTTCTGGCCGAAAATCAGTTGCGGGTTGGCAAGGGCAAAGCCGGCCGAAAGTGCAGTGAGAGTTCCTGACTTCAGAAACTTGCGACGGGGTAAGCTCATTTGGATATTTCTCCTAAGGGCATCGGTAGGGGTAGTTCTTAGACTGGACGGGGCACAGTGTATTTTAATTGAGCGTTAACTGCCAAGCCCAAAAACAAATGTGCAAGTCCAAAAACAACCCTGAAGGTAAGAAACTACCAATCTGAAAGGATTCTTGTAATTCTTGCTCGTTTGAGGTTAGAATCCCGCCGCGCAAATTTCGAAAAGGCGCTTTTTAAGCCTTTTCTATAAGCAGGTTTTACAAAGCAGACTCCACCGCCAGACTGTCCAGAGAGCACACGCAAGGTTGAGTCCCGTAACGTCTAAAGTTTCCCTTTCGCGTCTTTCGCTGACTCGTGCGACCAACGAGGTCGATATCGCCGGTTGACAATGCAGGATTTGCGAACCTACTCGCGGAGTAAACACTATGGCAGAACCATTCTTGTCTGAAATCAGAATAATGAGCTTTAACTTTGCGCCGAAGGGCTGGGCGCAATGTAACGGGCAGTTGTTGCCCATCAATCAGAATCAGCCGCTCTTCAGTTTGCTCGGCACGACCTATGGCGGCGATGGACGGACCACCTTCGGCCTGCCAAACTTGCAGGGCCACACGCCGATTCACTTCGGCAATGGTCACACACTCGGCGAAAAAGGCGGCGAGCAGGCGCATACACTTTCAATCTCTGAGTTGCCGACGCACGTCCATATCGCAAACGCGACGACTGCGACAGCAACGACGAATACGCCGGCGAATAACCTAATGCTGGCGCAGTCGACATCGTCACAGCTTTACACTGCGGCAGGGAACCTGGTTCCGATGTCACCGTTGGCCATCGCAAGTATAGGTGGCAGCCAAGCACACCTGAACATGCAGCCGTTTCTGACCTTAACCTTTTGTATAGCACTTCAGGGCATCTTCCCCAGCCAAAACTAAGGAGACGGATTTATGGCACAACCATACGTCGGTGAAATAAGAATGTTTGGTGGCAACTTCGCTCCGGCGGGATGGATGTTTTGCAGCGGACAGTTGCTGCCGATCTCTGAGAACGAGACTCTCTTTAATCTCATCGGTACCACCTACGGCGGCGACGGGCAATCCACATTTGGACTACCCGATCTTCGTGGACGACTCCCCGTCCATCAGAACGGCTCCAACCTGGCTGAGACTGGGGGAGCCGAGACGATAACGCTGACCGTCCAGCAGATACCAGCTCACAGCCACCCTATGATTGGGTCCAACAACCTCGCCGGTCAAACGGCACCAGCGAACCAGGTGGGAGGGAAGAACTCGGTGGCCACAGTATCGCCGTATGGAACGGACGCTCCGCGCATTCCAATAAACCCCTCATCGGTATCGCCCGTAGGGGGGAGTCAGCCGCACAATAACTTTCAGCCGTACCTTTGTATCGATTTCATTATTTCTCTATTCGGTATTTTCCCCTCCCAGACTTAAGGAGACCAGCATGGACCCATTTGTTGCCGAGATTCGCATCTTTCCATTTAATTTTGCCCCGAAGGGCTGGGCCTTCTGCGACGGTCAAATACTCCCTATCTCGCAGAACACCGCAGTGTTCTCCCTGCTCGGGACGACATACGGTGGTGACGGCAAGAGCAACTTCGCATTGCCGGACATGCAGGGCAATGCGCCTATGCATCCGGCTCAGGGACCAGGCCTGTCGGAACACTTCCTAGGCGAAACCGGCGGCTCGGAAACGGTGACGCTGCTCGCATCCGAGATGCCTGCGCACTCGCATTCTCTTATCGTGTCCCAGGGGGATGGTAATGACATATCACCTGCGAATGAGCTATTCGCCACCGGCATCGGCATTGGCATGTACGCGGCCCCGGGGGCGTTGACGCAACTCGATCCCAATGCTCTTGCGCCGGCCGGCAGCAACCTGCCGCACAACAACATGATGCCGTATCTAACGCTCAACTTCTGCATCGCACTCCAAGGCGTCTTTCCGCCGCGTTCGTAAGGCAGGAGGCAGACGGCGGTGGGCAGTGAGCCACATCCTTTTTTCATCTTTCTTAGTCTCCGTCAGGACGCGACAGTAGGCTTGTTATCTTTACTCTGCTTGTGTTAATTTTTGCGCTCCAATCGGAACAGCCTCTGCCACCTTGGTCACAGTCATCCTTTTTTGAAGATTTGATACAACGAAGCGCTTTTTTCCTCTTGAGTCCCAGGCAGTCGCAAATAGCTTAGCAACACAGGTAGTTCGTCACTTGTGCGAATATTTTACCCAGCTGTGTTCGTCGCAAACGCAATCTCCCCTGCCTTTGTGCATTCCGAACCGAGCGGCATAACTATTCATCTGCCTTACAACTCAGCCGCCTGTTCCCGCGGTGAGGTCGCAATTCCCTAAGGAGAGTGCATGCATCAACCAATCCTCCAAACCGCCGGCAATGTGAGAGTTTTCATCGCTAGCCTGCTCGCTTTCACAATATTGATGACTCCCATTGCCGCCGTTGCGGCGCCCACGCTGGCTAAGACGACCCCTATAACAAAAGGTAAGCCACTCAGCGCGAGCGAGAAACTAGATGCTTATCTGTTTGAACCGCCGACTGCTCCCTTTGTCGGGCCAGTGATTACCGCCACCAAGGTCGATACATTCCCCAGCCATCCCAGCGGCCAGGCCGAACCCGGCGACGCGATCACCTACGACGTTAACATCAGCAATTCGGGCGCTGACGCCACCGGCGTTCAATTCAACGATACGATTGATCCAAACACGACACTCGTGCCCGGTTCGCTCAAAGTGTCACCGCTGGCATTTGTCGATAGCTATACCGCGGGCAAGAACGTGACTCTGAATATTGGTGCGCCGGGCGTACTCGCGAACGACACGGGGTTGCCTGCGCCCTCAGCCATCCCGATTGCTGGCGGCACGACGACGCAGGCCGGAACTGTGACGCTCAACGCTGATGGCAGCTTCACTTACACTCCGCCTTCTAACTTTGTCGGAACGGATACTTTCACCTACACGGCGACGAATGGCTTGACGCCGGACGATACCGCGACTGTGACTATCACTATCATCGCGGCGCCGGTAGCGAATGCGGACTCCTATTCCGCCACCTTGAACACTCCGCTCACGGTGCCGGCATCGGGTGTTCTTGGAAATGACACGGTCAACTCGGCGACAATCTCGAGCTATGGTGTGAATGGCAACGAGCAGACTTCTATCGGCAGCCCGACGCCCACGGCTCAGGCCGGGAGCATCACGCTGAATGCGGACGGCAGCTTTACCTACACGCCTCCAAATAGCTTCACTGGGCCCGACACGTTCAAGTACACCCTCACGAGTGTGACCGGTAGCTCGACCGCGACGGTGACGATCACGGTCAGTGCTGCGGACACGCCGCCTACAGCCGTAAATGATTCAGCGACAGTCAACGAAGACGCGTCCGCAACGGCAATCAATGTACTGGCCAACGACACGGATATCGACGGTGGTCCAAAGTCGATAGTTTCTGTCACCCAGCCCGCCAACGGCGCGGTAGTCATAACGGGCGGCGGCACTGGCCTAACCTACCAGCCGAATGCGAACTACTGCAACAACCCGCCGGGCACGACGCCGGACACCTTCACTTACACACTCACGCCAGGCGGTTCCACCGCGACAGTCTCTATCACAGTTACGTGCGTCAACGGTGCGCCGGTGGTGACCACCAGCGTCGGTTCAGCCAGCTTTACTGAGGACGGACCAGCAGTGGCGATCGACCCGGCGATAACGGTCACGGACGTGGACAGCGCAACGCTGGCGTCGGCGACTGTGCAGATCACCGGCAACCTCCAGAGCACTGAGGACGTGCTCGCGTTCACCAACGACTTATCGACGATGGGCAACATCACCGCCGCGGCTTATGTCTCGGGCACGGGCCTGCTTACACTCACGTCAGCGGGCGGCACGGCGACTGTTGGCGAATGGCAGAATGCTTTGCGGGCAGTGACCTACAGCAACACCTCGCAAAACCCGAACACGACGGCCCGAACCGTCAGCTTTAGGGTGAATGACGGCTCGCTCAACAGCAACATCGCTACCAGAAGCGTGACCGTTACTGCGGTCAACGACGCGCCGGTACTGGCCAACATCGAAGCAGGTGCGCTCGCTTACACTGAGAACGACGCAGCCACCACTATCTCTTCGACCATCACCGTCACGGACGTCGACAGCGCGACTCTGAGCCAGGCGACGATCACCATTAGCTCCAACTTCCAGAGCAGCCAGGACGTGCTCTCGTTCATGAACGACGGCTCGACGATGGGTAACATCGCTATGACGGGGAACAGTGGCGGCGTGCTCACGCTCACCTCGGCGGGCAGCACGGCGACGCTCCTTCAATGGCAGGCCGCGTTGCGGGCGGTGAAGTACAACAACACCAGTGATGACCCGAACACCTCAACGCGGACGGTTTCTTTCCAGGTAAACGATGGCGGCGCAGTAAACAATTTGAGCAATACCGTGACCCGCAACATCATAATCACAGCCGTCAACGATCCGCCGACCGCGAATGGCTTTTCGGGTCTCCCGGCGCAGGCCGGCATCCCGATCACGTATCCAGTGGGCAAGCTGGGCGGGACGGACGTCGAGGTCGGAACGACGGTGACGATCTTCACCACACCGGACAGCACGACCAACGGCACGGTCACCATCAATGCGGACGGCAGCTTCACCTTCACTCCCTTGCCCTCCACTGCTGGCGGATCCGCGTCGTTCACCTACCATGTCTGCGACAACGGTAATCCGGGGCCTGGCGTGTGCGGCTCTCCGGCTACAGTCAGCTTCAGCGTTGCCGGACCGGCGATCTACTTCGTCAAGAGCGCCGCGGTCGGCGTCGGCAATTGCACACTCGGCAACGAATGCACCTTGACCACCGCGCTGGCGAACATCGGCGCGACGACAAATACGAGGATCTTTATCGAAGATGCGAACAGCTATTCGAACACCGTGACACTCAACCCTGGTGGCTGGCTAATTGGCCAGGGAGTAACCGGCACGACTTTCGACACGCTCTTCGGCATCTTGGCGCCGGCGCAGGGCACGCTGGCGACGCGGCCAACTCTCGGCGGCTCGCGACCGTCGCTAACCGGCGCGAGCGCTACCGTAACCATGAAGACCGACGCGTCGAACACCGTCTCCGCGGTGCGAGGACTGAATATCGATGTCAGCGCGGGCGCCAATAGAGGTCTGGTGGCAACTGGCCTCACGACCGGCACCCTGACGGTGAGCGACATCAACGTCACTTCGGCGAGCAACACTGCCATCGACATGAACAATGCCTTAGCGGTGACGGTAAATATCACGGGCGGGCCGAACGTCCTCTCATCCACTACGGGCACGGCGCTCAACGTGGTCAGCACAACCATCGGCTCAAGCAACCTGACCTTCAAGAGCATCTCGGCCGGCACGGGAGCGAGTGGACCCGCGAACGGCATCATTTTGAACAACACCAGTTCGAGCGGAGGTCTCATCGTCACTGGTGATGGCAACACCTCAGTCGGTGGTAACAGCTCCGGCGGCACGATTCAGAAAACGACCAGTCATGGCATCTTACTGACCAGCACTACCAGCCCATCGTTCACCAACATGAACATCCAGAACACGGCTGGCAGCGGCGTAAAGGGAACGCTTGTTACTAACTTCACCTTTGGTAACGGCACCATCAACAACTCAGGAACCGGACTAGCGCCGGGCGACTCGAATATCGCCTTCAATAATGGTGAGTTCACACCTACTATAGGAACCGAGAAAAACCTCACCGGTACTGTGACCATCACGGGTAACACGCTGACGAATGCTTTCTATCATGGCATAACTATCTTCCAATTCGACGGCACGATCTCCAACGCCAACATTTCGAACAACACGATCACGAGCAGCACGTCGCAAGTGAATTCAAAAGGAAACGGGATCGAAATCGAAGGCCTCGGATCGGCGTCAACCGTAGCAAGCATTACCAAGGCGACGATCAACGCGAACACGATCACAAACTTCCCCAGCAATGCCGGGATACTCATATTTGGCGGAAACGCAACCAGCGCGGGTGCCCCCGCCGGTACTTATGGGGCCGACACCACCACCAACATCTTCGCGATCACCAACAACATAATCTCCGGGCAGAGCGCGGCCAACGGAATCGGGACCCAGGGGATAAATACGGCCATAAACGGCAGGGGCACGGCGAACTTCAACATCCAGGGAAACTCGATAACGAATGTCTTAGGCGCAGGTATCAATGTCTCGGCGTTCGGGTTGACTACCGTCACCGCATTTATCCTTGGCAACACAATTGACGCGCACAACATTAACGCTAGTAATGGCATCGGGGCGGGCACGGCCAGCGCGTTTACAACCGCCGATAACCCAACTTTGAACTTGAAGATAGGCGATGGGACCGTGGGCGGGAAGAACACCATCACCAATACGGACGGAAACGGAATTCTGGTCGTCGCTCGCGGTGCCAGTGCCAAGGTGAACGTCAGGATTCTGACTAACAGTGTCGCGGCGCCGCTGACTGGCGTGCGACAGGGTATCCGGATCGACGCGGGCAATGCTCCCTCTGTCGATGATGCCATCTGTCTGGATATCTCCGGCAACACCAGTGCCCCGTCGGTCGGACAGCCAACGGCGCTGGGTATCGGTTTGCGGAAGCAGGGCACTGCTTCGGGGATTAACGACTTCGGCATAGTCGGAATGGGGGCAACATCCTCGCCCGGCGTCGAGGCATACGTCGACCTCCTGAATCCGTTAGGCGGCGGTACGCTGCTTCTCTCAGCCACCAGCGGGTTTTCTAACTGTAGCGAGCCTGCAGTTCTGGCAATGAACACCAACTTCCGGTCTCAGGAGTACCTGGCCTCCGCCGCTCCGGTTGTTAAGTCCGGCAGAGCGATCGGAGACATGTTTGTTGTTCCTAACAACGTAACGAAGCATACGGCACAATTGCCGGCGCAGCCTGTCGCGCTTCGCTCAATCACTTCTGAAACAGTGAACGCGAAGGCGCAGGCGGGGGCTACTACAGCAACCCGGTTCTCTAGTTCACCGGCGTGGACTAGTTTTGCAAGCGGCGGAGCAAAAGGACAGTTCGCCACCAACGATCTGGAAGTGGCTTCAGTCAGTGCATCTAGCATTAGGCCCGCGTCTCCAATTGTCTCGCAACCTGTGACGACTGACATCAAAGCAAAGCCGGCTATTAAGGATTCGGCGATAGTTTTGGCGAATGCGCCGGCCAAGCGGTCTGCGACTCAAACCCTGCGGCAGCCTGCGAGTACCAGCTCGAGGGCGCAGCGGGCCACTAAGAATTCGGCGGTAGCTTCCGCAAAATTGCTGACTGCGCAACCTTCGTCTCAAACCTTCTCGCACCACGCGGCGAGTAAGATGAGAACGCAGCCAGCAGTTAAGTCTGCGACAAATTCCGCACTGCTCCTGCCTCCGCCGCCGTGCGGCACGGGTGACATTGCGGTCTGCATTGGCACCTTGCAATCCGGCAAGACCGTGCACATTCAGTTCCAGGTGACGGTCAACAACTCGCTTCCGAATGGGACGACACAGGTTGCCAACCAGGGAACTGTCTCAGGTTCGAACTTCAGCAATGTGCTAACTGACGACACGGCAGTCGGCGGTACATCCGACCCAACCGTTACTCCTACCGGCTGCCCGACGAATCCTGTAGTCACCAACAGCAATGACAGCGGAGCGGGCAGCTTGCGAGACGCCATTATCGCCGCTTGCTCGGGCAGCACCATTACTTTCGATATGACTCCTGGCCACGTCACCAGCCCGATTTTGCTGAGTAGCGGTGAGCTGGCAATTAATAAGAATTTGACGATTACGGGGCCAGCCACCGCGAGTCTGACGATTAGCGGAAATAACAGCAGCCGTGTCTTCAATGTTGCTTCGGGCAATACGTTCGCCATCTCTAACCTGACGATTGCCAACGGGCAAGCGAATTTCGGCGGCGGCATCTTAAGTGTGGGCAACCTGACCATCAGCAACAGTACATTTTCAGGTGACCATGCTCAGGGTGGCGGAGGCGGCGCTATCGATAGCGAGGGCGGCACATTGACCATTGTCAATAGCACTATCAGCGGCAACACTGCTGCTACTGATGGCGGTGGCCTGCTCAACTGCGGCACTTCGACGGCCGTTTTGACCAACGTCACGATGACCAACAACCGTGCCGATGCGGACGGCGACTCGACAGGCAATGGCGGCGGTATCAGCCAGGTCAGCAGCAACCCCATAACCCTCCGCAACACGATCGTTGCCGCTAACTTCAGTGGGTCTATGACTGACGACGACGTCAACGTCATTCCCGGCAGCACTCTCGATGCGGCTAGTGCAAATAATCTGATCGGCGTTGATACGGGCTTGAGCGGTATCACTAACGGCAGCAATGGAAATCAGATAGGCTCATCCGACGCTCCCATTAACCCGTTACTCAACGCGCTCGCAGACAACGGCGGTCCGACACAGACGCATCTCTTGCGTCCCGATAGTTCGGCTATCAATGCGGGCAATAACACGCTGGCTAAAGATCAGAACAACAATAATCTGACCACCGACCAGCGTGGCGCAGGCTTCCCACGCATCGCCAACGGCACGGTTGACATCGGCGCTGTCGAGGTCAACTACTCGATCAGCGCCACGGCCGGCGCGGGCCAGAGCACTCCGGTTAACAATCCCTTCGCTACACAACTGCAGGCTACCGTCAGAGAGTCGGGTATTCCCCAGGCCGGCATCTATGTGACGTTCCTCGCACCCGCTAGCGGAGCGAGCGGGACATTTTCAGGGAGTGGCGACACAGCAGAGACAGTCCTGACCGATGGTAGCGGTGTAGGGACGGCATCGGTGTTTACAGCTAATGAGGTTGGGGGCAGCTACCTTGTGACCGCGTTTATTGGAGACGGCTCGCAGTTTGTGACATTTAACCTGACGAACACAAAGGCCAACCAGACGATCATGTTCGACGCTCTGCCGCCCAGGACGTTTGGAGATCCGGACTTCGACGTCAGCGCCACGGCTTCTTCCGGCTTGAGCGTGAGCTTTGGGGCCAGCGGTCAATGTACCGTGAGCGGCAATACCGTTCACCTTACAGGCGCAGGCTCATGCACGATCACTGCCTCGCAGGGTGGCGATTCCACCTTCAACCCGGCATCCAACGTTCTACAGTCCTTCAACATTGCGAAAGCGGCCACCACGACGGCAGTGTCTTCATCGGCGAATCCGTCCGACGTGGGACAGAGTGTGACCTTTACTGCCACGGTCGGCTCTACGGCAGGCACGGCTTCAGGGAGCATACAGTTC
>CAAGKR010139024.1_pt1 | contig 26967 bp, 26 predicted proteins | sample 2556971 | NCBI WGS metagenome assembly CAAGKR01 (sample SAMEA5207829, study PRJEB30636) | soil metagenome | biome: forest; feature: boreal; material: soil | place: USA | collected 2011-09 | depth 1 m | reverse complement strand
GCGCGCGCGGGGGGGCGGCCCGGCGGGGCCGGTCTACGCGGAAGCGGGCCTGGCGCAAATCACCCAATGCTCGACCGACAACGCCCTCAGCCGCGCCGGCTGGCCGACCTTCTTCCGCCTGTGCGCCGACAACGAACGCCAGGCGGCGGTCGCGGCGGAGTTCGCCCACTCCCACTTGCCCTCCGCCCGTGCCGTCGCGGTGCACGACGGCACCGAGTACGGCCGCCCGCTGGTGCAGGCGTTCGCCGCGCGCCTTGAGGCGCTCTCCGGCCGCGCGGTCACGGTGCTCGCGATGCGCGTTGGGCAGGAGGACTTCTCGGAGCTCGTCGAAGCGATACGAGCCGCCCACGCCGGAGTGGTCGATTTCGGCGCCACCGAGATCGAGAGCAGCAAGCTCATGCGCGCGCTCAACGCGGCTGGAGTGCACGCCCAGGTGATCAGCTCCGAAGGCGGCCCCGACAACCCGATCGCCCGCCTGGCGGGGCCCGCGGGCGAGGGCAGCACCCACACGTACGCGGGCGCCGACCCGCTGGCGACGCCCGAATCCCGCCGCCTCGTCCAGCGCTGTCGCGCCGAGATCGGCGAAACCCCCTCCTATGTCGTGGAGTGCTACGACGCTGTCAGCGTGATCGCGACGGCGCTGGAAGGAGGGGCGGCCACACGGAAAGAGGTCCGGGACGCCATCGCCTCGACCGATCTCAACGGCCTCGGTGGCAGGATCCAGTTCGACGCCCATGGAGACCGGATCGACGCGCCAGTGAGCCTGTGGCGAGTGATCGGCGGGCGCATGGTCCCGCTCGCCGAGAGCGCCGTCCCCTAGCGGTCAGACGCCGGTCGGCGCCTTCAGCTGGTCGCGCACCTGGCCCAGGAGGCGGATCGCTTTCGACACCCGGTCGTGTGGCACCCCCGGGTACTTGACCCGGAACATCACGTGCAGCCGGTCACCCACGATCGACTGCAACCGGCCGAGGCGCTCGGCCAGCTCGTCCGGCGTCCCCAGCATGATCTCGCTGCGCCGCGCATCCAGCTCCTCTTTCGACATCTTGTCCGGATACCAGTCGACATAGTCTTCGGGTGGCAGCCCGTACCAGGATCCGTAGGTGCGGCGCGTGAGCATGTACGACTCCTTGACCAGGTCCCACGCATCGTCGGCACCGTCCTCGGAGATGAATCCGCCCAACGTCATCGCGAACTCCTGATCCTCGTAACGCTTGCCATGCTTGGCCAGGGCAGCCTTGTAGCGGTCGACCATGTCCTGCACGCGCCAGAAGATGTCCCGGTTGTAGCCGCTCGCGCCGAATGACTTTGAGTCGGTCCCGCCGTCCATGATGAAGCCGTCGCCCAGTCGCGCCGCCCTGTCGAGTGAGGCGTCGACGTAACCGGCGATCCACACCGGCGGCCCACCCTTCTGCGCAGGCTTGGGTTGGACCTCGACGTTCTCGAAGTTCCAGTGCCGGCCGTGAAAACTGACAGGCTCATCCGCCCATGCAAGCTTCATCACCTGCACGAGCTCCTCGGTCATCGGGGCGCGCACCGCGCGGCGAACGTTGAACCCCGCATATTCCACGTCGCGATAGCCGAGGCCGACGCCGATCGTGAAGCGCCCGTTGGAGAGCACGTCGACCATGGCGCATTCCTCGGCCAGCTTGATGGGGTTGTGCAGGGGGCCCAACACGACCGATGGGCCCAGCTGGATGCGGGACGTCACCGCTGCAACCGCTGCGCACATCCCCATCACGTTCGGGTTCCAGTTGAGGAAATGGTGCTCCGTGTACCAGATCGAATCGAGCCCGACCTGCTCAGCGAGCCGGGCCTGCTCGAGGTCGTTCGCGTAGACCTGGTGGTGCGTAATGGCTTCCGAAGGGATCCATTCGCCGCTGTACACGCCAAGACCCAACTTCACGTCGAGCGGGTCTCGACCATGGTCAGCTTCATCTGGACCTGATCACGCGGCACCAGCGTCGGCCACAGCGACACCGACGGCCGCGGCTGCGCGGGCGACAGGTAGCCCGTCCCAATGCCGCCCAGAGTCCACAGGTGCGTCGACTCTCGCTTGACTGTGTCCGCCTCTTCCTTCGTGTTCGTGCGCGCCGCGACGCGCAGGCCGACCTCGTTCAGCTCAGCGGGCTCAGGAGCGGCCGGTCCGTGAAGCGCATTGACGCCGATGTAGTCGAAATGGAGCTCGATCGGCTCTACCCTCAGCAGCTTCAGACGCTCGCGGATGATCCGCTCACCCCGCTTCGCCTTCTCGTAGGCGTCGGGCCAGCTGAACAGCAGCGAGCCCTCACCTTCCCAACCGTCGCGATAGCCGATGCAGACCTTGAGCTTGTCCGGCAACCCCTTGCCGGTCATGTTGGAGAGCTTGATCCGCTCGGGTGCGATCTCCTCGACCTTGACGGTCGTGAAATCCGCAATGCCGTCGGGCATGTAGTAGTTGTTCGGATCCCCTATCTCGTACACGAGCTGCTCCTTCACGGTCCACTCGTTGAGGATGCCGCCCGAATCCTCGACCTTCGAGATGACTGCGGTCGCGTCCTCGCTGACCTCCGCGATCGGATAGCCGGGCCGCCAGGGATCTTTAGCCTGGCGCCAGAGGTTTGATACGGCGCCAGTCGCCAGCGCGGCACACTCGACAACGTGTCCGATCGTGATCGCAGCCCCCATCTTGTCGTTGTCCTGGGAGGCGTAGGTCCAGCCGAACTCGTGCATCATCGGGCCGACGAACAGTGCTGTGTCTGAGACGCGGCCGCAGACCACGACGTCGGCGCCCTGCGCAAGGCCTCTCGCGATATAGTCGCCGCCGACGTAGGCATTGGCGGCGACGATGTCCTTGCGGATGCGATCGATGTCCGGTTCGCCTGTATCCAGGTTTGGAAACTTGATCCCGAGCGAGCGCATCTCATCAAGGTCAGGAAACACGTCGTCACCCGTGACGACCGCGATCTTCAGCTTTCCGAGGCCGAGCCGCTCGGCGACCTCGATCACCTTCTGGGCGGCGGCGGCCGGGTTGGCGCCTCCCGCGTTGGTCACGATCTTGAAGCCCTGCTTACGCGCCTGCGGTAGCGTGGCCTCGAGCCACGGCTCGATGTCCCTGATGTATCCCGCATTGGGATCCTTGGCCTTCTGGCGTTGAAGCACGGCGAGTGTCAGCTCGGACAGATGGTCGAAGCAGAGGTAGTCCAGCTCGCCTTTGTCCGCCAGCTCCACCGCGGGCTCGAGCAGGTCACCCCAGTAAGCGCTCCCCGAGCCGAGCCGGATCTTCTTCATACCGGCATCACGCCGTTTCTGCGGTTTGGCAGCGGCATGTCCTTGCGACAGTAGATCTCGTAACGGTGGATCAGCTCGTCGCGCAGCTCGTCGCTTGGAATCACGGCCTCGATCGAGAAGTCCGATGCGACCTGGTAGACGTCGATATCCTCCTCGTACTCGCGCCGCTTCTGATCGATGAACGCGGCGCGCTCATCCTCCGGCAGCTCATTGATCTTGTTGAGGTAGATCGCGTTGATGGCGCTTTCCGGTCCCATCAGCGCCGGCTTGGCGGTGGGCAGCGCAAGCACCGCGTCAGGCCCCATGGGCGAGCCGCTCATTGCGAGATACCCGCCGCCGTAGGCCTTGCGGACGAGGACGGCGATCCGGGGCACTCTCGCCTCCGCGACGGCGAACAGCATCTTGGCGCCGTGCCGGATGATCCCTGCCCGTTCAACCTGGCTGCCGACCATGAACCCGGGGACGTCCTGCAGGAAGAGCAGCGGGATGTTGAATGCGTTGCAGGTCCAGATGAAGCGAGCCGCTTTGTCGGATGAGTCCGGGAACAGCACCCCACCCTTGTAGCGCGATTGGTTGGCCACGATGCCGACCGCGCGTCCGCCCAATCGCGCGTAGCCGGTCACGAGCTCGCGCGCCCACAGCTTTTTGACCTCGAGCCAGCTGTCTTCGTCGACCAGCGCCTTGATGAGCTCGACTATGTTGAAGGCGACGCGCTGGCTGGCGGGCACTATCTCGGCAATGCTCTTGCCTGGCGCTGGCGGCCGCGCCGGCGCCATCGGGGGCTTCTCCGACCAGTGGCCTGGGAAGTAAGACAGGTATTGCTTGGCCACCGCCAGAGCCTCATCCTCGTTGGCGCAGAGGAAATCGCCGAGGCCGCTGATCCTAGCGTGCATCTCGGCGCCACCCATCTCCTCCATCGTCACCTTCTCACCGGTCGCCATCTCCGACATCCGAGGCGATCCGATGTAAGCCGTGGCGTTGCCCTCGACCATGATGCAGACGTCGCAGAGAGCGGGCTGATAGGCGGTGCCTGCGGGAGAAGGGCCCAGCAGGACGCACACCTGCGGTACGACGCCGGAGAGTTGGATCTGGTTGTAGAAGATGTTTCCCCATGCTTTGCGGCCGGCGTAGCTGGCGCGCTGCTCATCGATGCGCGCGCCGGCCGAATCGACCAGGTAGAGCAGAGCGCTCTTCGTGCGGCCGGCGAGCTCCTGCATGGCCGTCATCTTCTGGAAGGTGCGCAGGCCCCACGTGCCCGCCTTGACTGTCATGTCGTTCGCGATCACACAGACGGGCCGGCCGCCGATGTGTCCGACGACCGTGACCACGCCGTCCGCCGGCAGATTGCCGTCCACGTGGCGGGCCAGAAGACCGTCCTCGAAGGACCAGCCTGGGTCCATGATCCGCTCGAGCCGGTCGCGGACGAAGAGCTTGCCCTGCTCGCGAAGCTTGGCGTGGTACTTCGGGTCGCCGCCCGCGCGAGCGATGTCGAGGCGCCTGCGCAGGTCGTCGTCGGCGGACTGGTCTGGTTGAGCGCCCTGCGCGCGCCCGGCTCCAGGCTTGGGATCCGCGCTCAATCCGGCAGCTCCATGCGCAGGACCGCGGTGCTGAAAGCCTTGCCGGTGACGTCGTAGCGAAGCGTCTTGGTCGCGCCGCCGCCGAGGGCGTTGTGCAGCAGGAGGTTGAAGCCGTTGATATTGGGCATCGGAAATACGTCGACCTCTCCGCGAACCCAATCGCCGAAGTGGGCTTTGATCCTCTCCGGGGTCAGCCCTTTCAGGAGCGTCTGATAGGCGGCGTCGTCATGGGCGAGCACTCCGACATTGACGATATCGCCCTTGTCCCCGGACCGCGCGTACGCGATGTCTTTCACCTGCATAAAACCCACCTGCATAAAACCCAACTCCAAACTAACGAACGAACGTTCACTTTAGTTTCACAGGAGTCTAGCGTATGCTGCCGGGTTGGAAAACCCTGTCGTCGGTTCACGGTGTTGACCAGGAGACCAAGCCACGGCCACCCTCCCCCTCCAGCCAATCGCCGCCGGTCCTGCAGAGGCCGCTCATTCGGGAATCCGCGAGGTGGTCAACCTCGCCCTGGTCACCCCCGGATGCATCCGCCTGGAGGTTGGCGAGCCAAACTTTCCCACGCCGGCCCATATTGTCGACGCGGCGATCGAATTTGCGCGCACCGGGCAGGTCAAGTACACCGCGACCGCGGGCCTGCTGAGCCTGCGCGAGCGCCTCGTGGCCAAGTTGGGCAGGGTAAACGGCATCACCGCAGGCGTCAACAACATCAACTGCTCGGTCGGCGGGGTGGGCGGCATCGCGGGCGCCTTCGCCGCGCTTCTGGAGCCGGGCGACGAGGTGCTGGTCCCAGACCCTGCGTGGCCCAACTACCGGCTCATGCTGGCCTGGACGCATGGGATCCTCGTCCCTTACGCTTGCCCACCGGACAACGAGTTCCTGCCAGATCCGCAAGAGATCGAACGGCAGATCACCCCCCGCACCAAGATGATCATCGTCAACAGCCCGTGCAACCCCACAGGCGCCGTGTTTCCACGTGGTCTGCTGGAGAAGTTGGTCGACGTCGCGGTGCGACACAACCTGTACCTCCTCTCCGACGAGTGCTACGACGAGGTGATCCTCGATGGTGAGCACATCAGCCCGGCATCGTTCTGCACCGACGGGCGGGTGGTGTCGGCCTTCACGTTCTCCAAGACGTACGCGATGACGGGCTGGCGCGTCGGGTACGTCGTCGCCAACGACGAGGTCTCCGACAGCATCACCAAGGTCCTGGAATCCAACTCATCGTGCCTGCCAACGATCTGCCAGAAGGCCGCTGAAGCGGCGCTCGACGGGCCACGCGAGCCCTTGCGCGAGATGGTCAAGGCATATCGGGAGCGCCGCGACCTGTGCGTGGGCCTTCTCGAGGAGGCCGGCATGCTCATCAGCCGGCCGCAGGGCGCCTTCTACATCATGGCCGACATCCGCCGCTCAGGCATGGACTCGCGCGAGTTCGCGTTCGACCTGGTGTCGAGCAAGAAGGTGGCGGTCGCGCCCGGGACCGCCTTCGGTGAATCCGCGCGCGGCGCAGTGCGGATCAGCCTTGCCAGCTCGCCCGAGAACCTGTCGCAGGGCATCGCCAGGATGATCGAGAGGATCGAGGAGCTCTCTTAGATCAGGTCAGGCTCCTCTCCATTCATGGGGAGGTCGCGCGCAGCGCCGGAGGGGACGCTCATATGAGCAAGAGCCCACCATCCACCACGAGCGCCGCGCCGGTGATGTACGACGCGTCCGGGCCGGCCAGGAAGCAAACCGCCCTGGCGACCTCCTCATAGGTTCCCTGGCGGCCGAGCGGAACCCTCGCCGCTGCGCCCGCGGCGCGCGCCGTCTGCTCCTCCTCGGTGAGGTCCCGGCGCCGGTCTGTCATGACCATTTCCATATAGCCAGGGCATACGCAGTTGGCGCGGATGCGGTCAGCGGCGAAATCGAGAGCGAGGGCGCCCGTCAGCGAGACCATCGCCGCCTTCGACACGCTGTAAGCGGTCTCATCTCCAGCGGGTTTGAGGCCGGCGATCGAGGCGGTGTTGACGATCGATCCTCCGCCCCCTTCGCGCATCAGAGGGATGGCGGCGCGCGCCATGAGGTAGGCGGACTTGACGTTAACGTCGAGAATCCGGTCCCAGTCCGAGACCTCGGTCTCGACCACGGAGCGAGCTCGCAGCGGATCGATGCCCGCGTTGTTGAAGAGGATGTCGAGCCGGCCGAACGCAGATCTCGCCAGCTCCATCGCCACCGTCGCAGTGGCCGGGTCCGACACATCGCCTCGGAGGCTGCGAACCTCGCCGCCCGACCCCGCGATCATGGCGGTGGCCGCCTCGAGGCTGTGTTCGTCCCAATCGACCAGCACCAGCCGCGCTCCGCCGGCCGTCATCTGACGCGCGACCGCTAGGCCGAGGCCCGAGGCGCCGCCCGTGATGAGGGCCACCTTCCCGTCCAGCCTCATCCAGTGCGCCCTGCTCGCGCCCGGCGCCGCCTCACGCCGGCAGTATCTGGTCCAGGCCCGAAAGGAAGGTCTGGGGCGTGTGCAGGCCGCTGTAGAGGTACTCGAGGTACGTCTCGTGCGCGCCGCACGCCGCCGCCCGCCGATCACCCTCTTCGACCAACCTGCGCCCCAGCAGGTAGGTGTACTGGTAAGGGCCCCACAGGGGGTGCTTGATCAGGCGGAGCTGGAACTGGGCGCGAACGGCGTCCATGAAGCCGTCTCGAGCCATCGCCTCCAACACCTCGTGCTCGCCGCGACCCTCGACCTGCAGTGACATCGCGCCCGCGAATGTCACCATCCGGCGCAGCCACTCGAGCTTGCAGGCGAGCAGCTGCTCCGGTGACGGATCCGGGTTGAGGCGCAGGTATGCCACTTCCTCGATGCCTTCGCTGATCACGCTCTCCGGAGCGTTCTTGAGCTTGATCGACGCCCCTACATGTCCTTGACGCTGGTAGGCGTGCTGGTGCAGCACAGCGAGATGGAGATAGTCGCCCGGGTAGATGTTGTGCGCCACCTCGAAGGCGACGGTCTCTGGTGTCCTGGGTGTGGCTACATTTATCTCGCAGGTCATCCGGCGCGGCGGATACCAGCTCAGGTTCACAGACCAGATCTCATCGGTGATGCGGATGAGCTCCAGGCTCTCTTGGATCTCGATTGGAAAGCCGCCTCCGAAGGCATAGCGGCGGCCCCGCACGTAGGTTTCGATCGCGACGTCCCATTTCGCCTCACCGCTGACGAGCCGCCGCGACTCCCACTGCATGACCGGCTGCGTCGAGGCTGATGGTTCCAGCCGGCCTGCCAGCTCCTCGACCTCGGCCCGAAGAGCACCGACCTCGTCCGGATGCGGGACTTCCAGCTCCACACCCAGCAGCTCGCCAACCATCTGGTCGTAGGGGAGTGTTCGACCTCGGCTCACCTCCAGCTGGATCGCCACGGAACGCGCCTGTCCGGCGACGTACGGCTGGCCGGAATGCTGGGCTCGCGAAGCAAGGTCGTGGGCCTGCGAGACCAGCTCCTCCGGGCTCCCTGGGTCGCGCCGCGCCTCGTCCAGCCATTCGGGTGGTCCCGCATACACCGCCCTGAGGATCGGATGGTGCTCGGCGGCTCGCAGCGCGAGGCGGACGAGCTCTGACTCGAGCTCGACCTGTGCATGAGTCGCGGCCGGCGGCGCGGCGGTTCGGACGCTCACAGGATTGCCCTCAGGAAGGACTGCGTCCGTTCGTTTTGTGGGCTTTTGATCGTCTCGCGCGCGGGTCCTTCTTCGACGATGACGCCTTCATCCATAAACATCAGCCGGTCACCAACCTCGCGGGCGAAGCCCATCTCGTGAGTAACCACGATCATGGTCATGCCTTCGAGGGCGAGCTTCTTGATCTCTTCGAGGATCCCACCGATCAGCTCGGGGTCGAGGGCGGAGGTGACCTCGTCGAACAACATCAGCTGGGGCTTCATGGCCAGCGCTCTCGCGATCGCAACCCGCTGCTTCTGGCCGCCAGACAGCTGGCTTGGGTAGCTCTTCGCCTTGCCGCCGAGGCCCACCCTCTCGAGCTCGGCCATCGCGCGTTCACGCGCTTGCTTGCCCGGCACCTTCAGGACTCGGGTGAGGCCGAGGCTGACGTTCTGCAGCGCAGTCATGTGCGGGAAGAGGTTGAAGTGCTGAAAGACCATGCCGATGCGGGTGCGCAGCAGGTTGAGCTCGCGCTCATAGCGCATACGCGCGACCGGATGGATGCGCGGGAAGTCATCCTTGGTCCACCTGCGGCCAAGGAAGATCACCGTTCCGGTTTCGGGCGGTGACACGAAGTTGATGCACCGCAGGAGGGTGCTCTTGCCGGACCCGGATGGGCCGATCACCACGAGCACCTCGCCGCGCTCGACCTCCAGGCTGATGTCCTTGAGGACGTGCTGGTTGCGAAGGGTGCCGCGGTGGTACCACTTGTTGACGCCCTCGAGACGCAGGAGGGTCGACCCCTGGGCCTCAGAGATCTGGAGATCAAGGTCGTTGTGCGAAGGGTCGAGCTTGCTCGCTTCCATCCCCAGGTCGCTTCCAATTCTAGCTGTCAACCGCCACCTCTTCGAACGAGCGTTAGTTCAGCCATGACCGCTAAGCTGACGGTCGTGGATTCGATCGGGCTGCTGGTCCAGCAGCTTGAGACGGTCAACCTACGCCTTCACCATTCCGCCCGCGACCTGTCCACCCATGAGTTGGTTGCGCAGCCCCTGCCGGGCGTCAACCCGATCGCCTTCCTCCTGTGGCACATGGCTCGCAGCCAGGACTGGGCGGTCAACACCTCCATCCGCGACGTCCCCGAGGTGATCATGCGCGAGCCCTGGGTCCAAAGCCCGCTCGCGGTGCCGGGCATCGGCACCGGGTTCGAGCTGGAGGAGGCTGCCGCCGCCGCCGCGGGCTTTGAGCTGCCCGATCTCTTGAGGTACGCGGACGCTGTCCACGACGACACGGTTGCCTGGCTGGGCACAATCGACCAGGAGATGCTCGATCACATCCCGGACGTGGCCGCTCACGACGCCCGCCACGCGGAATACCAGACACCCGGCTTTCGAGCCGAGATGGACAGCGGGCCCGAGCACGACGACGCCGTAAGCAGTAGCGGCGGCCTACCCGTCTGGATCTTCTTGACCTCAGTCTCGATCACGCACCTGCACCGACACCTCGGCGAGCTGGATCTGATCAAGGACCAGTTGAGGCGTTCGGTCAGCTCGTAATCGCTCACGTGAGATGCCGCTGGAGGCGCTTCTCGAGGCGGCCTGCCAGTTGGGCGACGATCACGACCATCACGAGGTAGATCGCCGCCACCGTCGTATAAAACTCGAACGGCCGCTGGTAGAAGCTCACCCGCTCGATCGTCTGGTACATGAGGTCGGGCGCCCCGATCAAGGCCACGATCGAAGAGTCCTTGATGATGTCTGTGAACTGGTTGACCAGGGAGGGGAGGGCGATCCTCCAGGCCTGCGGGAAGACGACGGTGGCGAAAGTCCCGATGCTGCCCAAACCGAGGCTTCGTGCCGCCTCGCGCTGGCCGGGGTCGACGGCCTGGATCGCAGCACGGTAGATCTCGGCCATATATGCGCTGTTCAGCAGGGTCAGCGCGACGATGCCGGCTTCAATGGGATCGAGGCGAATGCCGGCGGCCGCCGCCAAGCCGAAGTAGATGAAGAGAATGTAGACGTACAGCGAGAGCGCCCGAAAGACCTGGACGTAGACAAAGCCCACCAACCCGATCGGCCCCGGCGCCATCCTCACCAGCGCAACGACCAGCCCGAGCACGAGTGATAGCGCGACTGAGAACAGCGCGATCTTCAACGTGACCATCAGGCCGCGCTCAAAGAAAGCGATCGAACGCGGGATCACGCTCCAGTCATATGTGTAGGTCAGGAACATTGAGGTCACGCGATCCTCAGCCTCCGCTCCAGCAGGTAGACCACCGCAGAGAAGAACAGCACCATGACGACCAGGATCGCCCCCACCGCGGCGAAGACCTCAAACGGGGTGAACAGGGTGACGTTCAACTCGTTGGCGAGAAACACCATGTCGGGAACTGCGATCACGGACATGATCGTGGCGCCCTTCAGCAGGCCCACGAACGTGTTGCCCAGGGGTGGCACGACGATCCGAAACATCTGGGGGAAGACAACATGCCCGTACGTGCGCGTGCGACTCAGGCCGATGGAGCGGGCGGCCTCCATCTGCCCCCGATCGACGGCCGCGAGTCCGGCGCGAAAGATCTCGGTCGTGTAGCCGGACCCTGTCAGCGCCAGCGCGATGATGATCGCCTGGTACGACGTGAACAGGATCCCGGTGATGTTGGCGATGCCGAAGTAGATCCAGAGAAGCATCACGTAGAGCGGCACGCCGCGCATCAGCTGCACGTATAGAAACGACGGCACCGTGAAGATGCGAACGCCCGAAGTTCGCAGCAGCGCGTTACCCAAGCCCAGCCCGCATGCGACGGCGAACCCGATGACGGCGACCCACAGGTCGACCCATGCGCCGGCCACGAACATCGGCCAACGGTCGGTCACAACCCGCCAGTCGAACTGGTAGGCGAGGAAGATCATCGGCCGGTCGGGCAGGTGGTCGGCGGACTCGTGCCGGCCACCTGCTGCCGAGTGTCGATCAGACCTTGACCAGCTCCGGCTCGGCCCCTGGACCGACGCCGTACGTGGTGAGGTGGTACTTCTGGAGGCCCGGACCCAGCCACTTCGTCCAGCCGGTCACCATGCGCTGATGGGCGGCGTTGTAGCGAAGCCAGTTGTTCACCCATGCCTGGAGCTTGTAGTCGCCCAGCGGCATGAGGTAGGTGTTGGCGTCCACCCAGAGCGGCGGGCCCGACAGGATCTGGAGATCGGGGTGGGCCGACTTGGAGCTGTCCACGTCGAACTCCGAGAGGACGACGGCCTCCGCCCGGCCGGTGGACACCTCGTTGACCGCGTCAGCCAGCTGTGCGAATGGCGAGAACCCGGCTTTCGGAAACAGCGCGTGGCTGCTGAACTCCTGCGAGCTTCCCTGCAGGAGCGCGATCTTGAAGCTAGCGGAGTTGAGCTGGTCTGAGCTGGTGATCTTCGAGCCCGGCCTCAGCAGCACGACGATGGACTCGTAGAAGACGGGGAAGCTGGCGAATAGGCCCTTGATGGCGCGGCTCGGAAGGATGGTTGCCGAGATACCCATCATGTCGAACTGGCCGGCGACGAGGCCGGCAAACAGCTGGCCGAATGGAATCTCAACGTACTGCGGCGTGACCCCGAGGTCGGCCATCATCGCCTCGGTGAGCTCCATCTGATAACCGGTCGGCTTGCCGGCGGCGTCCTTGAACTGAATCGGCGGGAACGTGAGGTCGACGCCGAGTTTGGCGGTCTTGGTCGAAAGCCACTTGTCGAGCACCGACGTCGCGCCCGCTGCGTTGCCGACGGTACCTGCCGGATTGTTGGACGTTTCACAGGCGGCCAGCGCAAAGGCACCCAGGCCCAGCGCTGCGGAGCCACCCAGCTTGAGCAGGGACCTCCGACTCGGGAGGTTCAATTCGTTAGCCGGCGGGGCCTGCAAGGCTTGCTCGTCGATCGACATTTCGCTGCCCTCCTGAAGAGCGCCACACGCGCCCGGGTCAATGGCCCATCAACGGGTGTGGGCTTCGGCCGTAAGGATATCCAGATCGATCTTGGTGTCAAGGGCTGGACGAACGGGCACTAGTTCGTATATGGACCATTTGGCTGCCCTCCAGGACGTGGTTCAACCACGCGCGCCAGAGAGCGCGCCGTTTGAGCCGCGAGACCCCAGAGTCGCAGCTGCTCCGCGACCGCCGGAGCGGCCATACCGGGGTAGTTGCACCGAAGGACGAGATGGACTCGATCGCCGTAGCGCCGGCGATATTCGTCCGCCTGCTCCGCCACCTCAATCGGCGATCCCAACAGCAATCGATAATGCTTCGGGGGTAACTCACGCGTCGGCTCGCGGCCCATCCAATCGTCGTAGTTGTGCCGCATGTAGCGAAATCCGTCCGCCACCTTCGACCAGGCGGCGTCGCGGCCTCGCTCCGAGAGGCCGCCGTATGTGAACAGAACCAGCTCGCCACCTTTGTCACCACGCTCGCGGTCGAACTTCGCCACCGAGTCGTCGACCACCTCCCATGGCTCAGTGGGATCGACCATGAGCATGTCGGCAAGGTGAGCCGCGCGTGCTGCGCCGTCATCCCCGTCAGCCGCGATCATCAGCTTCGGCCCCCCCGCCGTGAACGGGCCGGGGGTGATGAGCACCTCCTGACCTCGAGGACCAGCGGCGCGGCCGCCAAACGCTGCGCGCAGCAACGGCACCAGGGCCTCCAGGCGCTGAGCGTCGGTCGAAGGATCGACCCCGAAACCTTCGAATTCCGCACGCCGATAGCAGAGCGACAGGCCGAGGATGAACCGCCCGCCGCTGAGGAGGTCGAGCGCGATCGCGTCCTCCGCAAGGCGGATGGGACTGTGCAGGGAGGCCGCGAGCCGGTCCGTCGCCACGGTGATCCGGCTCGTGCGCGCGAGCAGCGCAGCTACGATCGGGAGCACAGCCGGCATGTAGCCGTCTGCCGCGAAGTGATGCTCGGACACCCACATGGAGTCGAGACCCGCTGCCTCGATCAGGTCGCCCTGCTCAAGCATCTCTTCGTACAGCCGGCGATGACTCGCATGTGATCCGGGCGGACGCTGGCCGCTGAAGTCACCGACGCCGAATCGCAATCAGACCACCGTGTTCGGACGGGCGATGAGGCGCTCGGTGCCGAAGGCGACGCCGGACAGGTGCCAGGCGGCGCGATACGCCGCTTCGGAACCGCTCCAGGCGAGCGCGTCCTCAGGCGTTGCGAACCAGAGCAGATCGACCGCCTGCACGGAGAATGGCGGCCGGCCCGGGCGGTCCGGAATGGCGATCAGCGCCTCGTGTCGCTGCGGTCCGGCGCCGGCGACCACGCCGGCATAAGGTCCCTTCAAGGCTTCGGCGAGCGCATGCGCGGGGGCATTGGGCGCCGCCCTGAGCAGCGTGATCAGCTTCACCGCGGCCGAGCCGGGCTTGCCGTCGATCAGGACGTGGCGACTCGTGACGGCCACGCCCGTACGAGTGGCGTCGATGAAGTTGGCCTCATCGCCGACCGAATCCTGCTCGTGTATAGGTGAGTCGATCGCGGCGTCCATCGCCGCCAGATCGTCCCACTCGAGCTCGGGCATGATGTCGAACCCCGGGTAAGGAAGCAGGAACCGGCCGCCGGCCAGGACGCCGTGGTTCTGCACGTAGGCGCGCACCCCCGGCAGCCGCGCGCCGATGGCGGAGTGATGCCCGCGCCAGTGGGCAAGACACGCCTCAGTCGTGAGGTCGGACCGCCGTGCGGCGAAGAAGACACGCGTGATCACCTCTTTGCCGCGGCCCGTACGTGAACCGGGCGCCCCAGGTTCACCTCGGCCGCCTCCATGAGTGCCTCGGCAAACGTCGGGTGTGCGTGCACGGTGAGCGCGAGGTCCTCCGCCGTCGCCCCCATCTCGATCGCGAGCGCCGTCTCAGCGACCAGCTCTGTCGACCGGGGACCTGCGAGGTGAGCCCCGATCAGAGCCCCGCCGTCCTTCGCGAAGATCAGCTTCGCGAAGCCGGCGGTCGACGATTCGATCACCGCACGGCCGAGGGCGGCCAGGGGGAACCGGCCGAGCGAAACCTCGATGCCTCGTGCCGCGGCCTCAGCCTCGGTCAAGCCGACAGCAGCGATCTCAGGCTCCGTGAAGCATGCACGCGGGATGGCGCGGCTGTCGAAAGCGCCGGCTCTGCCCCCGAGCACATCACCGGCGACCCGCCCCTGCATCATCGCGCGATGCGCGAGCGCGAGGCCCTCGGTGACGTCGCCGATGGCGAAGACGTGACGGTCGAGACGCAGCTGGGCGTCGACCGTGAACAGCCTCCCGGGCGGCGTCAGCCCGGCCGCCTGCAGGTCCAGCTGGTCCAGGTTGGGCCGACGGCCCGCCGAAACGACCACTCGCTGGGCTTTCTCGCTGACGGCGGAGAGATCGGCGGAGACGACCACCTCCACGCCGGCCGCTCGAGCGCCGCGCAGCGCCGCTACCGACAGGTCCTGGTCGAAATCGGGCAGCAGGCGCTCCCCTGGGGCCGCCAGCATGACGCTGCTTCCCAGGCGTGCATAGGCGACGGCGATCTCCAACGCGATGTAGTCATCGCCGGCGACCAGCAGCGAGGCCGGCACCTCGTCCCACTCGAGCGCACGGCCTGGCTCGACGACGCGGTCGCCTTCGAATGGCAGCGTTTCGAGGTCGATCGCCCGCGAGCCGGTGGCGATGACCACGTCCTTGAAGTCGAAGTAACGAACGGATTCTTCGCCGATCTCAACGCAGACGCGGGTGCGTCCGACGAACCTGGCGTTCCCCCTGACGACCTTGACGCCGGCCGCTTCCAGGAGCGCTGAGACTCCCTTGACGAGCGTGCCGACCGCTGCCGCGCGGCTCTTCTGGAACGCGGCCATGTCCGGCGGACCGGAGAAAGGAGGCATGCCAGAGGGCGCGAGTCTTTCGGCCGAGGCCTTCGCCGCGGCGAAGCGAGAGAGGTGCTTGCTCGGGATGCAGCCCTCATTGAGACAGACGCCACCCACCTGGCCGCGTTCGACGAGCGTCACCGAACGCCCTAGCTGCGCCGCGCGCAAGGCGGCGACGTACCCCCCGGGGCCCGCGCCGAGGATCAGGCAATCCGCGGGGTCGCTCTGGTCGCCCGCTACCAATCAGTCACCGAGCTGCGCGGGATCTTCAATCAGGGTCCTCAGCGTCAGCGCGAAGCTCAGACCTTGCTCGCCATCGATGATGCGATGGTCGAACGTCACCGACATCGGCATCACCGGCCACGCGACCACCTTGCCATCACGCACGATGGCCTTTGCCTCGATGCGGCCAAAGGCGACGATCGCGACCTCTGGCGGCCTGATCAGCGACGTGCCTAGCCCACCTCGCCATGCGCCCGTGTTGCTGATGGTGAAGGTGCCGCCCTTCAGGTCAGAGACGGACGCCTTTCCCTCCCGCGCCGCGGCCGTGACCCGGTCGACGGCGGCCGCGAGCTGGGCGAGATCAAGGGTGTCGGGGTTCTTGACCACCGGAACGATCAGCCCGTCCGGAGTCGCGGTGGCCACGCCGATGTTGACGTCCTCATGCATGACAATCTCGCCTCGCTCGTCGTCGAGGGAGGAGTTGAAGATCGGGTGGCGTCGCAGCGCGATCGCGACCGCGCGCACGAGCAGGGCGTCGAACGGAAACCGAAGGCCGTCGCCTTCCGCCTCACGGCGCAGGCGCGCCGCAAGCTCGGCAAAGGCGCCCGCGTCAAGCTCGTGAAAACCGGTGACGTGCGGGATGGTCCGAGCCGAGAGCGCCATCGTCTCGGCCATGCGCTTTTGGACCCCCCGCAGCTTCACGCGCTGACCGGCCGCGGCAGGGGCATGGGCGGCAGCGGGCATGGCGCCTACCCCGTGGCGCTTCACGTCCTCCGCGGAGATGCGGCCGCCAGGACCTGTGCCCTTGACGCCGCCCAGGTCGACGCCCAACTCGCGAGCGAGCTTGCGGACCGCCGGCGGCGCCAGCACTCCAGCTGACTCGGAACTGACGGTGGCCACGGCTCGCGGCTCGGTTTGAGTGTGGCCGGCCGCCGCCTGCGGGCTGACGGCAGCGATCTGGCCCTCAGTTTCGAGAACGTAGAGAACCGCGCCCGTCTTGACCACGTCTCCCTCGGCGGCCAGCTGTTCGACGATCACGCCAGTTTCGGGGGAGGGCAGCTCGACAGTCGCCTTGTCGGTCATCATCTCAACCACCGGCTGGTCCTCGGTCACCCGGACGCCGATGGCGACCAGCCACCTCGCGACCTCGGCTTCGGCGAGGCCTTCACCGATGTCGGGGAGCCGAAACTCGTATCTCGCCACTCGACTGCTACTCGCGCGTGGTCGCGACGATGGCCTCGAGTACGCGCTCGGGGTTCGGGAGGTACTGCTCCTCGAGCATCTGCACGGGGTAGGGCACGTCCGGGGAAGAGACTCGCCGGATGGGCGCCTGCAGCGAGAAGAAGGCCTCCTCCTGGATGGTCGCCACGACCTCGGCGCCGAAACCGGCGGTCAGCGGCGCCTCCTGAAGCACCACCGCGCGGCCGGTCTTCATGACCGAGGCCGCGAGCGTGGCAACGTCCAGCGGGACCAGCGTTCGGAGGTCGATGACCTCGACTGAGATGCCCTGCGTCTGCGCATCGTCAGCCGCCTGAAGCGCGACCTGGACCGCACCGCTCCATGCGATCAGCGTCACGTCGCTCCCTTCACGCGCGATCCGCGCCTTTCCGATCTCCACCACATAGTCGCCATCGGGCACCTCGCCCTTGACCTGCCGATAGCCACGAAGGGGCTCGAGAAAGAGAACCGGGTCCGGGTCGCGTATCGAGGCGAGCAGCAGTCCCTTGATGTCGCGCGGCGTCGCCGGCGCGACGACCTTGAGGCCAGGCGCGTGAGCGAAGTGCGCTTCGAAACCATCCGAATGGAGCTCGGGCGCGCGCACCCCGCCCCCATACGGCGCCCGGATCGTGACCTGCGCGGAGAACCGGCCGCCCGACCGATACCGGACGCGTGCAAGCTGATCGACCACCTGGTTGAAACCGTTGTGTACGAAGCCCAGGAACTGGATCTCGGCCACGGGCACCCAGCCCGCGAGAGCAAGCCCGATGGCAGCGCCGGCGATGACTCCTTCGGAGAGCGGCGTATCGATAACACGGTCCGCACCGAACTTGCCGTACAGGCCGTCTGTGGCGCGAAAGACACCGCCGCTGCGACCGACGTCCTCACCGAAGACGACGACGCGCTTGTCGCGCTCCATCTCGAGCGCCAGTGCCTGGTTGACCGCCTCGATGACAGTCAGCTCAGCCACGGCCGCCCTTCTTTTCACCAGGTGCGCCCTGCACGCGCCCGGCGAAACGCTCGAGCTGGCGCTGAAGGCGGGGAGATTGGTCCGCGTGGACCTGGCCGAAGTAGAAGGCCGGGTCGGGCGGCGGCTCCCTTTGGGCCTCCTCCCAAGCCACGCGAAGTTCGTCCTTGACCTCGTCCTCGATCCGGTCGAGCGCCGCCTTGTCGACGACGCCACGCGCGATCAGATGCAGCTGCATGCGCCGCAGTGGGTCGCGATTGACCCACAGGTCGTGGAGCTCAGGTGGCTCGTAACGGCTCGGATCGTCAGCGGTCGTGTGCAGCCCCAGTCGATAGGTGATCGCCTCGACGAAAGTTGGACCCTTTCCTTCGCGGGCACGCCGCGCCGCCTCACGCACGGTGGCATAGACCGCGAACAGGTCATTGCCATCGCATTGGATGCCGGGGAAACCATAAGCGACGGCCTTTTGCGCCAGCGTCTCCGACGCGGTCTGCTGTGAAATGCTCGTCGAAATCGCCCAGCCGTTGTTCTGACAGAGAAAGATGATCGGGGCTTTCATGACGCCGGCGAGATTTGCGGCCTCATGGAAGTCACCCTGCGATGTGCCGCCGTCGCCGAAGATCGCGAGCACGACGCCCGGATCACCCTTCAGCTTGAGGCCCCAGGCAAGGCCGACAGCCTGCGGAAGCTGGCCGGCGATCGCGGCCTGGAACGGCAGCATCTTCAGGTCGCCGGGCATCTGGAAGGCGATCGGGTGCCCGACATGCCACAGGAATGCCAGGGTCAGCGGATAGCCGTGCCACAGCTGGCCCGCCAGCTCGCGGTACTGAGGCACGAACCAGTCGGTTCGAGCATCGATGGCCATCGCGGCGCCAACCGTCGCAGCCTCCTGCCCGATGCCCGGCGCCAGGGTTACCATTCGGCCCTGTCGCTGCAAGCTGACCGAACGCTCGTCGAACCGGCGGCCCCTGAGCATCACGCGATAGCCTGCGAGCGCCATCTCGTCGCTCATCGGCAACTCCTCGACGAGAACCTCGCCGTCTTCGTCGAGGTATCTCACCATCGGCGGCATTGGCGGTGAGGACATGCCGCTGAGGTTAGCGCGAGCGGCGGGCGCCGCTTCGTTCATCCCTGGCGCGCGGTCAGGCCGGCTTGTCGCCGTTGCGCTCGATGACCATCTCCTCCGGCTCGTAGTTGCCGGTGAGGATTCGAAGGATGGAGTCCCGCGCAAACCGCATTCCATCGTGCTGACCGTCGCGATAAGGAGCGCCGTCCTTCAGCGCGTTGAACTCCATCTCGCGCTGTAGCCGCTGCACGAAGTGCGTCAGCGCGGCGGTGCTGGGATCGTCCGTCTGCTTGGGCAGCTCCGCCAGCTCCGGCGGCGCCGCCAGGCCGTCGCGATTGCTGAACGACTCCACATGGTCCAGATGCAGCGCTTCGGCCATGAGCTTCTCGTCCAGGCCGATCACCTGCTTGCCGTTCACGACCAGCACCGGCACCACGATCTCGCCGGTCAGCTCCAACAGCTGCTTTCGCCAGTGTGGTTCCTTCGCGATATTCCGATCTTCGAAAGTGACCGAGTTCTGTGAGAGAAACTCCCTCACCCTGCAACATTCTTGTCAAGTCGGATCGGTCGTGCCGTTGTTCAGGGTGTACAGGACGACGTCGCCGGTAGCTCCCATCTCGGTTAACGATACCACAGACATTTCCGGGCAAACGAACGCTTGTTTACGTGGCATTGATCCACGAAGGGAAACCGGGCATTCGCAGAGGTCCGGCCAGCCGCCTGCCAACCGACTCGACCTGTTGCCGCGTCGGCGCCGCGACGACGAAGTAGCCCGCCCCCTCCCCCGCTGCGATCAGCAGGTCGTCCGCTTCCACGCTCGCCGGACACAACAGCATGCCGGGCCAGCGTCCGGTGGCTGGAGGCACTCTCGCCCCAGGCCTCCAGGGGGCCGCCACGCCAAATCCCAATTTCTGTGCCAGGTCCTCCATCCAGGTCTCGGACGCGTCGATCCAGATCGGAACCGCGGGCTGGGCGGGCCGCGGGTTCAGGGCCAATCGTGCGGGCGCAGGCTGATTGGCTTCGATGGCCGCGGGGACTCGAAGGTGCTCGCCCTTCCACTGGATGTGGGCGCCGCTCAGCGCCGCGGCCAGCACGTGGAGGTGTTCTTCGAACCAACTCCGCTGCGTCACAACCTCGTAGCGGTACGAGGCCGAGGTTGTCAGGCGCAGCAGGACCTCGATCCGGCCTTGCGACGTGAGATCCGCGATCGCAATGTCCTCCGCCAGGTGCAGCGGATGGTACAGGCCCCCGTCGACCGCAGCCCCGATGCGGATCGGTACGGCCTGCCCGAGCATCGCGGCAGCGGCCAGGCCGCCCCCCACGCCCTCTGGACGCGACTCCGCCACCCAGACGGCATCGAACGACGAGGCGACTGCTTGCGTGGCAAGGCTTTCGATCTCCTGCCTGGTCGTGCCCTTCAAAGCGATCGGACCGAGGCCGAGTCTCATCGCGAGACCCTCTCGCGCACGCGGCCAATTCCCTCGAATGCGCGGTGGAGGCTTTCCCGGGGCAAGTTGCCGAACTGGCTGCGGCAGACGATGAGCCCGAAGCCAAGGGCCTCGAACTCACCCAGCCGGGCCGCGACGTGCGCGGCGTCCCCAATGATCAGGTTCTTCAGCTTGGCCTCGATGTCGGCCTCGAGCCTGACGAGGTAAGCGGGGACGGTTTCGCTCGGCTCTTGAGGAAAAGACCAGCCACCGTACTGGCGGCGCATGTAGCGCAGCTCAGGCAAGAGCATCGCCCAGTCTCGTTCCAGGTCGTCGGTGACGAAGACGTCCCGCTGCAGGGCATGGCTTGCTGGTGCACTCACACCGGCGTCCGCCGCAGCCTCGTTGTAGGCGCCGAGCATTTCGCGCAGCTCCGCCACATTCATCGTGGAGTCAGCGAACAGCGGCAGGCCCAGCCGCGCGGCACGCCGCGCCGCGATCGCGGTCGCGACCCCGACATACACAGGGACCGGCGGGTCGGCGGCCTGGCAGGATTCCGCAAGCCGCGGCAGCATGACATCCATCAGCTTTCCGCGATCCTTCCGCCGCACCCCGAAGCCGTCGAACTCGGGATCGCGATAGCCGAGCGCCACGCCCAGCGACAGGCGGCCTTCGCCGAGCCGGCTGATCGTGGCGGCGTCGTCGGCCACCTTGTGGACCGAGTGCATGGGCAGAAGCATCACGGCGGTGCCAACACCGAGGCGCTTCGTGCGGCCCAGGATGGCGCCGGCCACAACGATGTCAGCCGGGCAGTAGCCGTCGAACCAGAAGTGATGCTCGGAGAGCCAGATCGAGTCGAAGCCAAGCGCCTCGGCGAGCTCCGCGTCCTCGAGCACGTCGCGGTAGAGCTTGACGTGATGGTCTGGCCGCTGCGGGACCGACTGCATCCCGAACACGCCGAGACCGAGGCGCAGCGTCATAGGACGGCGATGCCCAGCAGGAGTGCTCCGAGCGCTGCGTCCTGCGTGCCGTTGCCGACGGACTTGTAGATGGTGATGCCGTCCGGGGTCGTCCGGCCGGGGGCCCGGCCGAGGACGACCTCGCCAAGCTCTCGGACGGCTGCCTCATCGATGAGGCCGGCACGAAGCGCACCCGCGATCTCACCCGATTCCAGCAGACACGTCGGCCGGTGGTCGACCCGGATGGCGGCCGCGCGACCCAGAAGCTGCGGCTCCACCTCCGACGCGGCGGCGCTGCCGCTGCCAACCAAAGCGAGATGTGCGCCAGGCTCGACTGCCGCCGCCGGAAACAGCGCCAAGGTCGAGTTGGTCGCTGTCACTATCACCTGTGCGCGCTTCATCGCCTCGCCGGCCGTCATCGCCCTGGCGGCGGGGTATGAAGCCGCCAGCCGGCGAGCCGGCTCCTCAGTTCGTCCCACGATGCGAATCTCGTCGAAATCCCGCTCGGCGGTCATCGCCCTCAGGTGGGCGGCCGCCTGCGGACCGGTGCCGAAGACGGTCAGCACCCGTGCGTCAGCTCGCGCCAGCAGCCGGAGCGAAACCGCGCTGCAGGCCGCGGTCCGAACCTCCGTCGCCGCCCGCGCGTCGAGCGTCGCCAGCGGCCGGCCGGTGCTGGATTCGAAGACCGTGAGCGAGCCCTGGAGGCGCTCGAGCCCGAGTGACGGGTTGCCCGGGCGGACATTGATCACCTTGACGCTCAGCAGGTCGAGCTCGGTGAGCACGCCGGAGATCAGGAACGTACCGGCACCCTCACCCAGGTCGATGTGGCCGCGGATGGGCGCCACCGCCGCGCCCTTGGAAACCATGGCCAGCGCAATTGCCATTGCATCCGCCAAACGAACCGGATCGACGGCCGTGATCTCGTCGCGGCCGAAGTGATACAGGCTAGACATTCGCCTCCTCGCGGATGCTCGCGAGCATTTTGAACAGCTCCATCGACTCCTCGCCGCGCGAGACCGGGAACTCGAACACGAGGTGGGCGACTCCAAGCTCGGCTGCCCGCCTGAAGTCGGCGACGACCTCTTCGCGAAGGCCGCGGAACGGCGTGCGGCCCGCGGTCACGAACTCGTCGCTCTTCCATCCGGTCTCAGACGGCGAGTCGGTTATCTCGCTGCTGTCGGCGGCGATCTGAAGTCCTGTTCGCATCGCCACCTCCATCTCACGCAGCTCCCGGCCCTGGGCCGCCAGCTCTCGCGACAGCTGGCTGAGCGCGACCTCGAGCTCCTCGAACGTCTGCCCATCGCCGATCCAGCCGTCTCCGAAACGCGCAGCCCGGCGAAATGCGGCAGTCGACGCTCCGCCGATCAGGACAGGCAGCCGGCGATTCTGATGCGGCCTCGGCGCAAAGTGAAATCCGTCGAAGTCATAGACGTCCCCGTGGAACTCAGGCTGGTCGCTTTCCCAGCACGCTCGCATGGCGCCCAATGCTTCGTCGGCGATTCGGGCACGCCGGCGGTGAGGCACGCCCAGGAGGCTTGATTCGCTCTCCAGCCACCCAAGGCCGGCACCAAGGATCAGCCTCCCGCCTGACAGCTGGTCGGCCGTGGCCAGCATCTTTGCGAGCAGGAGAGGGTGCCGGTAGGGAACGATCAGGATGGCCGCACCGATCTGCACGCGGCTCGTGATGCCGGCCACGTAAGACATCACCGTCATCGCCTCGTAGAACGCCGGCCCGAACGCTTCGACGCTGTCCGAGGGCACGACCACGTGGTCGGTGACCCAGATCGAGTCGAAGCCCAGCGATTCGCTGAGCGTCGCCGCGCGGCGGATGTTCTCGGCCCCGGCAAGACGCCGGTAGGTCGGCAAGACGACGCCCACCTTGACCCGAGGCGCGCTCACGAGAGCTGAAATCCGTGACGAAGCGGGTCGCGGGAATCGATGCGGAATCGATGCTCGCCGGTGATGAACGCGCAGCCGGAGAGCTGTGGGATCAGGTCGCCGCCGCGGTCGACGAGCCGGCCACGAAACGAAAGGCCAAGCAGGTTCTCGCACTCGACCCATTCGTCGATGCGCAGCCGGCGCGTCGAATGCAGCTGTGCCATGAGAGCGGAGAAGCACGAGCCGCAGGGCGAGCGATCCACCGAATGATCGCGGAAGACGACGAGGTCACGGTAGCGGCCCGCTCCAAGCTTCGTGTAGATGAGCGTCGAGACAACCTCGCGCCATGGGCCCAAGCGACCCCTGCTCGCAACCCAGGCTTTCTGAGCCTGCTTCTTCACCTCCAGGCCGGCGTCCACCAGCGCACGGAAAGCCTGCGGCTGGACCTTGATCGCCAGATCACGTCCGCGCACGATCGCGATCAAGTTACCGCCGTAGGCAAGGTCGTACGCGATGTCTCTGCCGGCGGCGGCAGCGCGCAGTCCGGTCGCCACGGTGCGACTCGCCACGCCCTCCAGCTCGACTGCGCTGACCCGTCCGCCTGAACGCCGGACACGCACGCGCACGGACGCGGCCGGCGTCTCGACGGTCAGGACCCCGTCGCGTGGGGGACGCAGACGGCCTGTCTCGATCAGCGCCGTCACCGCGCCGATGGTGCCGTGGACGCACATGTCCACGGCTCCGCCGCCGTCCATGAAGACGAGCCCGAGGTCGGCCAGGGGGTCGGCGGGCGGAACGACCACAGCGCCGAACATGACCACGTGACCGCGGGGCTCCCACATGAGTGCGCGGCGCAGGGCGCCATGGCGGCGCAGCAGGTCTCGAGATCGTTCCTTGAGGGTCCGCCCGCGCAGTGCCGGGAAGCCCCCAAGCACGATGCGGGTGGGCTCACCCAGCGTATGCGTGTCGATGGTCTCGATGACCCTGACCGTCATCCGCGCGCCTGTTTGGAGAGCTCGCGCCGCACGGAGGCCGCCACCGCGCCCCACAGCTTGACGGCGCGGTCGGAGCGGGCGGGATCCTGGCCGGGGTAGTCGAGCCGCATCACAAAATGAAGCCGGTCGCCGAACATCCGGTGGTACTCGAGCACCTGTTCCGTGACCTGCTCGCTGTTGCCCAGGATCAATCGGTGGTTTGCACGGTGAACCTCGCGGACGGCACGGCCCGCCCAGCGGTCGTACGTCTGCCTGAGGTATGTGAAACCCTCACGAATCTCCTCCCATGGATCGGAGTCGTTACTGACGAACCCGTAGTTGAAGAGCGGCAGCTCCATGCCCGGCTCGCCCCGGTAGGCCGCATCAAAGAGCGCGACCAGGCGTAATACCTCGTCGAGGGGAAGCGATGGATCGATCATGTATCGCTTACCGCGCTGAGCCGCGCGCTCCGCGTCGCGATCGATGACCCCATCGCCCGCAAGCATGATCGGCGGTCCGCCGGCGGTGAACGGCGCCGGCGTGATCTGGAGCTCGGGGATGTCGTAGAACCGGCCGTGGTGTGAGAACGGCATCCCGGTGAAGGCCTTTCCCAGGATTTCGGCCACCTCGTCCAGCCTTGCCTCATCGGTTTCGGGTGCCACGTCCAAGCCTGCGAACTCCTCCGGGCGATAGCCGGTGCCAAGCCCGAGCACGAACCGGCCGCCGCTCAGGAGGTCCGCGGCGATGGCATCCTCGGCCAGCCGAACAGGGTTGTAGAAGGACGCGATCGCCACGCTCGTGCCTGCGATCAGCCGCTCTGTGGCGCCGAGGACAGCCGCGCAGATGGGGATCACGGCAGCCGCGTATCCGTCTTCGGCAAAGTGGTGTTCGGCGATCCAGAAGGAGTCGAGACCGACCTTCTCGGCCAGCCGGGCCTGACGGAGCATGTCCTCGTACAGCGCGCGGTGAGGACGTTCGGAGTCGGGTGGTCTCTGCGTGCTGTACATGCCGATGCCAAACCGCATTGCTCTATGCCTCCAGGACCCCGGCGCGCCGGGGTCCGCGCATCGAAAGCAGATACACGAACGCGGCGGCGATCGCGCCCACCATCAGAAATGTCGTCGCCGTCAGGGCGAACTGGATCCCCCGACGATCCGCGACCGCCCCCGTGACCAGCGCGCCCCCGTTGCCGATGCCCAGTCCGACCCCCATCATCAAGCTCGACGCCACACCGACGAACGCGGGCAGCAATCGCTGCGCAAGCGCTGTCACCTGAGCTTCAGAAGCGAAGAACAGCACGCCGGCGACGAACACCCACGGCACGAGCACCGCCCCGGGCAGCCAGGGCACGGGTAGCAAGCCGACCATCCCGGTGACCAGCGACACCACCACGACCGGCGCACTGCCGAACGCGTGCGCGGCGGCCCCGCCCAGCAGGGCGCCGAGCGACCCGGCGAAGAGGAATGCCGCGAGCGCGGCGGCTCCCAATCCGAGGCTGCCGGTCCGGACCACCACGAGGGTGGGAAGAAACGTGAGGTAGGCGGTCATCACCGCCGAGCGAAGAACCGAGACCGAAAGCAGCATCGAGAGCGGCAGCGCCACCGCCCGCATCGAAGCCGCCGCCGTCGCCCTGCCTGGTGCCGCCGGCGCGGTGCCGATCCAGGTCGGGTATGCGCGGGCGAAAAGGAGGGCTGCGATGACGGCGGGGATCAGCACAACCAGCGTCGCATGCGGTCCAAAGATCGAAGCCAGCGGCACGATCAGCAAGGTCATGAGCCCGGTGCCGGTTGATCCGCCGGTGAAGAAGATCGCGATCCCCCATTCCTGGTGGTTGGCGCTGGCGCGCCCAGCCTGCGCGACCGCCTGAGGATGAAAGGCGGCCACTCCAAACCCCGCGATGACCACCAGCCCGATCATCTGCGCATAGCTCGTGACAAAGCCGGTGAGCCCCATGGCGAGACCTGCGACAAGGAGACCGATGCTCGACATCGGAAAGAGTGGGCGACGGTCATGCGCGAAGCCGAAGAGCGGCTGCGTCACGCTCGACGTCATGAGCAGCAGCGTGGCGAGCGCGCCGGCCTGGGCGAAGTTGATGCGCAGGTTGGTGACGAAAAGGGGCAGCAATGCGAAGAGCAAGGCAGCGTTGGAATCGATGACGAGATGCCCCAGCGTCATCAGCCACAACCGCCGCCGAAGTCCGAGGAGTGTGGGCAGTGACGTGTCCGGGGTCGGCGAGGCCGTCAGACGCACTTAGAACAGCAGCCAGCCGCCGTCGACGACCAGGACATGACCGGTGACATACCCGGCTTCTTCCGAGCAGAGGAACAGGACCGGCCCCACCATGTCCCCTGGCGTCCCGAGGCGACCAAGAGGGATCTTCGCCGAGGCCCTCGCCATCTTCTCCTCGGTGTCGAGGACGCGCAACGTGAGGTCGGTCAAGATCGTCCCTGGCGCGACCGCATTGACGTTGATGTGATATGGCGCCAGCTCGGCGGCGACTGAGATTGTCAACTGCCGGACACCGCCCTTGCTGATGTCATAGGCGCTTTCAGGCGTGGACGAAGACACGAACGCGGCGGTCGATGCGAAGTTGACGATCTTGCCCCCGCGCTTGGGGATCATGATGCGCGCGGCCTCCTGGGTGGCGAAGAACATGCCCTTGAGGTTGACGCCCAGCTGCCGGTCCCAATCCGCCTCGGTGTAGTCGACTAGGGGCTTGGCGATGCCGATCCCGGCGTTGTTGACGAGGATGTCGAGACCGCCGAACTCGGCAACGGTTACTTTGAACAACAGGCGCACATCGGCGACGCTGCTGATGTCCACCTTGACGGATATCGAGCGCCCGCCCGCCTTCTGAATCTCGTCGACGACCTCTTTCGCGGTGGGTTCATCCACGTCCGCGACGACGACGCTGGCGCCTTCAGCCG
>CAAGKR010380758.1_pt1 | contig 26970 bp, 20 predicted proteins | sample 2556971 | NCBI WGS metagenome assembly CAAGKR01 (sample SAMEA5207829, study PRJEB30636) | soil metagenome | biome: forest; feature: boreal; material: soil | place: USA | collected 2011-09 | depth 1 m | reverse complement strand
CAATTGCGTTTGGAGAGATTATTAGAGTCATGAGCCACATCAGCACCCACGTGTTGGATGTTTCTGCTGGGCGACCGGCCGCGGGCGTCGCGGTAATTTTGGAGGTGTCTTCAGGTGGGAGTGCATGGGCCGAAAAGGGCCGCGGCGTCACCGACGGCGAAGGGCGTCTGAAGGATCTATCGGTCGGCGGGCAACTGCAGCCGGGCACTTGTCGCTTGACCTTCGACACAGGCGCCTATTTTGCCGCGCAGAATGTAAAGGGACTATACCCGCAAGTGATGATCGTATTTGAAATGAAAAACGTGACCGAGGACTACCACATCCCGTTGCTGCTTAGTCCGTACGGGTATTCCACGTATCGCGGGAGCTGACCGATGGCAATCGTGCTTGGCGAAAACAATTACGGTAAACAACGGGTTCGATTATTGCGTCTCTCGCGGCAAGACGGCCGGCACGAGATTCAGGAATTGACCATCGGCATTCGGCTTCGGGGAGGCTTCGAAACCGCGCACACAAAGGGCGATAATAAGAAAATCTTGCCGACCGACACGATGAAAAATACGGTCTATGCTCTGGCCCGCCTACATCCGATTGAGGCAATCGAAACCTTTTGCCAGCAATTGATGGAGCATTTTCTGGGCAAAAACCCTCACGTTTCGCAGGTTCACGTCGAAGCAAGCGAAACTCTATGGCTGCGGCTCCCATTCGGCGGAAAATCGCACGATCACACGTTTACGAGTCCGAGCGTTGAGAAGCGCATAGCGACCGCAAGTGGCACGCGCACCCAAAAAACGATTTGCGCTGGTATAGAAGGTCTCGTCGTGTTGAAGACTACACAATCGGCATTCGGAGATTTCTTGAGCGACCAATACACAACATTGAAAGAAACTCGCGATCGCATTCTTTCGACAGTAATCCGGGCGAATTGGACCTACCGAGGCGCTGGCGCGGACTATCGAACTCTCTGGCACGCCGTCCGTCAAATGATGTTGGAGACTTTCGCCGAACACGACAGCCAATCGGTACAGCAAACGCTTTACGCGATGGGCCAAGCGGTTTTAGAAAATTTCGATAATATTCTAGACATAAATCTGTCGCTGCCCAATAAACACTACTTACCCGTCGATCTCTCTCCATTCAAGATGGACAATCCTGGGCTGATTTTCCTGCCGACCGATGAGCCGCACGGCTTGATCGAAGCCACCCTCCGTAGAAACTGAAGGCCAAATCACGGTTTTCTGCCTTCCAAAATTTTTACGAAGGATCCGCTGCGCAATTCCGCTGTAGTCAGGCTGGTGAGGGCCTCCGCATCTGCCGCGGGGATAGCTCCGCAATTAATCGCCCGAAAAAAATAATTCAACAGCCCTTGTCCCGTGGCGGCATCGTCGAACACTTCACCGACAACGGTGGCCTGCGCCGCTTTCGAAATAAAATTGCGAAGGCGTTCCGATGCGGCGTCGAGGCTTTCCAGAAAGAAGGAATAAACGGCCGCGTATCGTGTGACAAGCTGCGCAGGATGAAGGTCCCAGCCGTGGTAAAAGCCATTCACGAGCGAATGATGGACATGATCGAAATGCAGCTTCCAAGCGCGGTGAACCGCCGCCCGATTGTCCGCAAGCTGATTGGCGCTGAGCTCCGTAGCGTTCTCTCGGGTTTGATGCACGGGGACAGGAAGGATATTCGTCGCACCGTCGGAGAACCACAGGCCCGTACCGGCGAGCGCGACCTGCATTACTTCGCGTGCAAAGTCGCATGCGAAATGCGTCATATCTTGATAGGCGGCGGTAATGCCGCGCCCGGCCGTATAGTCATATGTCCCAAAATGTGCGGCGACGCATCGTCCCTGAGCGGCGATCGCTAAGGGCAGTAAATTGACTTGGCCAAACTCGTTGAAAATGGACTGCGGCGTTTCAATCATCAGCTCGATGCGAAGCGTACCTTGCCTGAGACCGAGAGTAGATTCGAGACGGGAACAGATGGCCGCAAGTGCGGCGGATTCTTCCGGAATCGTGATCTTGGGAAGGGTAATGACAAAGTTCTGTGGAAGGTTGCCATTCGTTTTGGCGACCAGTTCCGTCAGGAAGATATCCAGTGTGCGGACACTTCGGCTGCGCAATTCCTCAGTGAACGGTTTGATGCGGATACCCAAGAACGGAGGCAAGCTGCCCGCCACCATTCCAGAGGCAATCTCGCCGGCAGCTGCGGCGGCGTGGCGATCTTCCTCTTCATCAGGGCGGTTGCCAAACCCATCTTCAAAATCAATGCGAAAATCTTCGACAGGTTCGCGGTGGAGTTTTTCCCGGAGGCGCTGGTAGATCGTGTGGGCAAACCACGAAGAGCGATTGTTCCTGCGCACTGCATCAGGATTGACCTGAATGGATTCTGCCAATTCGGCGGAAGCCTTAGTCGATTCTGCCAGGCGGTCGGCTGCAGGAAGTCCAATTGCTTTTGCGAATGTGATGAAATCAGGCGCGTATTCCTCGAGAGATTGGAGGGCTTTCTCTCCAAGGCGGGCCGCAGTATTCGCGCGAAATAAGTGTGCCCCTCCGTAAACCGTATGGACCGGCTGGCGATCACCTCGCGGGCCCGGATAGCAAGATGTAAACCTCTGGTGAGCCTGTTGAAGAGGTGCGGCAATTTCTTGGAGCGAGCCTGGAGTTAGCGACCTCTTCAATGTGATCTCCGATCGATGAGGCTAGAACCGATAGAAACAATTGTTCCGGCAAAGGTTCTGCTGATCTTGGAATTCGTGAACAAAAGTAGCGGCCCCGCCAACGCTCCCCACCTAGGCATAGCTCGCGGCCGTTCCGGTATTTTTTTCGCTTCGTTCCCTTGTGACCCGCTCCATATATCCATTGGTGCGAAACGCATTTAATGGGTCTTCCGGCAACCTGCGAGCTTTTCTCCACTCCCTTATCGCCGGCCGCACGTCTTGCCAGAAGGCCCCGCGCAAGACTTCTTCGGCATCCACAAGCGAGCAATCTTGCTGAAGCTTTGAAAGACGTTTGTGATCAACAAGTGCGGCTTTAGCGTACAGTTCCTGGGCGGTGCACACGGTCTGAATCATTGCTTCAATTTTTCCTTTTAAGTTATGGCTCTGGTCCACCATGTAAGCGATGTCCGCCGCTTTTTCCTTCTCCCACTCGAACATTCTGATTTCATGAAATATGCGGAAAATCTGGTAGGGATCGATGGAACCTAGAGTGAGGTCGTCGTCCGCATACCTGCGATCGTTGAAATGAAATCCACCTATCATTGTTTGGTGCAAGAGCCACGCGACAATTTGTTCGATGTTTTGCGCTTGATAATGATGTCCGGTATCGACCAAAACCAAGGCTTGCGGGCCGGCTTCCTTTGCAAGGAGGCACGCCATTCCCCAATCGGCGATGTCCGTGTGATAGAACGCGGGCTCGAACGGTTTGTATTCGAGCAACAACCGTTGACCGGGTTTCAGGGCAGCGTGTATCTCTCGGAGCCCTTCTTCGAAATAGCCTATTCGCTTTCGTATGTTTTGCGTGCCAGGGTAATTAGAACCGTCTGCAAACCACGGCGAGACATCTCGCGAATTCAGGGCTTCCGAGATCGCAATACAATCGAGAATGTGGCGAATTGCCATCCGGCGGATAGCAGGATCCGGGTTGCCTACAGAACCATACTTGTATTCCTGATTCTGAAAAATGTTCGGATTGATCGATCCAGGACGAATACTAAAGCGTTTTGCCAATTTCTCGACTTCCGAAACATCCTTCAAGCCATTCGGCAAATCCCACTGAACGTGCAACGCCAAGGTCGGGCAGGCTCCGGTCACAGTATGGACTTGCGAAGCATCACCGAACTTTTCCTCAATGGTGGTAGCCGCGGCCGCCTGAATGAATTTTCCGAACCGCGTCCCGGTATTCGCAAATCCCCAGGATGGTAGCTCGATTTTGAATTGATCGAGAGCCTGCCATATCACCTCAACCGACATATCCTTCATGAGGAAACTCCGTTCGATCTGATCATCTGCGAACTTGTGGCCGGCATCAATGGGTAACGCGATCCAATGAAGGCACGGAAGAACTGCCAGACAACCGCGCCGCCCAGCTGGCAACCGCGTCCGCGGTGACCTCTTCCGACAGATTCCGATTATCAAGAGCGGCCAATTGCACGGCAAAATTGCCCAAGGTGGCGCTTTCCGTTGACCCAAGGATGACTTCAAGGCCGCAACACCGTGCCGTCAGTTGATTGAGCAAAGTATTCTGACTTCCACCGCCAACAATAAATAAGCGCTTGAGCTTCTTGCCCGTGATCTTCGCAATCGACGAAAGTACCTCCGCGTAACGGGCAGCCATGCTATGAAAGATAGTGTTCGCCAGAGACGGTATATCGGAATCATTTAACCTGAACTGCGGTTGTCCGAGCCGTTCCAGTTGTGCATTAATCTTGCGCGCCGTACGTCCCGGAATCATCAATTGCGGATCATCAATATCGATTAGCGCAGTTGGCGCGGGCAAAGATGCGCAACGCGACAGGATTTCCTGAAACGACCAACGAACGCCGTGCTGTTCCCATTCATCCATGCATTGGCGTAGCAACCACATGCCATTTACGTTTTTCAAAAAACAAATTCTTCCGCCCACACCGCCAAGGTTGGTGAAGTTCAACGATCGAGCATCATCACTAACGCAAGGAACGTCGAGAACAGTGCCGACCAGAGACCAGGTTCCGGAACTGATAAAAGCCCAATCGTCTCCTACTGCCGGAATTGCAGCGATCGCGGAAGCAGTATCGTGGCAAGCGGGTACGATAACTCTCGTATCGCGAAATGCAGCTAAGCGAGCAAGCTCGGCAGTTAGCGGCCCCAGTACGGAACCACTCGGCACAATTTCCGGCGCCGCTGTCATATCGAAATCCAAAGCACGAAAAATGTCCGCGCACCAGGAACGCGTTCCCAACTGCACAAGGGCTGTGTGAGTCGCATTGGTGTATTCGCTGACCCTCTTGCCACTCAAGCGGTAAGTGATAAATTCAGGAAAATTTACCCAGCGCGAATGCGGATCACTACCGCCCAGTTTGTCCGCGTACAACTGATACAACGTATTTATTCGCAGAATTTGAATTCCAGTCAATGAATAAAGAAGAGCAGGTGGCAACAGAGAATGCACCTCGCTCTCCGCCCGTTCGGTTCTGGGGTCTCGATAGCAAAAAGGGAGAGCAACTGGATTACCCGCGCTGTCCAGGCATACATAATCGACAGCCCAACCATCGACTCCAACGGATGCGATACCCTCCGGAACATGTGGTGCGCAGGACCGTAGGCCGGTCATGACCCCATCCAGTATTGAATCAACATCCCATCGAAATCCATCGCCCGTCGATAGCGGCGCATTCGGAAAGCGATGAATCACTTCAATCTTTGGTTCTCCCCGGTTCCACCGCAGTAGCGACACACGACAGCTCTGCGCGCCCAAATCTACTGCGACTGAAGCTTTCCGGTTGGCCTCTAACTCCATAGCATTTTTCTTATCTCGGACGATTCCAGCCCTTCCCCTGAAGCTTTATCGGAGAAAAGCCTCCGTCAAACCGCCATCCACCGGTATCAGATGGCCGGTCGTGCAACGGGACTGTGGGCCGGCGAGAAACAGGATCGCCGCTGCGCAATCCTGAGGATCAATCGGTTGATGAGTGAGCGTCCGCTTTGCGTAGAATTCCGCAAGCAACCAGCGGAGTTCATCGTCAGAAGCCCCCTGCTCGAAGGTAATCGAATACTTCTTCAGGGATGCCATAACACGTTCCCGGGGAAACATTGTGGAGCCTTTGACAACCGTTGCGGGGCTGATGCCGTTCACCCGAACTTTCGGGGCCAGTGAGATCGCGAATTCTCGAACCAAGTGGTTCACTGCCGCCTTGCTCACGTCGTAGGCCTCGCTGCCGCGCTTCGGTACCACTGCGTTTGCTGAACTGACCAGTACTACACTTGCCGTTAAATCCTGCTCGCTCAAAATTCGCGCGGCTTCTTCGAGAAGGCGATGATTGGCAGTAACGTTGATGTCGAGCGTCAATCCCCACTGTTCATCGTTGATCTCTCCATCAGGCGAAGACGGAAAAATCGCCGCAGTGTTCACTACGATATCGAGGCCACCATACGCCGTGACCGTTTCACGAAGAGCTTGCCGGATGGACGGCCTGTGACGAATATCGATAGCCACCGCGATCGCCGTTTCTTTGCCGCCAATTTTCTGAATTTCCGCGGCAACGGCCTGAGCAGCGTCCATGTCCTTGTCAGCGACTACGACGTGCGCTCCGCGCTGTACGGCCAAAAGCGCGGTCTCTCGACCAACGCCATTCCCGCCTCCGACAATCAGGCAAATTTGCCTGCTTAGCTCCTTTTCTGGCGGTTGCCGCCTGATCTTAGCTTCCTCAAGCTGCCAATATTCGATTCGAAATGCCTCAGACGCTGGCAGCGCAACGTAATTCCAGTGAACACCGAAAGCATCGGTTTTCGCGGCAGGCCCCGCCTGCGGCAGAACCGCCGGCGGTGCTGCTGTGGAGCTCAATGCAGTCGCGCCCTCCATCACATGAATTGCGTTAGTGTAGAACTCGCCCGTAATGCGGGCTTCCGTCTTGTTCTTGCCGAAACTGAACATTCCAATGCCGGGCACTAGAACAACAGTAGGATTGGCATCTCGCATCTTCGGAGAATCTGCATTTGCAAATGAGGCATAGTAGGCCGCGTAGTTTTCTCGATATTGTTTGAGCGCCGCGTCAATGGCCTCGCGCAGTCCTGATAAATCTGACTGAGGATTCCACGGAACGAACAGCGGACGGATTTTCGTCCTGATGAAATGGTCGGGACAACTTGTCCCAAGATGCGCAAGTTGCTGGGCGTCCACCGAATTCACGAAACGCAATACCTCGGGAACGCTGTTGAAATTGCCCACTAAACGTTTCTTCGCAGAAACGCGCCCACGTACAAATGGAAAAATCTCATGTGCAAAAGAGAGGTGATCCTTCAGTGTCTCTGTGCGGATCCCGCCAAACAAAGCTGTACTCCGGTGTTCGAGGTGTTCCGATACGAACTGTCCCAGCTGGTCGATCATCGTGACCGTATTCACGTAGCATTGTCGCTGCGTCTCTCCCCAGGTGAACAATCCGTGGCCGCCAAGAACTAGGCCATCGCAATCGGGAGTTTGCTTTACGGCATCACGCAGCATCATAGCCAGCTCGAAGCCTGGTCGCTGCCACGGTAGCCAGATCAACTTGTGAGCATAGGTACGATTGAACTCCTGCATTTTTTCGCGGCCGTTCGCCGCCGCAGCCAGGGCAATACCCCAATCCGGGTGCAGGTGGTCAACGTGTTCGAACGGAAGAAAAGCATGCAGTGGAGTATCGATTGAGGCAGCAACCGTATTGCCGCCAAAGGCGCATAGCGGATACATTCCCACCATTTCGTCCTCGGCGCTAACGCCCCTGTAGCGGCCCGTAAGCGAGAGAACTTTATCCAGGTAAACGGTGGCAAAACCATTTCGCTGAATGCTACCAATGTCGCCGCCGCTTCCCTTGATCCACATAACGCGCTTTGGGGAACCGTCGAGGGGATCGTCCGCGGTTATCTTCGAACTGGTGTTTCCACCTCCAAAATTAGTAATTCGGAGATCGGAACCCAACAGATTGGAACGGTAGCGCAACAAATCCGGTGCATCCAGGGCACTAGCCGCGCGGTCGTCCCAGCGATCTTCCAGAAAGCGAAGCTTATCTTGAGTTTTCATAGTGGCAATGCGAATTGAAGCCGAAAGCCGGCACCTTGTGTAGCACGGTGAGAAGACACAACCAGTGCGTGAGAGCGCGGCAGACTATTTCGCATCAGCCGTGAGTATATCTCACGTGGTAAGCCGAGTTCCAAATTTCAGTCGGCACCGACTTGGTATTGACCTGTAGGCATCTCTCCAACTAGAGTCCCGCCTGACGATAAAACATCGCAATAAAGCCGCTGTAAACTATCGGGGACGCTAAGCGTTCCTAAACGAGGATTACCTTTGGGAGCGAACCCAATTCTGGGCGTCATTTTTCACTGGCTGGGAGGGCTTGCCTCCGGAAGCTTCTATGTTCCCTTTCGCAAGGTAAGAGGTTGGGCCTGGGAGGTCTATTGGCTCGTCGGCGGCTTCTTCAGTTGGATCATCGTGCCGTGGATACTCGCCGGGTTAATGACCGCCGATCTTTTGCATGTTCTCCGCGAATCACCATCGCAAAGCGTAGCATGGGCTTACACGTTTGGAGTTCTCTGGGGTCTGGGCGGTTTGACCTTCGGACTGACGATGCGTTACCTGGGCTTGTCGTTAGGCATGGCCGTGGCACTGGGCTATACCGCGGCCTTCGGAACATTGATGCCCCCGATCTTCAGAGGACAGTTCGTCAGCCAGGTGTTGGGAACTAAGTCGGGCTTAACGATTTTGGTTGGAGTGGGAGTTTGTCTTCTTGGAATTGTGTTTGCTGGCGCGGCCGGAATCCTGAAAGAAAAAGAGATGTCCCAAGAGCAGAAGCGCGCTTCCATCAAGGAATTCAATTTAAAGAAAGGTTTGTTGGTGGGGACATTTTCCGGGGTGATGAGCGCCTGCTTCGCCTATGGACTGGCCGCCGGCGATCCGATTAAAGAAATAACGCTTCGTCATGGCACTCCGGTTTTGTGGCAGGGCCTGCCGGTTCTCGTTGTGGTTCTGCTGGGTGGCTTCACCACGAACTTCGTTTGGTGCGCGATCTTAAACGTTCGCAACAAAACGGCGTATCAGTATTTCAATTCGGAGATACGCGGCGAAATACCCGATCGCGGGAATGAAACTATAATCGAGAATGTCACGGATGCGCCTGCGGAGGAAATGGCGCAAGCCGCCGGGCCAGAACAGAGCTCAGTCGCACGAGCGCCCTTGTTTTCCAACTATTTTTTCTCCGCGCTGGCTGGCACAACTTGGTATTTTCAGTTTTTCTTCTATACCATGGGCGAAACACAAATGGGTCGCTATAAGTTCTCCAGTTGGACGCTTCATATGGCCAGCATAATTATTTTCAGCACGCTGTGGGGCGTCGCTTTGAAGGAATGGAATGGCACCAGCCGCCGCACCAAGTCCATGGTCGCTCTGAGTTTGTTTGTGCTTGTGGCATCTACTGCCATCGTCGGCTACGGAAATTACCTCGGGTCGCACCGAGCCGTGACCGAAGTCATGGTTCGGCCTTGAGAGCATTCGATCAATCTGAACCAAATTTGGCCGGAGCTTAGGATATGTGTGCCCTCTCTACGCGCGCCATTAACATTGACGATCTACGCAAGATGGCTCTCCGCCGTGTACCGAAAGTTATTTTCGATTACCTCGACGGAGGCGCCGAAGGCGAAGTCACCCTGCGAGAGAATTGTTTGGCGTTTGAACAAGTTGAATTTCGCCCGCGCCAGGCTGTTTTCTTTCCTAAGTGTGACACCAAGGTCCGAGTGCTGGATTTCGAACTCTCCTTCCCTGCGATCCTTGCTCCCGTCGGCTACAGCCGCATGATGCATCCAGGCGGTGAGGTTGCCGCGGCTGCGGCGGCCGGCGCTGCTGGAACTGCTTTCACCTTGTCCACAATCTCCGGCCACAAACTGGAGGCCGTCCGGGCGGCATCGACGGGCCCGGTATGGTATCAGCTCTATCTGGTCGGCGGTCGATCGGTGGCGGAGGCCGCTCTAGAACGTGCGCAGAAGGCTGGATTTTCCGCTTTGATCGTCACTGTAGATACGCCAGTGGCGGGAATGCGCGAACGAGATCCGCACAATGGAATGACGCAATTGTTGGGAAGTTCCGTTCTTGCGAAGATTCCTTTTCTTCCTCAATTTCTTAGGCATCCTGGTTGGCTCGCGTCTTTCCTCTTGGATGGTGGCGTCCCCTCGCTCGAAAATATTGTTATTCCCGGTAAAGGACCAATGCCGCTCATGGATGTGGGTGCAGCGCTTGCCGGGGCGGTCGTTACCTGGGACGACATGCGCTGGTTAAGAGCAGTGTGGAAGGGACCGATTCTCGTGAAGGGAATCCTCACCGCCGAAGATGCCAAGCGCGCCATCGACGCAGGCGCAGCGGCGGTAATTGTTTCGAACCACGGCGGCCGGCAACTGGATTGTGTCGCCGCATCACTTCGCGCCCTACCTGAAGTTGTGTCGGCGGTGGGAGACCAGACTGTGGTCCTGATGGACGGCGGAGTGCGCCGTGGCGCCGACATCGTAAAAGCAATTTGTCTGGGTGCGCGCGCCGTTTTGATTGGACGGGGCTATGCGTACGGACTTGCCGCCGCGGGCAGAGCGGGTGTCGCGCGTGCGCTCGAGATTTTGCGTGATGACTTCGAACGGACGGTCAGACTTCTCGGATGTCCATCCGTCTCCGCTCTAAACTCATCCTTCGTGAAAATCCCGCGAGAATGGACCAGTAATTAGTCAAAATTTCTTCAAACGGAGCGCCGTGCATTAACCGCGTAGATTAAAAAAACCACCGTCCAGCGGATAATCAACGCCAGTGATAAATGCCGCTTCTTTGGAACACAGGAAAAGCGCAAGCGAAGCGACTTCTTCAGGGAGCGCCATTCGTCCAATAGGTTGCGACTTAGCCAGCTTGTCAAACATCTCCTCTTCGCGCCCCGGATAATTCTTTTTCAGATATCCGTCCACGAACGGCGTGTGCACTCGCGCGGGAGATATACAATTGCATCGAATATTGTGCGAAAGATAATCCTTCGCCACAGAATAAGTCATCGCTATGACCGCGCCCTTGCTCGCTGAATAGGCAAATCGATCGGCCAGCGCCGCCGAACCCGCAATCGAAGCCATATTCAGGATTACGCCGCCGCCGTTTGCCTTTAAATAACCAATGCAAGCATGCAGGCAATTGTAGATACCTTTGACGTTCACTCTGAAGATGCGGTCAAAATCCGCTTCCGAGGTAGTTTCCAGCGTTCCAATATGCGAAACACCCGCATTGTTCACCAGGATATCGATCCCCTCTTTGCAAATCTCTCGAAAGGTCTCTGCGACGCGTTCATGGTGGGTAACATCGCAAAAATGCGCAGAGGCCTGGCCGCCAGCTGAGACTATGAGTTGGGCAGTGCTATCGGCGGCGCTCTGCTCGAGGTCCAGCGTATGGACTACCGCTCCGCTTGCCCCGAAGCGAACGGCAATGGCCCGCCCGATTCCGCTGCCCGCGCCCGTAACAACGGCAACCTTGCCATCCAACCGAAAACTCTCTTTAGCTTTGTCCCGGTTCTCCAAGCCCGAATTCTCCCGTACGCAGATTCACTTCTTACTCTGCCACATGCGGAAGCCGCCGAGAAAAGCGTTCTCGTTACTTCCAAGCCTCGCTCCCGCGGGTATTTTCTTAAGTTTCTTGCAATTGCCGCCACCCAGAACAACGTAATCGGCTTCGACTGCGGTCTTCAAAGCTTCGGTAATTTCCACAACGTAACGGCGCCATTTTTTCTTACCCATCCGCTCGAGCCCACGCAGGCCGAGGTAGTCTTCGTAGGTTTTTCCCTTTTTGTAGATCAGATGCGCAAGTTCCATGGGCTCCAAGACCCCATTCACGATCATCGCGGATCCTAACCCCGTGCCCAGTCCTAGAAATAACATGCGCTCACCCTCGTAGCTACCCAATGCTTGCATGGCCGCATCGTTGATTATTTTCACCGGGCATCCAAACGCCTTGGAGAAATCGAATCTCATCCAGCCGCCTCCGAGGTTATGGGGTTCGCGGAGAGGGTGGCCGTTAATGATTGGCCCGGGATAGCCCAATGATATGCAATCAAACTTCCAATCCTTTATACTCAGTTTCACCACGCTTACCATTTTTGTAGCGGTCATGTCCGGACCGGATGGAATCTTCACGGGATCTTTTCGATCTGTAGCCAGTAGTTTAACGTGCGTACCTCCCACATCTATGACCAGAATTCTCGGTGATTTTTCCGCGGTCCCTGCCTTCATGTTCGTTGTCCCCTGGAATGTGAGCCTATTTCCTTTCATCTTGTCCCCGCAAGGTGATTCTCAGCGTCAACATATCGCATGGCCTTGGATCGTATTCATGAACGAGTTTCGCCACGCGTTATTTCCTTCCCTCATCGAGCAACACCGCTACCCCATATTGTGATAGCTCCACACTTGTAACGTCTTTTTGGTTGAGAAGCGACCGCATCGGGTGCGGCAAAGAAACACTTTGCTTCTCTTTCTTGAAATTAATGAGCACGAAAACAGCGGACCCGTTGTTCTCCCTGCGGCTTACCTCGATGCCGTCGGGTACCGGACCGAACGCCGGCGTAACTCCGCTCTTCTTAACCAGCCATTCCGCCGTCGCAGTCATCAATTTGTCTTCCAGAACCGCGCCTATATAAGTGATTTGTCCTTTCCCGTAATGACGAGTGATCACGCAAGGTTGCCCGTCCAGCCAGCCGTTGCCCGCTCCGTAGCGCAACGGCACTTCCGTATCAGCACCAGTGACTTTGAGCCACTCGGCCCAAACTGTCGCTTCGCCGTCGCCGAGCGTTCCATTTACCGGAACATTTTTTTCGAGAGCATAATATTGTTCGACTTGTCCGCCCAGGGCCCCTGCCAGATAGCCCGGTTCCCGGATCGGAAGTAATGCGTTGAACTCATCCTTCTGGCCGGATCGCGGTCCCAGCACCAAATGCCCGCCATTTCGAACATAGGCAGCCAAGCGATCCGCCAGGTCTTTGGGAATAAGATTCAGGTTCGGAGCCACAACCAATTTGTAAGATTCGAGCGGCGCGTACGGGCTGACGATATCGATCGATTGAGAGAGTTTTCGAAGCGAGTGGTAGTAGCTTTTTAAAATCTCAAACTGATTATACTTTGCGTTGTGTTTTTGCCAATCAATGGCCCATCTGCTTTCATAGTCATTCAGCAGCGCGACCTGTGACACCACTCTTGTACCGCGAAACGCGGTCTGCGCCTGCCCAAATTCCCTGGCTGTTTGCGCCACCTCTTCAAGTAGTGGCACCGGCTCACCATCAGGCCCGATCAGTGTTCCGTGCAACTCCTCCTGTCCATTCAGCGCGCTGCGCCATTGCCAGTAGCCCACTTCGTCAGCGCCGTGGCCGATGTCATGCCACGCCATGGCCCGCACTTCGCCTTTATCCAGTGAATTATTCAAGTCCGACCAGTTTACAAATCCTGGTTGCGTTTCGATTACCCAAAAATTTTCCTGCTTCAAACCGCGCTCCAGATCATGGCTAATGCCGTTCGTATCGGGATCCAGATGTCCCTTACTCACGTAATCGTCCCAGGAAACGAAAGTCAGCGGCTTGGTGATGACATAGTGATCAAAACCACTGAACCCATAACCCATCAGGTTTCCGGTGATGAATTGCCGCGCGTCGCTCACCGCTCGAATGGCGTCAATCTCGTTCTGCTGATAACTCGTCCACGCGAAGGTAACGAATCGCCTCCAGTCCAGCAGCAATCCTGGATTATGTCCGGCCGAAGGAATAGGAATCTCTGCCCAGTTATCGTAGGTCTGGCTCCAGTAGGAAGTTGTCCAGTGCTCGTTCAGGGAATCAATCGAATTATATTTCGCTTTCAACCACTCTTGAAATTGATGCCGCGCCTCATCGTTGTAAGACATAAGCGCGTAGCCATACTCGTTGTCGATCTGCCAGCCAACCACATTGGCGTCATGGCCATAGCGTTTGCCCATTTCTTCCGTGATTCTCTTGCACAGTTCACGGTACTTCACGGAAGTAACCGAGCCTTGCGCTCTGGTCCCGTGCGTGACCATCTTTCCGGTTTCTTCCACCCGCAGTGTCTCCGGATATTTCTGTGTTAGCCACGCCGGTGGCGTTGCGGTCGGCGTTCCCAGCACGATCGCCACGTTATGCTTCTCAGCCAGCCGTATGCTGCGGTCCAGCCACTCAAAGTCGTAATGTCCTTCCGAAGGCTCCATGCGGCTCCAGGCAAATTCCGCGATGCGGGCCACCTGAACGTGCGCGGATTCCATCAATCGCAAATCGGTTTCCCATCGCGACGCCGGCCATTGTTCCGGGTACCAATCCGTTCCCACCAAAATGGCGTCTCGTCCCGCGAGTTGAGTAGGGGGAGTATCCGGCGGATTTTGTCCGGGCAGATAGCAGGGAACGTACAAAATGATTACGCCGAAAACCAAGGAAACTAGCAAGCGACATCCTCGATGGAAATCCACCAGGAACCTCCCTCTGAGCAGGATTATTGTAGACGTTAAGGCGTGACGACTATCTTTTCTCCAGAGTACAAGACCGTCTTATCCACTTTCTGGGTCAGTCCGCCCCCTACTCCATGATTTTCGCCGACCAGAACGATCTGAAAGGTGCGCTTCTCAGCCATCCCAGGATAAGTGCCAGTGCGGTCGCCGATCGTAAGTGTATGTGTCGCATCATCCCACCAAAGAGGAATTGTCGCGTGCGCACCTTTCTCGTAGTTGTAGGTATCGTTCTCATCTTCGTAAAGCGTGAATGTCCCGTCCGCGCCGCGGTAAATCCGAATCTCAATCGGATCAGGGGCCTTTTCGGCAGCGTATTCCACTTCTGGCCCCATCGGCAGAATCGAACCGGCGCGAACATACAACGGTATGCGCTCGATCGGCGATTGCGCATCTGCTGTCCGCCCACCGGATACAGCTTCGCCCGTCCAGAAGTTGTACCAGGATGTTCCGGGCAAGTAGAGGTGGCGGGTTGTGGCAGCCGGTTCCGTTACAGGAGCAACCAGCAAGTTCGGGCCAAAAAGAAACTCATCGCCGATATTCTGCGCGCGCACATCGTCCCGGAAATCCATCACCAAGGGCCGCATGATGGTGTAGCCCTCATTTGTAGTTTTCCAGGCAAGCGAATAGATATAAGGCATCAGCCGATAGCGCAGCTTGTCGTATGCGACCAAAGTTTTCTGATCCTCCGGTCCGTAAGACCAAAGCTCGTTTTGGTTGGTTGAACGCGTTCCATGCACTCGGAATATCGGGCAAAATGTTCCAAATTCAAACCAGCGCACAAAAAGTTCTCGATAGGCAGGATCGTCCGGATTCGCCACCACAAATCCACCAATGTCGGTCGTCCAGTAAGGAACGCCCGAAACAGACAAATTCAGCCCCGCGGGAATTTGCCGCCGGAAAGTCTCCCAATTGGGATCCACATCACCGGACCAAACTGCCGCCGCGTTGCGTTGTATACCTGCATAGCCGGAGCGTGAAAGAATGAACACACGCTTTTGATCAGAAGTAGCTCGCTGCCCTTCATAAACCGCACTCGTAGTCAGAACAGGGAACTCATTCGCATAACGAGCCCCATTCCCAAGAGCCATTTGATTCGTAACAAGAAGGTTTGTTTCCCGCCCCTCCGTTTCGGGTTCCGTGGTATCCAACCACCAGGCATCAGCGCCAATCTTGAATAGAGCATCGTCCATCAACTTCCAATAGTATTTTCGAGCTTCCGGGTTAAACGCATCGTAAAGCGCCATTCCCTGCGGGTGGAAGCCCGCAGCCTTGGTGCGGTCGACAAAAAATCCCTTCTTGCTCATGTCGTCGTAAACCCGCGAGCCCGGCCGGAAAAACGGCCACACCGAAATCATTAGATGAACATGGTTTTTGTGCAGCGCGTCGATCATTCCCTTCGGGTCGGGATAATTCTTGTTGAAGACCGGCTCTCCCATGGTGTTCCACCAGAACCAGTCTTGGACGATGTTGTCGAGGGGAATGTGCAAGTCGCGGTACTTTTGCGCGACGCCTTCAAGTTCTTTCTGCGAATCGTAGCGGTTCTTGCACTGCCAGAATCCGTACGCCCATTTCCCAAAAAGCGGTGCCGGCCCAGTCAGTTCCCGGTAAGTCGCGACGATCTTGTCGAAGTCGGGGCCGTAGATAAAGTAGTAGTCGATCGAATCCGCCACCTCCGAACTCATGTAAAAAGCGTGGGGAAAACGGTTGTTGAAGCGGCTGCGTGATCCATTATTCCAAAAAATACCGTAGCCATTGCTGGATAGAAGCATGGGAACGGAAATATTTGTATTGTCTTGAGAAAGGTCGACGGCTTCGCCTCGGTAATTCCAAACGCCGGCCTGGTGCTGACCCAGCCCGTAAAACGATTCTTGCGTATCCCACATATTCACGAATCGTTCCGAATGGAAGGTTTTTTCACCATTCACTTCCACCGGAGTCAGCGTGTGCGCTGACTCCTGCGCTAGTTTGTGTCCGCCAGCGTCGTAGAAAACGATCGAACTGTCCGCCCGCGAAATTTCTATCTTCAGTTGAGAGGTAGTCAAGGTCAGCAGTTTCGGATCCTGGGACTGGAACGAGAATTCGGCTTTAGGCCAGCTCTTCTTTACAACTAGAAAGTCCGGCCGGTCCGGAACGTTCCGTTCCATGCTGTAGACAATGTGAACAACCGAATCCGAACAGACTTGGAAACGCAAATAGCCATTCTGGAGGACTAGCAAGACGCCATCGCCCTGAGTTTCAGCATTCTTGATCGGATTCAGCGGCAGCCACTGTGCCGAGACCTTGGTGCTCATGGCCAGGAGAAACAGCGTAAACAGACGAGCGACATTGCTGAAACGATAAACAGAAGAAGATTTCATGGATTATTCACTCCGGAAGCGCTTACGACTAGTCCGCGACTTTGTCACCAACTTAGTCCCTTGTCAATCTGTAAGCTTCAGCCTTTAAGACCTCTTCAGGATACTCTCTTACAACAAGCCACCTTCTCTTTTTAGCTGAAATCAAACGATTTGTTCATAATATGGACATTGCTCGCGTAATGCGCCGTTTTGTGATAAAACCCGCTGGGGTAGACTGCCGCTTGCCAAGCGGTGCCGGGAGGAAGTGGATGCGGTTTTGGGGTCGGATTGGCTTTTCTGTAGCCACATTCATTTTCTCATATTCCCTTTTTGCAACCGCCAAGACCAGCGCCGCGCTCCCTGAACCTGCGGAACACCTCACTCTAACTGTCATCTCCCCGAATTTCCTGCAACAGCCCTGCGGCCTGGATCAAATTCCACTTCCGACACTATTTATTAGTTCCGGCAACCTAGAAGATAACGGGCTGGGTTTTGCGCATCCAAGAAAGTACAAGTAGAAACTGTAGATGCTTATCCGAGAGGAGCGATCCAAGACCCTATGCCTTCGCTATTAGCGTTTCTCGATTCTGGCCGCCTGGTTCATCTGACCGGCGTGGATCTTGCCATCATCATTTTCTACTTTGTCTTGGTACTGGCAATTGGTTATTACCTGAAGGAACGGGCGAATACCGGCGAAGACTTCTTCATGGCCGGACGCGAGATGACAGCCTGGATCGCCGGCCTTAGCTTCTTGTCCGCCAACCTCGGCTCGCTCGAATTGATGGGTTGGGCGGGCTCCGCTTATCAGTACGGCATTCTCGCCGCGCATTGGTATTGGATCGGCGCGATACCCGCGATGCTCTTCCTTGCTCTAGTAATGATGCCGTTTTACTATATTTCGAAGACGCACTCCGTTCCCGGTTATCTGAAACTTCGCTTCGGAGAATCCAGTCGCACCCTCTCCTCGGTGAGCTTCGCCTTTATGACCGTTTTAATGAGCGGCATCAACATGTATTCGATGGCCTTGGTCCTTAAAATTGTCTTGGGCTGGAACATCAATTTTAGTATTTTGATTTCCGCAGGTACCGTCGCCATCTACGTGTCCTTGGGCGGATTGCGTTCCGCCATCTTCAACGAAGTCTTGCAGTTTATCTTGATCTGGGCCGGCGCATTGCTCATCCCCATTTTAGGTTTGATCGAAGCAGGCGGTTGGGCTGCCCTCAAGGTCAAGATCACCACCAACGCTTCGTCGGAATACACGCATCTCTGGAGCACTCTGGGTTCTGCAAATAACAATCCGATGGGCATCAATTGGTTCGGCATCGTTTTCGGCCTTGGAGCCATTATTTCATTTGGCTACTGGACCACGGACTTCCTCGTCGTGCAACGCGTTTTAGCGGCGAAGGACCTGCGGGCCGCTAAAATGGCGCCGATCATCGGCGCCGCGTTTAAGATGTTTGTGCCCTTCATTGTGATTCTTCCGGGTTTGCTAGCACTTGCCGTCCTTCCGATGAAACTGATGCCGGAGGCGCAGGCACTTGCAACGGGAGGCCACAGTTATAACGAAGTTCTCCCGCTTATGCTCGCTCGGTATTGCGGTCCGGGATTACTTGGATTGGGGATTACCGCCCTAATCGCTGGTTTTATGTCGGGTATGGCCGGTAACGTCAGCGCGTTCACCACTGTCTGGACCTATGACATTTACCGTGCGCTCATCAAGAAAGATGCCAGCGATGCTCACTACGTCAGCATGGGCCGCTGGTGCACGGTGCTGGGCGTTGCCATCAGCATCGGCACCGCTTACCTGGTCATGGACTTCAAGAGCATCATGGATTACGTCCAGGCCCTGTTCAGCTTCTTCATTGCTCCGCTTTACGGAACCGTCATTCTCGGAATGTTGTGGAAGCGGGCGACTGCGGCCGGTGGATTCTGGGGATTGCTTGCGGGTACGGTATCTTCGATCGGCCTTTGGGCGTGGGTGAAAATAGACCCATCCGCGCTCCGTTATGTCGCGATGTCAGATCAAGCCAAGGACATGGCGGAAAATATGTACCGGGCGTTGTGGTCATGGATCGTCTGCGTGATCGTAACCGTGCTTGTCAGCTATCTAACCAAGCCGAAGCCCGATTCTGAATTGAAGGGATTGGTATACGGCGCTACGGAAATTCCTTCTGAAGGCCAATTGTCGCTTATTCAACGCCCCCTGTTCTGGGGTGTGGTAGTGGCGGCCGGCTTCGTAGTCATCAATATAATCTTCTGGTGAGGTCTTATGAAACCTGGCGGCTCCATTTCAATCTGGTTTTTTATCGGGATTTCTCTGCTCGTCAACGGCGCGCTCATCTTCGTCTCGGGGGTGTATGAATACCTTCATCCCCCGGCGCAACCGTTGGTGCTCGCGAATCTTCACGCCGGCATCTGGTGGGGCGCCCTGCTAACGGTGCTCGGCGCGATTTACAGCTTCTATTACTCGCCTAGCCGGACTCAAACCTAGAGCAATTCCGTCGGCAAGATTCGAATCGAAGCGACTGCGCTTAGTTGTTAAAAATTGATCGCAAGTTGGGATAAATCCGCCTATAGATCCGATAATCGTTTTGCATCCGCTCGGAATTCACTTCGTCCGGCGAAATGCGCTCTGAAACACGCACGATGGCATCGTTGGCTTGATCAACGCTGCCCCAGATTTTTGCTCCGACTCCTGCCAGTATCGCCGCACCATAAGCAGCCCCTTCCTCTGCTTCAACCGTTTCAACTTCGTGGCCATAAACATCAGCCTGGATCTGCCTCCACAATGGCGAGCGAGCGCCGCCACCTCCGAGTCGTATCTGATGAACGGGAACATTGATCTCATCAAAAATCGTGAACGTATCTTTCAAACTGTAAGCCACACCCTCCAGAATGGCGCGCACCAGATGAGCCCGAGTATGCGAAGCCGTCAAACCCACGAATGCCGCGCGCGCCGACGGATCCAGATGAGGCGTACGCTCACCCATCAAGTACGGGGCCCAGAACGCTCCTTCCGATCCTTCTGGAACGCTAGCTGCTTCTTCTGACAAACGCTCGTAAGCTTCACGCCCGTCACCTTCTCCGACTCCAAAGTTGTCGCGGAACCAACGCAGCGATAATCCTGCCGCTTGTGTTACACCCATCACGTGCCACCGCCCGGGTATCGCGTGACAAAATGTGTGAATTCGACCCTTAGGATCCAACGAAGGGCGGTCGGTTGCCGCGAATACCACGCCAGATGTCCCAATCGTTGCGCTGACCACTCCTGGCCTCGTTATTCCCATCCCGACTGCTCCTGCTGCCTGGTCACCTGCGCCCGCAACAATTGGTGTACCCTGCCTCAAGCCCGTAGCCGCACTTCCTTCCTCGTTGATTGCACCGCAAATGTCCTGCGACTCGAAAAGTTGCGGCAGCAATCCTAGGTCGATCCCTGTCTTACTCAACACTTCTCGCGACCATTCACGTTTAACCACATCCAGCAGAAGAGTCCCAGACGCATCCGCAACATCCGTAGCCGAATCCCCGCTCAGGCGTAGCCGTACATAATCCTTCGGAAGCATCACTTTTCGCACTCGCACCCAATTTGCTGGCTCGTTTTGCCGCACCCACAATAACTTTGTAAGGGTGAAATTAGTTAGTGGAGGATTGCAGGTTAACTGAATAAGAGTCGACGATCCGAACAACTGTTCCAGCTGCTTAGTCTGTTCTTCCGTCCTTTGATCGCACCAGATCAACGCCGGCCGGATCACCTCGTTCTTCTCATCCAACAAAACGGCTCCGTGCATTTGGCCGGAAAATCCAACGCAGGAGATACTCGTACTGGAAATTCCGGAGGCTTGTATCGCTTTTCGAACGGCGATTGCCGCTGCCCGCCACCAGTCCCGTGGATCTTGTTCCGCCCAACCAGGTTTTGGGCTGGCAAATGCTACGTGTTCTTCCGTGCCCGAGCCGAATAAGCGTCCCACCTCATCTACGACGATGGCACGCGTACCACTCGTCCCCACATCGATCCCTAATACGTTGATAGAGCCTCCAAGATCCCGCGGACTTTCCCGAAGTCTGTTCCCAAGTTCCACGAATGAACGATGTGTTGGTTGTGGGTTTCTTGAATTAGTCTGCAATTTCCCTAAAGGCGATTTCGCTATACCAGCGAATATCCTTCCATATCGGCATTGGCGATAAGTTCCTCTCGGCTTTCGTCGGTAATGGACCCCTGAGACGCGTGTCCCAGGAAGTAATCCAGATTGCCGCGCATCACCAAGTTCGGCGACAGCATCACCTCTTCACGCATGCAAGAGCCTTCGCTCAGAAACTGGTGCAATAGGCGGAAGGCCAGTCGTCCTTGTATATGTGGCCGCTGGTCAATCGTTGCTATTACCCGGCCTTCGCGAATATGGGTTACCAGCGCCGGAAACAGATCGGTGGTAAGGATACTCAACTGCGGAAGAATTCCCGCATCGCGCGCGGCGTCCATGACGGGAATGGACGCTTCCGTCGTGATGTAGACGCCCGCTAAATCCGGATGAGACGCGAACAGTACTCGACACTTTTCATACGCCTCATTTTCAATGTCATGCTCTTCGATCGTTTCAACAACCCGTATATCCGGATGGTATTTCTGCAACGTCTCGCCAAAACTCCTGCATTTTTCGGCGTGTTCGTTGATTGCGAGATCGCTCAGCGTTACCGCCACCTTTCCCCGGCCGCGCAACATTCGTCCAAGCAAATCGCCCGCTAGCGATCCACTGACCATCGTATCGACCGAAACCACTGCTAGCCTGCCGCTGTCCGGTGCGTCGGTGGCCACGCAAACCACCGGAATCTTCGCCTTCACGGCGCCCTTCATCCAACTGCTCATCTGTTGCGGCCTGCTGGGAAAGGTAATGATTCCATCCACCCCGGCCGCAAGGGCGCTTTCGAAAGCTTCAGCCTCCCCCTCTCCTAGATTCGGATAGGTTCTGAATTCGATATCCGTGCCGCCGACATTGTGAGCTTCAGCTTCCCTTTGAATCCCAGAGCGCACGTCTTCCCAGAACGATGTTGTTCCTTTCAGCGTGTTCACGGAAATCCGCAGTTGTCGCCGCCTCGCAAGACTCCGTGCCGCTACATTCGGGCGGTATTGCATGGATTTTGCCATCTGTAAAACCCGGTTCTTGGTCTGTGCGTTAACGTCGGGGTGATTATGCAACGCCCTATGTACGGTCCCGGTGGAGATGCCAAGCGCTTCGGCAAGATCCATGAGCGTGGCTACTTTTCTCGTCAAGTTCTACCCCCCTTAATTGGGGAACGGCCTGCCTTCTGGGAATGGCCGAAAGCAACTTACTGCAGAGCGCCAGCGTAAGCGGTTACGGAAGACATTAAAAAACACTTCCGCCACCTTGTCAACTCGTTGATTCATCCTGATTTACGCTGTATTACGTATCGGGTTGCCAGCGGCTCGATGCCATCGTGAGAGGTTGTCTCTTGGCCGGTATGCACTTAGAATCCCACAGAGGCTCGTTTAACGTCTCCTGCCTCATTTTGGATTTCAATTTTCGTCGAATGCACTGTTCGAAGATTGCGAACGTTACAGTTGTTGCCAGGCCAAAAAGAAAGTAAAACGCTTTACCGGGTTTGCCGGGTTGTCAATACTTACTGCTTCTTACCAGTTCCGCCGGTCTGAAGTTGAAAAAGCCTGATTCCGACTGGACACTGATATCGGGAGAAACGGAACAATAATGACCAAGAAAAAGATGACGATAGCCCTGATTGTGGGTAACAGAGGATTTTTTCCTCATCACTTGGCCAAAACCGGCCGCGAAGAAATGATTAAGGTTCTCCAAAAAGCTGGCATGGATGTGGTAGCGCTAGCTGAAGACAAATGTAATTACGGGGCGATCGAGACCTACGAAGAGGCCAAGCGTTGTGCGGAGCTGTTCCGTTCGAAGTCTCAGGAAATCGATGGAGTGATTGTTACACTTCCGAATTTCGGCGATGAACGAGCCATTGCGGATACTTTGCGGCTATCCGCTTTAAACGTCCCCGTTTTGGTCCAGGCTACTCCAGATACCCCGGGCAAAATGCTTATCACAGACCGCCGCGACAGTTTCTGCGGCAAAATGTCTGCGTGCAACAACCTCCGACAGTACGGCATTTCCTATTCCTTGACGACACTCCACACCGTTGCTCCAGACTCCCCGGGCTTTGCCAAAGATCTCGAGTGGTTTGCCGGCGTTTGCCGCGTCGTCAAGGGTCTGCGCAACCTGCGTATCGGTGCCATCGGTGCCCGTCCCGCCGCGTTTAACACCGTCAGGTACAGCGAGAAGTTGCTGGAACGGAACGGTATCAGCACCGAAACTCTCGATCTTTCGGAAGTGATCGGCCGTATCGAGCGTATGAAGGACTCGGATGATGCAGTGGTGCAAAAACTTCAATCCATCCAGCGCTACGTAACCACAGCCAATGTCCCTGCGGCTGCCTTGGTTAAAATGGCCAAGCTTGGTGCCGTCGTGGACCACTGGATGAAGGCCGTGGATGTGCAAATTAGCGCCGTCCAGTGCTGGACCTCGCTGGAAGAAAATTTGGGAGTTGTGCCCTGTACCGTTATGAGCATGATGAGCGAGTCTCTTTTATCCAGCGCTTGCGAAGTAGACGTCTGCGGGGTGTTGGGTATGCATGCGCTGCAACTGGCTTCGGAAACGCCAAGCGCGCTACTGGACTGGAACAACAACTACGGAGATGATCCCAACAAAGCCGTCTGCTTCCATTGCAGCAATCTGCCGAAGCATTTCTTTAAGGATGTAAAGATGGATTTCCAGGAAATCATCGCGGGTACCGTGGGCAAGGAAAATACCTTTGGTACTTGTGTAGGTCAGGTCAAGTCCGGACCCATGAGCTTTGTACGATTTTCAACCGATGATGTTGCAGGGAAAATCCGCGGCTATTCTGGCGGTGGTCGTTTCACCGACGACCCATTGAATACCTTCGGCGGAGCCGGTGTTGTGGAGATACCTGGCCTGCAGAAATTGCTGCATTATATCTGCGAAAATGGTTTCGAACACCACGTAGCCGCAAATTTTTCCAGCGTGGCGCCCGTGGTTCACGAGGCCGCCACTCGGTACCTCGGCTGGGACATGTATGCCCATAGCGCGTAATGGCTGAAGGCCGTTTATCTCATTACAATGCAGAAAGTTTTTGCATAACACCCTGTAAATGCAAGTGCAGCAAAAGGCCCCTATGAAATTAAAGACTCTTCGCGAACAGGTATTGGAAGCGAATCTCGAACTGGTTCGCCGAGGTTTGGTCCTCTACACCTTTGGAAATGCCAGCGGTATTGCCCGTAACGAAGGGCTCGTCGCTATCAAGCCCAGCGGTGTCCCGTATGAAACGATGAAGCCCGAGGATTTGGTACTTGTGAATTTGGATGGCATGGTCATCGAGGGCAGCCTTCGCCCTTCTTCAGACCTTCCGACGCATTTGGTGCTGTACAAGTCTTTTGCCGAGATCGGGGGCGTGGCTCACACCCATTCGCGTGCTGCTACTGCGTGGGCCCAGGCACAGTGCGAAATTCCTTGCTTTGGAACCACCCATGCCGACTATTTTCACGGTCCAATCCCGGTAACTAAACCGCTTAAGACCGCCGAGATTCGAAACGATTATGAGTTGAACACAGGGCTGGCCATCGTGCGGTGCATAGGGAAGCGCGATCCACTACACCTGCCGGGTGTCTTAGTGGCTAGCCATGCGCCGTTCTGCTGGGGCAAATCCCCCGCCGACGCGGCTCACAACGCTGTCATCGTGGAAGAAATCGCTGCCATGGCTACGCAAACCATCGCGGCAAATCCAAAGGCGCCGCCTATCAACAAGGTCCTTCACGAGAAGCACTTTTTTCGAAAGCATGGCTCCGCGGCCTATTACGGTCAGAACAAGCGGAATTAAGCTGAATTTGCTGAGCAGTGCTACACTCTGCCATTAACGCGGTATTCGCCGTTCGTCATATCCGGGGGACAGTAAGACTGTAATTCCAGTCATTATTCTTCATACCATGTCGAATCCTCGAACACACGTTCCGCTGGATGTTTTAGAGAGATTTAGACAGCGCTTTGGGCACGATGGCAATCTCTTCCGAGCCCCCGGCCGCGTCAACTTGATCGGTGAGCACACCGACTACAACGACGGATTTGTCCTTCCCGCAGCAATTGATTTTTCATGCTGGGTGGCCGCTTCTCCTCGTCAGGATCGAAAGTTGGTCGTCTACTCTGAAAATTTCGCGGAACAAGTGGAAGTCGATTTAGGCGACATCCAGAATTGGCCACGGAAAGGTTGGATGGCCTATCCTCTCGGCGTGGCTTCGATTCTCGAACAGGAGGGACGCCTCCGCCGGGGCGCCGAACTCTACATCGCTGGCGATGTGCCTTTAGGCTCCGGGCTCAGTTCGTCTGCGGCCATTGAAGTTGCCAGTGGTTGCGCCCTCCTCCATGCTTCGAATACTTCGCTCGACCTCACACAGTTGGCACTCCTTTGTCAGCGTGCCGAAAATGATTTTGTTGGCGCGCGTTGCGGAATCATGGACCAATTCATTTCTTGTCATGGCAAGGCGGGGCACGCCGTGTTGCTGGATTGCCGCTCACTGGAAGGCCGCTTGATTCCAATTCCCGACGATGTCGCGCTGGTGGTTTGCAACACTATGGTAAGGCACGAACTCGCCGCCAATGAATACAATAAACGCCGTGAAGAATGCGAAGAGGGTGTTCGCTTGCTGAAATCCGCGATGCCAAAGATACAGGCGCTCAGAGATGTACGAGTCCAGGACCTGGAAGTGCATCGAGACCTCTTGCCTGCCCTGATTTACAGGAGGTGCCGGCATATCGTGACGGAAAATGAGCGAACCTTGCTTGCTGCGAACGCGCTCCAAGATCGAGAATTGAAAGCTCTCTCAAAATGGATGGCCGAATCGCACGAAAGCTTGCGGGTCGATTTTGAAGTAAGCTGCCGCGAACTGGATATCATGGTCGAGATCGCGGCCGCACAACCAGGGGTACGTGGAGCGCGAATGACGGGGGGTGGATTTGGCGGATGTACCATAAATCTTGTCGAACAAAAATCTGTTCCGTCCTTCATTCAGGCTGTCGAATCGGAATACTTCAAGCGCACCAACCTCAAGCCGGAGATCCTGAGCATGAAAGCCGCCGACGGCGCTGGTCTCGTGAAGTAGTGCGCTACATTTGCTGGTGTGCTGGAATTAGCACGGAGCGCTAAGAAAGCCGGGTACCAGCTCCTGATGGATGATCTCCGAAAAAAACCGCACCGCCGTTTCAACCCGCTCAACCGCGAATGGGTCGTTGTTTCTCCGCAAAGGACCGAGCGGCCCTGGCTTGGCAAAGTGGAGAAGACTGCCGAACCTGCCAAACTACAATACGATCCGCAGTGTTATTTGTGCCCCGGCAATCCTCGCGCGGGCGGTGCGCGCACTCCGAAATATGAATCCATTTTTGCCTTTGACAATGATTATCCAGCTCTGTTGCCCGATCCTCCGCTCACTTTTCGTGATGATAAATCGTTACTGAAGTCAGCTCCCGAATCAGGAATTTGCCGTGTAATTTGCTTCTCGCCTCGCCACGATTTGACTCTCGCTCGCATGACCCTCAAGGAAGTGCAACCCGTCGTTGACATTTGGGTCGAGGAGACAAAGGTCCTCGATTCCATACCTTGGATTCGTTACATTCAAATATTTGAAAACCGCGGCTCATTGATGGGGGCCAGCAATCCGCATCCTCACTGTCAGATCTGGGCAGGCAGTTCGATTCCCAATCTGCCTCAGCGAGAACTGGACTCCTTTGCGAACTACCACCAGGAAAACCACAGTTGTTTGCTCTGTGATTATCTCCGTGTGGAAATACAAACGAAGGAGCGGCTTGTTTGCGAAAACGAAAATTTCCTGGCGGTCGTTCCGTTCTGGGCTGTCTGGCCTTTTGAAATCCTCATCCTGAGCAAAAGACACCTCGGCTCATTGCTTGATTTTACGCCGCAGGAAAAACTATCCTTTGCGGAGACACTTCGCCGCGTAACGATACGGTACGACAATCTTTTTGAAACCTCTTTCCCTTATTCCATGGGGTTGCATCAAAGGCCTTCCGGCATCGGAGAAGTTCCCACCTGGCATTTTCACGCCCATTTTTTCCCGCCGCTTTTGCGCTCCGCGACCGTGCAGAAATTCATGGTCGGTTACGAATTGCTGGCCAGTCCGCAGCGCGATATCACTCCCGAAGCCGCCGCCCAACGTTTAGCAGCGCAATCCGAGATCCATTACCTCGACCAAAACTAGTTGCGCGCTCAAATTTCAGCTTCTTCGATCTAGCGCTGGCTTTCATGCCAGCCTCTTCGGCTCACTGTAGAGACGGCCTTCCGTGGCCGTCCGCTGT
>CAAGKR010076317.1_pt1 | contig 26989 bp, 25 predicted proteins | sample 2556971 | NCBI WGS metagenome assembly CAAGKR01 (sample SAMEA5207829, study PRJEB30636) | soil metagenome | biome: forest; feature: boreal; material: soil | place: USA | collected 2011-09 | depth 1 m | reverse complement strand
GGACGTGGCTCAGTTGGTAGAGCACAACCTTGCCAAGGTTGGGGTCGCGGGTTCGAATCCCGTCGTCCGCTCCAAAATCCACCCGCCGATGGCCGGGACCGGTAGGGGGAACGCACCGGATCCGGCTTTCGTGCTGCAAGGGGCGTCAGAGGGCGGCGCACCGGCGAGCGGCGATGTAGCCAAGTGGCAAGGCAGAGGCCTGCAAAGCCTTTATCCCCGGTTCGAATCCGGGCATCGCCTCCATGAACGCGAGAAGAGCCTGCCCGCGGCAACGCGGACAGGCTCTTTGCGTGCGCCCGCTCGTGCGCTCGCGCGCGAGCGCTATCCCTCCCGGCGGCCGTTGAGGCGGTGCTCGACGCCGACTTGGTCGAGGACCTTGCCCACCACAAAGTCCACGAGATCGTCGATGCCCGACGGCTGCTCGGAGAAGGCCGGGCTGGCCGGCACCACGATGGCGCCGGCTTCCGCGAGGGCAGTGAGATTGCGCAGGTGGACGAGGGAGAGCGGGGTCTCCCGGGGGACGAGCACGAGGGGGCGCCGCTCCTTGAGCATCACGTCGGCGACCCGTTCGGGCAGGTCGGAGGCGAGTCCCGCGGCCACCGACCCGCAGAAGCCCATCGACGCCGGGCACACGATCATCCCGACGGTTCGCGAAGACCCCGATCCGGCGGCGTCGAACGCGTCGTCCTGTGCGACGACCTTCAGCGGCAGTGTCTCGGACAGCTCCAGGAACCGCAGCACGGACAGCGACGCGGCAGCAGGCTGATCTGGCAGCGCCAGACCAGCCTCGAAGGTCATCACCTCTCGGCCCTCCCCGGTCACCACCAGGGTGACGGCGTTCCCGGCGGTCAACATCTGCTCCACGAGCCGGAGCCCGTAGACGGAGCCTGACGCCCCCGTGATCGCGACGGCCCAGGAGTTCACAGCGAGCCCTCACTCTTCGGCGCCCTCAGAGGGTGATACCGGCCGACGAGATAGGTCACCGCGGGCGCCAAGACGGCCGCCGCCCCCAGGCCGGTGAGCTGGATCAGGTCGAGGTCGTACTTGAACCCCATCGCGAGGTCAGGGATGTACCAAGAGACGCTCGCGCCCCAGTACCACAGGTACCAGGCGACCTGCAGACCGATCGTCGCTTGGACCACGAGGACCGTCACCGCTCCCAGGGCAAGCCAGCCGGGCAGGTACTCGCCCCGGGGACGCTTGGGCTCCCTGCGCGTGGCGAGGTAGATGTCGGCGGCCACCAGCGCCGCAACGACGCCGGCGATCACCGCATCCGTCATGCGCCCGTTGAGGAAGGGCTTGAGCATCTCCTCCGAGTTGAAGGATGACAGCGACCACCGGTATCCGTGCACGACGAAGTAGAGTCCCTCGTAGACCAGGTAGTACGCGGCAGTACCCGCGAGTGCGGCGACGAGTGCGCGCCACGAGAGCACTCCGACCGCGGCGATCGCGAGCAGGCACCCCACGGCCAGCGCCAGCGACAGCGGGGCGCGCGCGGAGCGCTCGCTCGCAAGGCGCACCGCGCTCGCGTCGTCGAACGCCGTCCGCGCCCCCTCGGGAGTCAGCAGCTTCGGGTTCGGCTTGGTCGCTGGACCGGCCACCGCGACGGTGTACGCGGCGAACGCGCCGCCCAACTGGCCCGTGAACCGCGTCACGTTGATGCCCTTCGCGGTCACGTCCAGCGGCCCGCCCGTCGCGTTGCGCGGCGCAGGGAGGTCAGCTAGGAGGGCGACCGTCGGGGCGACCTGGTCCTGCGTCCCCTCGGCGGTCCCCGGCCTCACGTTCGGACCCGCGAACACCGCGGGCACGAGGGTGACCACGTCCTCAGGGCCGCCATGGCCGCCCGTGTCGATGTGTCCGTGGTCGGAGACGACGACGAAAGTCGTCTCGGGCCCTTGGAGTGCGGAAACGAGCCGCCCCAGGTCGCGGTCGACCTTGAGCGCCGTCTCCCTGTACTGGGGTGAGGCGCCCCCGAACGCGTGGCCCGCCTCGTCGACGTCCGGGAAGTGCACGACGAGCAGCGTCGGGCTGGACTCGGCGGAGAGGCGGATCGCGTTGTCCACGATCTCACCGGTCATGTAGGTCTTCGCGTCCCAGTCTTTGAGGAAGGTGTGGCCAGTCCTCTTCACCCCGTAGAGGGTCTCGAAGTCCGTCGGAGCGGACACTGCGACCGTGAGCTCGGCGGAGAGCGCGGTGTCGAAGATGGTCTCGACCGGCACCCGTTCGGTGAACCAGTTCGTCGTCACTCCGCTGATCCGCTGCGGCGCACCGGAGAGGAGCGTCGTCCAGTTGGGGAACGACAGCGAAGGCTGCGAGGTCCTCACAATGGTGTCGAAGCCGTGCGCTCGCAGCGTGTTCAGCGTCGGCATCTGGCGCGACACGTCCTCCCGCAGACCGTCGACGATCACGTAGACGACCCGCGGCCGCCCCGTCCCGTAGACAGCCGCCTGCGCCCCCTGGTCCGCCTTCTGACCCTCGGGCAGGTCGGCCTTCGCATACGGGCCGCGGTAGTCGACGACCTGGTTCCACGAGTAGTTGGCCAGCGTGTAGGCCGCGTCGGCCCCCGCGAGGCAGACGACGAGCCCCGCCACGAGGGCGATCCAGCTCCGCGTCTTCATTCCAGCGCCTCCTCCAGGTCGTCGAGCGTCATCAGGCACACGACGTTCTCGGCTGCGAGACCCGCGCCGTGCCGGTCGATGAGCACGGGGCGCATCCCGGCCGCGCGCGCTCCGACCACATCCGAGTGGTAGTGGTCGCCGACGTGAGCGCAGCGCTCGGGGTCCACGCCCAGCCGATCGCACGCGAGCTCGAAGATGCGGGGGTCGGGCTTGTGAAGGCCCACGACAGCGGAGGACACGACGCAGTCGACGAGCCGGCCCAGGCCGAGACCGTCGAGGACCTTCTCGAGACGCGTGTCCCAGTTGGAGATGATCCCGACCTTCACGCCCTGGGCTCTCAGGCGCTCGAACGCCGGAGCCACGTCGTCGTAGGCGCGCCACCTCTCGGACTCCCCGAAGGCGTCGTAGACGGCGTGCGCGAGGGGCACGGCCTCCTCGTCCGGGATCCCCAACCGCCGGCACAGCAGCGAGTACATGCCGGTCCAGACATCCTCGGCGCGCTCATCGCTGGTCCAGAAGGTGTCGTCGGTACGGTAGCGGTCCTCGTAGTACTCCTCGACGAACGGGAGGATGCCCTCGATCTCATCGAGGGCGTGGACCCGTCCGGAGGCGCGGAGGATCTCCTCGCACACGCGACCCACCGACGGGTACGCGTACAGGAGCGTGTTGCCGACGTCGAAGAAGACGGCGTCGTAGTGCCCGGTCACCGCACTAGTCTAGGTAGGTCGCGACGTCGGAGCGCCGGACGATGGGCTCGGGCATCTCGGCCGGGTGGCCCAGCAGCACGAGCGAGATGATCTCGCGATCATCGGGGATGCCGAGCAGATCCGACAGCCTGTCCCTCACCCAGAACGAGAAGGTGATGTTGCAGCAGCCCAGGCCCTCCGCGAAGGCGGCGAGCATGAAGTTCTCTATCGCGCACCCCGTGCCCAGGGTGTCGTTGATGCGGGACGGCTCGTCCTCGGGGACGGGGACCGACACCACGACGACCACCGGCGCGTTGCCCAGACTGGCGAAGAAGCGCTCCGCGGCCTCGTAGTCGGTCGGCGCGAGCATGTCCAGGTACTCCTGCAGGTGCACCGTGGAGAGCGCGGTCACGCCGCACACCGCGTCGCGCGAGGCGCCGGTCGTCACGTGGAAGTGCCACGGCTGGCTGTTGCGCGTCGACGGAGCGGCTCCGGCCGCCTGGACGATGCGCTCGATGGCCGCCCGGTCGACCGGCGTGCCGTCGAACTTCCGGATCGAGCGGCGGTTCAGGATCGCCTCGTAGACTTCCATGCTCCTCCTTCGGCCGTGCTGCCGACGAGCCGATGTTACCGCATGGGCGACCCGGACACACCCCGCGGCTCGAGACCCTCGATCGACAACTACGTGGTCGACTCCGCGGGGAGGACACGGCGTTTCGCGAGCCTCACCCGGGTACCACCCCTGGCGCCAGCGGCGAAATCCACCGAGTCCATCAGCGCCCGCATGAACAGGACCCCCCGTCCGCTGGGCGCGAAGACGTCGGTCGAGGCCTCTGCTCGCCCGTCGAACCCGCTTCCGGTGTCGCTCACGGAGATCTCGACCCAATCGTCGAACGCCGCCACCTCGACCCCGATGACATCGAGCGCTCCCCGGGGGGAACCGTAACGCACCGCGTTGGCCAGGGCCTCGCCGGCGGCCACCTTGATGTCGAAGACCATGGAGTCCGCAAGCTCCAGCGGTTCGAGGATCTCGGCGATGCGAGCACGCGTTTCGGACATCACGCGCGCGTCGCCGGGGACTTCGAAGGAGCGGGTCCAGAGCGGCACGCCCCGGACGGCGTGCGGAGTCAGGCCCGATAGTGCCGCCTCGACCGACTCGGAGACGAACACCGACGGTGCTACGCCGATCAGGCCGGACAGCTCGAGGATGCGCGTCACATCGCGCCCGGCGCCCGCGAGCATCAGCGACCCGGATATCGGCTGCAGCTGACGATCGGCCCACACGAGGAGCCCCAACGCCGAGGAATCGAGGTAGTCCACCTCGGCGAGGTCAAGGACGATCGTGTGGCACCCCTCGGAGATGGCGATCTCTATCGCTTCACGAACGGACGGGACTGTCACGGCATCGACATCACCCGACAGATGCGCGACGCACGTCCCGAGCCCCATCTGTCGTTCCAATGTAAGCACCCGGGCTGACTCCTCTGCACGACCACATCGTGTCTTCCGGCGGAATCTACCCCTCTTGAGTACCGCTCACACGTCCGGAATCCTGCCCGGAACCTGCTCGCCTGACGGCGAGCGCCGCTGCGTCGTCCTTCAGCGGCCCGTCCGCATGCGTCTTGACCGCCTCCAGCAGCGAGTCCAGGCACTCTCTCGCCGTCAGGCTGCGTCGCAGCACCCGGCGGACGCGCCCCTCTCCGAACAGACGGACGCCGCGCCGCGCCTCGGTCACGCCGTCGGTATAGAGCAGCAGCGTGTCACCCACGCGCAGCCCAACCTTCTTCTCGCCGTATTCCGCATGGGAGACGGCGCCCAGGAGCGGCCCCGTGGCGCCGAGGCGCTCAGTCCTGCGGGTGTCATCCCGCAACAGCAGGGCCGGGGGATGCCCGCCGTCGGCGTAGGTAAGGACTCCTGTGTGGCGATCCAAGATACCGACCCACATCGTGACTATGTCCGCTGGGTCCCCCGCGAGCGCGACCTGACGGTTCAGCTCGGTCAGCGCCGCGGCCGGCCCCGTGCCGGCGCCGATGAGGCCGCGCAGCGTGAACTTGACCATCGACGTCTTCGTGGCCGCCACCACTCCCTTGCCGCACACGTCACCGATGGCGAGCACGACGTCTCCGCACTCGGTGACGAACAGGTCGTAGAAGTCGCCCCCGATCTCGGTTTCGGGGCCGCAGGGCAGATAGAAGCTCGCGGTCTCGAGTCCCGCGACGACGGGCAGCCTGTCCGGCAGGATCGACGCCTGCAGCACAGATGCGACGCGGTGCTCCTTGCCGTAGAGGGCGGCAGTATCGATAGCCAACGCCGCCTGCGAGGCGAACGTGAGCAGCAGGTCGACGTCCTCCCCGGAGAAGGCGGCGGACGCGTGCGAGTAGACGGCGAGTACCCCGATCGGGCGGCCTCGCGCCTTGAGCGGCACGGCCAACAGGGATTCGAACCCGTGCGCGCACGCGACTTGTGCCAGAGGGCCCGATCTCTCGGAGAGGTCACCGTACGAGAGCGGCAACCCCGACGCGAAGACCCTCCCCACGATGTCCTCTCCCGGCAGCGTCCGGTAGTAGAGCATCTCGCCGGTTGAGAGGCCTCGCGCCATGGTCGTCGCGATCACGTTGCGATCCGCCTCGTAGGACATCAGCGCCACTGCGTCAGCCGACAGGATCTTCTGCACGACGTCCAGCACGCGGTTCAGCACTGGCCCGATCTGCAGCTCGGATGAGACTGCCTGGCTGATCCCGAACACCGTCTCCAGGTTCGCCGCCCGGGCCCGCGCCTGCTGCAGCAGCTGCGCATTGCGGATGGCGAGCGACACCTGCTGCCCGATCGTGCCCGCGACCGACAACTCGCCGGCGCTCGGACGCCGCATGCGTGCCCGGTCGTGCAGCACCAGCGCGCCCCGCCCGATACCGCCCTGCAGCACGGGGATGAGAAGAGCGCTCCCCCATCCGGGTCCGGTCGACGCAGCGAGGTCCGGCCGCGCAAGAACGTCGTCGACCACGATCGGCGCATCGGCAGGCGTCTCGGGACCCCGGTCCGCCGCCTCGACCAGACGCCAGACGTCGAGCAGCTTCGCATCCCCTTCGGGGTCGGCGGGGATGCCGAGACCGAGATGCTGACGCCCCTCGAGGGCGACCGCCCAGCCGCTGTAGCCCAGCAGTTGCGCCGCGATGGCAGCGCAGCCGTCGAGCGCGCGCCCGAGGTCGCCCGGACGGACCGTCAGCTCCGCGACCGAGCGGAGAGCCTCCGCCTCCCGGCGCGACACACGTTCTTCGGCGAAGAGCCGCGACGTGCGGACGGCCACCGCCGCGTTCGCACTGAAGACGCGCATCGTCTCTACTTGCGCTGCCGTGAACTGTCTGCGACCCGGCGCCAGCACGACCACGACGCCGATCGAGTCCGCACCGATGGCGAGCGGCACGACCACCCCGGCGCGCTCCGCGTCGGCCCCGAACAGCTGGTAGATCGCTTCTGATCCAGGCGGCTCGTCGCCGACGAACGGGACGGTCCGCTGCTCGGCGAATGCGCTGGTCAGGGGCGACGCTTGATCGAGACGCACCAGGAGTGTGGCGGCGGGTGCGGCCAAGCCCCGCCCGCGTGCCAAAGACAGACCGAGACCCGAGGGGTCCGACAGCAGCACGGCGCAATCCCCCGTGCCGAAGATGCGCGCGATCGCGCTCAGGACGGCGTCCAGCTCGTCGTCAAGACTGGACGCGGAGGCCAGCAACTGGGCCATGTCCTGGAGCGAGTTCAGGCGGACGCCCATATCGTTGAAGGCGTCGGCGACCCTCCCCATCTCGTCGTCACGAACGATCCGCAGCGGCCGGACATATCCGCCCGCGGCGACGTCGCGAGCCCGCTGCTCGAACACCGTCAGAGGCGCCAGCACCCGCCGGCTGTAGATGAGCGCCAGGACCACTGCGGCGGCCAGCACCAGCACCACAGCGAGGAGCGCGGGCGTCAGTGCCTCCCGCGTGCGAGAGAGAGCGTCCGCCTCGGCCTCGAGCGCGACTACTCGCCATCCCAGCCCGTGGTCGGGCACGATGAGTCCCCACGCCCCGGCCAGACTACCCAAAGCCGGCGATCTCGCCGTCGCGATGCCTCGAACCGCCCCCGTGCCCTCCGCCGAGTAGGCGATCGTCCCAACATCGACCGTCGGGCCCCCCGCACCGGACATCACGGGCCGTGACGCGCGGTCCGCGACCAGCGCGACGAGGGACCCGACCGATTGCGCGACGTCGTTCAAGGTGCGGACGAGGTACTCGCTGCGAACTCGCGCCAGCAGCGTCACCGTGTGTGTACTCTCGCGCGACTTCCGGCCCGCCCAGAGCCTTCCAGGCTCCCCGGGTCCGTCGACCCAGACCAGGACCGGCGTCCCCGCCGGCGCGGTCGAGAGCGCCGACATGACCGGACCTGGCGCTTCGGGACCGATGTCGTCGGAGGACGAGACGTCGCCGCTGTCGCTCACCAGCGCGAGAGCGTCGAAGACGTCGGCGCGCGCGTCGAGCAGCTCGTCCATCTCCAGTTCGCTCGGGGTGGGGGACGCGGTCGGAGTGCTGCCTATCATGGATGCCAGCACGTCGAGCGAGCGCTCAGCGTTGCCCAGGCGCGCGTCCAAGCTGCTGGCGAGCAGCTCCCTGAAGGCCTCCAGTCGAGTCCTCTCGTCGGCAAGGACCGCCCTGTAGACGCCGACGAGCGAGATGACGGATACCAAGACCGCGGCGGCCGTCAGAGAGGCGAACGTCAGGAGTGTGATCCGGTTCGAAAGCCCCATGCTCCGAGAACGCGTACCGGTCACCCCCGTCCGCGACGCGCCGCACGTCCATCACATCGTAGACCCCAGCGCCTTCGCGCTGCCAGCGGAGCCCTACCCTGTAGCGAACGGTACCCAGCGGGAGATGAAGGCGGTGACGCCTCCGAGCGTGCCGGTGGCGATCAGCGCCCCCAAGAGCATCAGGACGATCCCCGACACGCGCGAGATCGCGCGCGTGTGCCTCCCGATCGCCTTCACGAACCGGCCGGCACTCTCCACGAGCCCCGCCATCAGCAGGAACGGTATGCCCAGCCCGGCGGAGTAGACCGCGAGCAGCGTGGCTCCCTCCCCCGCGCGTCCGCTCTTGGCGGCGAGCATCAGGATCGATCCCAGGATCGGTCCGACGCACGGAGTCCATGCGAAGCCGAAGGCCATCCCCATCACGGGAGCCGCCCACCGGCCCAGGGTGCGCGTTCTCGCACCGTCGAAGCCGGCCTGCCCGTACAGCCACGGCACCTTCACGATCCCCAGAAGGAGGAAGCCGAACAGGAAGATGACCACGCCCGAGATCCGCGAGACCAGCTCACGGTTGGCCGTCAGCGCGCCGCCGATCAGCGATGCGGAGATCCCGAGGGCCACGAAGACCACGGAGAAGCCGAGCACGAACAGGGCAGCGGGCAGGAGCACTCCCGACGCGCGGACGCGACGAGGAGCGCCAGCGACGGCGAGCCCGCTGAGGAAGGACAGGTAGCCGGGGACGAGCGGGAGCACGCAGGGGGAAACGAAGGAGACGATCCCCGCCCCAAGCGCCGTGGCAAGCGCGATCTGGTCCGTCACGATATCCCCCTCCCGCTTGGGTCCATGCTACCGCCCGGGAGCCGGAGATCGTGGCGACCGCTATTCAGCGGGTTCCGCGCCGTATCCGGCCGCGACGATCGCCGCGATCAGGGAGTCTACAGTCACCAAGTCCGGATCGTACGTCACCTCGGTCATGCCGGTGGCGAAGTCCGACTCGGCCTCCTCGACGCCCGGCAACTCCTCGAGCTCCATCTTCACGACCATGGAGCACGACTGGCAGTGCATGCCGGTCGTCTTCAGACGCGCGGTGACAGGAGCAGCCATCGGGATCACCTCTTCTTCTCGGCCCAGAGGGCCGGATCACATTCCAAGATTCGAAGGTACCGCATGACGGCGCCTGCGCTCACGAGGCCGGACGGGCGGAGACCTCGTTCGACGAGGGGCGGTCGAGTTGCGCACCGCAATACGGGCAGAGCCGCCACTCATTGAGGATCGGACCGCCGCAGGATCCGCACGCAACATAGGGATCCCCTTCGGCCCCGTCCACGACCTTCCTCGTCAGCAGGTACCAACCGGCGGCTCCCGCAACCAGGATAAGCAGTACAGGCACAGCTACGAGCAGGTCGGAGGTCTGAGTGCTCCCGCCCGCCGCGCCCTCGCGACCGAGCAGACTCACGACCCAGAAGAACGTCGCCATCCCGAAGACGGTCCCGATGATCGCGACGAGCCCTATGCGGCCGTTCCTGTCACCCATTGCGTCCCCGGTTCACCGGACACCTGTGCCTTGAGCGCCGTATCGTGCAAGGCATGTGCCAAGGCAGGGGGCCCGAGACCCGCCCTGCGGCAAGACACGGAGGTCTACTGCAGTCCGAGCCTGCGCATCCTGGCCTCGAGGGTCTTGGGCGTGAGGCCCACCAGCTTGGACGCCTTCGCGGCGATGCCGCCGGATCGCTCCATCGCCTGGCGGAGAAGGTCCATCTCCACCTCCTCGAGGTCCAGCCCTTCCTCGGGGAGCTCGAACGGGTGCGTACGGCTCGCCGTCGGCGCCACGCCCGCGCGGACCTCGGAGGGCAGGTCGCCCATGCCGATCTCCTCTCCCGGCGCGAGGATCACGATGCGCTCGATCGTGTTCTCGAGTTCGCGTATGTTGCCCGGCCATGGGTATGCCGAGAGCGCCTCCAGCGCGTCGTTGGTGATCGTCTTGCCGCCCGCTTCGTACTTGTCGAGGAAGTGGGCCACCAGGCGCGGGATGTCGCCCTGACGCTGCCTGAGGGGCGGCAGCGTGATGGGGACGACGTTGAGACGGTAGAAGAGGTCCTCTCTGAACGACCCGTCCGCGATCAGCTGCTGCAGGTCGCTGTTGGTGGCCGCGACGACGCGGACATCCACGTCTATGGAGCGCGTGCCGCCCAAGCGCTCGAAGCGCCGCTCCTGCAGGACCCTGAGCAGCTTGACCTGCACGCCGAGTGAGATGTCCCCGACCTCGTCGAGGAAGAGCGTGCCCCCGTTGGCCAGTTCGAACCGCCCGGGCTTGGCCGTCACCGCCCCGGTGAAAGCGCCCTTCTCGTAGCCGAACAGCTCGCTTTCGAGCAGCGTCTCGGGCAGGGCGCCCGCGTGCACTTCCACGAAGGGCTTGTTGCCGCGCGGTGAGAGGCGGTGGATCGCGCGCGCGATCAGCTCCTTGCCCGTCCCGGACTCGCCGTAGATCATCACGGTCGCATTCGTCGGCGCGACCTTCTCCACGGTCACGAGTATCTCGACCATGCGCGGGTCGGCCGCGATGAACCCCTCCACGTCCCAGTCCCGGTCGAGCTCGTCGCGCAGCCGCTTGACCTCGTCGGAGAGGTCGGCGATGCGGATCGCCTTGTCGATCGAGAGCTTGAGCTCGCCGAGATCGAACGGCTTGGTGAGGTACTCGGTGGCGCCCGCCTTCATCGCCTCGACGGCGGTGGCGACGTTGCCGTGCGCGGTCAGCATGATGATCGGGAAGGTCTCGCCCTTCGCTCTGATCTTGCGCAGGACCTCCATGCCGTCAGGCGAGGGCATCTTGTGGTCGAGCACCATGAGATCGGGGTGATGTTCGTCGACGGCCGTCAGGGCCTCCTTGCCGTCGGCGGCTTCGACCACCTCATAGCCCTCGGCCGCGAGCGCCTCGGAGAGCACCCACCGCATGTTCTTCTCGTCATCGGCGATCAGGACTCGCTTGGCCATCCTCCGGTCGACCCCTTTCGCGCTACTGGAGAGCGGGCAGCCAGACCGTGAACGTGGTCCCCGCCCCCGGCTCGCTCGTGACCTCTATGTGCCCGTCGTGCTCGTCGACGATGCGGTGCACGATCGTCAGCCCCAACCCGGTGCCCTCGTCGCGAGTGGAAACGAACGGGTCGAAGATCTTGTCCCGCACCCCGTCGGATATGCCGGGGCCGGTGTCGATGAAGCGCACGAACACGAAGCCCTCTTCCGCGCCCGTCTCGATCGTCAGCGTGCCCCCGCCGGGCATTGCCTGGACGGCGTTGCTGATCAGGTTCACGAAGACCTGCTTGAGCTGCTCGGGGTCCGCTACCACGTCCGGCGCGGTGTCCGAATACTCCTCCACGACCTGCACGTGCGCCCTCTTCGCGAACGTGCGGGAGAAGAGCGCCACGTCCTCCAGCACTTGCGAGACTGAGACCGGCCGCATCGTCGGCGGCGCGGGGCGCCCGAAGTCGAGCAGCGCCTTGATGACCCGGTCGAGCCGGTCGATCTCCTGCTTGACGACCTCCGCGGCCTCGCTCACCTTCTCGCGGCTGCACTCAGCGTCCTCCATAAGCTGCACGGAGGCCCGGATGATCCCCAGAGGGTTGCGGACCTCGTGCGCCACGCCCGCAGTGAGCTCACCCATCGCAGCGAGACGGTCCGCCCGGATCAGTTGGTCGGTGAGGGCCTTGACGTCCGACACATCCTCGATGGTGACGACAGCTCCCAGCTTGCGCCCGCCCACGTCGCGCATGCGCGAGACGGAGACCTGGGCGTGCACGACCTTGCCGTCCACCGTGACCAGGCGCAGATCGTGCATGGTCCGCGGGATCCTGCCTTCTAGCACCTTGCGGACGTCGGCGGTCAGCCCTCCGTCGTCGCGGAAGAGGACCGGAAGCGCCCGCGCCGTCACGCCGTCCTCCGCAATGCCCAGGATGCGCTCGGCCGCCGGGTTGACCGTGGCCACGGAAGCGTCCGGCCCCACCGTGACTACGCCCGAAGTGATCGAGCGCAGGATCGACTGCGTGTAGTCCTGGATCGCGATGAGCTGCATCGCGCGGTCCTCCAGGGCCCCGTACGCTTCCTCCAGCCGCGCCGAGACATGCCGCAGGTCGCGCGTCTTGCGCTCCTCGAGATCGCGGAGCCGTCCGAACAGGACGCCCATCACCAGGTACATGACCAGCTCGAGCCCGTCGGGCACCGCGAGCCCCAGTAACAGAGGCTGGGTGGTCGCCGGCTCGCCCCACGGTATGTACAGGATGGCGGAGGCGATCGCGGTGAGTAGGCCTCCGCGCATACCGAACACGAACGCGGCATAGAGGATCGGCAGGTAGTAGAGGCGCCGGTAGAACTCGTGGAAGAGGTCCGTCTGCGACTTGCCGCCGGCGGTGTGCAGGATCGTGATCGCCACGAGCATCGCGACTATGGTCAGGATGTCCAGGATCTGGCGCCCACGATCGGGGCGTCCCGGTTCCGCGATGGGCGACTTCGCCTGCTCGGGCGTCTCTGGGGGCATCTAGCGCCGCTTCCTCGCCCAAGACGGCTCGATCCCGAGCTCCTCGCGGTACTTGGCGACGGTTCGGCGCGCCACCGGGATCCCCTCGTCGCTGAGCAGGTCGGCGATCCGCTGATCCGACAGGGGCTTCCGGGCGTCCTCTTCGGCGAGAAGCGCCCGGAGACGCTGTTTGACCGTGGTGGCCGCGACATCCATCCCCGACGCTGTCCGATACCCTCCGGAGAAGAAGTGCTTGATCTCGAACATCCCGTAGGGCGTCGCCATGTACTTCCCGGTGACTCCCCTGCTGACCGTGGAGAGATGCACGCCTATCTCCACCGCGACGTCCTCGAGCCGGAGCGGCCTGAGCGGACCCCGGCCGTCCTCGAAGAAGTCGCGCTGCACCTCGAGCACGATCTCGGCGATGCGGGTGACGGTGTCCTTGCGCCGGTCGACGTTGCGGATGAACGCCTCCGCCGAGCGGATGTGCTCCTTGAGGTACCGCACCGTCTCGGTGTCCGCGCCCGAGTCCTTACGCAGCATCGATCGATAGCGCGTGCTCACCCGAAGGCTCGGCACCGCCTCGGAGTTGGGCGTGACGACCCATCCCTCGTCGAAGCGGCGCAGCGTGACGTCCGGAACGATGTAGCCGGGTGACGGGCCGGGCGAGAAGGCCCCGGCCGGACGCGGATTCAGCAGCCGCAGTATGTCCACGAGACGGCGCACTTCGGCCTCGTCGACCTTCAGGGCCCGCGCCACCTTGCGCAGGTGGCTTCCCGCCACCTCGTCGAGATGGTGTTCCACGATCTCGACGAGCAGGGGCTCGTCTATGTCGAGATAGTCGAGTTGCATGCGCAGGGCCTCGGCGAGATCGCGGGCCCCTACGCCCGGGGGATCGAGCTGCTGCACGACCTCGAGCCCGCGCTGCGCGACCGCGAGAGTGACGCCTGCGATCTGCGCTATCTCCTCGAGCCTCGCGCAGAAGAAGCCGTCGTCGTCGAGCGAGCCGACGACGGCCTTGGCGGCACGCGCCTCCGGCTCGGTGAGGTTCATCATCGCCAGCTGCTGCTCGAGGTAGTCCCCGAACGACTGCACCGAGCCGACGTAGTCCTCCGTGTCCGCCACCTCGACATCGGGGTCCCGCGGGATGACCGGCTCTGAGTAGGCCAGCTCCTCGTAGCGGTCCAGCCACTCGTCCCAGGACCTCTCATCGTCGCCGGTGTCCTGGCGTTCCTCCTGCGGCTCGTCCGGAGACTCCTCGAACTCGTCCACCTCGAGGACGGGGTTCTCCAGCAGCTCCGTCTCGACCAGGGTCTGAAGCTCGGCAACGGGCATCGCAAGGATGCTCAGCCCCTGATAGACCTGAGGGGAGAGCGTGATCTTCTGTCTGAGTTCGGGACGTTGCTGGAGATCCATGATTCTCCCATCGCGGCCGCGCCCGCCGTTGACTGCATCGGAGGTGCGTGGCGGCGTTCATTATCCCCGATTCGCCGCGGAAGGGGCGAGAAGGGTGGTCGCCCTCAGGCGGGCGGAGGGAGCTCGACGCCGGCGAGGGCGCGTCCTTGGCGCGTTGCCATCAGGTGCGGCCACTGCGCCGAGACGACGGCGAGGATGACGAGTGCCCCTCCAAGGAGCTGAAGCGGCGTGAGAGGCGCGTAGAACATCGGGATGAGGTATGTGGCGATCCCCGCCAGCACGGGCTCCAGCGTGGCGGTGATGCTCGCCTTGGTGGCGTCGATGTGGTGCAGGGCCGCAAGGAACGCCCCGAAGGGCAGGATCGTGCTCACGATGGCCATCACCGCGACCGCCGCCAGCGTGCGCATGTCGGCCAGGGCGCGCACGATCGGGGCCGGCCCGCCCAGGTAGGCGAGCCAGAACAGTGTGGCGAAGCCCAAGCCGTACGTGAGCAGCGTCCACGGCGAGAACCGCGGCGCGGCGTACTTGCCGAGCACCGTGTACAGCGCGAAGAAGACCGCTGAAGCGAGCCCCCACGCTATGCCTTCCGCGGAGACCTTGAGCCCTCCGCCGCCGATGGCGCCGACCATCAGAGCGCACCCCGTCACAGATGCGACGACGCCGACTGGCAGCGCCCATGTCATCCGTTCGCCGAGGAACGCCACCGACACGGCCAGCACGAGTATCGGCGCCAGGTACTCGAGCAGGATCGCCGTGGGAACGTTGGTGCGCTGGATGGTCGCGAAGTAGGTGAAGTGCACGAGCGCGAGACCCGCGATCCCGAAGAAGGCGAGGAATGGCAGTTCCCGGACGCGGACGGCCAGCTCCCGCCTACGGAACAGCCCGAGGTACACGAGCAGCATGACGGTAGAGAGCAGCGCACGCGCCGCGGAGAGGGTCGCCGGGTCGACCTCGGCGCCTGTGGTGACGAACAGCCACTTGGCGGTGAGCCCTCCCGCAGCCCAACCGGCGGCGGCCAGCGCAGCGAGGAGGTAGCCTCGCAGGGGGTTCTCCGCCGGCGCCGCTGCGGGTGTCATGGACGGTGAGCTCCTTGTCGACACGGCGTTCTCGCGCTCGGGACGGGTCGCGGGCGGCGGCCCGTCGCGCGGCCGCCGATGCGCGATCGATACCCCCCAGGGGTATGATCACGCCGGTGGAACACTCACTCTACCGTCCGTCACGGGGGTACCGCAAATGACGCCGCGCTCGCCTGCCGGCACGCCGCTGGTCACGACCGACGAACAGCGCCATCGCATCGTCAACCGCCTGAAGAGGCTCGAGGGGCAGATCCGGGGCCTGCAGACGATGGTCGGCTCTGGGAAGGACTGTGACGCCGTCCTCACTCAGGTCATGGCGGCCAAGTCGGCTCTCAATCAGGTGGCACTCCTGATCGTCGGACACTCGATGAGATCTTGCCTCGAGGCCGGGAATGCGACGACGAAGGACGAGATCGTGGACGAGGCGCTCTCCATCCTGATGCGATACGTGGACCTCCCCGAGTCTTGGAGCGCGCCGGATGCGGGCTGACGCGGGCCTCACCGTGTCGGGCACGGAGCACGGACGGTCACGGGAGGCGACGTGAGGTTCCTTCCCTGGGTGATCGCCCTGGTGGCGGGGACTCTCGCGGGCGCGGCCACGTGCGCCGGGTTCGTCGTCAGGCGCTCCCGCCTCGCTCTGGCCGGGCTCGCCGCGACCGCCGCTGCGGTGCTCCTGTCGTTCGCCGTCGTCGCCGTCTGGCGGCAGACCGGGCGCCCCGACACCCCTGCGGCGTCCATCCTCATCGCGTTCGGCGCCCTGATGGGCGGATACGCCCTGGCCTCGGAGCTGCTCCCGGCATTGACTCGGCCCCGGCCCGTCCGCCCGCGGCTCGACGCTGTGGCGTCTGAAGCGGGCATCGGAGTCATCCTGCTCGCGGACGCCGAGAGCCGGGAATACCGCGCGGGCGACGTCACTCGCGACCTCGACGCCTTCGAGAAGTGGGAGGTCCCCCTTCCCCCACACATCGCGCGACCCTTCGTCTATGCCTCGGAGCGGGCGAGGTACCGGGTAGCGGGCGGCAGCCCGGCACGGCGCGCGGTGGGCGCCGTCGCGACAGCCCTGTCCGAACGCTTGAAGGTCGCGGGAGTCGCGGCGCCCGTCGAGGTCGCCTTCTGCGGCGGCGGACCGTCCGCGGCCGAAGCGGCCGCGCGCCTCGCGGCAGGATCCGGCGGACGCATCGTCGTCGCGGCCCTGACCGTCGCGTGGACTCCGGCATTCGACGCGGCCGCCGCCGAGGTCCACGCGCTCGACCCCTCCAGAGAGGCCTTGAATGTCGAGTGGACGGAGCCACTGTGGGCGTCACACGAGCTGGCCACGCGGGCGGCAGAGCACGCGTTCGCCGCGTTCGGCGAAAGCGCGGTGGCCGACGGCGTGGTGCTGGTCGCGATGGGAAACCCATGGCAGTTCGACCGGGTCTTCCCCGCCGCGATGGAGCAGACGACCTTCCTGTCCCAACGGATCCGCGCCGAGCTGATGGAGGCCGGCCTCCCGGCCGAGCGCGTGCGCCAAGCTTGGCTCGAATGGGAGGAACCCGACGTGCGGGAGGCGGTGCGGCACCTCGCGGCGCTCGGCGCCAGCCACGTGGCGCTGCTGCCGGTCGACCTGCTCTACGAGTCGCTGGCCACCGTCGTGGACCTTCCCATGGCGGCCGAGCGCGCAGCGGAGGAATCCGACGTGCACGTCGCGCTGGCCCAGCCGATGGGCTGCGATCCCGCGATAGTCACAGCCTTGCAGAAGGCCGTTCTGGCGACCTGCGGGCGCGCGGACTCGAGCGGGAAGCCCGAGAGCACCTGAGATTCAGCGCGCGCGGCATCTCTCGGCGTTGATCGCCCGTTGCCTGCGGATCTGCGGGTAGCGGACCATGTAGCGCCAGGCGATGGACATCCCGCCGCGCTGCGCGTGGGCGTGGGTCTCCAGCTCCTCGATCGAGCGACGCAGATCCTCTGCCGACGAACCGCGGAAGACCGTGTAGCCGCGACCTACGGCCTTCAGCACGTGGGCGTCGCTCCCTCCGGTCGCAGCGATGCCCTGGCCGGCGACGAACGCCTTCGAGGCCAGATGGTTGGCTCGGACCAGATACGGCGAAGAGTTGTAGACCTCCATGGCCTGGAACGCGACCTGATCGATCCTGTGGCCCAGGCTCTTGAGCCCGAAGGGGCCGAACGCGCGGTTCGCGAACGGGTGCGCGATGATCGCTATTCCGCCCTGCTCGTTGATCGCGCCGATCGTGTCGCCGGCGCTCAGGCCCGCGGGGACGTCCTCGCTCAGATAGAGACCCAGGATGTGCCCCCACTTGGATGTGATCTCCGAGCCGACGACCACCTCGAGCCCCGGGTGACCGGCTGCAGCGTCGCTCGCCCGCAGTGCCCCTTCGATGCTGTTGTGGTCGGTGACCGCTATGACCCTCAGGTCCGTTCTGGTGGCCGCGTATCTGACGATCTCCTCGGGCGTGGCCAGCCCGTCGCTGAATGTGGAGTGGATGTGCAGATCGGCCTTGCTCCAGAGTTGGGGCACTCGACTCTCCTTGCGGATGTCCGTTGGGACCGGCTCGCGCAGTGTAGAGCAACGGACATGCCGCCGGCCATCTTCCTCACAGGAACCTCACGTCGACATCCGACTAGCGGCTCCTTCTGGGGTAGAGCTTCACCCCCTCGCAGCGGGTGATGAAAGGCTCGAGGCGCTCCACGTCGGCGGCGTCCAACAGACCGTCGCTGAGCGCGCGCGAGAGCGAGAACGTCGACAGCTGGGTGAAGCGATCCCACAGCCCCATGGCGCGCAGCTCGGACTCGAGCTCGGCTCTCGCCGGGTCCTTCGGATCCGGAAGCCCTGCAGAGACGTAGCGGAAGATCTTGATGGAGCCGTCCGTTCCGAAGAGTCGATCCACGCCGTCCGCGGTTGCCCGGCTCGCTATGACTTCCTTGAGTTCGTCCTGCCGCGTCTTCAGTGCCGCCATCTCGTCCGAGACGCGCAGGTACTCGTCGACGAGCACGACCCCGGGCTCCCCTGCCCGGGCGTCCTCCGGGAGCGCCTCGGTCTCGAACAGATGCCTCCACGCGGGACAGATCGGCCGGTACTCGCACCAGTCGCACAAGCTGGACGTCTTGGTGGGGAACGACCGCTGCGCCTCGATGTGCTCGACGCCCTCGAGGACCTGGGCCCGGAGATCGGCCAGCTGCTGGGGTGTGCGGCTCGACCGGACCTCGCAGTCGTGCACGACGTAGTGCCACACGAGCGACACCTCGCGCACTTCCGGATACATCTGCCGGATCGCGAGTTCGTAGAGCGCCAGCTGGCGGCTCGCGTCCGCCTCCGCCTGCGTCGGGAGAGACGCGGACGTCTTGTAGTCGTGGATCTCCCAGACCCCGTCGGCGACCTTGTCGAGCCGGTCCACGAAACCGGCGATCTCGTGGTCGTCGTCGAGCGCCAACCTCACCCTCAACTCCAGCCCGACTGTCGTGGCCTGATCGAACGGGTGGTACCTGCGGTAGTAGGCCCTCACAGCCTTCTCCCCGACCGCGAGGTAGTCTTCCGCGCTGCGTCCGACCCGGACGATGCGGACGTCGTCCTTCCACTCTGCGTCCCATGCGCTCCTGAAGCGCTCGGCCACGTCCTCCTCGTCAGGCAGGCGGCACATCTTCACCTCGCCGTAGAGCCATTCGAGGGCGTCGTGCACGCGGCTGCCCATGAAGGCCTCGATGCCGTCGGGCCCCCGTGGCGCCTTGATGACGTAGCAGAACTCGTACTTCTTCGGGCACGTCTCGTACGTCTCGATGCGCGAATGAGAGAAGACGGACATGATCGCCTCTTTCCGAGAAGTCCCGTGGATCGAAGACGAGTGTGGCACTCCGGTCTGACACAGCTCTGCCGGTTTCCCTACCCGGCCACGCGCCCTCTACGCCCTGGCGTCCGCCCACGCCCGCAGCCGGGAGACCCCTTCCTTCAGCCGATCGAGACCGGTGACGTAGCTCAGGCGCAGGAATCCCTCGCCGCCGGGGCCGAAGTCCACGCCCGGTGCGGCCGCGACACCTGCCTCGTCGATGAGGCGGTACGTCAGAGCAAGGGAGTCGCTCCCCCACGCACTCGCGTCGGCGAACACGTAGAAGGCGGCTGTCGGCTCGACCTCGACTGTCAGTCCCAGCCCCCGCAGTGCGGGCACCAGGTACCGCCGCCGCTCGTCGTAGATCTCCCGCATGCGGGCCACGTCCGGCTCCGCGTGCAGGAGGGCGGTCACCCCCGCGACCTGCACGAAGTGGTTGGCGCACAGGAAGAAGTTCTGCTGGATCGCCTCGGCCGGGCGAACGAAGGCGCGCGGCGCGACCAGATAGCCGAGGCGCCAACCAGTCATCGCGTAGAGCTTCGAGAAGCCGTTGAGCACGAATGCGCGGTCCGTGTACTCGAGGATCGTGTGATCGTGGCCCGTGAAGTCGAGCCCGTGGTAGATCTCGTCGCTCGCGACATATAGCCCGTGCTTGTCGGCCAGCGCCGCGATCGCAGCGAGGTCGGCGGGCGGCAGCACCGTTCCCGTCGGGTTCGCGGGGGAGTTGATCATGATGCACCGGGTCCGCGGCGTGATGGCCGCCTCGATCTCGTCGATGCGCATCCTGAATCCGTTCTCGGCCCGCGCGCGCACGTGCACGGGCACGCCCCCGAGGAAGCTCACGTAGTTCGGGTACGCGGGGTAGCACGGGTCGGATAGGATGACCTCATCGCCGGGGTCGAGCAGGGCGCCGAAGAGAAGCAGCATGGCCGGCGAGGTGCCCTGTGTCACCACGATGTCGTCTGGACTCACCGCGACGCCGTACTTGGAGACGAAGCGCGCGGAGACGGCCTCGCGCAGATCGGGCAGTCCCATGGACTGCGTGTATCCCGTGTCGCCGGCCTCCATGGCGACCTCGGCAGCGCGCGTGATGACTTCAGGCGTGGGTAGGTCGGGATCGCCCACGTCCATGCGGATGATGTCGCGGCCTTGCGCTTCGAGCTGCTTGGCACGCGCAACGACGTCCATCACCACGAAGGGGTGGACGGCCTGCGCTCTCTTCGATACGTGATCCGGCATCGCTTGCTGCTCCTTGGCGAGCGCTCAGATACGGGCGCGGTAGACGGACTGGACCCAGGACGCGAGCACCTCGGCCCGCCGGAGGTCCCGGAAGCCGACGTCCGGCGTCGCGATCACCTCGTGGGGCGGCTCGCGGTCGAACTCGAGCCCGAGCTCGGCGGCGCGCTCCCAAAGATCGGTCCCCGGCAGCACGTGCAGTGTGGAGGACTGCGCCTTGCCCGGGTCGAGCGAGAGCACGAAGCGCAGTCCCGCGAGGAAGTCGTAGGCGTCGTCGCCCGGGAGGCCGACGATCAGGTCGCACTCGCAGGATATGCCTGCCTCGCGGAGCGCGGCGACTCCGGCGGCGAAGCGCGTCGCGTCGAAGGGCCGGTGGCAGGCTTCCAGAGCCGCCACGCCGACCGTCTGCGGGCCGGTCTCCACGCTGGCGACACCGGCGGCGCTGAGCAGGGCCGCGGCCTCTTCGTCGATGCGCTCGACGTCCACCTCGATCGTGTGGAGCCGCACTCCTCGCGCGGCATGGGGCGCCATAGCCTCCGTGAGCATCCTCAGCCTCTCGCCCGTGAGGTTGAACACGGGATCGATGAAGGAGAACGTGCGCACGCCTGGGGCGTTCGCCACGAACTCGATCTCCGTGGCGATCCTCTCGTCGGAGAAGAACCGGATGCGCCCGTAGCCCTTCCCCTCAAAGCAGTAGGCGCACCGGTGGGGGCACCCGCGGTACGTCTCGAGGTAGGCGCCGCCGTCGACAGGCGCGAGAACGCCCGTGAGATACGGAGAGGGCAGGTCGTCGAGATCGGCGATCAGGGCACGGTCGGGCGTCGAGACGACCTCTCCGTCCCGCCGCAGCGTGATCCCGTCGACCCGCCACGCCTTCCCGCCGCCGGCCAGTTCGACGAGCAGGTCGGAGAAGGTGACTTCGCCTTCGCCGCGCACGACGATCCCGACCTCGGGGTGCGCGCTCAGGACCTCGGCGGCGGCCGGACCGGCCTCGGGACCGCCGAGTACGATGGCGCACTCCGGCCGAACCGCAGCGACGAGCCGGCACACCTCGTAGACGCTCCGAGCGTTCCAGCACGTCACGGAGATACCCAGCACGTCGGGCTCGAGTCCCAGCACTCTCCATGCGACCCACCAGGGGTCGACTCGGGTGTCCAGGTCGAGCGTCTCGAACGCCACGCGGCCGGCGAGGCGGGGGTCGGCTTGCGCGTACGCACGCAGATAGCCGAGCGCGAGCGAGCTGTAGCCGGGCGAGTTGAGCGCCAGCAGGACGCAGCGCATGGGTGCGGCGACCATCGCTCAGGCCCCCATCCCGCGCGCGCGGAGCACGGAATCGGCGAGACTCGCCGCGAAGGGTGGCGGCGCGAGTAGCGCCAGCTGGTCGACGCTAGAGTGCGCGGGCGCGCCCGCGCACACATGGTCGAGCGCGCACTCCGAACAGACGGGCGCCTTGGCTCCCGTCCGCTTCCTCACAGCGTCCGAAAGATGCAGGTCGTAGCCCGGCAGCAGACAGAACGGGATGCCTTCGACCTCGACCCAGACCCCGTTGACGACGCCCGTGTCGCAGGCCGCCAAGATCCACGGCAGGGCCGAGGCCAAGTCCATCCCACCGTCCTCGAGCCGCAGCAGCACCCGGTCGGCGCCTGCGGCGACGGCGATCCCCGCCGCCGCGGGCAGGTCGTGGGCATTGTGGCGGCAGACAGGGACCACGGCGCTGACGGCGACGGACACGCCCTCGGCCGCTGCTATCGCTCGGAACGATCGGATGCCTTCCACCGACGCGTCCAGCGCGCCCGGCGTGCCGAGAAGGGCGTCGTGCACGCCCGGCGTGCCTCCGAGCAGCGTCCAGTCCAGGTGGCGTACCCCCGCCATCAGCGATCCGCCGGCATTCTGCGCGGACCGCAGCGCCACAGCGTCGGTGTCCAGTCGCACACGACGGCAACCGGCCTCGCGAGCAGTGCTCACGAGCGCGGGAAGGTCGGGATGACCGAACGGCTCGGCGCCGGTCAGCGCGATGTTCGGTCCCGGCAAGCCCTCCCAAGCGGCACAGATGTCCTCGATCTCCGCCGCGACCTCGTCCGCCGGCCGGTACGCGGCCATCCGCGGCTCCCCGTGACACCTCGAGCAGCGCACCTCGCCGCCGGCTCCCACGGCGATCTCGGCGAAGCGGATCATTTCAGCACCTCCCGGTAGACCAGAGCGGTCTCCTCGAGCATGCTCTCCTCCCCGAACCGGTCGACCGCGCGAGCGCGGCCCGCCTCCCCCATCCGCCTGCGCAGCATCGGATCCTTCGCCAGGCGCAGGAGAGCGTCGGTCAGCGGCTGTGCCTTCCCGGGAGGTACCAGCAGACCGGTCTCGCCGTCCTCGACGACCTCGGGAGTCCCGCCGGCCGTCGTGGCCACGACGGGAAGCCCCGCCGCCATGGCCTCGATGGTCCCGAGGCCGAGCCCCTCGGCGATGGCCGACGAAGCGTAGATGTCGAGTGCGGACAGCAGGCCGGGCATGTCCGTCTCCAGACCGGGGAACAGGATGCGGTCCCTCACGGATGTGGCCCGCGCCCTGGTCTTCACGAACTCGAGGAGCGGGCCCGCTCCCGCGAGTACCAGCAGAGCGTCGGGGTATTGCTCCAGGACCGGTACTGCAGCCTCGACCAGGATGTCCAGCGCCTTCTGCGGCGCGAAGCGGGCCGCTAGGCCGATCGCGAGAGCGTCGGGCGGGATCCCGTAGCGCGCGCGCGATGCCGCCCTGTCGCCTCCGGACAGGAACGGCGCCAGGTCGAGGCCATTGTACACGCGCCTCACGAGCCTGGAGTCGAGCCCGAACACGTCGATCATCTCGGAGCGAAGCGCCTCCGACACGGTGATGACCCGAGCGGTCCGGCGAGCGAGCCGCCTCTCCATCGAGATGTAGATGCGCCGCATGACGGGAGAGATCCCCGCGTAGAGCACCTGGTTGTGCACAGTCACCACTACCGGCGGACGTCCTGCCAGCAGCACCGCCACCCGGGCGATCAGTCCGGCCTTCGACCCGTGCGCATGCACGAGCGCAGGACGCCTCTCCCGCATTACCTCGGCGAGCGAGACGATCGCCAGCGGGTCGCGAAGCGGGTTCAGGGGACCGACGATGGGGACAGGATGCACCGCGATCTTGGCTTCGAGGGCGCCGTGGACCAGGTCCGAGTCACCCGGGCACGCTATCTCGCACTCGAACCCGTGAGCGCGCAGCCCGCGGGCAAGTTGCAGCACGTGCCACTTCATGCCGCCGGCGGCGGGCCGGACGACCTGGAGCACCCGGATCGGATTCCTGGGCTCGATCGGCACGCGCCCATCCCCTCGTGGGTGGCCGCGCCGCCGGATGGCGGCACAAGGACGCCCATCAGGGTAGCACGCTGTGCAGGGGATCCGGTCTCGCGCTAAGGGCGCTCTTCGGCGGCCGTCACCCGCCGCCGACGTACTCCTTCGCGACGTACGGCGAGGTGAACAAGCGCAGGGTCGAGGAGTAGCCGGGCACGAAGACAAGCGGCTCGCCTATCCCCGGCGGCACTGGCAGATCCTCGACGTCGAGCACCAGGTGGTCGCTCGAGGCGCCGAGTACGACCACTCGCGGATCGACGGGCCGGAGCTGCTCGGGCGTCACGTCCTGGCGCCCGATCGCGCAGATGGCGCGCCGGCGCAGGCCGCGGTCCTCGAAGACCGGGACGTTGCCGAAGGCGTCCTGCGCGACCGTGCCGACCGGCAACGAGGGCTTGACCTTGCACTCGATCACAGGTGCGGCGACGGTGATCGCGTCGCGGTGCAGCGCCAGTCTCGGGATCGGCTCGCGGGTGGCGGGATCCACGCCGAGCACTATCGCCTCTCCGATGCGCAGGTTGTCGATCGAGCGCGGCGCGCGGCCCGACATCACGGCCGCTATCGAGGTCGAGCTTCCGCCGGAGACGAGCAGGTGCACTCCCAGCTCCTCCTCCGCCTCGGCCGCCAATGCGGAGAGAAGGCCGAGGTTGCCCTCGTCCGGGAGGATCCCTCCGTAGCAGGTGAGGCTCGCCCCGATCCCGAGGACTTGGATGTTCGGGCAGGTCGCCGCATGGTCGAGGAAGCCGGAGAGCTCGGCCGACATCATCCCCTCGCGCAGATCGCCGACATCGACCATCGCGACGATTCCGTGCCGGCATCCCGCGCGAGCCGCCGCGGCGTCGAGCGCCTCCACGATCGAGGTCTCGCTCACCAGAGACACGTCGGCCAGCCGGACGGCCTCGTCCGCCACCCCTGGCGCGGGCGCCCGCAGCAGCCAGACCGGCGCCGCGATACCCGCCTCGCGCAGACGCGCCGCGTTCTCGAGTCGCGACTCGCCGATCGCCGTAGCGCCGCCCGCGAGCATCGCAGCGGCCACCTCCGGAGACCCGCACGTGACCTTCGTGACGCCGACGACGTCGACGCCCGGAAGCGCGGCGACCACCGAGCGCGTGTTCTCCTCGATCTTGCGGACGTCGACCGTGACGGTGGCCTGCGCGAGTTGCATGTCAGTCCCCCTGGAACCCGATGCTGCGGCGCATCAGCGCCACAACGGCCTGCGCGTCGAAATAGCCCGCAAGCGCCCCGCAGCATGCGAAGGCGTAGTCGGAGTCGAGCGCGCAGACCGCGTCCGCCGCCGGGAGCAGGCGGTCTCCGCCCTCGCGCCCGCGGGTCTGCTCGAGAACGCCGATCCCGCCCGGCAGCCGTGTCAGCGCGCCTCCCGTGCCTATCACGATGCGGCACGCGGTGAGGTCGCGGCCCCGCACGACCGTCTGGCGCCCGGTGGGTGTGTAGAGCGACACCAGCCGTCCTGCGTGCCTCTCGACCGCCGTCACGGCGGCGGTGCGGGCGAGCAGGAGCGCCGCGGCGACCTCCCCGTCCGTGCGCGGTATCGCCGGCGGCAGCGAGGTCGGGCGCTGCGCCTCGGGAAGCAGCGCAGCCGTGTGCGAGGCGCTCACGAAGGTGCCGAGGTCCCCTTCCACCGTGCGCTTGGCGTGCGGCTCCGGGTCGGTACGCATCCCCTCGTACTCCGGGCTGCCGTCGGTGACGGAGTGGACGTCGGTGGTGGCTCCTCCGACGTCTATGACGACCAGATCGCCGAGCACCGATGCCAGAAGCTCGGACGCGATGAGTACGGCGCCCGGGGTCGGGAGGATGCGGCCGGTCACGAAGGAGGCGATGCGCTCCATCCCGGGCGCATGGGTGATGTGTTCCTCGAACGCGTCGTGGATGGCGGCGCGCGCGGGCACTATGTCCAACTCGTCGATCGCCGGGTACACGTTCGCGGTGACGCGCACGCGGAAGCCCGCGCCCTCGAGGACCGCGCGCGCCTCGTCGGCGATCTGAGAGTTGCCGCCGTAGACGACGATCGGCCGCGCCTCCAACTCCGTGAGGCGTCTCGCGTTGAACAACACGGTCTCGCTGTCGCCGCCTTCCACGCCGCCGGCGAGCAGCACGAGACTCGGTCGAGCCGCGGCGATCCGGTCGAGGTCGTGGTCGCGCAGGTGCCCGGATGTCTGGTACTCGACCACGGCGCCCGCCCCGAGCGCGGCTTCGCGGGCAGCCATCGCCGTCATGCGCTGCGTCAGTCCGTGCACGGTCATCCGGAGTCCGCCCGCTGCGGAGCTCGTCGCGAGCGTCAGGCGCGGCTCCAGCGGCCCCAGAAGCGATTCCAAGTCTGCGCGGGCCGCGTCCACGCCGATCCCGACGTCGCCCTCCGACACCGAGGTCGGCGCGACGCCCTGCCCAAGGGCCCGCGGCTCGGCTTCCGTCCACCGGGAGAGCCCGTCGAAAGCCGTGAGCATGGTCGTGGTCGAGCCGATCTCGGCCACGAGCACGTCTATGGCGCGCGGTTCAGCCACGCCCGTGTCCTTTGTCGATGACGACGCGCACGGCAGCGAGCAACGCGGGTAGACGCTCGGTTGCGAGAACCCAGACGAGCCGGTCATCGACCGTGTCGTACCCATGCGCCAGCTGGTTGCGGAAGTCGATCACGCGGCGAGCGTCGGGAAGATGCGCCTCCATGCTCGGATCGGCTCGGAGCGCGCGGCTCAGCCCTTCGCCGACTATCTCGAACTGCCGCTCGACGGCTGACGACAGGAGCCGGCCCGCCTCGTAGGCGGCGAGCGACCCGCCTCCGACGTACCGTTCGATCTCCGCACCCGCCCTGAGGACGTCCGCGAGCGCCACCGCCGGATCATGCGGCCTCATAGAGCACCACCTTGGTGCGCTCGAACTCCTGACGCAGATAGGGGTTCTTGATGGATCCCGCCTCGATCAGGTCGACAGACAGGCCTGTGATCCGCTCGAGATCCGCCAGCAGGTCGAAGTACCTGCCGGCATAGTCCTCTCGGGCCGGATCCAACGTGACAAGGATGTCCAGGTCAGCGGGGGCCACGGCCGGGTCAGGCTGGGTCGATGAGCCGACGAGCGCTGCGGAGAGCACGCCGTGCCTCCGGCATGCGTCGATGATCGCGGGCACCTTCGGGCGAACGGCCGGGTTCAAGCCGACCGCCTCCGGGGCGTAGACCGCGGCCGCCTCGCGCGCGATCTCGCCCGCGATGGGCCCGCCGGCCACGAACGCATCCAGCGCGGCCGCGATGAGGGCGCTGCGCGTGTAGCGCTCCCGCTTCGCGAAACCGTCGGCACGCGCGAGCGTCTCTTCGGGCAAGGTGATGTTGAGTCGCTTGTACATGGTGTCAGCGTATCACGAGTGTGTATCGGTGTGTATCGCTCACATGCCCCGCTCGCGCATGTTCTCGACGATGAACGACGCGACGTCGATGCCCTTCGTCCTGCGGCCGAACCCCGCGTCCATCCCCCACTCGCGGGCCATCTCGTCGGTGATCTGCGT
>CAAGKR010285200.1_pt1 | contig 27045 bp, 18 predicted proteins | sample 2556971 | NCBI WGS metagenome assembly CAAGKR01 (sample SAMEA5207829, study PRJEB30636) | soil metagenome | biome: forest; feature: boreal; material: soil | place: USA | collected 2011-09 | depth 1 m | reverse complement strand
CCCGTTGCGGCTAGGTAGCTCAGTTGGTAGAGCAGCGGACTGAAAATCCGCGTGTCGGCGGTTCGATTCCGTCCCTAGCCACTGGCTTAAACAGTGAAATCATAGGGATTTTGGAACAATGAAAGGCCGCCTCTTCTTAGTCGTGACCTGTATCCTGTTCGCATTGCCGTCGTTGTGCCTGGCAACACTCCAAGCGCAAACGGTTACCGGAACCGTTCAAAGCGCCGGCAATCCCATAGTCGGCGCGACGGTGCGACTCCTCGGCCTCGATCGTATCGAGCAAACGGGTGCGCAAGGACAGTTCACTTTTCGAGACGCTCCCAAAGGAACGTATAGAGTGTTCGTCAGCGTTACCGGGTACGCGTCGGCGACCGACACCGTCGTGGTGACGAGCGGCAGTACGAGAGTATCGTTCAACCTCTCAGAATCGGCATTCAAACTGAAGGAGGTCGTGGTCTCCGCAGCGCCAACCGCACGAAGTTCCGCCGAGCAGTATCAATCGACTGCTTCCAAGTCACGGGTAGAACTCGAGAACAGCGCGGGGATGAGCTTCGCGGAGAAAATCTCTGATCTCCCGGGCGTCACGGTTCGGAGTCTCGGGTCCGCTCCATCACGCCCCATTTTGCGAGGCCTGGGCGACAACGAGGTGCTAATTCTCGAAAACGGCCTGCGCACCAGTGATCTGGCGACTCTTGATCCCGCGCACGCTACTCCGATTCAAGCGATCAGTATTTCGCAGATCGACGTCGTCCGTGGTCCGGCGACCATTCTGTATGGCCCGAACGCGATTGGCGGCCTCGTAAATGTCATTACCGACATCGTTCCATCCTTGTCAGATCACCCCATTTCGGGCACGGCTGCGGTCGAAGGAAATACAGTGAGTGGCGGGGGCGCGGGTTATATCAACAATGTCTACAGCCGCGGCAATCAGGCTTTTCGTGTTTCGGCTGGAGGAGTTAGGTCCAGCAATATCCGGATTCCTTTGGGGAGCTATACTGACCCGGAAACCGGCGCGGTGTTCAGTCTGGATCGGATGCCACAGACCTTCGATCATAGCGGGGAAGCTGGTCTAGGCTACGCGTATCAGGGCGCGTTCGGAACAATCGGGATCGGCGGCAAGCACTTCGAGATGAATTACGGGATACCAGGGGTACCGCCCAATCCGGATTTCACGAACGTGCCTCCCACCACGTCGCGCATCGCGCAGCGTCGGAACACGGTCGAATTCCGGAGCCTGTTCAATTCCGATCTCTCAATTGCAAGACAACTGAGATTGAACGCAAGCTACAACGACTACAATCACTCGGAATTTCCAACAGCCCAGGACGCTAACGGCGTTTCCGATCCCGAGGCCACGCATTTCCATAAACGGGGATTCAACGGCGCGCTGCAGATGCTACATCAGCCCCTGGGGAAAATTCAGGGCACTCTGGGACTGTGGACGAACATAGAGGACATGACCATCCGAGGTGATGAGCCGCTTGGTCCGAACTCGTTGACCACCGGATTCGCGGGATACGCATACGAAGAATATCTCGCGACCCAGAACACTCGCTTCCAAGCCGGGCTGCGGTACGACTACAACAAGATCAAAGCGCGTCCGGATCCGCAGTCGACGGACCCCGCTTTCCAAACGATCAACGCGTCTCGGCTTTCCAATGCGCTGACGGCCTCACTCGGCGCGATCCAGCAGCTCACACCACAGCTGACGGGATCATTGAGTCTTGCCCGGTCATTTCGCGCGCCTACCGTTCAGGAATTGTTCGCCGACGGACTCGATGCACCCAGCGGCACGTTCACTGTCGGCACCCCCGGGCTCACGCCCGAAACGGGATTGGGGGCGGATGCGTCGCTCAAAGGCGACTTCGCGAACGCGTCTTTTGAGATCTCACCCTTTGTAAACAACATCCATAACTACATCTACGGATTCCTGCGCGGGGATGTCATTCAGGGTTTTCCAGTGCGCCAATTCGGCGCCACCAACGCGCGGCTGTATGGAGTTGACGCGAGTGTTACCGTCCAGCCCATCCAGTACTTTGCGCTCAGGGCAGGTGCTGATTACGTAAACGCGGAAGACACCAGGCAGCACGTGCCTCTTCCCTTCACGCCTCCGCTCCGGGGCCTGTTGCGAGCTACGTATCAAAGCCCGATCTACATGGGCATGATTGAAACGCGCGCTGCAGCGAAGCAAACAAGGCTCGGTGAGGGCGACACGCCAACCGCAGGATACGCCATTGTCAATCTCGGTGTAGGGGTGCGGTTAACGCGGCAACGGCTCGTACATAACGTAAGTCTTCATTGCGACAACGTGTTCAACCGCGTGTATCGGGATAATCTCTCGGTCATAAAGGATTTCATCCCGCAACCGGCGCGAGGTTTTCGGTTGAACTACCAGGCGATGTACTGAACGCTTCTGTTCAGGGAGATGAATAAAAGCGGCCGCCCATTTCCGGGCGGCCGCTTTTTGCGTCTGATCAATTGTCGGAATCAGGTGGCGGGAGACAGAGTCGTCGCAATTCCACTAATCAACGTTGCCTCGCGCTCCAGCGCCGCCGCAGCGCGCCCGATCTCCCGATCGGCATCCTGCCACTGTCCCTGCTCGATCGCTTCGCGAACTCCGGGAATCGTCTTCACTCCGTAGCCTGTGTAAAAGCCAGGTGCATAAAGCATGTGTACGTACCACGGTCTGTTCTTTAGTCCTTCAGTCGAGGTGAGCGCACGCTCGGCCTGGATCAATCGCTCATTCACGCTCTTCGCGCCAGCGGAACGACCTTCGGCCACCGCGCGCGTGTACGCACGATCGTAACGTGATGCAGCGTGGTTCAACGAGTCGAGTGCATTGAGGAGGGGCGCAAAATTCAGCTGCGGCGCCGGTTGCTGGCGTTGCGGCGCGGTCACCGGATCACGCGGATCGCTCGTGAACTTGAACAATCCTTCGTCGATCTGCTTGTTGCGCTCCGCGATCTGGTCGGCGCGCTTGTCGCGAAGAGACTGGAGATCCTTCACGTAGCCCTGTACCGTCTCGGCGAGATTTGTAAACGCGAACGGGAGGAGGTCAGCGTTCGCCAGACGCAGCACCGCAGTTCCGGCCGCCTGCGCGAGCGCTCGTCCGTAGACAAACGATGTGTCGCTGAAATGGGTGTACCAGTAGAAATCGTCGTAGATCGAGTGATAAATGCCGCCATCGTCCTCGCCGCCATATCCGAGATTGAGCGATGCAATTCCCAGATGATCGATGAACGATGAGTAGTCGGAGCCCGAGCCAAGCGCCCCGATGCGAAGGTCTTCGCGGTCGCGTGCGTCGCGCCGGCTTTCCGGAGAGCCATTCAGAATTCTCGAAGCCTGGGTCCGCTTCCAGGAGCTCACGCCGGATTCAGGATCCTGCACGTCCATCGCCACGCCGTTCATGAATTTCTCGAGCGAGTGCGATCCTTCGACGTCCAGGTATCCTCTTCCGTTGGTGTCGCTATTGAGATAGGCGACTGCATGCGCCTTCAGCTCGTCGGCATGTGTTTCGGCCCATTCCGTCGAACCCAGAAGTCCGGGCTCTTCACCATCCCAGGCGGCGTAAATGATGGTGCGCTTGGGCCTCCATCCCTGCTGGTACAAGGCGCCGAGTGCGCGCGCTTCCTCCAACTCGGCCACCTGTCCGGAAATCGGATCTTCGGCGCCGTTTACCCACGCGTCATGATGATTACCGCGAATTATCCACTGATCCGCCTCAGTCGTACCCGGTAATTTAGCGATCACGTCATAGAGCGTCTTCAGGCTCCATTCTGACTTGACGCGCAAGTGAACCTTGGCCTGACCGGGACCAAAGCGATAAGTGATCGGCAATCCACCACGCCACGAAGCCGGAACAATGGAACCGCCGAGTGCAGCGAGAAGCGGCTGTGCGTCGCCATAGGAAATCGGCAATACTGGGATTTTTGTAATTGTCTTCGCCTGAGCGATCGAAAGGCGCTTCGCATCTTTTGTCGCGCCGACACCGGGCGTAAGAGGGTCCCCCGGATAGACTGGCATGTCGGCGACCGAGCCGCGCTGCACACCTTGCGCGGGACGCATTGGGCCGGCGGGAAATACATCTCCGCCGGCATAACCATCGTCTCTCGGATCGGAGTAGATGAGACATCCGACGGCACCATGCTCCGCGGCGACTTTCGGCTTGATGCCGCGCCATGACCCGCCGTATTTGGCGATGACGATAGCGCCCTTGACCGACACTCCATGCTGCTCGAGCTCTTCGTAGTCGGCAGGTATTCCGTAATTCACGAAAACGAGCGGACCGGTGACGTCGCCGTCGATGGAATAAGCGTTGTACGAAGGCAGCTGTTCCTTCTGCTGATCCGATGTCGGATCTACCGGGATTGCCGTCTCCTGAAGCGACGCCTTGAAGGTCGTCGGAGAGACAAGCTCCACGATCCGCTCGACCGGGGTCGGAAAGAGGACATCGAAATTCTCGATGTGCGCATCCCATCCGTAGGACTTGTACTGGGCGAGAATCCACTCGGCGTTGTCTTTGTCGTACGCGGATCCGACATGGTGAGGCCGCGCGCTCAGACGACGCATCGCTTCTCTCATTCTCGCGGGATCGGGCATCGCCCGGAAGCGCGCCTCGAGATCGCGCTCAGCTTGAACCGATTGCGGAAAGAATCCGCGCAGGGTGGTATCCGCAGGCGCGGGCGTCAAAGCCAGCCCGGTTGCAGAGATCAGCAACGACAAAACGAGCGTGCGCATTTTTGTGGAGGCTTGGGTTTAGGGAGGAGAAATAACTCCAGTAACCTGGACTCAGCCAGCAGCGTTGCGAATTTTCTTCGGGGATTCTTCCGCCTCGAGCGGAATCCACCGTTCGGCCCACGTGCCGATCTCGTGCAGCGACGCCTGGAGCGACCTGCCCTTCTCGGTGAGCTCGTACTCGACGCGCACGGGGCTTTCCGGAACCACTCTCCGCGTTACGAGCTCTTCCGATTCGAGCGAGCGCAGGCGTTCCGACAGCATCCTGTCGGTGATATCGGGGATCGAGACCTTAATCAGCGCGTACCGAGTTTTTCCCTGAAGCAGGGTCTGGATGATCGCGCCCGTCCACCGTCCGCCGATCAACTCGACGGCTCGGTGGAAACGAGCGCAAACAGGTTCAGGCAAATGGTTTCGGGGCATGCAGAAAACTCGAGGCGTAGGGCGCTTGACACAAGCTACTTACTAAAGTATACTAGCATATCAATAGTAAGTCCAGTCCCATTAGCAGCTGTTAATGGGTTCTTGTTCACCGAAAAGATCGCCGAGGAATGAAATGACCGCACCAGCGACATCGGCTCCGACTGCAGGGGCCAGAACAGCATGGAAACTCGATCCGACACACACGTTGGTCGAGTTTTCTGCAAAGCATCTGATGATTACGACAGTAAAGGGTCGAATCGGAGAGATCGCCGGCACCATCTACACCGACGAAAAGGATCCAAAGGAGTCTTCTGTCGAAGCGATGCTCCTGGCAGCGAGCCTCGACACGCGAACGGATCAGCGCGACCAACACCTTCGGTCAGCTGATTTCCTCAACGCGGAGGTATACCCGGAGATCAAGTTCCGCAGCACCCGCATTGAAGGGGGTAAGGAGAACTTCAAGCTCACGGGCGACCTGACCATTCGAGACGTAACCAAGCCGGTGACGCTCGATGTGCAATACGAGGGAAGGACCAAGGATCCGTGGGGCGGGGAGCGGGTCGGATTCAGCGCAAGCGGAAAGATCGATCGCCGGGATTACGGGCTTACCTGGAACCAGGCGCTGGAGACTGGCGGCGTAGTGGTGGGAAACGAGATCAAGATCAGCCTCGAGGTTCAAGCGATCAAGGTCGACTAGCCTCGCGTTGAGTTATATAACAAGCTAACTAACAAAGGGGTCGCACCAGCGGACCCCTTTGTGCAAAGTCATACTCAAGCAGCGAGAATGCGAGTAGCTTTCACGTCGTGAAGCTCAGAGTGGAGTCGGCTTTTCGCCGAGCGGTGCTGTCCTGGATCGTGATCGTTCCGGGCACGGCTACTGCTCCAGGAGCTATTAGATTCTTATCTAATCCATCCCCCCGTGCCGATGTCATCGTAGTCGCGCACCAGGACGACTGGCAGCTTTTTATGGGAGATGTGGTCACGCAAAGGCTCCGTTCGGGCAACCGAGGCGTTTTTGTATATCTCACTGCCGGGGATGATGGACGCGATTCCGTCTATTGGCAGACACGGGAGCGAGCAGCACTCCAGTCCACTCGGGTCGCCGCGGGCATTCCCGCGACTGACTCGGCCAGCTGCTCAATGGTCCAGATCCATGCGCATTCCGTTAGAAGGTGCGTCCTTGGAAAAACCAACTCGTATTTCTTTCGCCTTCCGGATGGCCGGCGAAACGGAAAAGGGTTCGCGCGATATGGATATCAGAGTCTGCGAAAGCTGCGGGCGAAGCGTATATCTGAAATCAAGGCGATCGATGGCAGCGCCAGTTATCAGGGGTGGTCCGACCTCATCGCGACACTCGGGGCGATCGTCGACCTGGACTCAGCCGGAGCTACGATGCACACCAGCGATCCGAGCATCGCCCGAAACCCGCACGATCATTTCGATCACCGGATAGCCGGCGCTCTAGTCGCGGACTTGCGCAAACAGAACCACTCGGGCGCCATGTACTACCTCGGCTACGCGCTGGCCACGCGCGCCGATAATCGCTCAAACGATCAGACGCACGCCAAGACCGCGCTTTTCGTTGCCTATGACCGGGAGATGATGGCAGTCAACAGAAAGTGGGGCGCTTACGAGGAACACCGCGCATTTTATACGGAATGCATGCAGCGGACATACGTGCGCTCGCCAAGTCCATACATACACTGACGCTCCGGATAACGGTACTTGCCGAACCTTTCTCGTGCCCCAGGGGTTTCACCCCTACCTTAGTCACCTCACGTCGTACGTCGTTTCACCAACATGGAGAGTGATAATGCGTGGATCTCTTGTCATCGCGGTCACCTTCTTCGTACTGCAGCACCAGGCGGGAGCTCAGTGCACAGTCAGCTCGAGCAGCAATGAGGGAAAGCTGCTCGCGTTCTACACTGCACCCATCGTGTTTTCGATGGCCACGGCCCCGGAGGTCATGAAACCAGCCAGTATCCGGATTGGCGCGGAAGGGGAGTACATACCGAGACCAAATCCGGCCATCGAACAAACCGGAACATGCTTTACACAGAAGAGCGAGCACACCTCGCTTTCACCCGTGTTTGGCAGACCGAGAATAACGGTGGGAGGTCCCTTCGGATTTGCGCTCGAGGCGGCGTACCTGCCGCCGGTAACGATCGCCGGAGCGAAGCCGAACCTCTTCAACTTTGGCATATCCCACGCGCACCATTTCGCCGTCGGGCCGGTGTCGACAGGAACGACATTGATGCTTCGCGTGCATGGCACATTCGGAAATGTGAAGGGCGCGATCACCTGTCCAAAATCGTCGCTCCAGCAATCATCTCCGTCCAGCCCGTGCTTCGGTACGACCCCGTCGGAGGACACTTTTCATCCCGATATGTTTGGCGGTGAAATCGCGGCCGGATTCGCGCCCGGATCAGGGAGCATCTCATTCTACGCCGGTGCCGGCGCGAACAGAATCAATCCGCACTTCCAAGTCGGATTCACTTCCACAAATGGCATAACCAGCAGCGTCGATACGACTCAGGTGGAGCTCAAATCGCCTCTCGTGCGCGCGACGGTTTTCGGAGGTGTGACGGCAATCGTCCGCCAGATATTCGACGCAGGCGCACAGATCTACTCGGTACCAGCGGATGCGACGCTATTCCGCCTGATGGGAGGAATTCGCTTCCGCTAACGGATGAGACGTTGATGGTCTGAAGAAATCGCACGGCGACCGGGCACGCTTCCTGTACCACTGGAATACTCACACCACGAGAGGAAGCGATGAAGACCAATGGGAAGTTCCAAAAAGACGCGATGACCACGGATCAGAAGTTTCGCCCCGACGACGAGCACATACACGAGCTGGACAAGCGTCATCTAAAGGAAAGTGCTGAAGACCCGGGTCCCATTCCGCAGTCGGGAAAGAAAAGCCGACCGCGCAAAGGCCAGTAGACCCCGGATTGTCTAGCGAATGGGTGGTACTACCTAGATATTCTAGGAACAAGTGTCCACCCCTCCGCACGTCCAGTGAGAGGGTCGGAAAAACCATTGCTCCAGCGCCATTGAACTCACTTTCGGAAAGCACAATGAAGGAGTTGCGGATGGCGCTCACTGAGCAGCTCCAACAACCCGACGGGCCGACACAGGAGCTCACGGTTCTTCTCAAAAAAGTGACTCGGGAGGCTCACGATCGGGACATTAAGGCCGAAGAAGTCCTGGTTATCTTCAAACAACTGTGGATCGCTCTAGCGGAGTCCTTGCGTCCACAGAATGCGGATCAGTATGAACGTGTCCGTCAGAGCCTGGTGACACTCTGTATCCAGGCCTACTACGCCGAGTAACCGAACAGGGATATTTTGCGGGTGTGCTCCATTTGAGAGCGGCACATCTTTGGCGTTGAGTACATGACGTGGCAACAGCAATCCCGCCCAAAAGTCCTGCAACAATTCTGAATCGTCTATTCGGCCGCTCACGCGACGGAGCCGGCGAAGAACTCGTCGGTCCGATTCGCGGCGAGGTGCTCGGCGCCGAGCGGCTTGGCGAACGCGCACGCGCGGTCGCGCGCGGGCATCACCTGCTTCCAGCCCAGAAGCAGCGTGGCCCAGGGCCGCTGCTGTTACGCCTCGACGACACGAAAGTGGTTCTCGATCGAGTGTATCAGGAGCTGAATCATGGGGCCGAGAGTGGCCTCGACATCAGCCCCGCCGGCGACTGGCTTCTGGACAACTTCTACATCGTTCAGGAGCACATCAGCGAGATCCGGACAAATCTTCCGAAGGGTTACTACGAGGAGCTTCCCAAACTCGCGACGGGCTCGCTCGCGGGATATCCGCGGGCGTACGAGGTAGCGATCGAGCTCATCGCGCACACCGAGGGTCACCTGGACCTCGACAACATCACGTTGTTCGTGCGCGAGTATCAGACGGTCACGGCACTTCGAATGGGCGAGCTGTGGGCGATACCCACGATGCTCAGGCTGGGCCTCGTCGAGAACATCCGGCGAATGGCGTTACGGGTCGCGGCACGCCTCAAGGAAGTGGAGTCCGCCGACAGGGCAGCAACAGTGCTGCGCGAGGCAAGCGAAGAATCCTCGAAAGCCCTAGCGACGGCGCTGGCCGCATTCGTGGACGAGCATCCTCCGTTCACTCCTACATGGGTCGCGCGATTCCTCCAGCAGGTACGCTCGTACCAGACGAATTTCACGCCCCTGATCTGGCTCGAGCAGTGGATCGCGGAGGATGGACCGAGCGCGGAAGAAGCAGCGACGCGCTCGAACCGTCGCGTCGCTCTCACTCAGGTAACGGTCGCCAACAGCATCACGAGCCTGCGCACGATATCGCGGCTAGACTGGAAGGATTTTGTCGAGGCGCAGAGCGCTACCGAGAAGCTGCTGCGCCAGGACCCGAGCGGTTACTACCCGTCGATGACCTTCGGAACGCGCGACCACTATCGGCACATCGTCGAGCACATCGCGAAGCGAATAAAAAGGCCGGAGGAGGAGGTCGCGAGTGAAGTCGTAGCATTGGCCAAACTCGCGGACCCGAACGACGCGAGACACGCGCACGTCGGCTATTTCCTGGTGGACAAGGGGCGGAGGACTCTCGAGGAGAAGATCGGGTATACGCCGCCTCCCGGGGAAGGGCTGTATCGCTGGACGCAGCGGCATCCGAATACGCTCTACTTCGGCGGGATAACGCTGTTCACGACGCTCGCGCTGGCCACCATTCTCGAAGTGATGGAGACATCGCCACCGATCGTACAGCTCATCATCGCTCTCATTGCTCTCATACCAGCCAGCGAGATCGGGATCAGCGTCATCAACCAGCTCATAACGCTGCTAATGCCGCCCCGGACTCTTCCGAAGCTCGAGCTCCGGGACGACGGCCTTCCCGAAGAGTACATGACCGCCGTAGTGGTGCCGACCCTTCTCGGCAGCGTTCACGGGGTTGAGGAAGCGCTCGAGCACATCGAAGTGCAGTACCTCGCTAACCGCGACCCGAACCTTCAGTTCGCCATACTCAGCGACTTCACGGATGCACCCACCGAGCACAGGCCGGATGACGAAGAGATCCTGGCCGCCGCGGCGTCGGGCATCCGTACCCTGAACGCCAAATACAGAAACGGGGGCGCCGATGTGTTCTTTCTGTTCCACCGGGAGCGCTTGTGGAATCCCAAACAGAACGTGTGGATGGGTTGGGAGCGAAAGCGTGGAAAACTGGCGCAGTTCAACAAGTTCCTGCGCGGCGGGGCAAAGAATGCATTCACCACGATCATCGGTGAGACGAGCAGGCTGGGGTTCGTCCGCTATGTAATCACGCTCGACTCCGACACCGTGCTGCCGCGTGACGCGGCGCAGCTTCTCGTCGGAAGCATCGCGCATCCCCTCAATCGCGCGCACTACGATTCGACGGCGGGCCGGGTGGTCGAAGGCTACGGGATCATCCAGCCGCGGGTCGGAGTGTCGCTTACGAGCGCGCACCGCTCGTTCTTCGCGGCCATCCACTCCGGACATCCGGGCGTCGATCCGTACACGACTGCTGTGTCCGATGTGTATCAGGATCTCTTCGGCGAGGGCAGCTTCACCGGAAAGGGGATCTACGATGTCGATGCGTTCGAGGACGCGACTCACGGGAGATTCCCGGAGAACACGCTCCTCAGCCACGACCTGATCGAAGGGACGTACGCGCGCGCCGGGCTTGCGACCGACATCGAAGTGTACGACGACTACCCCACCCGCTACCTCACCTTCACGCGTCGCAAGCACCGCTGGATTCGTGGTGACTGGCAACTGCTGGGGTGGCTCAAGGGGACGGTGCCCGGCCCGGATGGCCCGGTGCCGAACAGATTGTCGGCAATCTCACGGTGGAAGATCTTCGACAATCTGCGCCGAAGCCTCGTGGAGATCGCGCAGCTCGCGATGCTCATCGCCGGCTGGTTCCTGCTTCCTGGCGCAGTCATCCGGTGGACAGCGCTCGTACTGGTGGCGATTGCGTTCCCGTGGCTTTTCTCGCTCGCGATCTCACTGGTGCGACCGCCGCGCGATCAGTCGTGGCTCGCGTACTATCTGGCGGTCGGCCGCGACGCGATAACGAACGTACAGCAGTTCATGCTGGCGGTGGTCTTCCTTCCGCACCAGGCGGTAGTATCCGCCGACGGGATCCTCCGAACTCTTTACAGGCTGTTCATCAGCTGCCAAAAACTCATCGAGTGGCAGACAGCGTCGCAGGTCGAGCGCTCGATGAGGATGGGATCGCAGCTCGAGATATGGCGCAAGATGTGGCCGGTGACGGCACTCTGTCTCGCGCTGGGTGTCGCGATCGGTCTCCACGTCACCGTGGGAAGTGCGGCGAGCCCTAACGATCGGTTCCTGTTCATCATGGGAACCCTCCCGTTGGTGCTGGCCTGGTTCGCGAGTCCGAGCATCGCATCCGCGTTGAGCCGACCCGCCATTCTCGGCGAGGTTCACCTCACCGAGGCCGAACGTCAGGCGTCGCTGCGATACGCGAAGCTGCACTGGATGTACTTCGAGAAGTTCGTGACCGAAGAAACGCAGTGGCTCGCTCCGGACAATTTCCAGGAAGATCCGGAACCTGTGCTGGCTCTCCGCACATCGCCAACGAATATCGGCCTGCAACTTCTCTCCACCGTCAGCGCGACTGACCTCGGCTTCATAACGCGATCTGACATGATCGATCGTGTGGAGAAAGTGTTCCGCTCGCTGGAGAGAATGCGAAGGTTCCAGGGACACTTCTTCAACTGGTACGACCTGAGCGACTTGAGAGTGCTCGAGCCGGCGTATGTCTCAACGGTGGACAGCGGGAATTTCGCCGGACATCTCATCGCTCTGAAACAGGCGTGCTTCGAGATGATGAAGGATCCATCGTGCTCGGAAGCGGATTCCAAGCGGCTCAGGGCAATCGCCGAGCGCGCACACGCCTACGCGGTGGAAATGGATTTCCGCTTCCTGTACGACGACAAGCGAAAGCTGTTCACGATCGGGTATCACATCGGCAGCAACACGGTCGACAACTCCTACTACGATCTGCTCGCGTCGGAATCGCGACTGGCCTCCTTCATGGCGGTGGCCAAGGATGACGTGTCCGTCGACCACTGGTTCAGACTGGGCCGATCGCTCACCGCCGCGGCCGGAACGAGAACGTTGCTCTCCTGGAGTGGGAGCATGTTCGAGTACCTGATGCCGGCGCTGGTGATGCAGGCATTCCCGTTCACCTTACTCGATCAGACTCACAAGGGATGCGTCAAACGACAGATCGCTTACGGCATGGAGCGGGGAGTGCCGTGGGGAGTGTCGGAGTGCGCGTACGCGGTGCGGAACAGGTTGCACACCTACCAGTATCGCGGCTTCGGCGTGCCGGATCTCGCGCTCAAGCGTGGTCTCAGCAAGGAGCTGGTCGTTGCTCCGTATGCGACCTTGCTGGCGATGATCGTCGAGCCGAGACAGGCTCTGAAGAATCTCGCGACGCTCGAAGCAGAAGGCGCGCTCGGCCCGTTCGGCTTTCGCGATGCGCTGGATTACACGCGACCTTCGCCGGGGTCGAGAAAGACGCTCGTGTGCACCTTCATGGCGCACCACATCGGGATGAGCATTGTCGCGCTCAACAATGCGCTCAACCGACAGATATGGCCGCGTCGATTCCACACGGACCCGCTCGTACGGTCGGCGGAGCTCGTGCTGCAGGAGAGAATTCCACGGCGCCTGGTGATGCAGGACGTATCGGGGAGCGATGCCGCGAGAGTGCCGAGCGAGATGGAGAAGCCGGCGGTGCGCGAGATCGAGACGCCGCACACGCCGCAGCCCGTGGTCGGAATCCTTGGCAACGTGCCTTACACAACGCTGATCACGAATGCCGGCGGCGGATTCAGCCGCTACGGAAACCTCGCCGTCACGCGCTGGCGTCACGATTCAACGCGCGACAATTACGGCCAATGGTGTTATGTGAAGGACTTGAGCTCCGGACACGTCTGGTCGACCGCGCACCAGCCGTCGGGAACCGAGCCACAGTGGTACCGTGTTCTGTTCGCCAGCGACCGCATCACTTTCATGCGGCGCGACGGCGACATCGACACGGTGACCGAGATAGCGGTCGCATCGGACGATGCTGCCGAAGTCAGGCGGATAATTCTTACGAACAGATCGCTCCAGCCGAGGGACATCGAGCTGACGAGCTATTCGGAAGTCGTGCTGGCTCCTCCCGAGGCAGATCGCGGGCATCCCGCATTCCAGAATCTTTTCGTGCAGACGGAATTTCTGGAGTCAAATGCCGCCTTATTGGCCACTCGCCGTCCACGCTCTGCGACGGAAGCGGCGATCTGGTGCGCGCACGTCGTGGCAGTCGGACCGGAAATCGTCGGCAACGTAACCTGCGAGACTGATCGCGCAAAGTTCGTGGGCAGAGGGCGCTCGGTCAGGAACGCGGAAGCGCTTGACGAAGGCGCCGAGCTGACGGGAACCGTGGGCGCCGTGCTCGATCCGATTTTCTCGCTGCGTGTGCGCGTTCACATCCCACCCGGCGCATCAGCGCACGTCGCGTTCACGACGTTCGTCGCCGAGAGCAAGGAGCGCGCGGTGGAGCTGGCGGACCTCTATCACGATCCGTACAGTGCTCGCCGTGCCCTCGATCTCTCGTGGGCACAGGCGCAGGCGGAGCTGCGTGATCTCGGGATCGCGCCCGCAGACGCCGCGCTCTATCAGGATCTCGCGGGACATTTGATGTTCCCGCACCCCGGATTCCGACCGGCCCAGAGCACGGTCGAGGAGAACAAACTCGGGCAGCAAGCGCTGTGGGCGCTCGGCATTTCCGGTGACTGGCCGATTCTTCTGGCAACTATCGAAAGCCCGGTGGGAATGCCGAGCATCCGACAGCTGCTCAGGACGCATCACTACTGGAGACTGAAGGGAATCACCTGCGATCTCGTGATTCTCAACATGCATCCGATGACGTACATGCAGGAGCTGAGCGACGAGCTGCTGGCGACAACCATGGCGTCCAGCGAGGCGGGACTGCTCGATCGGCCGGGTGGAGTATTCATCCGACGAGCGGACCTGCTCAAGCCCGAGGAGATCACGCTCCTGAAGGCGATGGCTCGCGTTCAAGTGAACTGCGATGGACTGGGGCTCGGAAATTTCCTCGAGTTCCCGGGCGTCGAGGACAGATATCCGCCTAAGCTCGAGATCATGAACCGCGACATCGTTCCGCTCGGCACGGTGCCGATTCACGCGGATACACCGGACCCGGGCACCGGTCTTCAGTCGTTCAACGGTCTGGGCGGGTTCAACAAGGATGGCGAATACGAGATTCACCTGACGGGAAGTGATCTTCCGCCGGCACCATGGATCAATGTCGTCGGAAATCCCGCGGGCGGCTTTTGCGTGAGCGAAGGGGGAAGCGGGGTCACCTGGACGAAGAACAGCTTCTTCTATCGCATCACTCCATGGCACAACGATCCCGTGCGCGATCCGTCGAGCGATTGCGTGTTCCTGCGCGACGACGCCAACGGCGACCTCTGGACTGCGACGCCCTGCCCGATTCGGGAGCCAACCCCGTATCGCGTGCGGCACGGCGCCGGCTACTCGGTGTTCGATCACACCCATAAAGGGCTTTCGAGCTCGCTGCGACTCGGAGTGGATCAGACAGACCCGGTGAAGATCAGCGTGTTGACGCTTCGCAATACGGGAAAGACGCGCAGGAAACTTACGCTGACATGGTACCTTGAATGGGTGCTTGGAGTCACGCGTGAGCAGACGCAGTATCAGGTGCGCACGAGCTTCGACGAGAGCACTCAGTCGATGTTCGCGCGCAATTATTTCGACGCGGAGTTCGCGGACACGGTTGCCTTCGCATCGATCAGCGAGCGTGTCGCGTACTACACCGCGGATCGGCGTGAATTCCTTGGCAGAAACGGAACGATATCGAGTCCCGCCGCGCTGGAGCGCGCCGGGCTATCGGGAGCGATCGGCGCGACGATAGATCCGTGCTGCGCCCTGCAGGTGAGCATTACGGTCGAGCCCGGTGAATCGCGCGACATCGTGATGTTGCTCGGCGCCGCCGAGGGCGAGGACGCGGTGCGCGAGATCGTCGCGCGGCATCGCGCGCCGGCCGCGGCACGGCAGTCCGTGGATGCGAACACAACGAGCTGGGAGAAGAGGCTCGCAACGATCAAAGTGAAGACGCCCGAGCCGACGTTCGATCTGATGGTGAATCGCTGGGCCTTGTACCAGGCGCTCTCGTGCAGAATGTGGGCGCGCACTGCGTTGTACCAGTCGAGCGGTGCATTCGGGTTCCGGGACCAGCTACAGGATGTGATGGCTTTCGTCTATTCGGAGCCCGGAATTGCGAGAGAGCACATCATTCGCTCGGCGGCGCGGCAGTTCATCGAAGGCGACGTGCAGCACTGGTGGCATCCTCACAGCGGACGCGGGGTACGAACCCGATTCTCGGACGATCTCGTGTGGCTTCCATATGTAATCGATCACTACGTGAACGTCGCGTGCGACACGGGGATCTTCGATGTCGAGGTGCCGTACATCACCATGCGCCAGCTCAATCCCGACGAGCACGAGATCTATGATCTGCCGAAGGTGTCGTCCGAAGTCGGGAGCATCTACGACCACTGTGTCCGCGCCCTGAGAAGAGCGTGCACCAAGGGAGTGCACGGTCTGCCGCTCATCGGAAGCGGCGACTGGAACGATGGAATGAACCGGGTGGGGATCGAGGGGAAGGGAGAGAGCGTGTGGCTGGCGTGGGTCCTCATCGCCACGCTCCGCAAGTTCGCTGTGCACGCCGACCACAGGCATGACCCGGCGGTGCGTGATGAGCTTCTCACCGAGGCTGACGAATATGCCGATGCAGTCGAGCGGTCGGCGTGGGATGGCGAGTGGTATCGCCGCGCCTACTTCGATGATGGCTCGCCGCTCGGCTCGCGCACCAGCGATGAGTGCAAGATCGACTCGATCGCACAGAGCTGGAGCGTCATCTCCGGGGCGGGCAAGCCAGAGCGAACGCGCATCGCGATGCAGTCGCTCAACAAGTATCTCGTGCGAGAAGATGCGCGGCTCATCATGCTGCTCACGCCGCCGTTCGACAAGACGACGCATGATCCCGGGTATATCCAGGGATATTTGCCCGGAGTGCGAGAGAATGGCGCGCAGTACACGCACGCCGCGCTGTGGGTGGTGCTCGCGACGGCGCTTCAGGGAGACGGAAACCGCGCGCTGGAGCTGTTCCAGTATCTCAATCCCATAACGCACTCGGATACTCCGCAAGCGGTCGACATCTACAAAGTCGAGCCGTACGTCGTAGCGGCCGATGTGTACACGGCCAAAGGCCATCTCGGCCGCGGTGGCTGGACGTGGTACACTGGCTCTGCAAGCTGGATGTATCGGACCGCGCTCGAGGCGATACTTGGATTCCAGCAGCGGGGAGAGCTTCTGCACATCGAGCCATGCATTCCGGCGAGCTGGAAGGAGTTCACCGTCGAATACCAGTTCAGATCATCGACCTACGTCATCAGAGTAGAGAATCCCCACGGCTTGCAGCGCGGGTCCGCGGAGCTAACGGTAGATGGGCAGCAGGTCGAGAAAGCGATTCGTCTCGTCGATGACGGCAAGACTCACAACGTCACCGCTTTGCTGCGGGCTTCCTCGGTTTCTTCTTCGTCTCCTCCTCCCTCTTCTTCTTCGGCTCCGAGCCCACAGGAGAAAGCCCGACTATAGCTGGGCCGTTGACTACCTTGCCATAGGGATCGAATCGCGATCCATGGCACGGACAGTCCCAGGTTTTCTCGGTACCGTTCCAGTGAACGATGCAGTACAAGTGAGTGCAGATGGCCGAGTGCTGGTGAAGGTTGCCGCGCTCATCGCGATACACGGCGACCTTGCCGCGGCCGCGGCCCACTACCGCTCCTTCGCCCGGTTTGATGGCGGCAAGATCGCCGACATCGCCCATTGTGAAGTAATCCTTGTACTGCTCGGCGACGTTCACGTTTTCTTTCACGTACTCTCGAGTCGCGCGAAGGCTTACGCGAGAGGGATCGTAGAGGCTTGCCCACTGGTGCTTCCTTCCCTGCACCAGCTCGTTCAGGATGATGCCGGCGATGGTTCCATGAGTCATTCCGTTTCCGGAGTCACCGGTGGCTATGTAGATGTGATCGTTGCCGCCCGGGTTCCTGCCGATGTAGGCCATGTAATCGACCGGCTCTATCACCTGTCCTGACCAGCGATACTCCACGCGCTCGATCATCGGGAAACGCTCACGGGTCCACTGCTCGAGACGCGTAAAGCGTTCGCCCATATCATCGACCTGTCCGGTCTTGTGATCCTCGCCGCCGACGATGAGAATCTCGTAATCGAGCTCATTTCCGGAACCATCCTCGGCCTGCTCGAGACGGATGTAGTGGTAGGGATCGGGCGTGTCCCAGTACAATCCGTGCGGAACAGAGCCACGCGGAACGCGCATGCCGACGACGTAAGTGCGATACGCGGCCTGTTTGCTATGAATGATCAGCCAATCGTTGACCGGAACATTGGTGCAGACCACGACGTTGTCGGCGCTGATCACCAGTCCATCGCTCGTCGTGACGCGCGCAGGCTCTCCGTCCTCGATCTTCTCGGCGTGAACGCCGGTGTAAATCTTTCCTCCATCGCGGAGAATCGCGCGCGCCAGACCCTTCAGGTATTTGAGCGGATGAAAGGTTGCCTGGCGCGGAAAGCGAAGCGCGGGCCCGCTGTCCCAGAAGCTGAAAGGAATACGATCGACGATCTGGGTGTCGTTGATCCCGGCGCGATGCGTTGCTTCGAGCTCCAGCTCCAGCTCCTTTCGCTGGCTGTCGCTGCCCAGAAAGAGGTAGCCTTCGACGCGCTCAAACTCGCAGTCTATGTCTTCCATCGATGCGATGGTCTCGATGCGATGGATTGCCGACATGTGACTCTCGGCAGCGACCCGCGCGCCGTCCTCGCCGTGAATCTTCGCAATGTTGTAGTAGCGATCGTCCAGAGCCGCCGTAAGGTGGGCGGTAGTGCGACCGGTTTCTCCACCCCCGATCGGTCCATCGTCTATGAGCACAACCGCGCGACCAGCGCGCGCAAGGAGGTACGCGGTAGTCATGCCGGCGATTCCAGCGCCTATTACGCAGACATTCGTCCGGAGATCCTGAGTCAGGGGCTGGAATTGCGGAACTTCGGTAGTAGCCATCCAGACGGAGGTCGTGTGACCTGAGTCGCTGTGCATAGATCTTCTCTTGGGATTGTTGGTGCAAGTAATGCTGCTGAGAAAGCAGGCAATGGCGCATAGGACATGCCATGCACTACTCTATAAACTGAGTCGAAATCCTGGCGCCGGAGAATCAATGAGCAAACACTCCAAGCATACGTGGATCGTCGATGTGATTGAAGACGGCTCCGCGTCCATCGAGGTGGATGGGCGTACTGTGACGCCAATTCCACAATGGATTCTGCCCGAAGGTGTGAAAGAAGGCGACGTGCTGTCGGTCACTCACGACCGAGGGGAAGGAAGGTCAACGCTCCTCATCGAGACCGATCCCGAGGCGAAGCGGAAAGCGCTTGGCCGGTCAGAGAAGCAGGTCGCTAGGAAATCGAAGAACGATCGGGGTGGAGATATCAGTTTGTGATTTCACGCTCGCTCCCGGCGAAAATCAGGCCGTGCATTCAGGTTGATGGGACACACGATCGCTTGGCCCATCCAGATTGGATCTCTGGCGCTCGGGGGTAATTGTAAATCCTCCGCCAACGGTTCCCGGCGAACGAATTGTAACGGTTCCGTTCTGGTCAGTGCGGTACCAAGGCACACCTGCCTGTCTGTAGATGCTTTTTGCCTGAGCGTGCATGTGACCATAGTCGTTTCTCACGCCGAGTGATGCGACCATCCATTGAGGCCTGATGAGGGCGAGATAACGAGGCGTCACGCCGTTGCAGCTCCCGTGATGATCAGCCTTAAGAACATTCACCCGCATGCCGGGGTTCCGGCCGTAGCCAGTGCTGTCGAACCAGGCGATCTCCTCGTGCTCCGCGTCGCCGGCGAGCCACATGGTGAACGATGCGGAATCGGGTCCAATCAGCTTCACCGCGGTCGAGCGATTGTTCGGTCCGCTGCCGTCGGGCTTCGGGGCCATAATATGCAGCTTCGATCCACCGGTCATGGTGATGGTGCATATCCTCCGTCCGTCCGAGCAGGGATCGTCCGTGTCGCGATAGACCAGGCTGTCCCTGTCCATTCGGGAAAGAATGGAATCCCGGAGAGTCGCGAGCGTGACTGCCGGAGCGGGATCCTTGTTCTCGAAGAAGTAGCGCACGCGGATGTGCCGCGAGGTCCTGAACAGCTCGCGGAGACCGCTGTAGTGATCGAGATGCTGATGGGACATGATTACGACATCGATGGTCGAGTTATTGAGACCGAGTGAATCCAGGTAGCGCCCGAACGTCGCCGTGTCGGGGCCGCCGTCGATAATCACGCGACTCGACCCATTCCTTATGTAGGTGGCGTCTCCCTGCCCAATGTCGAGCAGGCGGACGATCAGCTCACGGCCGCTGGAATCGGTTACGAAACTGGCAACGGGCGGAAGGTTGGGTTTGCGTCCCGAGCGCCGACTGTGCGTTGGCGCGGCTCTCTTTCCCCGACTCGACTGGCGCTGCTGCTTCGCCTGGACAAGAAAAGCCATCGCAACCATTACAACGGAGACAATCAGCGTACGTCTGAGCATGGCTATCGATCGCCGGCCATCAGAGTGTCAACTCGAATGTCGTTGATTTGCCGGCGATTCGGTGAGTCGTTTCACGGCGCGCGTCATCCATGCATCCAGCGACGTCAGGCCGCTACTCAACGATCTGCCGGAGCACCGCGCGGACAGGCGCCGCGTCCAGAGCCATGAGCTTGAGCGGGAATGCCATGAGCTCGTACATCGTTGGCGTTATTCTTCGGAGGTCGAGATTCTCCAGAATTGCCGCGTTACCAGAGAATAGCATGTGGTGCACGGGAAGATTCTTGCTCTCTCGCGGGTCTACCGACGGGGAATCGACTCCAAGCAAGCGCAGCCCCCGACCCAGCAGCGTGCGCACACAGGACTCCGACAATGTCGGCCAGTCTTCCGGAAATGCGCCGCTGGCGATCGTTCGGCCGGTGCGGAGAAGAAGCCGCTCCACGAACGGAAGAGACTGGATCTTCTCGAGATCTTCCATGTCGATCTCTTTGGTGAGAGTCGAAACATCCACCACGATCGCCGGGCCGAAAAAGGCGTCCAACGACAGCTCGTGCGAGCCCGACCATCCTTCACGGACGTGGAGCGGCGCATCGGCGTGCGTCCCCACGTGCGGACTCGAGCTGAATGACGAAACGTTTACACTCGCGCCGGCGCCGATCAAAGAGGCCCATCCGCAGCTGAATGGCGTGTCGCCCGGCCACTCGGGTGTGTCGGGGTTGAGTGTGACGCTGATGTCGCGGAGTGCTGGCAACTACTTCTTCCCTATGAGTTTCTTTGCGGTCTCGACCACTCGATCCGTCGTGATGCCGAGGTGCGCGTAGATAGCAGGTGCCGGAGCGGATGCGCCGAAACGCTCGAGGCCAAGTATCGCGCCGTCGTCTCCGATCCACCGATACCACGACATCGGATGCGCGGCTTCTATCGCGACACGCCTGATTCCCTTGGGCAGCACGCTATTGCGGTACGATTCGTCCTGCGCGGCGAAGAGTTCGTGACTCGGCATGCTGACAGCGCGCGCGCGGATGCCGCCGGCCTCCAGCTTCTTCTGCGCATCCAGAATGAGCACGACTTCAGATCCTGTCGAGATGAGCACGACCTCTGGCGCGCCTCCCGGAGAATCCGCAAGGATGTAGGCGCCACGCGCCAGTCCAGTCGCCGGCGCGTACTTCGTCCGGTCGATGAAGGACAGCTTCTGTCTGGAGAGTACGAGCGCGACCGGACCCTTTTTATGCTTGAGCGCAACCCGCCACGCCTCGGCGGTTTCCGACGCATCGGCTGGTCGGATCAGCGTCATCATGGGAATTGCTCGCAATGCACTCAGCTGTTCGATCGGCTGGTGGGTGGGACCATCTTCTCCGAGACCGATGGAGTCGTGGGTGTAAACGTAGATGACGTGACGGCTCATGATACACGCAAGTCTGACTGGAGGCCGCATGTAATCGGAGAAGATGAGAAACGTCGCGCCGTATGGTATGATGCCGCCAGTCAGCGACATCCCGTTCATGATGGATCCCATCCCGTGCTCGCGAATTCCGAAATGGAAATTGCGGCCGGCGTAGTTCTCGGCGGAGAAGCTCGGCTCGCCCTTGATGATCGTGTTGGTCGAGCTGGCGAGGTCCGCGGAGCCGCCCATCAGCTCGGGGATCTTCCCGGCGATGGCGTTGATGACTACGCCCGAAGCGGCGCGGCTCGCGACGTTGCCATCCTTCTCGGTGAATGTCGGGAGCGCGTCCTCCCATCCATCGGGAAGGTCACCACGCAGACGGCGCTGAAGCTCCTTCTCGAGCGCGGGGTTCGCCGCCTTATAGGCGTCGTAGACCTTTTGCCATTCGCCCTCCGCTTTCGCCCTTCGCTTCCCGGCCTCGCGCCAAAAGCGCAAAGCTTCCGGGACGACATAAAACGGCTCCTGCGATGGGTATCCGAGCGCCTGCTTGGTGAGCTTGATCTCTTCGACTCCGAGCGCGGACCCGTGTGCTTCAGCGGTATCGTGCTTGTTGGGGCTTCCGTAGCCGATGTGCGACCTGACGACAATCAGCGACGGGCGGGATGTTTCCGCTTTCGCCGCATCGATGGCGCGATTGAGCGCACCGAGGTCGTTGACGTCTGCGACATGCTGGGTGTGCCAGCCGTAGGCGGCGAATCGCGCGGCGGTGTCATCGCTGAACGTGAGCACCGTGTCGCCTTCGATCGTGATGTGGTTGTCGTCGTAGAAGCCGATCAGCTTGCCGAGCTTGTGATGGCCGGCAAATGAAGATGCCTCGTGCGAGACGCCTTCCATCATGTCGCCATCACTGGCGATGAAGTACACGTTGTGGTCGAAGATCTTCTGATCGCGGTTGAACACCGCGGCCATGTGCGCCTCACCGACGGCCATTCCCACCGCGTTGCCGATTCCCTGGCCGAGTGGACCGGTCGTCGTTTCGACACCGGGCGTGTAGCCGAGCTCAGGATGGCCGGGAGTCTTGCTCTCCCACTGCCTGAACTGCTTTATGTCATCCAGCGTGAGATCGTAGCCGGTGAGATAGAGCACGCTGTACAACAGCATGGATGCGTGGCCCGCCGACAACACGAACCGATCGCGGTTGAGCCAGTTCGGATCGGCGGGATTGTAGCGCAGGTGCTGGGTCCAGAGAACGTAAGCGAGCGGCGCGAGCGCCATCGGCGTCCCGGGGTGGCCCGAGTCGGCTTTCTGAACCGCATCCATCGCGAGGACTCTGATCGCGTTGATCGAAAGGTCCTCGAGCGATTGACCTGATGCGGATGAAGAAGGTGGTGCTGATCGCGGAGCGGCCGCGGTGTCGGTGGGCTCGGACATTAGAGAACCAGGTACGCCGTATGATGGAGATGTTGCGGGTGTGCGGAAGATGCCGTGCGTGGCAGGAGCATCATTTACAAGCTAGCTCATACGCGCGCGCGTTGCAGTGCGAGCCAATCGGCCGCCTCGCGCACTTCGCTGGGCACGAGATTGTGACCCGCCAGCTGCCACTTCAGGGTGACATCAGCGTGTGAGGCTTCGAACAGCTCAACCAATCGCTCGACACTTTTTGCGGGAACGATCGGATCCATACGTCCCGCGGATATGAAGACGCCAGCGGCGCTGAGATCGGGGTGCTCATCGGGCTCGAACACGAGCATCGGACGAAACAGAATCGCTCCCTGAAGCAATGCCGGCTCGAGGAACATGACGGTCGACGCGACGTTCGCTCCATTCGAATAGCCGAGCGCAAAGATGCGCTCGGGATTCAATCCATACTTCGAAATAGCCGCACGAATGAATCGCGCCAGCTCCTCGGCGCGAGAGCGCACCTCCTTTGGATCGAACACGCCTTCCGCGAGGCGTTTGAAGAAACGGGGGGCGCCGTTCTCGAGAACGTTGCCACGGGGACTCAAAATCGCGGTGCCGGGAGCGATCGCCTGTCCAATCCCGATGAGATCGTTCTCGTCCCCTCCGGTTCCGTGGAGAACGACCAACGTCTCCGCGGATGTCTCATCCTCGGCGGTCACAAAGCGATGAATGAAGCCGATGTCGTCGGTCATGCGTTGGGACCGCGCAGCTCGAGCGGCGTGTGAATGTTCGGCAACAGCGCTTCGATCTCGAACCGGCGGGGCTCGAGCCAGTCAGGAAGCTTCAAGGATTGTCCAAGTGAGTCGGCGGCCTCGTCGACTGCGAATCCGGGACCATCGGTCGCGATCTCGAAGAGGACGCCGCCAGGCTCACGGAAATAGATGGATTTGAAATAATCGCGATCGAGCTGTGGCGTGACGTTGTAGCCGAGCGAGGTCAGCTCGGTGCGCAGCCGCATTTGTTCGTCTTCAGCAGAGGCGCGAAAGGCGACGTGGTGCACCGTTCCCGCCCCCATGACCCCAGGCCAGATGCCCGGGACGCAGCGCAGATCGACGATGGATCCGGGCCCACCATCTCCGGCGGCGAAGCGGAAAATACTGCCCTGCTCGCGCACGAGCCTGAACCCGAGAGTGTTCGTGAGGAGCTGACCGGTAAGCTCATTGGCATCGAGCCAGAGGGTGACCGAATAGATGCCTCTAATGGCGTGCTCGGCCGGAACGCCAGCGCCTGACCATCCTGTGCGAGCATCGGCGGCTGGGTGCGCGACGAGCTCACCCATGAATCCGTCGTGATCCTTGAAGGCGATGACGCGCTCGTCCTCGTAGCGGGCGGTAGGCTGCGCGAACTCCACCCTCTTCTTTATCAGCCGCTCTATCCAGAAGCCGACCGAGCTCGGAAGGATGGCGAAGGAAGTGACGGCAACCTGGCCGCCACCCTGTCTCCCACGCCGCGCGTCGGGCCAGGGAAAGAAAGTCAGAATACTCCCCGGAGTTCCCTGGTCATCACCGAAGTAGAAGTGATAAGTCGTCGGATCGTCGAAGTTTACGGTGCGCTTGACGAGCCTTAGTCCGAGAACGCCGGCGTAGAAATCGAGATTCCGCTGGGGATCGCTTGCGATACCGGTGACGTGGTGAATACCGGCAGTCCGAAAGCTCATCGAACCGATTCTTGCTTAGCTTTTCTTCGGGATCTCGCGCTGATCGGTGCTCGTACGCGGAGATCCCCCGTCGCCGTGCTTTGTAGGGGGTCTCGTACCTTGTTCCCGCTCCCGTCTGGATGGCATAATATCTCCAAGCTTTACCCTCCTATTGAAGCAACGGACATGCCATTTGCCGAGGCATTGATGTGAGCCGTACCCAGACGTCCAGAAAGACCCCGACCTCCAAAAAAAAAGGAAAACAGAAGAGTTTCCGCAACCTGAGCGATCCCAAAACGCTCAGCGAGCTCGCGCTGCGTCTGAAGGAAGGAATTTACATCACGACGCTGGACGGAGAGATCATCGACGCCAATCCCGCTTTCCTCGAGATGTTTGGCGTGGAAAGTCTGGAGGAGCTGAGGGGCTTCCGTACAAGCGATTTCGTCAAGCCCGAGGTGAGAGCCAGAGAAATGGCGCTGCTCGAGCGAGACGGCTCTGTCCGCGACATCGAATTTCAGCTGACGCGTCGCGATGGTGAGGTGAGGACGGTCGTCGACAGTGCATTTCTCTCGGTCGATCCGAAGACCGGCGAGAAGTACTGTCACGGGATTCTCGTCGACATTACTCAGAGAAAAGAGCTTCAGACGCAGCTTCTCGAGCTGAGCATCCGCGATCCGCTCACCGGCTGCTACAACCGCCGTTACCTGAACACGGTCACCCGGCAATGCGAAGCTCAGCCAAAGGGGGAGTGGGGCTGCATCTATCTCGACATCGACCACTTCAAGCAGTACAACGACAGGAATGGCCACGCCGAGGGAGACAGCGTGCTGGTGAAGATGGCGCGATTCCTCATGCGGCACGTTCGCGCGGAGGAAGCGGTAGTGCGGGTCGGCGGCGATGAATTCCTGGTGGTGCTCTGCGACTCAACCGATGATCAGACCGAGCATGTAGCCGCCCGGTTGCGCGCGGCAGCGGCGAGCTCGGCACCCGTGCCCTTCTCGATGGGATGGGCGGCTCGGCGGAACGGCGAGACCTTCGAGGATACCATGGTGCGGGCGGACCACAGACTGCTCGAGGTCAGGGTGGACGAGCGGCGTGATATGCAGAGGCGGCGGAGAAAGAGACCAAAGGTCAGTTAGCCCGTCGTAGCCGGCTTCAGCTCCCGGCAAAACACCAAAACCAGCGGGCGTGTGTAAGTGAGGCTTCGACGTACGTCCCACAGTAGAACCCTCTTCTACTGGTGTGTCATGCGCTCACTTCTATTGTTGGCCGCTCTCTTCATTCCGAATGTCGTTTCCGCACAGATCGTGGAGGGTGGGCCCGGGTGGCCCTGCCCCGTTCCGTTGTGCCGGCCCGGCAGTCCCTGCCAAAGACCAGTCTGCCCGATTCAACCTCCATTCGTCGTCCGCCAGAGCAGCGACGTCCATGTGGAGCTCGTCGATCGCGTGCTGCGGTATGAGGTGACTGAGACGTTCGTCAATCACGGCAGCAGAGTCGGTGAAGCAGACTTCATGTTTCCGCTGCCGAAGGGTGCCGCGTTCCAGGATCTCAAGCTCTCCATCAATGGTGAGATGGTGGCCGGCGAAACGATGAACGCCAACCAGGCGCGCCAGATATATGAAGAGATCGTGCGACGTCAGCGTGATCCCGCGCTTCTCGAATGGATGGGATATGGATTGCTTCGCGCGAGAATCTTTCCGATCGCCCCGGGTGAGCGGAAAAAGGTCGTCGTCCGCTTTCAGACGGTAGCCGAGCGCGAAGGGGATGCACTGAGGGTCGATTATTTCCGTGGAATGCGGACCGCGCAGCGCGAGCTGAGTCAGCAGCTGGAAGGACAGACCTCGTTTGTGCTCACGTATCCCGACGAGCCGATGTACGGAAGGGCCTACTCGCCGACGCACTCGCTCTACGAGGGCGGATACGTGAGAGACGACTCCGAAGATCTCTCCTTTGCCTCGAACAGGCGCGGCTCGATGCGCAGAGTGGAAGTGCGGGACGCGACGGGTGAGGTGACGATCCTGGTTCCCGTTCGCCGTTCGACGAGCGCGGCGATCTCGCTGCTCGCGAACGCACCCGGCAATGGTGATGGGTTTGCGCTCATTACGCTGTCGCCGCCGGCGGTGCGTCCTCGTCCTGTTCCGCGAGATCTGACTTTCGTCATCGACGTCTCGGGTTCGATGTCCGGCCAGAAAATCGAGCAGGCACGCGCGGCGGGCAAACAGATCCTGGGTTCGCTATCGCCGATGGATCGGTTCAGGCTGATCGACTTCTCGAGCGATGTACGGACATTCCGGGACGGGTTCTCGACGGCGACGCGAGAGAACATCCGCGCGGCGGAGCGATATCTCGACCAGCTCGATGCGCAGGGATCGACAAACATTTCCGGCGCGCTCGACGAGGCGCTGTCGACGCCGGTTCAATCGGGACGACTGCCGATAATACTGTTTCTTACCGACGGCCAGCCAACTGTGGGTGAGCGCGATGCGTCGGTCATTGCCTCGAATGTTGCCAGGCAGAGAGGACCGCGCCGACTCTTCACATTTGGCGTGGGGGCTGATCTCAACGTTTCCCTGATCGAGCAGCTTGCGCTCGAGGGCCGAGGCACTGCGAGCTTTGTACGGCCGGAGGAATCGGTCGAGCGCGCGGTTGGAATCGTGGCGAGCCGCCTGACCAGTCCGCT